>Ga0209517_10002638_pt1 | contig 25021 bp, 29 predicted proteins | sample PeaSoiMetSII2010_FD_187695 | JGI IMG/M metagenome (GOLD analysis project Ga0209517, IMG submission 187695) | Peat soil microbial communities from Weissenstadt, Germany - SII-2010 (SPAdes) (version 2) | ecosystem: Environmental > Terrestrial > Soil > Wetlands > Peat | place: Germany... | reverse complement strand
GTGGAATCGATAGCTGTCCTGGTACCATCTGGGATTGAAACAAGGAGAAAGCCGTCAGAGGCGAGGCTATGCATTGCGCTTGGCGCGGCGAGTTCCTCGATAGTCATCGATAATTTTTAGTTATCCGCGATAATGGCGATTCGGCCGTCGGAAATCAAATGTTTTTGCTCTCACCCAAAGCGCTCGTTGAGGCGCCTCCGTTTGCTGTCAGATAAGCATTTTGTTCCGCGGGTGCCGCCGGGCAAGCACCTGTCGCTGGCTTCGTTCGCTCACGTGGACGTAAATTGTTGTGGTCACAATTGAACTGTGCCCCAGCAGCTGTTGGATATGCCTCAGATCAACGCCATCCTCCAAAAGCAGGGTCGCAATCGTGTGCCGCAGCATGTGAGGAGTGATCTTTTTCGCCCCTATTTTCGCAGCGTGGCGTCGCAATATTGACCGAACGGACTGGTCAGACATTCGCCTGCCTTCCCTATTCACGAACAGTGGCGAATCTGGAGTCGCGCCGGCTTCACTTCGAATTGTGAGCTGTTCCAACAACGCATTCTTAAATGCGTCGCAGACGATTGGCGTCTCGCGTTCACGATTCCCTTTTCCATGCACGGCGATCACCAGGCGGTCCATATCAACTTGTTCGATATTCGTGGACACGACTTCGCTTACCCGCATACCTGTCGAAAACAACGTCTCGACCAAGGCGGTTTCCTGGGTTCTGCGCTTAATGCCAGTTTCAGTTTCCAGAGGATGCTTGCGTGCCGAGCGGAGCAGCGATTTCACAGTCGAGCGCGACACCGTCCGGGGCAAGATGGTGCCTACCTTCACTTCGCTTCGAAATCCGGCCAATGGATTTTCATTCAGTCGTTCATTTCGTTCAAGACTTGCGAAGAACGACTTCAAGGTCGCCAATCGCCGACGAACACTGCGTGGTTTTAGTGTGGTCATCTCTGCGATCCACCGCTGGACCAAATTACGATCAACATAAGAGATGGAAACGTTCCCGGTTCCGTCTGACGCGAACGCGCAAAAAAGCTTCAGATCATGCCGGTAGGCTTTGAGCGTGTGGTTGCTGAGTTTCCGATGATTGGCGCAATGCCCGAGGAACCATTCGATTGCAGATTTGAGTGTATCCATAAGGATAGATATACTGATCCAAACGCCACCTTTGACACGAGCCTATTTGGTGCGGCTTGACGGTTTTGGCCAAGCCGAAAATAGGGATGCGAGTCGCGGAGCCACCTGCGTTCCTGCAATTAGGCTAGCACTGGGGCGAAATGAATGAAGACGGTCCGATTGGCTAATTTTGTCAAGGATAACAACTTTATTCTGCGAATCCCCTTTGAGGTGTGCTGGTCGGGCCTACTTAACCACCATTGAAGTTATAATCCCGATGACTGCAAGAACGAGAGCGATGAAGGCACCCGTCGTCGGCATCTCTCGGAATAGAAGCCATGCGACCAGAGGCTCGACAACCAATATGACAGCGATTGAGATCGCTGTCACAATCCAGATATTCTTGAAAGCTTGATAGCCAAACGTGTAGCCATATACCAGCAAGCACACTCCGACAATGGATACGACTGTTGCAGGTGTCAGGACCGCCCAAGGACTCGAAGGGCTAAAAAACTTGGACGCCCACACCTCCGCGCTGATTACGAGCATTTCTCCAAAAAAGAGCGCGAGTCCTGTAAGTATCTGATTCATTGACTTGAAGTGATGTGATTGAAGTATATGCTAACACGACGTATGGATATTTGTCTTTACCGCTGACACCTTCCCTAATGAACGCAAATAACCGATTATGATTTTACCCGAATCAAACGTTGATGCAATAAAAATCTGTCTCAATTGTCACACGCGCTCCGTATTGAGGAACCTACGCCGCGGACTGAATGCCAGTAAACGTCTGGGCCATATAGCTCTCTTAATCTAGGCTGGGAGACTTGGACGATGTTCGAACCCAGTTACACAAAGCGGAGCGTGCAGCCGCACTCATATACGCTCACTTCAAAAAAGAGTTTGGCCTACCTAACAAGCGACTGTGAGCGGTATTATTATATCATGCGGACAGTATGGAGTGTTTGATAAAATGGAAGAAGGAGGGTCAATTTGCCAGATTTGGCATGTATCCTCCCAAAGCCATTTTCAAGAAGACTGTGAAAGTTGTTTATAGTTATCCCATGTCCACATAATAGATCAGGAAATCTTCAACACCTTGGGAACGCCGACATCACTCATTAATTGACGGATGATTAGTGTTTCAAACCTTCGACTTTGCGAAATTCATCCAATACAGCCGGGAGTTCTTCGTGGATTCTCCTATAAACCAGATTATGAAGAGAACTATCACCAAAACTATCCGTATGCGTGTATAATAGGAAAGAATCCATATACCCCGCTGACTGACTTATCATTTTATAATCGACGCCTCGAAACCGAAAATCGCCAAAATGTCTTGGCAGCTCGTTCCAATCGCATGCAATTACTGAATTAGATTTAGCGTTTTCGTCTTTGCAAAAAACACATGAAATCCAGTGTTCCCGCCCACCCCACCATCCAGAATGTACTCCCGATGCGAGACCACTCGCAACGCCAATGAATAGGCACACAGGCATATCATTGCGCAGCTTAAACTTGCCTTTTAACGAAGGGAAATTTTCGTCCACCAGAATCTTATAGTTTTCAAGAAAGGCTTCAAAGAGCCAGGTTAAGTAGTCCTTTGCAAACACTAAGCCTTTTTGTGGATCATGGCGCAACGCATCGAATAGAACATGACGTTCCACTGATATCATATTATTGAATTCGACCGCTTTAACGTTCAGTAATGGCACAGCCCTTCGCAGAAACTCCCGTGCGTGCCGTAAATCGCTGTAACTGCGTAAAGTTGTCGGGTAACACCGCTTGGTAATAGATTCCTGGACTTGATGATCAATGGCCTTTTGTTCTGTCGATGAAATACTGAACGAATACGACAGACCGCCATTTGCCCATATCTCCCTAATTTCCCCGCGTTTTCGCTTTTCCTCTACCAATTGATCTCGATAAAACCTCTGCAATTCTTCTTGAAGCAACAATTCTTCGATTCGCTCAAGCTGGATATGATTCTGCAGTAAATCATCCTTTGCTTCAAATAGTGAGCTGAATATTTGCTTGAGCGAAAACAACATATTTCTAACACGTATGTATAAAAGGTCATGATTTTTATCTTCTGAAAGCTGCTTCGTCTTAACCAATGTTTCCAATTGCGATATAATCTCATGCTCCACAACCTCATATCTAATGTCTAATTTTCTGAACCCGCCTGCCGAGCCGCTGTAATGGAGACGTGTGGCCCCGTGTAAGAAAGAAAGATTGGATTTGCTAAATAACCCGTCAGTTGGGATGAAGAAAATCTCGTCATCACCATCCTCAATCTTTCGAAATCCATACCCTCCCAAACATTTCCTCGAGGCGAATAATTCTCCAATGAATCCGATTCGCCCTTTTGTATGTGGTTCGAAAATATCCCTAGTGGACGGGAAATGGCTTTCAAGCGTCTCCGTATATTTTCGCAAAAATTGTTGCGCATTTTGGTAAAGTCCATCACAAAGAATTCGTTTGTGCTCCGGGCTCGCGTGTCTAAAATACAATGAAAGCACCTCAGCCTGGATGCCATCTTGTTGAAGGGATTCAGCAGCTTTTTTAAAGGCCGGCGCGTCCAGTTTTTGCCAGCCAAGCGCCTTAAAGTAGATTATAAAATCTCGCAATTGCTGAAAGGAGAATCCGATATGTTCAGCATCGTCTGCGGAGCAGATCAGGATATTGTGTTCAAACAGTGCCGGCAATAAAGTGTCATTTATTCCAAGTCCCAACCTTTTCCGCAGAACCGATATTTCGATCGATGCACGGTTTTCGTCCCACATAGCTTTTGCCACACCTTCAATTTGAACTGAGGCGATTTCTGGGTTGCCCGTTTTTTCCATCAACCGCTTATAATATTCTTCAAACAATTGAGCAGAAGAAAATGTTACCTTTTCGAGTCCCGCTTGGCTCGCAACAACGAAAAGGACGCGTAACAGAAACGGGTTTCGCTTTGCCTCATCTAAAACCCGATCCTCAAACGCCCCGGCGAACTTAAAGACATTACGATATTTTCGGATCGCTTCATAGAACTCGCGCGGTTCCATTTCCCCCAGAAAGTACGCAAACTGAATGTCGTTTTGCGAAGTAGGGATGTGATAGAGATACTCTTCAATGCCGGTGTGACTTCCTTGAGATTCTGCAAATGTCTTCCACGCTCCGCTTTTGCAACTAATTACAAATTTAACATTTTGATCGCGCACGTTTTTCAGGACATTAAATAGATTTTGCACCTTTTGTTGATATTGCCATTCGTCAATAGCATCTAAGAGGATGACAATTGGGTAATCCTTTAGGATGCTTTTTAAGCGCTTGAAAAGAACTACTGGATTTTGCTGCTCAGAAAATGTCCAATTGAACTCGTCGGCAATCGAGTTCAAAATCCCTGTTTCTAAGGCCCAGCCCCGAAAGAAAAGTACCGGTATGTTTTGCCTAAGCAATTCAAGGGCATAATTGCAGAGTGCCGATGTTTTTCCCATTCCCGAATTCGCAAGCAAAAGGAAAGCCCCTCTGTCACTCTTTTGAAAGCGTTCCAACTTTGAATGTAAATCAACCCTTGTTACCGTGAGTTCTGGAACGAATTTCTTTGAAACATCAGTTGGAGATCCGATCAATGGCTTTAGCTGCTCATTGACTTGGCTCTCGCAAAACATATTTAGATTTTTTGGTGAGAATCCGAGGAAAGAAGACAGGGCCTCGTCTTTCTGCGCCTCTGGCAGAGCTATTTCGTATTTTCCCTTTAACTTGAAATCATTGTCGCCGATTAAATGTTTTGTGACGGAGTCAAACAACTGCCAATCCGTTCCGTTCGTTAATAGAGCAAAGGGAGCTATGGGGTGAACCAAGCGAGCGTACGAGATTGCTTGATCGCGGTCTGCGTCAGTAAGCGCATGGTCAGCTTCCTTTACTTCAACAATGAAGAGATTGTCCCCGTTGCGGGTTACGAGAATGTCCAAGCGGGCGCCGACACCATCACGATTCTTGGGGTCCGCGGAAATTTTAAGATTGTGCCTACCGACCTTCAGGAAGAAGCTCGTTTCGAATTTTAGCTCCCCCGCTTGAAACCCCAATCGTTTGAGAAAAGGAAGAATATTGTTTATCTTTACTTCTTCTTCGTTCACACAGTGATTCAATATCTTTTCTGGAGAAAATGCAAGACCGTATGCCAGTCCTTCTCGCCTCACTCGCTTACTCTGTTATCCATTGATTGCCTCGACGATTCATTGATTTTAGAAAGGTCTCTTTAGAAATTGAGCAAACGCCGTATGGTCATACGCGTATAATGTGGCTTCTGCTGCTTCATAGCCATGCTGGAACAACCTGTCATATTCATCTTCCGCGAGCATTCTCAAAGTTGTTTCAAGTCTGGCAGCCGTTTGAACTTCAGCGTCTGAAAGAAACTTCCGGCCTTTCCAATTTGGAGGCGTTTCCTTTTTAGCCATCTTCAAAATGCTAGTAACAGTGTTTCCCATGCGGAATACAACTCCGGTGTTCGGATTCTTGTCGAAGAATCCGATAATAGTGCGAAGACGAAAGGCGCGAACTTGATCCGTCGCAATATCAATCAATCGAAACGGAGGCAAATACGGCGGAAGCTTCCACTGAAAGCGACGTGTTTCAATCCCCAGCGGTTTCGAGGCATCGCTTATAATCAGAAAATCCACTTCCTGACGAAGTCCTTGTTGCGGCTTGAACATCGCTTCGACACCCAAGTTTTCATAAACGCCGCCATCCCAGAGAGTAAAATGCGGTGTAATCGGTTCGACCTCAATTGTCGGTTCGCTTCCATCCTTCGCGAATTTATGCCAGTGATATTTGGAAGTCTTTAAGCGTAATGGGCCGATTACACCGGGGACGGCAGCGGATGCCGCCGCCGCTTCCGCCAAAGGAAATTCAGGCGCAATGACATAATTGGTTAGGTAATCACCCATTCGCTTTTTAGAGAAACGCCAATTCTTACCCGTCTCGTAGCATGTTGCACAAATTTCCCATCGGGGAGGGTCAGGCATTTGTGATACGTTGCTGGTAATTCCCCAGTGTTTACGAATCAACTTTGCAATTAGCCAGGCTCGGCCACGGAAAAAAAGCCACGGCCTAGTAAATAAAAGTCGCTTGTATTGACCTTCAAGGTCGAAAGTCGTCAGCAACCTCCGAATTTCTGGTAGGCAAGTTTCCGAAAACTGTTGGGCAGAAGGCCAGCATTGACCGGCCTTCTCAAAAACCAATGCGATGCACAAACTGCCCCCAGAAACAGTAGAAAGAAAACTGATCTCTTGCCACCGGGGACTCTCCGCAACCCGTTTTAACACTCCAAGGTGAAACACGGCTGCACGGACACCTCCCCCAGACAATGCCAGTCCAATTTTCATGACCAGTATTCGTATTGATGGAGCTTGTAAGTATTATCGCTTGATATTTCAAATTGAATACGTCCCCCAGCTTTAGTTGAGAGATATTTTACTGACTTCGGCTTTGTTTCTGGTGCGACTGTTAAAGTTAACCCAAGTGGATTTGTGCGAAAGCGCTGGTCAGTTGGCGATTGGCCCGCGACATCGCTGACAATCGTGACGTGAGGTTTAAGATTGTCCATCATTCCCTGCGAATAGCCGCTTTGCCGGCCATGATGGGGTGCCACTAAAACACGATATTTTGATTTTGTAATCAACGGTTCGATTTGTGCCTTTTTCGTTTGCCACAATGTTGTCCAACCAATATCTTCGATGTCGCCGGGAAATATGAAAAGCCAGTCGGCATACGCATAAAACATTACCACCGAGGTGTTGTTCCCTTTAATTGTGTCTGAAAAAGAGTTGGAAAAATCCTTTATCAAAACACCCCCATTAAATTCAGGGTTTTGCGGGTCAACTTCCCTCAAAACAGCAGCGTTATATGTGGTATCAAGATTTTTAAAATGTTCTTGGTATTCGAGTTCGCCACTTTTGTATTTTTCATCCGGTGGCAAAGTCTTATTCCTTTGCAACGTTCTGGGTTTACCAATTTTATTTACCAAATTTGGCAAGTCGCGCAAATGATCAGCATCGGGATGGCTGATAATTAAATAGTCAATTGCCTTAACACCATGCTTTGAATTTACATGTTCAGCAGGAGAAAAATCATTTTCAGTTGCTGCTCCGCAGTCTATCCAATGGTGATGACCTTTTGGTGTTTGAATCCAAACGCACAAACCGTGCCCAACATCCCATATAGTAAATGTTAATGGCTGTTGATCCATAAATAAATTGATTCCAAGTTCAGATAACTCAAACGTTATTGGCAGCCACCGTTCTTTCAGAGTGCCGCACAGTTTGCGTTTCAAAATCTTGCCCCACTCGTCGAGTGAATAAACAGGTGCCATCGTCCGTGGAATTAGTAGCAAACACATGCTTTGCCACTTGCTGATATGCTTTGACAGCGGTTCCATCCGGATGACCATAGGGGTTGTCTACCCCAGCGCTTATCAATACTGTGTTTGGATTCACGGAAAGCAAAGTCTTAGCATTTACTCCGTTGTGGGAACCGTGATGGGGAGCAGCCATTACCGACGAAGACAAATACTTTGCAAAATATTTATTGATATTATCCCACCGATCAGTTTCTGTGTCGCCGGTAATAAGGTAGCTAAATCCCGTCGCGCCCAAGCCGGTTAATTTAAGAATAATGCTACTATTGTTGGAGCTGTCCATGTCGTCCATGTGAGGGGAAAACAACTCGAATGCAACGTAAGTCGCCAAGCCGGTCAAATTCCGCGAATCGACATCGTTTACATGGACCGATTGACGCGTAAGTGGACGCTGCGTTTGTTCGCGGCGCTTCACTTCGCTCGCGATGGTGCCGAAAACGTCTGAGGCGGCATCGGTATCCTTGTAGTATTTTGGATACATGATCCAATCAGGCTCATATCTTGTAAGAATGGATTCTACACCAGCCGGGCAAGCGTGATCCCGATCAAGGCCGGTCAGGATTAAACCTTTGACAACGCGCTCACCGATAATGACATCGAGACTTGCCTCAATTTCCGCTTGTGAAATGTGGTCTTCAATATCAGGCATGTGAGCGTCAACGATGATAACTTCGTTGCCAGCACGAACCGCAGCCAGACTTCCTTGTCCTACGTAGAGAGTGAAAATTTGCATAGAAGATTCCTCAATTTGCTTTTAGGGGGTTTCCCAACAATATGTTGCTTGTAGAGAATGCGATTGCAAAAACGCTCAGCGGTTATCAAAGCCACGCGGGCTGATTGAAATTCCTGTTTGGCGAGTAGTTCGGCAACTTCTTCCAATGATTTCGGCATATTACGTAAAACTAGAGAATATTTCGGTGAATCCGATGTGGCATCCTCCACAAGAACAACCTGAACCTTGGACCCGTCTAACAGGTCAATAGTGCCCCGCCAATAGAATCCAAGCTTGGCGGAGGTGAAGGGATGAACATCTTGAAAATATTCTGCGAGAATATCGCGATCATAAACACGTTCGGGCTGTGCCCCTAAATTATTCGCCGGAGAATGCATTGAATATTTAGAATATTGTATCGCACGTTCAGGATGTTTCGGTGCCTGTTCGTTATGTTTCACAGCCGCGGCGTCTTCCAAAGGCCAGACAAGCGGCGTATCAACAATCTCAACCTGTCGCGATGGAATTTCGTAAAAATCGTCGTGGTGACGACGAAAAATAAAATGCTTGATAGCGTAGCGTTGTAATGGGTCTTTTGTTTTATCTTTTCGAACCACAAGCAGGGCATAAAAAAAGGGCGTATTTTGATTGGAGTGATTCACTGTTTTCCGGTAAGTGGTGATGTCACCCCCGCTTAACGTTTGTAGTCCATTCACATGATGGGTGTGCCATGTACCAAGATGCTCAATCTGCGGATGCTCCTGTTCGACTTTACGAAAAACACGCTCCTGATACTCTCCATCCTGAAACAGCATGACAGGTGAACGCTCTGCCTTTGGACCAGGCTCGATGATTCCAGCAACTTGCAGGTTTAATTGACCTCGGTTTTCGTTGAATGTGCCGATAATACGGCCGCCGGTTTCATCGTGATCAAATCTATCACATTCATCAAAGACTAATGATAACGCGGCTTTCGGCAGAATTATATGCACTTTATCTGTGTGGTTAACATTCATTGGGCGACTCCTTTTCCGCAGACAAGACAACCATCTTGGGGCTGTAATGCTATGCGTTGAATTTGGAAATGTTTAGTAAATGGATGAACAGGTCGGTTTCCCCAAACCACGTAATTCTCATCAATGGGAAGCAGGAACTTTGGCCTTTCTGGAAGTTTCCGGGCGATGGCATCAAGCACGTATCGCGTATGGAAGCTCGTGATGAAGGAAATATCTACGTTGAGTCCAGGCGAATCTTTAATCTCTGCAATCTCAAGCCCATACATTTTTTCGCGCTCCTCTTCAGAAACCAAATCAATCTCTCGAACTCCATCGCGATAGGGCGTGCGTTGAAGCATTCCTTCGAGGCAGGCTAAACATCCGCCCTCATCAGGCCGGTAGGCAAATACTTCTCCGCCTATACCTCTGGTAAATACCTTTCCTACCACGAACGCCGTTTTGGCCTCGACACACAATTGGTTTAGGCGATAGCGAGTTTGATCATTGTCTGTCGCAAGCACTACAACAGTGCTTTGACGTATATGGTCACCGAGATCCGCGCGAATCATGAGATCGGTATTATAGCGGTCAACCTGGATTGCAGCATTGCGGTCGAGCAGAACGTCAGCAAGCGCATCAACTTTTTGCTGGCCTACATAGCGGCGTCCGCACGCGTGTCGAATTACATTCTCGGGCTCAAGCATGTCCGAGTCAAACAGGGCAAAGTTGCTGATGCCAGCCATCGCTAATTGCAGCGCAACTTGGCTTCCGCCTGAACCGCAACCGGCAATGAGGACGCGAGCATCTTTCAAAAGGCCCACATCGAAGAGGGGCGCGATGCGTGCGAACAGTTTTTCATCATTCATTTGGAGTTCCTTCCCCTTTAGGCCACTTTCCACTTTGCCGCCATGCGTCGTAGTGTTGAAGCCAACTGCGCCCCAGCATTAACGTGGAGAAAATGGTATGTTTGCCAGGATTCCATCCCATCGTCACGCCATACAAACACAAGGCACCATCGCTCCACCGATGAGGTACTTCCCCGTCGAGCGATCTTGCGTAAGTGCGAGGGCAGGCATTTGGGTAACCATGCGGCAACACGATTTCCAAATTAACTTTAGTGCCATCTGCCAATTTGTGCGGAAAACGGAACACTAATTCACGCTCTTTCGAGATACTGGTGCGCGCCGACTCTCCATGCTTGGTCAGTTCTTCTATTTCGTCACCGATACGGGATGGGGGAATGTCGGGAAAGAAAACTGACAGAGGAACCAGGCATGCCTTCCGTTTTCCGTTACGCTCGATAATGAATGCTTCCCCGTCATCCGCAACGCGATCAAGAATTTCGCCGGGATGCTCGCGAAGTTCCGTCATTGATAGCAGACCAAAATCCTGAGGACTGTCTGGTGCTTGTGTCATATTAATGTGCCATTTGCGCTCCCGGCCATTTTCCTTTGACACACCACACCTCATATTTATTTAACCACTTCGCGGCGCGTGCCAGAACGAAAGTTAAATCATGCTGTCCTGGGTTCCACATGCTTGGGTGGAGATAGCAAATGTTTCCATCGGTGTAGCGGTGGGGAGTGAAAAACCGAACGGCCGGCTGAGTAATCGCTACCTTCGGCATTTGATTAGGGTAGTTGGGAAAATTTATCGAGAGAACGAACTGGTTGCCGGCAGATGTTTGAAGAACTGCTTTGACTAAAACACCGACGCCGTCACCGGTTGGGTGGACTTCAACCCACCCAAAATTGGTTGATGCTTGTGCTACCTCCGTTCGGATGCGCTGAATGTCCATTAGATTAAGTCCTTCGCGTATTCACCGCCGAGGTTTTCACGCAATGTAAGCGGTTTTTTGCTGCCGAGTTCTTGCGCGGTCGTTTGCCCTTTAGCCCTCACCTCTCCGTTTGGGAGAATTTCGATTGGCACTTCTTCCTCGTTTTTGAGGATCGCCTCCAATTGATCAATGGTTGGTCTGCTCATAAATAACCTATTAAAAACAATGTTTAGTGCGACTATACGAACGCACGATAGCACGATTTATTTGCGATGCAAGCAAAAAATTAAACGTTTTTGAAGATTTCGCACTAGTCGTACGGCCTACTTACATGGTAAGTAGGGGCTTGCGCCCGTCACGATTGACTTCCACGGCTTAACCGCCGCACCACTGGCTCCCAACGTGTCGTCGGCTACCGCCCGACATATCTCTTTCTCCCTATCGGGCTAGCCGGGTAAAGGACACCTAGCCGTTGTCCTTTACCAAAAAGAGATATGTCGGCCGGGACGGGCTATCGCCCTTACCCGCCGACACGTTGGGGGACTGGTTTTAGGATGAGGTGCTACCGCACCCACAACCAGCCCGCTGACGCGACCGGTTCGCGCTGAAGCGCGGAGCCGACGACGGCTAGCACTACCCTTACAACTACTGGGAGAAAGAGCGCCGCGAATGCGGCCTGTTAACACAGTCGCGCCGACAGGCGCGTCCATATTCTTGCCGTATCCGGCAAGTTTCCACGTCTTTGTTCAGGTATCCCTTGGGGCATATCCTCTAAACGTCCGTTCGGATTTCATAACCAGCCGCCATTACCTCGCCGGCGTGTCCCCAAGCACTTTGCCGGCGACAAAGGTCGATTCCACGTTAAAGAAAGCCATATTAACAACCAGGTTTTCCGTGGAAAGGGGTGGCGGCTGATTCTGGAACCATGAACGACGAGGAGATCATCATTGGAGAACGCGAGGGCTGGGGTGATCCCCAGCCTTTTGGCATATTGATCGCCGACCAAAGGCAGCACATCTACATCATCGGCAAAACCGGCTCCGGCAAGACCACGCTGCTTCGGAATATGATCATCCAACACATCGCCTTGGGACATGGCGTCGGGGTGATCGACCCGCATGGCGACTTGGCCGAGGAACTGTTGCATCACGTTCCGCCGCGACGGGCAGATCATCTGGTATATTTCAATCCGGGCGATCTCGAATTCCCCGTTGGCCTGAATGTCCTTGCCAATGTGGCGCCGGACAACCGGCATTTGGTCGCCTCCGGCGTTGTGAGCGCCTTCAAGGGCATCTGGCGCGATTCTTGGGGGCCACGGTTGGAATATATCCTCTATAACGCCGTATCGGCGCTCCTTGATTGCCGGAATGCGACCCTTTTGGGCGTCAACCGCCTTCTGATCGACGACCACTACCGCGCCAAAGTGATCCGCCAGATCAAAGACCCCTTTATCAAGGCATTCTGGGAGGAAGAATATCGCAGTTATGACGAACGCTTCAAACGCGAGGCCATCGCTCCGATTCAAAACAAGCTTGGCCAGTTTCTTTTGAATCCGGTGGTTCGGAATATCCTGGGTCAGGTCAAAGCGAAGGTGGATATCCGGTTTGTCATGGACCATGAACGATTGTTCATTGCCAACCTGTCCAAAGGAAAACTCGGCCATGACAAGGCCAATTTACTCGGTTCTCTCCTGGTCACGCAGTTTCAACTGGGCGCCATGACGCGAGTCAATCAGCCGGAAGACAAACGCCGGGATTTTTACTTGTTCATTGACGAATTCCAGAATTTCTCGACCGACGCGTTCGCTTCGATTTTGGCTGAAGCGCGCAAATATCGTTTGGATCTGACGCTGTCGCATCAATACATAGACCAGCTTTCGTTGCCGGTACGGCAGGCCGTTTTCGGCAATGTGGGGACGCTCATTGCCTTTCAGATCGGATACACGGATGCAGAGGCAATGGAAAAGGAATTCGGCAAAATGTTTCCGGCCTCCGTCTTTGTTGACCTGAACCGATACGAGGCGGTGGTGAAATTGCTCGAACATGGAACCAACCCGACCCCGTTTCGAGCCAAGATGTTGCCACCCTTGGGAAATCACGCAGGCCGGCAAGACAAACTCGTCGCCCTGTCACGGCAGCGGTTTACCGTCCCACGCGCCGTTATTGAAGACAAGCTGAATCGGTGGATGAATTCGACCGGCACTGCACTGCAAACAGATTGACAAGTGGATTGGCATTGGCAACAGTCGGCCAATAGATTCACTTACGTATATTAACAACAATCGATATGAAAAGAATTAACTGGCTTGTCTTGGCGGCAACAGGAGTTTTTGTCGCTGTTTATTTTTATTCCGGTCAGGTGCCCGCTCCGCTTGCATTCAAGCCCATAACCGTTTCGGCATTCACGGGATTGTTTGCTTGGCTGTTCGCTGTGGCGCTTTTCGTTGAGCGCGCAGTGGAAGTAGTGACACTGATTTTTCGTGATCAACAGGCAGACATATTGGTTGAAGCCCGTAAGAATGTAGAAAAAACGGCAGATACTCAAGCCATCGTGAACGCACGTAAAGCTATCATAAATTATCGGGCTGAAACAAAACAGATCGCGCAGTTGATCAGTTTCACTTCCGCCATCCTGATCAGTCTTGCGGGCGTTCGGGCATTGGCTGCGTTGCTCTCCGATGCTGCTGCGCCGACTGGCTTGTTTGTATTCGTGGATATTCTAACAACAGGCTTGGTGATTGCCGGTGGCAGTGAAGGAATTCACCAAATGGCAAACGTCTTTTCCAGTTTCATGGAAAGTCTGACGGCTCAAGCCCAGAAGAAAGCGCAGAATCCTTAATTTTCATCTGTTATGAGCGTTGATTTGTCCCGGATCAAAAACATCGTGATTCTCATGATGGAGAACCGCTCATTCGATCAGATGTTGGGCTACTTGAGCCTGCCGCCTTTCAACCGCGGTGACGTTGATGGGCAAAGTACTGAGGCAGCCTGGTTGATACGTTTTACCAATTATGATCAGGGGGTGGGCTTGCAGCCCTTTTTATTCACTGATCCCCATACCATGCCGACCAAGTTTGATCCACCGCACGAGCGGCCTTACATGAGCAAACACCTCGGGACGCCTCAAAACGGAATCTATCCAATGACCGGTTTTCCGGCTGCCATCCCTGGCGAAATTTCATCAGACCCAGCAGTAAGGCGACTGGTGATGAGTTATTTCGGCGCGAAGCAGGCACCCATGAATGATTTTTTTGCCCAAAAATTTGCGATTTGCGACCGTTATTTTTGTTCCATCCCCGCTGGCACTCAGCCCAATCGGCTGATAGCCATGAGCGGATTTTCAATGATCGAGGTCAATCAAACACCACTGCCCGAGCAGGAACTGGTTTACGACTGGCTCACTAGAAACAACGTAACTTGGCGCGTATACCATCAGGGCATTCCATTCTTTACCATGATGCTCAGATGGGTTGAGCCGATTCTTTTTGATGATCACTTCCGTTCTTTTGAAGATCTTGAACAAGATTTAATGAACACTCCGCCGGATCAACTGCCACAGGTGATTTTTGTTGAACCGGTCTATGGAGATGCGCCGCATCTTGGGCGCAGCACCGACGATCATGCCCCGGCCGGAATCAGCGACGGTCAGGAATTTCTCATGCAGGTCTACAATGCTGTCACTAATGCCAGTCCAACCTTTTGGAAAAATGCCGTTTTAATTGTTCATTACGATGAAAATGGAGCCTTCTTCGATCATGTTTCGCCGCCTCTCATTCCAATGCAACCGCCGCCTGCTGCCACGTATGCGCCATTCGGTTCTTTGGGAGCACGTGTTCCGGCCTATGTCATTTCGCCATTTGTCCAACCCGGATCAGTTAGCCGTGCTATTTTGGACCACACCTCAGTGCTGAAGTTAATCGGAGAAAAATTTGGCCAAAACGGGTCATATTCATCTGTTGTCGATGCGCGTCCTGTGGAGAGCATTTCCGCCGTGCTTAACTTTGATAGTCCTATCTTGGACTCGCCAGCGGCACCCAATTTGAGTGCGGACTACCTGGTCGACCGGCCACCAGCTCCCGCTGGGGCGACTGTGCCCCCTCTTAATACTGCTTTGCAGAAAGCTTTCAGCGATGCGGTTGAACAAATGAAACAAAAAGGTGCGGATCAGAACCACAAGAAATTTGGAGCACTGTTGAGTCAAATCTGATTGGCAAGTCCATGAAAACCAGCTTCAACATTCCGGCGTTGATTTTGTCAGCGACATTGATCGTCGTTGGCAATGGATGTTTTCCACCGCCTCACAGTGCTTATCGTCCCATTCATCAATTCGCCGAAACCGGCGACGCCGTCGCGGTTGCGCAAGATTTGGCAACGAATTCAAGCGACCTAAATCTTCCTGATGACGCCGGGCTGACGCCGTTGCATTTGGCTGCAAATCACTGTCGCACCAATGTCGTCATGTTGCTGCTTAATCAAGGTGCGAAGGTCAATGCAAGAGCCACAGGCGGCGCAACGCCGTTGCATCTGGCCGCGCAGGAAGGCTGTGCCGACGCTGTGATAATGCTTTTAGCAAAAGGAGCCAAAATTAACGCGCGTGACGATAAGGGATATACGCCGCTCAAGCGTGCGGAACTTTGGCATCAAGATGCTGCTGCCGAGATCATTCGCCAGCACGGCGGCACAGAATAGCAACCATCAGACGAAACTAAGAATAGAGGACTTTTAAATAGTATGAATCCAACAAGGCAAGTCCGAATTATAGTATGTCTGTTTTATTTTGGACTCGCGTCACTCATCACCGGCTGCAAAACAATTGATTCAACGGCCGTGTCGAATTTTGCGGCCAGTGTCACCGACGTAAAGTCACAGGCCGATGACGCCTTGAACGCAACGGCTGCTTTAACGCGTGATGCATCTGTCAGATACGCGGCATCGCAACCCACCTTAGCGGAGGCTAATTTCGTCAAGACACCGACGGATGAAACGATCACGGAATGGGATGGTGCTCTGACAACGATAGAAACCTATGCTCAGAATCTATCAACGCTGTTGTCGCCAGACGCCGCTAAAGATTTCGACGTAGCCGCGACCAACCTGTTCAATCAATTCAATCAAACCGCAGGCAGACTAAACGCGAATCGAATGAATTCGCAGGCGGGAGTGAATGCGCTCTTAGCAACCGCCTTCACCCAAACTGCGGATGCCATCATACAAGCCAAAGAGCAAGCGACGGCAGTTAAAATTGCAGCAGCAACAGATTCTCAAATCACGAAGATTCTTAGCTTGCTTGCAAACGAAATCGGTGCGGATCGCGCCACCCCAGGTCTGCGCAGAACTGTTTATGAAGCTGTTTGGACGCCAAGGTTAGCCAATCTTTCGGCTTCATTTTTAACCACCACGAATTTCGCAGACAAATTGGCACTATCTCAACAATACGCCGATATGCTCGCACAACGTGATGCCCAAGACCAGTTATTGACCGGCTTACGCCAATCATTACTCGCTTTGAGTGATGCCCATCACGCCTTAGCCCAAGGCAAGCCGGCTTCCATTCCAGCCGATCTTGCTGTTGTGGCCGGTGAAATCCAACACACCCGCGAATTATATAGTCAGTTCTCAAATACAACAAAGCAATAGAAACGCAAAATTCGAGCCAAATCTTATGGCAAATCAAAACCAAAGCATTGTTGCGCTATATACTTCATTATGCGATCAGCAGGATGCGTTGAGTGCCGCAATTCAAACAACTACGGACCCCAAATTGGCCTCAACGATCTCAACCGAAATCGACGAGATTGCCCACCGAATCGTTTTGACCCAAAACCTCTTATTCAAACAGGATTCGCCCCAATTAACTGCCAGTGTGAATGGCATTAAAACAGCTTCACAAAGTTTAACCACAGCCATTGCACAAATTCAAAATACAATCGCATTTGTGAACTCTGTTACTACATATTTAACATACGTGGACCAAGCCATTGATTTGGCAAAGACTTTGGCAGTGTCACTGTGACGGGCAGCGCGACAAATTTACAGCCCGCTTTGCCTAGATCTGGGCCGAACACCTCCGCGCCTCAACGACTAGCGCCTCAGCAGAATTTTAAGGCCATAACGGGTGAATAATTTACTCTCTTATCTCACTACTCGGAGTTGGAGGGCCCAATCACAGGTTATTTCTCCCATCGGTAGCAATACTTCTCGTTGAAAAACGTCATCTGCCGCCAGTATTCAACGGGATTGGATTCTTTCATGGCCAATAGTTCCGCCAACTTTGCCGAAGCTCCGACCATGATCTTCTTCATCTCGACATCGGTAATGCGTGAAAGTCCCGGGGTCTCCAGAAGGGCGGACTGTTTGCCAGCGTGCAGCTCTTCGATGTAGCCGTTGCGGAAGGCGCAACAGGTGAGGGCGTTGGCCTCTTCTCGGATGGTCATCGGGCGTTTCATGACTTCGATACAATAGCAACTGTGTCCGTTTTTTGCAACGTGCTCGATATTCCCCGTGATTGCGCTTTTGAAAACTTGCCACGCTGAACAAGTTCCAGCGCCTTCGTTATAAGTCCTTCACTCGGTAGCGTGGCTTTATGGAATCAATCCGCCTTCCCCGCTTCAAACGCGCCCCTGTTGTTGCTCCGATGCAACTCACCGGGCGCGACCGCGAGATCATCCGGTTGGTCCACCGGCATCGTTTTCTCCGTTCGTCTCACATTGCCGCCCTAATGGGTGACAGTTCGCAACAAATTTTGCGTCGGTTGCAATTGCTCTACCACCACGGATACCTGGAACGGCCGCGCGCCCAACTCCAATTCTACGAACACGGTGGCTCCAAGAGCATCGCGTACGGATTAGGTGACAAAGGCGGGACATGCTTAAAACACGAGCTTGGAATCGCCGTGCATCATGATTCATGGGACGAGAAGAACCATGTCATTGGCCGGGTATTTCTTGAACATGCCTTACTGGTAGCAGATGTGATGGTGGCGATTGAATTGGCCTGCCGGAAGCACGGAATTCGACTCCTGTATGAAAATCAACTTGCGTTTCAAACGGAACGACGGCCGTTCCGATGGAAGGTGAAGATAAATGACGGGCAGAAGTTGGGCGTCATCCCGGATCGGGTGTTCGCCTTGGAATTTCCTGATACCAATGGCACAAGCCAGCGCGCCCATTTCTTCCTTGAAGCTGACCGGGGAACCATGCCAGTGGTGCGCCGGAATCTTTCCCAAACATCATTTCGCCGCAAGCTCATCGCTTATGAAGCGACATGGAATCAGAATATTCACCGCTTGCGTTTCGGCTTCAACCGCTTCCGCGTCCTTACAGTCACAACAAGCCCGGCCAGGGTCAATTCGCTCGTTCAAGCGTGCTCACAGCTAAAAAGCGGACATGGCTTGTTCCTATTCGCCGATCAATCAATCCTGTCAGGCGATATTCTTTCTGCGAGGTGGCAGACCGGCAGGCCGGGGGAAGTCGCCGGCTTGTTGGGATAACGGTTAGAGCGATTTCTTCCCAGCACCTTTCGCTTTGGCCCACCGCGCCTTTGCCGCCGCAGAGATTTTGGCCCGGCCGGCGGCGCTCATCTTGCGTGTCTTTTTACGAGCAGGTTTTGCGGCTGACTTCCCTTTCACCTTCGCCCATCTGGCTTTTTGAGCGGCGGCGATCTTTGCCTTAGCCGCTGCACTCATCTTGCGCTTCTTGGGAGCGGAGTTGGTGGACGATGGGGAGCCAAGTATCGAAGCTAACGTCTTTTCCAGCTTGGCGATTTTGTTTTTGAGATCAGCCGCACGATGCAATTGTGCGGCTGTCAGAGATGATAGATTAGTCATAAGTCGGGGCATGATAGAGGCGAACTTGGAGAGTGCAATAGAGAAGTAGCTCATATATCCGTGAATAGCTTCTTGCCGTAAATGGCAAATCTTCACGTCTCGTAGGCTTGGGCAGGGGCGATAGGATGCTTCTTAGATGCGGGTCCACTTCGTGAGCCGCAATTGTTCATCACAACCAAATACCTATAGGAGTATTCTATGCCCAAATCATCGTTCGTCGACTTCAAGGCCGTCAAAGCGGCCATCACCATGGAGCAGATCCTTGAGCACTACGGCCTCATGGATAGGTTCAAACGGAGCGGAGACAGCCTCAATGGCCCGTGTCCGATCCACAAAGGCTCCAGTCCGACGCAGTTCCGGGTAAGCACGGGCAAAAACATCTGGCACTGCTTCAGCGAGTGCAAGCAAGGCGGCAATACGCTCGACTTCATCGCCAAAATGGAGAACGTGAGCATCCACGCCGCCGCGCTCAAAGCTATTGATTGGTTTCACCTCGACACGGAGGCCATGTCTGCAGCTTCCAATGGAGAAGATTCCGAAGAGGAGACTCCAAGGCAACCTGCAAATGGCCAGGTCGCAGCTTCATCCAAGCCGGCGCCAAGAAAGCCGGCCCCGGCAGCGGAGAACGGCGCGCCCAATACGCCCTTGAAATTCCGCTTGGACAAGCTGGAGCGAGAGCATCCGTACCTCATAGAGGAACGCAGACTCACCCTCGAAACCATCGTGGACTTCGGCATGGGCTTCTGCGCCAAAGGCATGATGGCGGGGCGCATCGCCATTCCCATCCACAATCCGGAAGGCAACGTCGTTGCATACGCAGGCCGTTGGCCGGGCAATCCAGAGGGAGATACGCCCAAATACAAACTGCCACAGGGATTCAGAAAATCGTTGGAGCTTTTCAACATTGACCGCGCCATAAAGGAGCCCGCGGACAGGCCATTTCTCGTCGTTGAAGGCTTCTTTGATTGCATCAAAATCCACCAGCACGGCTACCGCAAGGTGGTGGCCTTGATGGGCAACACCATGTCAGCCGCCCAGGAGGAATTGATCAAGAAGCACACAGTCTTCAATTCTCAGGTCATCGTCATATTGGACGAAAACGATGCCGGTAGGGCCGGGCGCGATGACATCGCCTGCCGCCTCTCGAAACATTGCTTCGTCAGGGTGCATGAGTTCGACCAGGAGGACATGGAGCCGGAGCACCTCTCCGACGACGCTTTGGCAGACATCGTGGAGGGTGTTGCATGAAGGCCCAAGGCGAGCTTTTCGGCCTCCTCTTGCAACGGCGGCCACCATCCCGGCTCCGGGCGAACGATGTCATCCGCATTGACGGCAGGCTTTGCCGGGTCATCCGGGTTAGTGAATGCTCCGCGGTCGTCTTGGTGAACCGGCGGGTGCGGGAATTCACAACGCGCTTCGACAAGCGCGTCAGAATCCAACCTTCGCCGGTTATATTCCGCATCTCGGCCAATGCCGAAGCCGAGATCCTCAATCGCAAGGCTCACAGGAAACGCAAACAACGAAACGGAAAGGAGGACCCATGAAAACATACGAAGGATGCAGACAAGGTTATGCCGTCATCGTCACCGTGAATGGCCGTCCGCTTGATCCCCGGCTGGATTTGTATAACCACAGTCCGACGGGGTTCGAGTGGGGATATTGCGGCAGCGGCCCGGCCCAACTGGCTCTGGCCATATTGGCCGACCATCTATCAGACGACAGAGAAGCCTTGAACCTGTATCAGCGCTTCAAGTGGGCGGTCGTCGTGGGATTGCCCAGGAGACGCTGGATACTGACCAGCCTCATCATTGACCAGATCATCCAGAACATCCGCAATCAGGAAGCGGAAGGAGTTATCGCATGAGCGCGAATACTCTGCCTGTCGCCAGGTTCCGGCTTGGCCATATCGTGAGCACGCCCAATGCCCTGTCGCAATTGACCCAGGAGGACATCCTCATGGGCATCCGGCGGCATCAGGCAGGCGATTGGGGTGATCTTGACACCAGGGACAAGGCGGCCAATGACCGCGCATTGTTGGAACGGACGCGGATATTCTCCGTGTATCACTCCGCCGCTGGCGCGAAGTTCTGGCTCATTACGGAAGCTGGCCGAGAGGCAACCACGGTGTTGATGCCTGAAGACTACTAAACATAAGGGCGATCCAACCAGGGTCGCCCTTTTTCTTTCTTGCCGCTTCCGGCAAGAATAGCCGTCTTTGGCTGATTGCGCGAGCGCCATACGCTTCAAAGTGGGTTCACAGGGTTCTTTGCAAATCAACATTCAACAGAAAGAGAAAAATATGAACGCAGTCATGGAAGCACAAGACCGGGTCACTCTGTATTACCGCGAAGGATCGTCAGACAAAGTGTATCAAGCGGCGATTGAACCGGCAGGCGAATTGTTCCTCGTCAACTTCGCCTACGGCCGGCGCGGATCAACGCTCTCGACCGGGACCAAGACTTCTTCACCCGTGGATTACGATTCGGCCAAGAAAATCTTCGCCAAGCTCGTGAGCGGAAAGAAAGCCAAGGGTTACACTGAAGGTGAGGACGGCACGCCGTATCAACACAGCGATAAACAATCATCCGGGATTTTGCCACAGTTGCTCAATCCCATCGAAGAAGCCAAAGTGGAACGGCTGCTCTCTGATGATGATTATTGCGCACAGGAAAAGTTCGACGGGCGGCATATCCTCGTCCGCAAACAGGCCGCGCAAATCGAGGGCATCAACAAGAAGGGCTTGGTCGTCGGTCTGCCTGAAACGTTGTTCCAGGTCATCAACCGGTATGGAGCAGACGTGGTCCTTGACGGTGAAAGTATCGGCGATACCTACCACGCTTTTGACCTGCTGGTGCTGGACGGCGTGGACATCCGTGCCTGGCCTTACCGGGAACGGCTGGCGGCGCTCATGAACCTGCTCTCCGGTGTGCAACAAACCGTCATCCGGTTCGTGGACACGGCCTTCACCACGGAACAAAAGCGGACGCTCTTGGACCGGCTCCGCCGGGACCGGAAGGAAGGCATCGTGTTCAAACGATTGGACGCGCCCTATACACCGGGCCGGCCCAACAGCGGCGGCAGCCAGTTGAAGCACAAGTTCTGCGCCACCTTGTCGGCGGTGGTGGCCAAGGTGAACCGGCAACGCAGTGTCAAACTGAAGCTGCGAAACAGCGCCGGCTGGCAGACCTGCGGCAACGTCACCATACCGGCCAATCACGACATTCCCAAAGCGGGAATGGTCGTGGAGGTGCGTTATCTCTACGCGTTCAAGGCAAGCGGCGTGTTGTATCAACCAGTATATCTGGGGCCGCGAGACGACGTTGAACCGGCTGAATGCCGGGTCTCGCAACTTAAATACAAAGCGGAGGAGTCATGCTGATCAACAAAAAGAAGGTGAAAACCTTCACCCTCGAAATGGCCAAAGGCCGGGCGCACAAATTCACACGGGTTGGCGGCGGCTTTCTCCTCAAGTGCGAGGGCCAGTTGAAGGAGTTCATCCGCAGTTACGTACACCGCCTGCCTTCCAAGGGCAAAACCATTCTGTAAACCAATAAGGGTCGCCTTTGGGCGATATATGAGCCGGTCATACCCAACCAGTATGACCGGCCTTTTCATTTACTGCCGACGCCAATCGTCGTAGTGCACAAAACATAAGGTGATCCATCCGGGTTGTTTTTCTTTCTTGCCGCTTCCAGCAAGAATGGCCGTCTTTGGACGATTGCCGGGGTGCCATACGCTTCAACCTGGGTTCACAGGGTTCTTTTCAAAACCACATACCACAGGAGAAATCACATGAACATTACAGCGTATGAACGCATCACCGAACGGATCATCGGCTTGCTTGAGCAAGGCACCGTTCCCTGGCACAAACCGTGGCGGGTCAAAACCAGCCTGCCCCGGAACCTCATTACCCAGAAGCCGTATCGCGGCATCAACGTGTTCCTGCTCATGGCCATGAGCTATGAATCGCCCTACTGGCTCACGTGCCGGCAGGCGAATCGGCTGGGCGGGCGGGTTCGGAAAGGCGAAAAAGCCTGTCCGATTGTCTTCTGGAAACGGATGGAGACTGAAGATACCGAAACGGCCGAGCAGCGGAAAAAGCCACCGCTCCTGCGCCTGTATTACGTCTTCAATGTCGCCCAATGCGAAGGCTTGAAAGACGCGCCGGCAGTGGAAAACGGCTCGTTTGCCAGCGCCAAACCGGCGGAGATCGTGGCCAAGATGCCAGAGTCGCCAGCCATCAAGCACGGCATGGCTAAGGCATTCTATTCCCCATCTGATGATTGCGTTGGAATGCCGGAACGTGAACGGTTCAACGGCGAGGCGAGTTATTACGCCACGCTCTTTCACGAACTGGTCCACTCGACCGGCCACGAGAAACGATTGAAACGCGTCAGCATCACGGAACGCAACGGTTTCGGCTCCGATCCCTACTGTAAAGAGGAATTGATCGCTGAACTGGGCAGCGCGTTTCTCTGCGGCTATGCCGACATCGTTGACCGGACGATTGACAACTCGGCTTCCTACCTTGAAGGCTGGTTGAAGCAACTGCAAAACGACCGGACGCTCATCGTCTCGGCAGCGGCACAGGCACAGAAGGCGGCGGACTTCATTCTGGGCCGGACGTTCGCGGAAAGCGAGGTGGCCCATGACTGACTTCAATCCGAAGGAATTCAAGGTGGTTGCCCTGCGGGATTGTCCGGTGCCGGAGTCCATGCTGATTTGCGAGACACCGGATCAGGCTGCTGATTACTGGCGGCTGCACATCGCCACCCATCCATATTTCGACCCGGAGTGCGAGTGCATGGCGGTATTGCTCTTGAATACGAGGCGGCGGGTCAAGGGTCATCAGTTGCTTACGATTGGAACGATAGATACATTGCTCGTTGATAGTCGAGTTGTATTCCGGTCTGCAATTATTGCATCAGCCAGTGCAATCATATTGCTTCACAATCACCCTTCAAATGATCCGACGCCGAGTCAAGCCGACATCAAGGTGACGCGCGATCTGATTCGGGCGGGCCAACTGCTGAAAATTGAGGTTCTCGATCACGTCATCATAGGGAACCCTGGCAGGTCGTCTTTGCGGGAGACTGGGTATTTTCTGTAGCTCCGGATAATGCCGAGCTCGGCATAAGGGTTATTTTTATAGCTAACCAAATGGTGTTTGCCGATTACATTGTTGAAATTAGCCGTTCGTCTACGCCCTTTAGCTAATATACGGCTAAGGGGCTTTTAATTCGTCGCTCCCGGTTTCGGTATAGTTACGGATCCAGTGGCAGCGGGTTTGACTAATTGGTTGCTCAATCGACCGGAATACACTTTTAAGCGTTGGAAAGTTTGTTCTAAAGTATGAATCTCGGCTGCATTCATTGTAACACGACCACGAATTATTGCCTCATCGAAATCATCAATTAATGCAACCCGTGAATCGAAAATAATAAAGCCATGTCCCGCTTTCTTTAATAATTCCGGTTCTTTTGATTGTAGTTTGATTTGATCTGCATAATACCCAACCAGTTTTGTCTCTTGATATTTTTCTTCGCAGTGGGCACCTACCGCTTCGTTCGCAAGAGCTTGTGGAAGGATGGCCGGATTCATAATGAAAATCCGCTCGACCGCGGCTCCCTTTAATGCTGCGTCCCGATTGCCTTGGAGGAAACGCCTTTCGGCAGGCGAGTCATCCCATTCAGCATCAAACATGCAAGAAACAGCTTTTATGGTTTGCCCATTCCCAACAGCTTCTAGTATGGGTAAAAGCCATTCGTAATATTCTGACGTTGCTAGCTCTTCAGAACGTTTATCATATCGTAGTTGATTTAATCTTTCGAGAGCTCCGCCAATAATATTGTCTTTAACTCGCCTAAATTCAGGTTCAGTGATATTTAGATATGCATCAAGCAGTTTGCTAACATCATCGACATTGCATTCAGATCGCAAATCAATGACTTTGGCAATCCGACCGAGGTGTTCATCAACGTTTTTTAACGATGCGCGCGTTTGATGAATGCCCAAAACTCGATTCAACATGAGCATCAGACCAATCACCCATGTAATCCATGCAATTGTCTCATTATTATTGAGATTCGCATAATATAGTGACAAGTGCAATTCCTCGTGTTAGTCTTCGGGCATGGGCAATCCAAAAGGTGTCGAACGCGATTTTGATCAACTCGAACGGCGACGGCTCAAAGCCG
>Ga0209517_10002637_pt1 | contig 25029 bp, 20 predicted proteins | sample PeaSoiMetSII2010_FD_187695 | JGI IMG/M metagenome (GOLD analysis project Ga0209517, IMG submission 187695) | Peat soil microbial communities from Weissenstadt, Germany - SII-2010 (SPAdes) (version 2) | ecosystem: Environmental > Terrestrial > Soil > Wetlands > Peat | place: Germany... | reverse complement strand
ATGGACGCCGTAGTGAAAGGTGACGCCCTCGGCCTCCATCTGGATGACGCGGCGGTCGATGATGTGCTTCTCCATCTTGAAGTCGGGAATGCCGTAGCGCAAAAGCCCGCCGGCCTTGGCGTATTTCTCGAACACATGCACGTCGTGCCCGGCGCGCGCGAGCTGTTGCGCGCAGGCCAGGCCCGCGGGGCCCGAGCCCACGACCGCGACCTTCTTGCCGGTCTTGGCGGCGGGGATCTCCGGCTTGATCCACCCCTGCTCCCAGGCGCGGTCGACGATCGCGCATTCGATGGTCTTGATGGTGACGGGATTTTCGTCGATGTTGAGCGTACAGGAGGCTTCGCACGGCGCGGGGCAGATGCGGCCGGTGAATTCCGGAAAATTGTTAGTCGAATGCAGGTTGCGCGAGGCCTCTTCCCAATTGCCCTGGTAGACCAGATCGTTGAAATCCGGAATCTGGTTGTTGACCGGGCAGCCCGGCGTGCCCGGCGCCACCGAACCGGTGCCGTGGCAATAGGGGATGCCGCAATTCATGCAGCGCGCGGCCTGGTCGCGCGTTTCCTTCTCCGTCAGGGGGACGACGAATTCGGCAAAGTGCTTCAAGCGTTCGGCGACGGGCTTGTACTTGCGGTCGTGCCGTTCGATTTCCAGAAAACCTGTGACCTTGCCCATTTAAACCTGAAGCCTCTGAATATCCGGCCTCATGGTTCGAGACGGCGCAAGCGCCTCCTCACCATGAGGAATGTCTAGTCTTTCGCCCTCATCCTGAGGAGCGGCGGCTTCGCCGCGTCTCGAAGGATGGTTTGTTGCGTCGCTCACCTTTTCCCGTCATTGCGAGGAGCGTAAGCGACGAAGCAATCCATTGGTAGCCGCATTAACCGTTGGATGGATTGCTTCGCTGCGCTCGCAATGACGGCTGAGATCCCTTGTTGCCTACGCCCCGATCGCGATCTTGGGTTCGGCGTCGGCATTCGCCTTCAATTCCTTCAGCGCGCGGCGGTATTCCACCGGCATCACCTTGCGGAACTTGGGCAGCCAAACCTTCCAGTTCGACAGAATCTCGGCGGCGCGTCGTGAACCCGTCAGTTTGGCGTGGCGAGTGATCAGCACGTGCAGCCGTTCGACGTCGGAATCAAGCAGATTCTGGAACACGTCGACCCGGCCATGCGCCTCGAGATCGCCGGACTGGTGATAGGTGTCCTCGTTGATCATCTCTTCCGACAACACCGGCTCGAGTTCGATCATCGCCATGTTGCAGAGCTTGCCGAAGTCGCCGGCCTCGTCCAGCACATAGGCGATGCCGCCGGACATGCCGGCTGCAAAGTTGCGGCCGGTCTTGCCGAGCACGACGACGATGCCGCCGGTCATGTATTCGCAGCAATGATCGCCGGCGCCCTCGACCACGGCGATCGCGCCCGAATTGCGCACCGCGAAGCGCTCGCCGGCGATGCCGCGGAAATAGCATTCGCCCTCGATCGCGCCGTACATGACAGTGTTGCCGACAATGATGGACTCCTCCGGCACGATGCCGGAATTGCGGGGCGGCTTGACGATGATGCGGCCGCCCGACAGGCCCTTGCCGACATAGTCGTTGCCTTCGCCCTCGAGATCGAAGGTGATGCCGCGGGTGAGCCAGGCGCCGAAAGCCTGCCCCGCGGTACCCTTGAAGTTCACGCTGATGGTGTCGTGCGGTAAACCATTGTGGCCGTAGATTTTCGCCACATTGCCCGACAGCATCGCGCCGGCCGAGCGGTCGGTATTGTTGATCTCCATGTCGATCCTGACCGGCGCGCCGCGGTCAAGCGCGGCCTGCGCCTTTTCGATCAGCCTGCGGTCGAGAACGGCCTCCAGATGATGGTTCTGTGCTTCCGCGTGATAGATTTTCTGGCCCTTCTCTTCCTTCTGCCGGACGAACAGTCTGGAGAAATCGAGCCCCTTGGCCTTCCAGTGCGCCACCAGCTTGGTCTGGTCGAGCATCTGGGTCTGGCCGACCATCTCGTTGAAGGTGCGGTATCCGAGCGCGGCCATGATCTCGCGGACTTCCTCGGCGACGAAGAAGAAATAGTTGATGACGTGCTCGGGCTGGCCGGTGAAGCGCTTGCGCAGCACCGGGTCCTGGGTGGCGACGCCGACCGGGCAGGTGTTGAGATGGCACTTGCGCATCATGATGCAGCCCGCCGCGATCAGGGGCGCGGTGGCAAACCCGAATTCGTCGGCGCCAAGCAGCGCGCCGATCACGACGTCGCGTCCGGTGCGGAAGCCGCCGTCGACCTGCACGACGATGCGGCTGCGCAGCCGCTCGCGCACCAGCGTCTGGTGAGTTTCGGCAAGCCCGATTTCCCAGGGACTGCCGGCATGCTTGATCGAGGTGAGCGGGGAGGCGCCGGTGCCGCCTTCGAAGCCTGCGATCGTGACATGATCGGCGCGGGCCTTCGCCACGCCGGCGGCGACCGTGCCGACGCCGATTTCGGAAACGAGCTTCACCGACACCTGCCCGTCAGGGTTGACGTTCTTCAGGTCGTAGATCAGCTGCGCCAGATCCTCGATCGAATAGATGTCGTGGTGCGGCGGCGGCGAGATCAGGCCGACGCCGGGCGTCGAATGCCGCACCTTGGCGATGATCGCATCGACCTTGTGGCCGGGCAGTTGCCCGCCTTCGCCAGGCTTGGCGCCCTGCGCCATCTTGATCTGCATCATGTCGGAATTGACGAGATATTCCGTGGTGACGCCGAAGCGGCCCGACGCGACCTGCTTGATCGCCGAGCGCATGGAATCGCCGTTCGGCAGCGGCTTGAAGCGATCGCTCTCCTCGCCGCCCTCGCCGGTGTTGGACTTGCCGCCGATCCGGTTCATCGCGATCGCCAGCGTCGTGTGCGCCTCGCGCGAGATCGAGCCGAACGACATCGCGCCGGTGGCGAACCGCTTGACGATCTCCTTGGCCGGCTCGACCTGGTCGAGCGGAACCGGCTTGCGCTTCTCGTCTTCGGCGGATTTGAGCTTGAACAGGCCGCGCAGGGTCAACAGCCGCTCGGACTGTTCGTTGAGGATTTTCGCGAACGCCCTGTAGCGCTCCAGCGAATTGCCGCGCACCGCGTGTTGCAGCGTCGAGACCGACTCGGCGGTCCAGGCGTGATCCTCGCCGCGGGTGCGGTAGGCGTATTCGCCGCCGACATCGAGCGCGTTCTTGTAGAGCAGCGAATCGCCGAACGCGTCGGCGTGGCGGCGCGCGGTTTCCTCGGCGATCTCGGCAAGACCCACGCCCTCGATGCGGGTGTGGGTGCCGGCGAAATATTTCGAGACGAAATCGGCCTTCAGCCCGACGGCGTCGAAAATCTGCGCGCCGCAATAGGACTGGTAGGTCGAGATGCCCATCTTCGACATCACCTTCAACAGGCCCTTGCCGATCGACTTGATGTAGCGCTTGACGATTTCATAGTCGTCCAGCGCCCCCGGCAGGCTGTCCTTCATCGCGATGATGGTCTCGAACGCGAGATAGGGGTTGATGGCCTCCGCGCCGTAGCCGGCAAGGCAGGCGAAATGATGCACCTCGCGCGGCTCGCCGGATTCGACGACGAGGCCGACCGAGGTGCGCAACCCCGTGCGGATCAGATGATGATGCACGGCCGCGCAGGCGAGCAGCGAGGGGATCGGAATCCGGTCCGAGCCCGCCATGCGGTCGGACAGGATGACGATGTTGATGCCCTCGCGGACGGCCGCTTCGGCGCGCGCGCATAATTCGTCGAGCACCTGTTCCAGACCTGCCGCGCCGAGGCCGGCATCGAACGTGGTGTCGAGCGTGCGCGACCTGAAATGGGTGTCGGCGATCTCCGAAATCGACCTGATCTTCTCAAGATCAGCGTCGGTCAGGATCGGCTGGCGCACTTCGAGACGCTTGGTGCCGGCCACTCCTGCCAGATCGAACAGGTTCGGCCGCGGTCCGATGATGGAGACGAGACTCATCACCAGTTCCTCGCGGATCGGATCGATCGGCGGGTTGGTGACCTGGGCGAAATTCTGCTTGAAGTAGGTAAACAGCGGCTTCGGCCGGTCCGACAGCGCCGAAATCGGCGTGTCGTTGCCCATCGAGCCGTTGGCCTCTTCACCGGTGGAGGCCATCGGGGCCATCAGGATGTTGATGTCCTCCTGGCTGTAGCCGAACGCCTGCTGCCGATCCAAGAGCGGCAGGTTCGAGCGCATGCCCTTGGTGGGCGCTTCCGGCAATTCTTCCAGCACGATCTGGGTGCGGTCGAGCCAATCGCGATAGGGATGGCTTTTCGCAAGCTGGGCCTTGATCTCATCGTCCGGGATGAGCCGGCCCTGTTCGAGGTCGACCAGCAGCATCTTGCCCGGCTGCAGCCGCCACTTGGTGACGATTTCGTCCTCCGGGATTTTCAAGACGCCCATTTCGGACGCCATCACGATGCGGTCGTCGCTGGTGACGAGATAGCGCGCCGGACGCAGCCCGTTGCGGTCAAGCGTCGCGCCGATCTGGCGGCCGTCGGTGAAAGCGATCGCGGCGGGGCCGTCCCACGGCTCCATCATCGCGGCGTGATATTCGTAGAAGGCGCGGCGCTGTTCGTCCATCAACGGATTGCCGGCCCAGGCCTCCGGAATCATCATCATGACCGCGTGCGGCAGCGAGTAGCCGCCCTGCACCAGGAATTCGAGCGCGTTGTCGAAACAGGCGGTATCGGACTGGCCCTCATAGGAGATCGGCCACAGCCGGCTGATGTCCTTGCCGTACAGTTCAGACGAGACCGAGGCCTGCCGCGCCGCCATCCAGTTGACGTTGCCGCGCAGCGTGTTGATCTCGCCGTTATGGGCGATCATCCGGTAGGGATGCGCCAGCGACCAGGTCGGGAAGGTGTTGGTGGAGAAGCGCTGATGCACCAGCGCCAGCGCGCTCTCGAAATCCGGCTCGTGCAGATCGGAATAGTACTTGCCGAGCTGGTCGGCGAGGAACATGCCCTTGTAGATCACCGTGCGGCACGACAGCGAGCACGGATAATAGCCGGCGAGCCCCCGGTCGCGGCGCTGATAGATCGCCTGCGAGATCGACTTGCGCAGAATGTAGAGCCGGCGTTCGAACTCGTCTTCGTTCTTGATGTGCGCGCCGCGGCCGATGAACACCTGCATGTTGGCAGGCTCGGTCGGCTTGACGGTTTCGCCGAGCGAGGAATTGTCGGTCGGCACATCGCGCCAGCCGAGCAGGGTCAATTGCTCGGCCTTGATCTGGTCGGCGATGATGCTCTGGATGACTTTGCGCCAGGCCTTTTCTTTCGGCATGAACAGCGCGCCGACCGCGTAATAGCCCGGCTGCGGCAGCGTGAAGCCGAGCTTCTTCGCCTGGCGCGTGAAGAATGCGTGCGGAATCTGCACCAGGATGCCGGCGCCGTCGCCCGCGCGCGGATCGGCGCCGACCGCGCCACGATGTTCGAGATTGCAGAGGATGCTGATCGCGTCGGAGATGATCTGACGCGACTTCTTGCCCTTGATATTGGCGATGAAACCGACGCCGCAGGAAGCCTTCTCAAGGCTGAGATCGTAGAGACCTTCGGCGGGCGGCCGCCAGGTGTGTTCGGGCGCGTGGCGCGAAGGGAGAGCCGGTTTGCAAGCCGCGGCCGCCGCCAGCGCATCCGTCACGATGTTTTCGCGCTCGAACTCCGACCCGCTCATCTTGTTCGCGTCCTCTCAATCAGGCTAAGGGCCTCACCGTCGTCGTCGGCGCACCTTGGGCGTTTGCGGCACCCATCGGGCCACCGCTCGTCCTCCACGAGCCGCAATGTCCTAAATTCAGGCCCGGGCGTTCAGCGTCCCCGACGAACGGCCTTGCCTTTAATCTTTGGCGCCAAGACGCCCACGCTAGCGCTGCAATCCCTGTGCCGGGTTTGCGGCCGAAATTGAGACAATGTTACTGTCCTAACGCCGACCATGCCAAATTTTTTTCTATCACACAAGCGTGTGAAAGTCGCCCGCCGGCTGGTCCGATGGGGTTGTTCATCTCGGTGGTGGGCACGCCCCGGATTTGAAGCAAGCGCGCCGCGATCCGGCCCAAGGACCGCCGGATTCCGCGGCGAAATTCAGCCCCGGAGGGGGCAGAAATGCACCCGGTGCAGGGGCGTTACAGGAGCTAGGAACAATGAAGTTGTTCACAGGGTGGGCCATCGCGGCCGGGCTGGTTTTCGCGGCGGTGTCCGCGAATGCGCAAGGGGCGCCTCAAGAATTGGGCCGCCCCGGATATGTGGCGGCGTCCGATTTCAGCGGACCCTACGAGGTTGTGCCGCCGAACGCTCCAATGCAGGGCCAGGGCCCGATCTTGCTGCCGCCGCGGGAGGTCTACAGCGTCCTTCGCGAGAATGGATTCTCGCCGCTTGGAATTCCGCGGCTGCACGGGTTCTTCTACACCATCGCCGTGATCGACCGCCGCGGTGAGGACGGCCGCCTCATCATCGATGCCCGCGACGGACAAATCGTGCGGTTTGTGCCGGCTTACCGGATGGGCGACAATTTCAATGGCCGGGTGGCGGCACCTTATCCGCCGGCCGGACGGCTGCCCCCGATCAGCGATTTGAGGGGCCCACCGCAACCACCGGCTTCGGTGCCGAAACTGGCAAGCCGTACGCCCGCGGTGCCGATCCCGAAGGCCGCGCCGCCGCGCTCCGCCGACGACAAGCCGCTCGCCGAGAAGCCTCAGCCGTCGCAGCAATCCGCGGCCGTGGTGGCCAAGCCGGTTGAACCACTGGCAGCGCCGCAAGCCGCGCCGCCGGCCGCCGCGGCCAAGCCGGCTGCGCCGCAAATTCAGCCGACGCAGCCGATGCCGCAGGTGCAGGGACTGGATTAGCTTTTATTGGTCGCCCCGGCCTTGCGCCGGGGCCCATAACCACCGGCGGTTATTTCGAGCACGCTGGGAGAACAGCCCGGCGCAATCACAAAGGCCTGTGGTTATGGGTCCTCGCGTTCGCGAGGACGACCACAAAAAACGCCCCGGTTTCCCGGGGCGCTTTCATATTGAGCTCTTCGTAAAACGAGATTACGCGGCGGCCTTCTGGGCCGAGCCCTCGATCACCGGCGCAGCTTGCGTGCTGGCGGAGATCGGAATGCTGCGGGGCTTCTTGGCCTCGGGGATCTCGCGAACGAGGTCGACGTGAAGCAGACCGTTTTCGAGCGAGGCGTCTTTCACGACCACGAAATCGGCAAGCTGGAACACGCGTTCGAAGGCGCGGGCCGCGATGCCGCGATAGAGCACCTCGGATTTGTCCTTGCCGTTCTCATTGACGGTTTTCTCGCCCTTGATCGTCAGCGTATTTTCCTTCGCGACGATCGAAAGCTCGCCTTGCGAGAAGCCGGAAACCGCAACGCTGATGCGAAAGGCGTTCTCGCCGGTACGTTCGATATTGTAGGGGGGGTAGCCGGGGCTGCCGTCCGCGTTGGCCTGGTCGAGCAAAGAGAAGAGGCGGTCGAAGCCGACGGTGGAACGATGAAACGGGGTGAGATCAAAGGTACGCATGGTTAGTCCTCCATTGAGCGACTGTTAAGTAAACCCGCCCGCCATCGGGCCGGGCTTTCATCTGTTGTGCAGCCTTATGCCGGGGTTTCCCGAAACACTGGTAGCGGCCTGCACGAAGGTGATATGGGAGGGGTCCAAAACGCGTTCAAGACCGGGGCAGGTTGCCCTTTTTGACGCCCCCGCCCCTTGATTTTCAGCACTTTTCGCCTAGCCGGTTCCATTCCATGACGCTCGTCTCGATCCCAGCCAATCCTGTGCCGGAGAACGTCGTCTCCGGCACCATCAAGACGCCTGACGGCGCGGAATTGCGGTTCGCGCGCTGGGCGCCGCCGGCGGGCCGCAAGGGCACGGTTTGCGTATTCACCGGCCGCAGCGAGCACATCGAGAAATATTTCGAGACGGTGCGCGACTTGCGCGACCGCGGCTTCGCGGTGGCCATGATCGACTGGCGCGGGCAGGGCCATTCGTCGCGCCGCCTGCGTGATCCGCGCAAGGGCTATGTGCGCGACTTTTCCGATTACGAGGTCGACGTCGAAACCTTCGTGCAGCAGGTGGTGCTGCCGGATTGCCCGCCGCCGTTTTTTGCGCTGGCGCATTCGATGGGCGGGGCGGTGATGCTGCGGATCGCGCATGCCGGCAAGCGCTGGTTCGACCGCGTGGTGTTGTCGGCGCCGATGATCGATCTGCCCGGGCACCTGACGTCGTTTCCGGTGCGCGCGCTGTTGCGGGTCGCGCGCTATGCGGGGCTCGGCGGCAGATACATTCCCGGCGGCAGCGACGCGCTGACCGGCTCGGAGCCGTTCGTCAATAATCCCCTGACCAGCGATCCCGTGCGCCACGCCCGTAACGCCGCAATTCTCGAGGAGGACCCGACGCTGGGTCTTGGCGCCCCCACGGTGGCCTGGGCGGACACCGCATTCCGCGCCATGCACGGGTTTCGCGCCGCGACCTATCCTCTGGAAATTCGCCAACCGATCCTGATGCTCGCCGCCAGCAACGACACCGTCGTATCGACGCCGGCGATCGAGGAATTCGCCTATCATCTGCGGGCCGGCTCGCATCTGGTCATTGCCGGCGCCAAGCACGAAATCCTGCAGGAGCAGGACCGTTACCGCGCGCAATTCTGGGCCGCGTTCGACGCCTTCGTACCGGGTACGCCGCTGTTTGGCTGACGGTGGCAATGCGCGTGTGCATCAATACTGTAAGTGGTCATGCCCCGCGAATGCGGGGCATCCGGTACGCCGCGGCTTCTCGATTGAATCGCTGACGCCGGTGTTTACTGGATCACCCGCTTTCGCGGGTGACGACACCTTGGGCAGATCGGAAGCTTCGTCTTAAGACAGCAAGGTCTTGAAAACCGCGCTGGCGGCGAGATAGATCCCGAGAAAAATCATCGCGATCAGGAACCAGCGCCGGAAGGTGTCCGGCTGCATCCGCGGTCGCAGCGCCTGTCCGATGAACATGCCGGCGAAGGAGGTCGCCATGGCGATGCTGCCGGGCAGTGCCGTCGCGGCGTTGAGCAGGCCCTCAATGGTCAGGTTGAAGGCGAGCGCCACGGTTGCGACGGTAAAGAACACCCGAGCGCCTGCACAAGTTCGTCCTTTTCCATGCCGATCGCCTGCAGGAACGGCATGGAAGGGATCACCTGCACGCCGGTTGCGGCGGAGATGGCACCGGTGACAAGGCCCACGATTCCGCCGACCCATTTTTCATCGCGGGTTGAGACGCTGAAGACGAATTTGCGCAGGCCGATGCCCGCATAGATCACCAGCAGAATGCCGAGGAAAATCGTGCCGTAGCGGGCATAGGGTCCGGTCAACATGCTCCCGTTCGCCCAGATGCCGATGGCCGTGCCCGCCATCAGCGGCCAGAGCCTGCGGACGATGTCGCGCAGATAGGGGCCGACGAAGGTCTGCCAGATGTTGGTGACCACGGCCGGCACGATGACGATGGCGAGCGCGTGGGCCGGCGGCATGGCGACGGCAAGCAGGCCCATCGACACCGTCGGCAGGCCAAGCCCGATTACGCCCTTGACGAAACCGGCGAGCAGGAAGGCCGCGGCGATGAAAAACAGCGGAGGGTCGAACATGGTCTCACATTGACCGATGCTTGGGATCGGCACAATCTGGAGCTTGTTGAATGAGCCTTCGGCCGTAACGAAGGCAGGAGATGCGCCTCAGAATCACATCGCAAGACACGCGGCGCGGCTCGGCGTGCGGTTGCGGGTTCGGGCGCGCTTGAGGGATTTCGATGCGATCTGCCAGATGGTGGCCGCGGGCGTCGGCGTTGCGGTGGTGCCGGAAGCCGCCGCCAGACGTGGCGCGCAATCCATGCCGGTCACGCTGCTCGCGATCCGCGACGCATGGGCGAACCGACGGCTCGTAATCTGTGCCCGCAGCTTCAAGACGCTGGCGAGACCGGCAAAGCAATTGGTCGAGCATCTGCGCATGGCGGCGCGGTAGATAACCCCCAATCCCAACTCGTCATGCCCGGCCTTGTGCCGGGCATCCACGTCTTAGCGCTGTACCAACAAGGTAAGGACGCGGATGGCCGGGACGAGCCCGGCCATGACGGAACGAGAAGCGGACGCCCACGCCTCACTTCTCCGTTGCGACCCCTGCGTCCTTGATCACCTTGGCCCATCTGTCGATCTCGGTGCCGATGAACGCGTGAAAATGCTCCGGGCTGTCGCCGATCAGCGTGGCGCCCTGGACGGCGAGCTTCTCCTTGACGACGGGATCGCGCATCGCTTCGGTCGCGATCCGGTTCAGCGCCGCAACGACCGCGGGAGGCGTGCCAGCGGGCGCCACCATGCCGTACCAGTTTTCCGCCAGCAGGCCCGGCATCCCGACTTCCGCCGTGGTCGGCACTTCCATCGCCGTCGGCGCGCGTTCCGGCGCACCGATCGCAATCGCATGCAACGCGCCGGCCCTGATTTGCGGCAATATGATCGGCAGATCGAGAAACACCATCTGTACCTGCTGTCCCAGCATGTCGTTGAGGGCCGGCGTCGCGCCCCGATAGGGCACGTGCACGATATCGATCTTTGCCGTCAGCTTGAGCAGTTCTCCGGCCAGATGCGGCAGGCTGCCGGGACCGGATGATGCGAAATTGAGTTTTCCGGGCTGCGCCCTGGCGAGTGCGACGAGTTCGTTCATGTTCCTGGCGGGAACATTGCCGGCGACCACCAGCATTTCCGGCACTTTTGCAACGAGTGTGATGGCTTGCAGGTCTTTCAGCGGATCGTAGGCGACCTTTTCCATGGTGGGGCTGATAGCGAGCGCGCCCGCGCTCGAGATCGCGATGGTGTAGCCATCCGGTTTCGCCTTCGCCACCACATCGGTCCCAAGCACGCCGCCTTGTCCGCCGCGGTTATCGATCACGATCGGCTGCTTGGTCAGTTCCGACATGCGCTGACCGATCACGCGCGCGATCATGTCGTTGGGGCCGCCGGCTGGAAACGGCACGATCAGCCGAATGGGATGATCGGGAAAATCCTCCGCTACGGCCGATGCCGGAAGCAGCAGGGAAAATGCGGTTGCGAGCGCGCGAAATGATCTCATGCAAACCCCGCCTAGCCATTCAGCAGCTTGAGTGCCGCTTCATGCACACGCGGATCGCCGGCTGCGACGATGCGGCCGCCGCTTTGGGCGGGCTTGCCTTCCCAGGTCGTGACGATGCCGCCGGCGCCGGTGATGATCGGAATCAGCGCCGCGATGTCGTAGGGCTTCAACTCGGTCTCGATGACGAGATCGAGATGGCCTGCGGCGAGCATGCAATAGGAATAGCAGTCGCCGCCATAGCGCGTCAGCCGCACTGCTCCCTGGACGCGGTCGAAGGCGGCGCGGTCGGCAGGCTTCATCAACAGCGGACTGGTCGTGAACAGGGTCGCGTCCTGCAAGGAGGCGCACCGCCGCACCGCCAGTCGCCGTTCCCCGGTCGATCCGGAATAATGCGCCGAGCCGCTGTCGCCGGAAAAACGTTCGCCGATAAAGGGCTGGTGCATCATGCCGAACACCGGCGCTCCCTTGTGCAACAGCGCGATCAGCGTTCCCCAGATCGGAAAGCCCGAAATAAAGGATCTGGTGCCGTCGATCGGATCCAGCACCCAGACATATTCGGCGTCTTCGCCTTCGCTGCCGAATTCCTCGCCGACGATGCCGTGCTTGGGAAAATTGGCCTTGATCAGGCGGCGCATCACCGCCTCCGCCGCGCGATCCGCTTCCGTCACAGGATCGAAATCATGGGCGGCACCCTTGTTATCGATGCTCAGGGACGTCCTGAAAAATGGCAGGATGGTTTCGCCGGAAGCGGTCGCAAGGCGGCCAATGAAGGCTGTAAAATCAATGACCGTCACGGCGGTTCCTTGAGTTGCCGGCTAAGAGTGTCGATGCTCCTGCGTAGCGCAATCCTGCAAATTCCGCACGGTTAACGCACGAGGGACGGTGGGCTTTGCCCGCCCTTTTTCCCGCTGCCGATTCGGCTGGCACCTAGTCCTAATTTCCGAACGCAAGCTCGATCACGAATTCGAGAGCAGATGGAGAAAGTTCGATCGGCGGGCGGGAGGCGAGCCAACCCCTCATATATATAATTGATTTCATTGATAAAAATTATTTTGTGCGGCACTTTTGCAACTTGCGCCCGCTGCGTAGCAATTATGCACTGAAAACAACTCAAAGGCTCTTGCACTTTGTGCAGCGCGGTCGCATATTGTTGCGGTGCGGTAGCGCTTTGGCGTTATCGCTGCCCTCCTTGGGCGTTTCCTCCCTAGACTTGGGCCGCTTGTTTATTCAAGCGGCCCTTTTTCTTGGAACTGTCATCTATTTCTCAGGCGCGATGATGGCGATCATTCCGCCGCCGCCTGGAATGGTCCGAGGTCGTCGAGCGGAACGGTGGCCAGGGCCTCGGCCAGCATCGCGAAATCGCTCCCTACCTGTGCGAACCTCGCACCGCGCGCGCGCCGCCGCTCATCCATATAGATCGCACGGTTCAGTTCGAGCTGGATGGTATGCAGTCCGGATGCCGGATTGCTGTAATGCTCGGTGATGAACCCGCCGGCATAGGGCTTGTTGCGTCCAACCGAATAGCCAAGCCGGCTCATGGTCTCCTCCACCATGTCGGCGAGCATCGGCGCGCAACTGGTGCCATAGCGATCGCCAATGACCACGTCGGGCCGCCGCGGCTCATCCCGCGACACGCCGACCGAGGGCATCGAATGACAATCCACCAGCACGACTGTTCCAAACGCCTGGTGCGCGCGGTTGATCAGCCGCCGCAGCGCGCGATGATAGGGCTTGTAGAGCGTCTCGATCCTTGCCAGCGCGTCATCGACCGCGATGCGTTCGCGATAGATTTCCTGCCCATCGCCCACCACGCGCGGGATGGTGCCGAGCCCGCCGGCCACCCGCATCGATCGCGTATTGGCAAAGCTTGGCAGTCGCCCGGAAAACATCCGCGGATCGAGTTCGTAGGGCTCCCGGTTAACATCGACATAGGAACGCGGAAAGTTGACCCTCACGGTCGCAAAGCCGCGATCGCTCAGGCCCCCGATCAGTTCGTCCATGAACGAGTCTTCCGAGCGGCGCAACGCCGGCAGATCGATCCGCGAGGCGATCAGGAATTCGTCCGGATAGGCCGATCCGGAGTGCGGCGAGTTGAAGATGATCGGAGCCCGCCAGGCCGACGGCTCGACAATCTCGAACGGGAGCGGCTGTTCTCCGTCAAACAGGGTCATTGTCGGGCGCCGTCCATCGAAATCCGCCGTTCTGGAGCAGCGTCGATTCTGCCAGAAAATGGGGTTTTTATGCGCGGGCATTGTCGATAATCACGGGCGTTCTGCCAAGCGAAAAAAGCAGCAAGGCGGCTGGAACATTGCCTGGCGGCGGAAATTGACCGCCTTCATTGATTCGAGGCGCATTCGGGTCCAGAAATAACCCCAGGAGTAAACGCGACCCACGCTGTTCCTTTCACCCGAAATTTACACTCTGTCGGGCTTAGTGAGGGGATTGATCCTCCAATCGGGATTCGACGACCAACCGCCATGCACAAAATCCTCCTCGCCGAAGACGACAACGACATGCGCCGTTTCCTGGTCAAGGCGCTGGAAAATGCCGGTTTTCAGGTCTCCCCGCACGACAACGGCATGTCGGCCTATCAAAGGCTCCGCGAGGAGCCGTTCGAGATGTTGCTGACCGATATCGTCATGCCCGAGATGGATGGAATTGAGCTCGCGCGCCGTGCCGCGGAGCTCGATCCCGACATCAAGATCATGTTCATCACCGGCTTTGCCGCGGTGGCGCTCAACTCCGACTCCGAGGCGCCCAAAAATGCAAAAGTGCTGTCGAAGCCGGTGCACCTTCGCGAATTGGTCAACGAAGTGAACAAGATGTTGGCGGCCTGATTCGGGGTCAATTATCGTGGCCGGGCAACCTTGCCTGCCCCCCTTGGAGCCGATATACGAACCCCACCCGATTGCGATAGGGCACGTAGCTCAGCGGGAGAGCACTACCTTGACATGGTAGGGGTCACAGGTTCGATCCCTGTCGTGCCCACCATCTGACCCGAGCCTTACGAAATTCGTGCGCCGCGCCGGTTTCGGAATGCCGAGAAACTCATCTGGTCCCGGTGGGGGCACCCTTCATCTTGTTGAGATTGCCGGGGCAGTTTGGGAACGCGGATTCCCTTCATTTGCCAAGGCATCAATAAAGGGACTGTAGATCAAAGCGCCGGTCTCATGCATCAGCTCGTTGGCGCGAGCGAGTTCCTCCCGCGCAACCGTTTTATCGCTCGTAGCGGATCCAAGCAGGATTTCCGCGCGTACGATGCGGGCCAAACATTCGGGAACGCGTGTGTGCCGTGCAATCGCGACCTCGATGGCTTCATCGACGGTCTCCAGAGCAGTTGTCGCATTGCCGTTGAGGCGATAGGCACTTGCCAAGTCGGCAAGAATACGAGCTTCGTTTTCCAGTCCGGCCTTGCGCGATCGTGCGAAGCGGAGCGAGCCCACCAGGTCCTCAATGGCTGTGCCAAGATTTCCTGCGATTGTGTAAGCTACGCCGCGGTACGCCTGGGCATAGACCCGCAAATATGGATTGCCGCTCTTTGCCGCCAATGAAAAGGCCCGGTGGGCGTGTTCCAACGCCATTTGCGAATCTCGGTTGGCCCATGCCATATCCACGTAGGCCAAGTTCGGTATGACATAGTTGATCGCGTCGACGTCCGCTTCCGCCTTTTGCAGAACCCGGTCGAGAAAGGGGCGCGCCTCGTCGAAACGGCCAAGCATCACCAATGTCTGGCCGCGCATTGCCGTCAGCCATATCTCGATATCGAAGCCGAGCGTTTGTTTGTCGAACTTGACGATCTCGTGCGCTCGGTCCATAGCCTCAATATTCATCTTGAGCGCATCAGTCATCCGACCTGCGAGCCGCAGGGCATGGCAAAGCACGGCCTTAAGGGTGATTTGCACGCTGACGTCTGACCCGCCGTCGGTGAGTGCCTTGGCCTCCAAGATTCGCTGCACATACTCGTCCGCTGAGCCGCCATTGGCCAAAATTCTTCCATATGCGGCGTTGATGAGGGCGATGGCCCGCATGTCATTTGCCGCTACGGCCAGGCGCATGGCTTCTTCGAAGTACAATTTGGCATCGTCAGCGGAGACCCCCTCGCGCCAGCCAAAATTGACGATCTGGCCGCTGGCGACCATTCGCATATAATCGATTGACTGGGATGCAGGCTGGTCCAGAAGCAGCTCACGCACTTTCTTCCAGCTTCGCAGGGCCTGGGCGGGGTCATTGGCGCCGACCCACATTGCCGCGCGCATATTTTGCTGGGCCGCCTTCAGGTTTTCTCCCGCCTGCTCGTAATGGTAGGCGAGCAGACCCGATTGCTCTTCCTTTCGGTCCCTCGATTTCTCAATCGATTGAGCTACCACGCCATGGAGTTGGCGGCGACGTTCGAGCAGTATCGATTGATAGGCGACCTCCTGAATCAGAGGATGTCGAAACGCGTGCAATCCCTGATCATAAGGAGGCAAGTCGTAGACCAGCTCGGCCTGCCGGAGTTGTGCGAGAGCTTCGGACAGATCGGCAGCGGGAAACCCTGAGACCGTAGCCAGCATCGGACGCTGGAACTCGCGGCCGACAACCGAGGCACTCTCGAGAACCGCCTTTGCTTTTTCACCCAGCCGGTCGATCCGGGCTGCGATCACGGCCTGAACGGTTGAAGGAAGAGGTATTGCCTCAATTCCGCCCTTCACTTGATAGGACCCTTTTTCGCCTTCAAAGTCGCCGCGCTCGGCCAGGGCATTAACGAGCTCTTCCAGGAAGAACGGATTGCCTTGCGCGCGTTCGACAATGTTGCGGCCAATCAAGGCCAGCGAAGGGTCGTCGCCGCAGCATTCGTGCAACAGCAGCTGGGCTTCGCTCTTGGAGAGCGGGGGCATATTTACCTGTCGATAATGCGACCTCTGCATCAACGGCGCGGTAAACCCCGGCCTGAAGTTTACAATTAGCAGAACCGTTGTCCCAACGACCGCGTCGACAAGCGTTTCGACAAACTCCTCGCTTGCCGCATCGATCCAATGAAGGTCTTCAATGACGACGACGGTGGCTGTATCGCGGGGGACGGAACGAGTAAGAGTCCTGACGAAGTCCAGCAGCTGCAATTTGCGCGTCTTTGGATCCGTCTTGGCGGTTGTGTGCGCAGGATCAGCCAAACCGAGGAACTCAAGCAGGACCGGTAATAGCGCATCGGAATCCGACAGCGCCGCAACCCGCTCGGTAACAAGTTGGCGCGAGACCTCGACACTCTCATTTCCCTGCACGCCGAGAATATCGCGTAGCAAGGCGAGTACGGGTTGAAATGGAGTGGCACGTCCGTGGGCCAGAACGCGGGCTTCGAACACGCGAATGCCCCGTCGCCTGCAATCATCAGCAAACTCAAAGCAGAGGCGGCTTTTGCCGATTCCGGCTTCGCCAACCACGCCAACAACCCGACCGTCACCCCTGATCGTTTCTGCCAACTCGCTTTCGAGTGCGGCAAACTGACTTTCTCTTCCGATCAAGGGGCTCAGGCGCGCGTTACTTCGGAAGGCCTCGCTCGCGGGCGCATTGCGCAACCCTTTGAGCCTGAAGATGTTCACGGGATTTGCGATACCCCTAACGTTCTGCGATCCGAGGGAATCGACATCAATAAATTGCCTTGCCGCCTGATAAGTATCGCCGGTTATGAGGATACAGCCACCGTCCGCCATCTGCTCCATGCGATTTGCGAGATGCACATTCGCGCCTGCCAAATCATAGGTTTGATAGATGCTGTTCTCGACCGCTTGAACAACCACTTCTCCGGTGTGCAATCCAACACGGATCTGCAAATCCGCGTCGCCAAGTTTCGAGATCTCATCCTGTATCGTCAGAGCGGCCATGCAGCCGCGAACAGCATGATCCTCCTGGGGGCGTGGCGCTCCGAACACCGCCATCACGCCGTCGCCCTGTGTTTTGTTGACGAGGCCATCATAGCGGTGAACCGCGTCTTTCATCAGCGTAAGGACGGGATCCAGGCGCCGCATCCCAAGTTCCGGGTCACCCAGATTGTCAATCAGGCTTGTCGAATTACAAACGTCCGCAAACAGTATTGTGAGGCGTTTGCGTTCGCCGCCCTTTAGACTGAGGGATAGAAGCAGCTGCCGGGAAGATAGATTGCTGTCCGTGGAGGGAGCTACGACCGGGGCACCACATTGTCCGCAGTAACGGCTCGCCGGCTCGTTGGTATGACCACAGGCTTCACACTTGATCTTCAGCTGCGCGCCGCAGCCTTCGCAAAATCGATTGCTGGCATCATTACGCGCGCCACATTGCATACATAGCATCGGCTAGCCTTGGGCAATTCAAAAAGTATTAAGGCAGCGCTGGTCAGTAGCATAGGCAGGTCACTATACTTCGGCTTGCTTGGCAAATCTACGGTGGCTACCATCGGTACTAGGACTAAAATATAGCCAAAATCAGCCGCTTGGCCTCCGCCATTCGGCTTTTGACAAAGCCGTCAGGGCCTCCAGCGCGGTTCGGTGTGCAGCTTGTACCCTCCGTCCATTTTTTATAAGTCCGATGCAGTTCACCCATATCGCCCCGTACAAGATAGAGCGCGACAGATAGTTCAAAATTCATTCAAATGAGCTTCCTAAACTGGCCGGTCGAACAAACAATTCTCAGCCAGCGCGCCCAGCAAACGCGTAAGCGCCTGGCATTGGAATTGTTGGATCGATTTGGAAGGACCTTTGCCGGGATCAACTATCAACTGCTTTGGGAATCATCGACGATCAATTCTCAGGCCTGGCGTTTGGGCTGCGAACTTTATGTGACGGTTTACGGTGGGCTGATTCGCCACCCGAAAATCACCACGGCAGGCCTGGGTCTGATCGTGGCCCACGAGACCGGCCATCATTTGGGCGGTCTGCCTTTCGACCCCGATTTGCCCTGGTTGACCTGGCAGGGGCAGGCCGACTACTGGGCCGCGGCGATCGGCATGAATAAGGTGTTTGGGCCGCGGGCGCGCGTCATGACTTTGCGCGGAGCACGCCAGATTTTCGAGCTGCACAAGGATTTTGCGGACCATTTGGAAGACGATGAACCCGATCTTTGTCCAGAATGCAGACATCTGATCTTTATGGCAGGCCTGGACAATAAGGGGATGCCTGCCTGCGCAAAGAATGCGCTGGCAATGATCGGCGGCAAATTTCCAAATTGAAGCGGTCGTGCCGCCAACTTGGCGCCCAACGCCGCGAGACAGTGTCGACAGGCAGCTTTCTGCTGCGAAGCTAGAGCGTTTTCCAGCGAAGTGGATACCGGTTCGCGTGAAGAAAACGCGTCAAAACAAAAATCTAGAGCTTCGGTTCTGATTCAATCAGAACCGATTATGCTCTAGAATTGAGGATCCTGCGGGATATTGGCAGCCGTCGGTGCAGTGATCAGGACGATTTTCGAGTACGCGGTTGCCTGAGATAAGCCGGTATCGTCCGTGTCGCTATTTTTCAGATGGTACTCGTCGGACTGCAGAACGATCTGGTTTGGACCTTCGACACAGTCAAATCGAATTGCGGCATAGACGTCGCCTTGAGCATTTGGTGCGTTGGGTCCCGGTAGCCCGGTTGGCCCGTTGATTACGTTCCAGATGAACCCCCTTAGAAGCTCATGATTGGTGTTGCTAAGTTCATTGCCGAGATAGAAATCCCAACGCAGCAAAAGGTTCTTATGATTGACTGGATCGTTGGGCGGTAAGAAGAGTACCTTCCCGGTGGGGTTCCTGCAGATCGACTGAATAACCGGCGCGTTACCGCTGGGAGTAGAAAACAACTGCTTTAGCTGAGCGTCACCATTAATTGCATCTTTGGTCGTCCTCATCTGGTTTCGACTGAAGGCTGAGTTGAAAGCGTTGATGAGGCGTCGGGTGCCCTTCGTTGCAATGAGTGCGCCCATATTTCCCTCCACCAATGAATCGTTGAAAAAGTTTGGTCAGATACACTTACCCTTAACGTCACGAACTCAAAAAAGGGAACTTGATAAGAGTATTACAAATTGCCTTTGAGTCCAGACGAAACCATCCGATCAGAAACCCCGCGCAGAGAGACGATTAAACTCCAAGTGCCCAAATAGCTAAAGTTCATCGGGTTTCCTCAAGGCCACGTCACCGCAGCGCGAGAGCACGTTAACATGGTAGGGGTCACAGGTTCGATCCCTGTCGTGCCCGCCATCGAACTCCTTCAAGTCGCCATCCACGCGCGGATCACCGTCCCAGGAGATCGGCCGCTGCGGTGTAAGGCAGCCGCAGGCTATCTGCCACGGCACGGTAGACGACTTTGCCGTCATGCACGTTGAGACCATCCAGCAGATGCACATCGTCGATCAACGCCCGTGGAAAGCCTTTGTCGGCCAGTGCGAGAACAAACGGCCGCGTTGCATTGTCGAGCGCAAATGTCGATGTTCTAGGTACCGCGCCGGGCATGTTCGCCACGCAATAATGCACGACACCGTCCACTACAAAGGTCGGCTGCGAATGTGTGGTCGGGCGGGAAGTTTCGGCGCAGCCGCCTTGATCGATCGAAACATCGACGATGACGGAGCCGGGCTTCATGGCAGCAACCGTCCGTGCCGGAATCAGTTTGGGCGCAGCCGCCCCCGGAACCAGGGCCGCTCCGATGACGACGTCGGCGGAGACGCAGAGCGCTTCGATCGCCGCCGGATCGGCCCTGACAAATCCAACACGCGAGCCAAAAAGCTGTGACAGGTGACGCTGTGTCTCGATGCTGCGTGCGGCGACGGTGACATTGGCGCCCATGCCGATCGCCATCCCTGCTGCGCTGGCTCCAACGATGCCGCCACCGAGAACCACGACTTCAGCGGACGGCACGCCTTCGATACGGCCGAGCAGGATGCCGCGGCCCCCGTGGGGGCGTTGCAGGAACTGGGCGGCAACTTGAGGCGCCATGCAGCCGGCCACCGCAGACATCGGTGTCAGCAGCGGCAGTTTTCCGGCCGCGTCGGTGACGGTTTCGTAGGCAATCGCCGTGACGCCCGATGCCATGAGGTCGTGGGTCTGCGCGGGATCGGGAGCCAGATGCAAATAGGTGAAGATGATCTGGCCTCGGCGCAGTTGCTTCCGTTCGGAAGCAAGCGGCTCCTTTACTTTCACGATCAGTCCGGCTCGCTGAAATATCTGATCCGCGCTGGTGGCGATCTCCGCGCCCGCGGCAATGTACTCCTGGTCGGCGACGCCGGCGCCCGCGCCCGCCATGGTTTCGACCAGGACCCGATGACCCCGCGCGGTCAATTCCTTGACCGTCGCCGGCGTGAGAGCGACGCGGTATTCGTCGGTTTTGATTTCCTTGGGAACGCCGATGAACATTGTTGCCTCCCTATCGTGATCGAACCTTGGTGCGGACCGGCGGCCAGAGCCGCGCCAAGCCGGAGCGTTCGCAATCAACGATCACATTTCGCGAGGGAACGATTTGATGCACCGCAAGGCGCCTTCCGCGGGAAAGCTGGCCGCGAATCCCGGTTGTTGACCGGCGGTTGGCCCGGCTTGCCTGGCGCCAAGCCCTTGCGCTCGCCGCCAGTCGGCGGCACATTCGATTGGCGGCGCGGCCTGCGAGGCCGCCAACAACGATAACCAGGAAACGGCATGGCGGTCACGCGGATCGACTGCGATATCCATCCCGCCGTGGGCGGAACGCGAACCACGCTTTTGCCCTATCTCGACGATCACTGGAAAGAGCAGGTGGTGAGCCGGGCCATCGACGGTCTCGATCTCACCAGCTATCCCCCGAACATGCCGCTGTCGGGCCGCGCCGACTGGCGGCCGGCCAGCGGCAAGCCTGGCAGCGATCTGGCGATGGTCCAGCGCGGCGCGTTCGACCAGTTGGGCGCGAGCTACGCGATCTGCAATGTGCTGTACGGCGCGCAGGCGGTCTATGATCCCTACATGGCCTCGGCCTTCTGCAAGGCCATCAACGACTGGATCGCGACTGAGTGGCTTTCGCGCGATGCTCGGCTGCGCGCCTCGATCGTCATCCCCTTGCAGGCGCCTGATCTCGCGATCGAGGAAATCGAACGACGCGCCGCTGACAACAGGTTCGTTTCTGTATTGGTGCTGGCGCAAGGCGAGAGTCTGCTCGGGCGGCGGCACTACTGGCCGGTGTGGCAGGCGGCGGAGAAGCACAAGCTGCCGATCGCGATCCACGCCGGCAGCCAGTATCGCCAGGCGCCGAGTTCGATCGGCTGGCCGTCCTATCGCTACGAATATTATCTCGCCGAGGCGCAGGCGTTTCAGGCCCAGGTGCTCAGCCTGATTTACGAGGGCGTGTTCGTGAAATTCCCCGGCCTCAAAGTGGTGTTGATGGAATCCGGCGTCAGCTGGCTGCCGGCCTTCATGTGGCGCGCCAACAAGACCTGGCGCGGCGTCCGCGTCGAGGTGCCCTGGATCGATCGCGAGCCGGCGTCTATCATGCGCGACCATATTCGCCTGACCACGCAGCCGTTCGATGCGCCGCCCGATGCGGCAGCCGTTGCCGACATCATCGACATGATCGGCTCCGACAAGATGTTCCTGTTTGCGTCAGACTATCCGCACTGGCAATTCGACGGCGACGACGCGATACCGCCGCACCTGCCACCCGATATCGTTTCGCGCATGTGTGCCGACAATCCGCTTGAAACCTTTCCGCGGCTGAAACTCGCCGCATAATCCTTCAAAAGGAGGATCGCATGAGTGATGTCATCGACCGCCCTGTGCTCGACCAGGAAGCCTCCGCAAAGACACGCTTAAGGATCATCGACTGCGACATCCATCCGAGCCTGCATGCGCGCAGCGACCTCAACCCGTTCCTGTCGAAACGCTGGCAGGAGCACTTAAAGACCTACGGCGATCATCTGCGCACGCCCTATATCGGCACCACGCCCTATCCGCGGTCCTCGCCGCTGATCGCGCGCCGCGATGCATGGCCGCCGACCGGCGGCCCGCCCGGATCCGATCTTGATTTCATGCGCAAGCAGCACCTCGATCCGCTCGATATCGAGTTCGGCCTGCTGCAGGTGCTCGACATGTTCATCTTCTCGCAGCAGAACCTCGATTTCGGCGCCGCGATCCAGCGCGCCGTCAATGAATGGCAGCTTGCGCACTGGACCAGCCGCGAGCCGCGGCTGAAGGCCGCCATTTTGGTGGGGCAGGACGACACGGAAGTTGCCGTCGCCGAGATCGAGCGCTGCGCCAAAATCGGCCAATATGTGCAGATCAACGTGTCGCCGCGCGCCAACGAGCCGCTCGGCCGCCATCGCTACTGGCCGATCTATGCGCGCGCCGAGGCGCTTGGCTTGCCGCTCGGCATCCATGTCGGCGGCTATGGCGGTCACGCGCCGGCCGGTGGCGGCTGGCCGTCTTATTATGCCGAGGAACACCAGTCGAACGCGCATTCGATGGCGGCAACGCTGACGAGTCTGGTTCTCGAGGGCGTGCCGGAGCGTTTCCCGCGGCTCAAGATCGTGTTCATCGAGGGCGGGTTCGGCTGGATCTCGTCGGCCATGTGGCGAATGGACCAGCATTTCGAACGCTTCCGCAGTGAGGTGCCGCACCTCAAGCGGCGTCCGTCGGAATATGTGCGAGAGCATTTCTGGTTTACGACCCAGCCGATCGACGAGCCCGACGAAGCAAGGCATTTGCGATCGCTGATCGAATGGGTCGGCGTCGACCGCCTGCTGTTCTCGTCGGATTATCCGCATTGGGATTTCGACGATCCGCGTTTCGCCTTCAGGACGCCGCTGACGGACGCGGAACGGCGCAAAATCTTCAACAGCAACGCGCGCGCGCTGTACAAGCTCTGATCAAGTCGATGGCTCGTCACATTGTCGCCCGCACCACGGAAATCCCGCCCGGCGGCAACAAGGTGGTCACTTTGGAGGGCCGCGACATCGTCGTGTTCCACGTCAACGGCGAGTTCTTCGCGCTGCTCAATCGCTGCCCGCATGCCGGCGCGCCGCTCGACAAGGCCGCCTGCGTCGCGCGGCTGACCTCGCCGGAGCCCGGCGTCTATCAGCGCTCGCGGGTGGGCGAATTGCTCCGTTGCGCCTGGCACGGCTGGGAATTCGACATGCGCAGCGGGCAATCCTGGTTCGATCCCAACCGCGTCAAGGTGCGGACCTATCCGGTCGTCATCGAGGACGGCGAAACGCTGGCCAAGGGTCCCTATGTCGCCGAAACCTTCCCGGTTCACATCGAGGACAGCTACGTCATTGTCGAGACATAGTTGTAGCGTCCTCTGGGGATTTTCGTAGTATCGCGACGCGCGGTTAGAGCTTAGTTGTGCGAATTCGGTTGCCGGAGTGGTGTTTTTCGGGCTGGAGCAACAGATGAGACGGCGCGACTTCATAGCTATTGTTGGCGGGGTAGCCACCGCGGCAATGTCGTCCGCTGCGCTTGCGCAACAGCCGGTACCGGTTATTGGATTTCTTGGCGGCGGATCACCTGATCTGGATGCAAAACGTGTGGCGGCATTCCGCCAAGGTCTAGGCGAGGCGGGCTATGTCGAGGGCAAGAACGTTGCCATCGAATATCGTTGGGCAGAGGGGCAATACGATCGATTTCAGGCCTTGGCAGCCGACCTGGTTCGCCGTCGGGTGAATGTGATTGCCGCCTTCGGTGGCGCACCTTCGGCACTGGCGGCGAAAGCGGTGACTGCCTCAATCCCAATCATCTTCGAGACTGCGGTGGACCCAGTCGAGTCCGGCCTTGTCGAAAGCCTGAACCGGCCGGGCGGCAACCTCACCGGCGTGACCATCCTATCCATGGAGTTGGGGCCGAAGCTCTTGGAACTGGTCCACGAATTATTGCCCGCGGCCACCACCATCGGACTGCTCGTTAACCCGACCAATCGCTTTGCCGAAAAGATGTCGAGAGACACTCAAAGGGTAGCCAGCAATCTCGGACTGCAGCTCAATGTTCTGAACGCGAGCAGCGAGAGCGAATTCGAATCGGTTTTTGAAACGTTGGTCAAACAGCAAGTCGCGGTGCTCGTGATAAGCCCTGACGTACTTTTCACAAACGGCAACGGCAAACTCGTCGCATTGATGCTGCGCCACTCCCTGCCGGCGATCTACTCCGTTCGCGAGTTCGCTATCGCGGGTGGGCTGATAGGTTACGGCCCCAGCATTGCAGAGGCGTGGCGTTTCGTTGGCATCTACACCGGCCGGGTTCTCAAGGGCGAGAATCCGGCCGATCTGCCGGTCCAGCAAGTCACCAAGGTTGAACTGGTCATCAATCTCAAGGCCGCAAAGACGCTCGGTATCACCTTTCCGCTCACGTTGCTCGGTCGTGCCGACGAGGTGATCGAATAGAAATCCTCTGCTACGCGCTGGGCTTGCCCTGCGCTTGCCCATCTCGGTGGTTCATCGGAGGAGGAAGAGAGAATGTGGTCGTTATCGTCATTACTTTTGTCGAGCAGTTGTGAAGTCACTCGCAAGACGCAATTGGCGTGCTATAAGCCTCCATCTTTTGTCGGGGCGCGGGTACCAGCGGATGTCGAAGCAGTCGATGCGCGAAGAGGCCGAGCGCCTGATCCGCGAAACCATGGCACGCAAGGCCATTGTCGTGAAGCAGGGCAATACCCGCATCGAGGCGGTTTGCGGGAAATGCGGCGCGCCAAACCGCGTCTCGGCAGAAAGAGGCGCCACGCGGGTGAAATTCGCCTGCAAGCAATGCGGCCACAAGCAAGAGACGCTTTGAGAGATTTCGCCCTGCGTCGATTCCGATCGAGGTAACCGGGTCGCCACATGTTCGTTCGACGCCGGAGCGTTGCGCCAAAAACGCGAATTGTTCAATCGGATCAAACTGATTTTAGCTGTCCAGTCCTGTCTGAAAAAATATTTCGCTTTTCCCGTCGAGGCTGGGCAAGAAAGTTTTGATTAGCTGGCTGGAGCGACTTCAAGTCCGCGTTCTGCGCTGTGAGGCGATATTTGTCTGGAACGCCGCCAGAACGAGCCGCT
>Ga0209517_10002636_pt1 | contig 25032 bp, 24 predicted proteins | sample PeaSoiMetSII2010_FD_187695 | JGI IMG/M metagenome (GOLD analysis project Ga0209517, IMG submission 187695) | Peat soil microbial communities from Weissenstadt, Germany - SII-2010 (SPAdes) (version 2) | ecosystem: Environmental > Terrestrial > Soil > Wetlands > Peat | place: Germany... | reverse complement strand
TTCGCCGGGATTCCTGGCGCTGTTGCACATCGGCCCGCGGCTTGGTGACACCTTCTTTGAGCAGGTCGCGCGGCAGGGGATCACCCTGGATGATTTGTACCACCGTCATCAGGAGTTCTTCGGCCTGCACGAGGTGGCGGAAGAGATGCTGGACTTCGACGAGCGCGTGCAACTGTTCCGCTATCACCACCTGAAGCTGGCGCAGCGCATCATCGGCGGCAGCGTGGTCGGGACCATGGGCACGCCGGTCGAGATCCTGAAGCAGCGCCAGGAGCATCTCTTCTATAAGCCGCTCTGGGACCTGCGCAACGACATCACGGCGAAGAAGAATGCGGAGCTGCAGCGGGAAACCACGGGACACGGAGGCTGAAGGCGTGTTTGCCCGCTTTTTCGGCCTTAGCTATAATCAAAGGGCCGAGCGGGAGTAACTCAGCGGTAGAGTGCGACCTTGCCAAGGTCGAAGTCGCGGGTTCAAATCCCGTCTCCCGCTCCAGTTTTTTGTTCGTGACCCTCGCACAAGCGCGGTTTCGGGGCGCGGTACCCAAGTGGTAAGGGAGAGGTCTGCAAAACCTTTATACGTGAGTTCGATTCTCACCCGCGCCTCCAACCTTCCGATCTGCCCCTCTAACTCTGCTTGCGCAGCGATTGCAGGTCGATGCCGAGCTGTTGGCACTTTTTGTAGAGGTGGCTGCGTTCCAGTCCCAGCGCTTCCGCCGCGCGGGTGATGTGGTACTGCTGAGCTTTGAGCTCGGCAAGGATGGCGCTGCGTTCGAAGCCCTCAACACGCTGCGCGAGCGGCCCTGAGACCGAGGACGATTCCGTCGGAGCCGCCGCGGCCATGTCCGGCAAAGCAGCGCGCACGACGGCGGCATCCACCTGGTTGTCGGTCGAGAGCAGCAGCAGGCGCTCGACCACGTTCCGCAATTCGCGCACATTTCCCGGCCACGAATAGGCCTGGAGAAGTTCGATGGCATCGGCGCTCACGGGGATTGGTTTCCATCCGTTCTGCTCGATGATCTGGCGGGCGAAATGCTCGACCAGCGCCGGAATATCCTCGCGACGCTCGCGCAGCGCGGGCAGAGCAAGCGGATAGACATAGATGCGGTGATACAAATCCTGGCGGAATTTGCCATCCTGCACCAGCGCCTCCAGCCGGCGATGCGTGGCCACGATGACGCGCACGTCCACTGCGATCGGCCGCTCGCCACCGACGCGCTCGATCTCATGCTGCTCGAGCACGCGCAGCAGCTTGGCCTGCATGGGGAGCGGCATGTCGCCGATCTCGTCGAGGAAGAGCGTGCCGCGCTCGGCCTGCTCGAACTTGCCGGCGTGCCGCGCGGCGGCGCCGGTGAACGCGCCCTTCTCGTGGCCGAACAGCTCCGACTCCACCAGTTCCGCGGGAACGGCGGCGCAGTTCAGGGTGACGAATGGCCCGTTGCGGCGCGGACTGCGCTCGTGCAGCGTACGCGCCACCAGTTCCTTGCCCGTGCCGGTCTCGCCCAGAATGCAGACGCGCGTCTCGCTGGCGGCCACGCGCTCCGCCTGCGCCATCACCTTGCGCATCGCTTCGCCGGACCACACGATGTCCTGCTTGCCGACCCGCTGGCGCAGCTCGCGGTTCTCCTGCTCCAAGCGTTTCAGCTTGAGCGCGTTCTCCACGGTGAGCAGCAGCTTGTCGGTGGAGAGCGGCTTCTCCAGGAAATCGACCGCCCCGAGCCGCGTGGCGCGCACCGCCATCTCGATGTGCGCCTGGCCGGACATCATCACCACCGGCGTGCTCAGCCCGAGCGCGTGGTAGTCCTCGAGAAACGAGAGGCCGTCTTTGCCGGGCATCACCACGTCGGAGAAGATCAGGTCGAAACTTTGGGACTTGATGAGCTCCAGCGCGCGCACGGCGCTGTCGCACACCACCGCTTCATGACCGGCGAGACGAAAGGCGCGAGAGAGCGACGCCAGCGTATTGGCGTCGTCGTCGATGATCAGCAGGCGTGCCTTCTGCGGCGCCGGCTCGGGCTGGCTAGACATGGGTTCCTCGCGCTGTCCCAGTCTGCGGCATCTGCACCGGCAGTTCAATGCGAAACGTGGAGCCGCGGCCCGGTTCGCTCTCCACCGTGATCTTGCCGTGATGATCGCTCACCACCGACTGCACGATCGCCAGTCCCAGCCCCGTGCCGTGCTGCTTGGTGGTGTAGTAGGGCGTGAACAGGCGCTCGCATTCTTCGCGCGTGAGTCCTGTGCCGGTGTCGCTCACCGCAAGCGTCACCACGCCGTCGTGATGGCCGGTGCGGAGTCCCAGGCTGCCTCCGGACGGCATGGCGTCGATGGCGTTCAGCACCAGGTTCTGCAGCGCGCGGTTGATCAGCTCGGGATCGGCCTGGATCACGGGCAGCTCCGGATCGAGTTCGACCTTGGCCGTGATCGGCGCGCCGCCGGCAGCGGTGAACTGCGGCTCGATCAGCTTGAGAACGTGCTCGGCCACTTCGTTCAGCCGCACCGGCTGCAGCTCGGGCGCGGGCATCCGGGCGAAGTCGCTGAAGCGCTGGACGATGGCGCGGAGGTTGGCGATCTCCGCCAGCAGCGTGGAGGCGCTCTCGCGGAAGACTTCCTCGAACTGGGCTGGATTCTGTTCCTTGGCGCGCAGCAGGTTCTCCACCGTGATCTGCAGCGGAAACAGCGGGTTCTTCAGCTCGTGGGCAAGACGGCGCGCCAGTTCGCGCCACGCTGCCACGCGCTCCGCCTGCACCAGGCGCTCGCGCTGGTCGCTCAGTTCCCGCGTCATCAGGTTGAAGGCGGAGGCCAGTTCTCCGAACTCGTCGTTGGAGGTGATTGGGACCTGCGCCCACCAGTTTCCGGCGGCGACTTCGCGGGCAGCATCCGCGAGTTGCTCGACCGGACGCGTGGCCCGCGTGGCTGCCCATCCGCTGAGCACGAGTCCGAGCAGCACGCCGGCTGCGCCCACCACGAGCGCCACCATGCGGATATGTTTTTCCATCTCGACGACATCGTGGCGGGAGCTGCCGACGAGCAGCACGCCCAGCATTTCGCCCGCGCGTCCCTTCAGCGGAATCCCGTGGATGGCCTCGGCGCTCGCCGGGGCTTCCGACCACCAGACAACCTCGGAACTCTGCTCGCCTTGCTGCTGGATCTGCTGGACCACGGGCGCAAGCTTCTCCGCGTGCGCCACCGGCCCGGAAGCGTCGGTGAGCGCCTGCGGCGAGAACCCAGGCTCGGTGCTGAGATAGAGCATGGCCCGCATGCCGGAAGGCAGAGACAGCGTAGCGAGGAAACTGCGGTCGAGGCGCTCGCCGCCGGCAATGTACAGAACGGAATCGCCAGCCCGAACTTCGCGGACGGCAACCAGGGCCAGCGCCGTGCCGTCGGGCAAGTCCTCGCGTTTCAGAAACGCGCTCTGCGCATTCCAATCCACAGGCGCGGTGATCCACTCTTCTTTGTAGCCGAAACGCGCCGGCCACTGCGCCGAGGAAATGATGACGCCGTCCTGCGTAATAAGTTCCAGGAAGTCGAGCTGGTGCGCAGTCGCCAGCGAGCCGGCTTCGTTGACGTAAGGCGCATAGTCGGGCGAGGATCGGCCGAGGTCGGCCGCCATGCGCAGCGTGGAGTCACGCGCCGCGATGGCCTCGACGCGTCGCGAAACCTCGTCGCCGCGACGGGAGAATTCGTGGCGGAATTGGGAGAGCAACTCTGCCGTCCGCTGCTCGTCCAGGCGGTCGAAGGACCGGCGCAAGCTGGTCGAAGCCAGGCCGGCGACCACCGCCGTCACCAGCACCACGGTCACCGTGAACAGCGCCAGCAGCTTGGCGCGGTAGCTCACGGCTTGTCCTCTTCCAGCCAGACGTCGGCCAGGCGCCATCCCCCTTCGCGCGGCGTGACCCAGTTCCTCACGCGCGCCGCCAGCGCCCAGGCTTGCGGCACATACGCGATCGGGACCAGGCGAAACTCATTGCGCAGCGCGCGATCGGCGGCATACAGATCTTCTGGAGAATTGGTTTGCATCGCGCCCTGGCGCCCGGTCGCGGCGGAGATTGCAGCCAGGGCCGCAGCCGGATCGCTCGAGGCCAGCGGGAGGCGCACCACGCGCACGTCCGCGTTGGCGCCGCGCGCTTGGAGATTTTCGCCATACGGCTGGATGGCGATGCCGATGTCCCTCGCATTGACCGACACACGCTCGGCAATCGCACGTGCTAACGGATCACTCCCGTCGTAGGCCAGGGTCAGCGACGGCGTCGCGCCGAGATCACGCCGCAGTTGCCGCGCCCGCTCCACGTCGCCGGTCACACGAAAGAGGAACGAATAGCCGCTCACCCATTGCGGCAGCAGGCCAGCCGCGGCCTCGCCCTGCTTCTGCAGCAGCGTGCTCTGGATGGCGGAGCGGTCGATGGACAAGCTGATGGCCTCGCGCAGCGCGGGCTCCTTCACGGAAGGCTTGTCGGAGAATGCCAGCGCGATCAGCTCCGCCGGCGCGGAGACCGCGACACGCTGCCCGTCCTGCTGTGCGCGCCGCACCTGGTCGGGCGAAACTTCGGCCACGTCGGCGCGGCCCAGTTGCAGGTCAAGCGCCTGGTCACGCTGCGAGCGGCCAAATGTGATCTCGATAGAATCGAGGAACGGACGCCCGCCCCAATAATCATCGCTCGCAGCCAGCACCAGGCGCTTGCCGGGTTCCCAAACGCTCACGCGAAATGGTCCGGTACCGACCACCGCGCCGGCTTCGGTGTGCACGACGATGGAATTGCGCGCACACGCCAACTCGGCGAGCAGGTTCGGGAGCGGATTGCTGCTCTCGACCGCCACGTCGTCTCCTTGCAGGCGAACCCGCCAGCTTGGATTCGAAGCCGCAAGCGACATGACTACCAGGTGCGGACGCAGCGGCGACCCGTTGTGCAGCACGACGCCGGACTGCAGGTGAAACAACCAGCGCCGGAAATCAGAATCATGCTGCCAGGAAGCGGCCAAGCCTGGCCGCAGCGCTCCTCGCTGATCGAGTTCGACGAGACGATCGAACATCAGCACAGCGAGTTGTTCCTGCGTGCTGGTGGGGAACGCAGATGGCTGCGCGGGGTCGAGCGAAGCCAGGGCAGCGCTCAGCTCCACCCTGAGCGTTCCGTCATAACGGGGACGGTTTGCCGCCACGGCCGGGCCCGGCATCAACAGCAGGCTAGCGGCCACAAACAGCAGATACGCTGAACGCCTCATAGCTCCCCGTCCTCAGGTTGTGTGCGATGACGGTTGCGCTGCGTCCGTCGGCGGCGCTCCACATGGCGGTAACCGGCCCGGCGAACTCCAGCGGCAACCCCGCCTCGACCGCGTCGCGATTCACGATCTCATAGGCAGAGAGCGAATCCGGCAGCGTGCCGTCGGCGGCACGCGTGGCCAGCACCTGCCAGCCGCTTCCGCAATCGCTGGCGATGCCGGCCAAGTCGCTGCCCCAGCCGCTGAATGCGGTCACCACCTGGCCCTGAGCGTTGATTAGTTTGGCGGCGCCGCTGGTGAACGCGACAATCCAGAATCCGCGCTCGCCCTGCGCGAACATGGCCGCCGAATAAAACGGGCCGAGATCGCCGGCCTCGCTGCTGCCCGCCAGCTTCACCGCTCCGGCGAAGAAGTTGCGACGGCTGCTGAAGAAGGCGTTGACCTCCGGCGAAAGCGGCCAGGGATCGTCGCTTTCCCGGCACGCGAGGTTGAGCTGAGATGGCATCGTGCCCTGACACTGCACGCCGGGAAGATAGGCGCGAAAGCTTCCGTCCGCCTGGAGCAGGAGCCGGCCTCTCAAATCGCGCGGCCACGGATGCGAATGTGTCAACGGCGCGGAGCCCGCGAGATGCCACTTCCTCTCCTGCACGCGATACAGTGAGACCGAATCGCGTCCCAGCACCAGCAGGCCGCCATCACCGGCGGGAACAACGTCGAGCATCATCTCAGGCTGGGTCCACAGCGGCGTTCGCCGGAGAACAAGTGCGGCTGGCGCTCGCTCGGCCGGCGCCAGCACGGGCATTTGCACCATCACGACATCCCACGAGTCGTCATGGCCGATCTCCGCGACCCACAAATAGCCAGAGGTGTTTTCCGAGAGCGTCACGCGAGCTTGCTCCAACGCTTGCTCGGGGACAGCCAGGCTGACGCCGCGGCGGCGCAGCTCCGATTCCAGCGCGCGCTCGACCTCCGCCGCGCGCGACTGCGGCAGCGAGGAAATGTTCTTGACCGTCAACAACAAAGCAGTGCGCGATTGCGTCCGGGCAACGATCTTTTCGGCCAGCTCGCGCGCGGGCGCGTCCCACCCCTGGGCAACGGCGGAAGTCGCCGAAACCAATGCAACAAGGATTGCCAAGGAAAGGAGGAAGAACACACGTTGGCTGCAGGAAGGCATCCGAAAGTGCAGATCTCTCGGGAAAGTCGGATTATAGCATTCCACTCTCATGGCTCTTGCCCCGCCGTGCGCGGATGGCGTCAGTCCTGGGACGAATTCTTGGGGCCGGTGGCCAGCAGGCGCAGCTCGGCGACTTGCGGCTCGCGCGCGGGCTGCGGCGGCCGGCGTTGCGCAGCTTTCTTCGCCAGGCCGAGCACCGCCATCACCAGCAGCGGCTCGATCACCAGGGCGAGGATGAAGCTCAGCAGTGTCACCGCGATCACTTCCGTCGTTACCAGAACGTTTTCCATGGCAACCGAACCAGGAGCAAGGCCATGGCCGGAACGCATGTGATTGAACCGAACGGACTTACATGAAACAGCAGGGCGGAGAAATGTGTCAGAGAGAGGACGGTGTGTGCGGCGAGACACGGGCGTGAAAACGACCTTACGCCGTCCGACCGCACCAACTGCCAATTACAAATCTTTACCCGCGTTTGACAACTCTTTACGCCGGCGATCCAGCGCAAGCTATAGAGTTCGTATCTACGCCGGAAGCGCGTAGCCGCATTTGGGGCGAACTTCCGTCTCCCTGGGTTCGCCCCTGCGGTTTAGTCACCCCGGCATGCCTTCCGATCCCACCAATGCGTCCCCGGCGAAAGAAGGTCCTGCCCGCAACCTGTTGCTGCTGATTTCGTGCATCGTCGGCCTGCTGGCCGGCCTGGGCGTGTTCGGATTTGTCTGCTATCTGCTGATGCACTGACGGTTGAGCACTACTCGTGGCGATGGCGGGCGCAGGCATTCAGCACCACCAGCGCCACTGCAACCAGCGGCGAGAGCGTGACCAGCCGCGAGTGCCTGGCTTGCAAGAAAGCGCTCAGCAGCGCCGCCAGAACATAAATAAGCAGCACCAGCGCCTGCAGCCGTGTGCCGTGGGAGCGATGCGCCTCCGGAACATCAAGCGTGGCAGACTGGCCTGTAGGGTCCACGGCCCGGGGTGAAATCCGCAAGCGACACAGCCAGGTCGCGAACTCGGCCACCAGGCTGGTGAGGGTTCCAGTGATATAGGTGGTGGCGATGCCCGGGACCTTCAGATGTCGTATGGCGGCGCTCTGGATCCCCATCGCCAGCGCGGACAGGGTGATGAGCGCATAAAGCGTCGCTCCGCCACGCGCTCCCAGATGCCAGGCGAGGGTGAACAGGCCGAGGATAACCCCCTCTACGAACACAGCTCGTGTGACGGCAACCGGCCAGTCCGTCCGCTGTGGCCCTTTTTCCACGATGATCGCGCCGAGCGCGGCACCAAGCACAAAACCCGCCAGGGCAATCATCGAGCGCAACGCCGCCAGTCCCTGCCCTTGTCCGATCGCCACTCCAAGCAGCACCGCGTTGCCGGTCATGTTGGCGGTGAAGACGTGGCCCAGTCCGAGATAGCTGATCGCATCCACGGCGCTCGCCGCCCAGGTGAGCACCAGGACCATAGCGTTGCGTCCCTGCGGAAAGCCAGGCACACCGCCCCGCCCGAGTAACAAGGCTGTCACGTTCGCCATCCCTCACCCCCGTTTGTGGCCCCTATTGTATGATTCCGCCGCTTCGAGACCTCCCCATGGGCGAAACCGCAATCGCGTTCCGCGGAGTGACCTATCGCGCGCAGGGCCGCGTGCTGCTGGGGCCGCTGGACCTGGAAGTCCGGCGCGGAGAAACGCTGGTTCTGCTCGGGCGCAGCGGGTCGGGGAAGACCACCGCGCTGAAGCTGATCAACCGGCTGCTGGAGGAGAGCGAAGGCGCGGTGCTGGTCGACGGACGCTCGACGCGCGAGTGGGACGCGATCACGCTGCGGCGCCACATCGGGTACGTGATCCAGGAGACCGGCCTTTTTCCGCACTACACGGTAGAAAAAAACGTCGGGCTGGTGCCGCGGCTGCTGGGAAGGCCGGAGGCGGATGTCCGGGAGCGCGTGGACGCCATGCTGCGGCTGGTTGATCTGGATCCGCAGGAGTTCCGGCGGCGCTACCCGCACCAACTCTCGGGCGGGCAGCGGCAGCGGGTGGGAGTGGCGCGCGCGCTGGCCGGCGATCCCGAAATCCTGCTGATGGATGAGCCGTTCGGGGCGCTGGACCCACTGAGCCGCGTGGAACTCCAGCGACAGTTCCTGGAGATCCAGAAGCACGTCCGAAAGACCACCGTGCTGGTGACGCACGACGTGGGTGAGGCCCTGCTGCTCGCCAGCCGGATCGCGCTGCTCGAGGGCGGGAAGCTAATGGGGATTTATTCGCAGTCGGAATTTCTCGAGAGCTCCAACGCAACCGTTGCGGCGTACCGCGCGGCGTGGAGCGGGAACCTGCAATTCCCTGGAGAGGCTCGCCATGGTGGAATTTCTTAGGATTCATCGCGTCGAAATCGCCACTCTCACACTGGAACACGTTTGGCTGGTGGCCGCCTCGATGGGGATCGCAGTGCTGATAGGAGTGCCGGCGGGCATCCTGCTGACGCGCAAGCCCAGGCTGCGCGAGCCGGTGATCGGCGGCGCCAATATCATCGAGACCATCCCCAGCCTGGCGTTGTTCGGATTCCTGCTGCCCGCGCCCTGGCTGGGCGCCCGCGCCGACCGCATCGCGATCACCGCGCTGGCCCTGTATGCGCTGCTGCCCATCATCCGCAACACGTACGTGGGTATTACCGGAGTCGATCCTGGTGTGCGCGAAGCGGCGCGCGGCATGGGTCTGACCAGCCGGCAGATGCTGTGGCAGGTGGAGCTGCCGCTGTCGATGAGCGTGATCCTCGCCGGAGTCCGCACCGCCACCGTACTCTGCATCGGCATCGCGACCATCGCGGCGGCGATCGGCGCCGGAGGCCTCGGAGAGTTCATCTTCCGCGGATTGGCGATGGTGAACGATTCGCTCATCCTGGCGGGCGCGATCCCGGCGGCGATCCTGGCTCTGGCGGCGGACCTGGGCCTCGGATGGCTCGAGGCGCGGCTGCGTCCGCCACGCGCATGAAACGCTTCGCCATCGTTCTCTGCTGCGGGCTGGCGCTGCTCACCGCCTCGTGCGGTTCGCGCCGAGACCGCATCGTAATCGGGTCCAAGAATTTCACGGAACAGCTCATCCTCGGCGAACTGCTGGCGCAGCAACTGGAGCACCAGACCAGGCTGCCCGTCGAGCGCCGCTTTTACCTCGCGGGCACGTACATCTGCCAGCAGGCGCTGCTCGCCGGCCGCATCGACATGTATGTCGAGTACACGGGAACGGCCCTGACCGCGATCCTCAAGCAGAAACCTTCAAGCGACCATCAAGAGGTCTACGAACGCGTCAGGCAAGGGTACGCGCGGCAGTTCGGGTTGGCGGTGGGCGAGCCGCTCGGGTTCGACAACACCTTCGCCATCGTGATTCGCGGAGAGGACGCGCGGCGGTTGAATCTGCACACTATTTCCCAGGCCGCGCAATACGCGCCGCAATGGCGTCCGGGCTTTGGCTACGAGTTCATGGAGCGGCCCGACGGATACGAAGGCCTGGCCCGCGCCTACGGCCTGCGCTTCGCCGCGCCGCCGCGCATCATGGACTTGGGGCTGCTCTACCGCGCGCTGCAGGGAAAAGAGGTGGACATCGTGGCCGGCTCGGCGACCGACGGCCTGATCAGCGCGCTGGGGTTTGTGGTGCTGGAGGACGACCGTCATTATTTTCCCCCGTACGACGCGGCGCCGATCGTTCGCGAGCAGGTGTTACGAGAGCATCCTGAAGTGAAGACGGCGCTTGCCGCTCTTGCCGGGAAGATCACGGAAGAAGACATGCGGCGAATGAACTATGCGGTCGATGGCGAGCATCGGGATGCGACCCAGGTGGTGGCGGAGTTTCTGCGCACAAGAGGCCTCTAGGCAGAGCAGGCGGCCTGGTCCAAGCTCACATGCTTTTCATCATGGCCTGGAAGCGGGGATGGGCGGGAATGGAATCCAAGCCGATGGAAAACAAAGAGCGCTTGTCTTAGACTGACAGCTCGTAGGCTTTTGCGCCATATTCAGAAAAGCCGGGGAAACGTTCCGTCTGTCCCCGGGTTTCCCCGAGCGGCGAAAGAATAGCGCCAAAGCTATTTTTCTGAGGCAGAGTTCCGGTCGCCATGATCTTCGCGATTTATGCCACGTATGAGCAGATGCACGGTCGTAAAAGCACGGTCGAAGAACTCATTCGCCTGCTTCGGCGGTTTTCTCGTGAATCTGTCCTGTATGTGTGTGCGGTCACCGGAATCATTTTGAAGCTGTGGGAGCGAGGGGGTTGGGAACGGGCAAATTATGACGTGCTGATAGACGGCGCATTCGAGTTCATTCGCGGCGATTGGTACAAGTTCGCTGCGCGACTTGCCGAACCAGAACTGGTGTGCCACCGCAGGCAGCTGCTATTTCTGATGAAACTTGCGATTGAGCATTGCTTCGCAACGGGAGACGACCTGCTGAAAGCTCGCCCTGGGCTGTTTGGGACGATGCTGCTCATGGCTAACGACCACTTTCACTACGGTCTAGTTCCGGGTGGAGATGACGCAGGTGAATTGGAAAAGGTATCCCGCCTCGCAGCGGAATTTATCCCCGTCAACGAGTACAGCGGTTTCCGCATAGAAAACAAGTTGACCCGTGCGCACCTAATGATGACGCGGTACACGAACCGACTGCGCGGGCACGCGGACTTCATCGACATCGCTGTCGAATACGAGAAGGCTACCGGAGTCTCTTTGCTCGACTATGAAGCACTAAGCTTCGGGTTGTTCTCGCGTTGTACGGTAAACATCACGCTCGAAGCACTGCGTGCTAACGCATGGGTCGCGGCGATTCGACCCGAGAACTTCAACCCAACTGCGATCTCGAGTGCCACCGTCCAGGCGTTTCTTCGCGAGTGTGCCGACACACCCAAAGGGCTGCTGGCGTCTATCACCGCGTCACGAAAAGAGAAACGCGACTTCGGTTCGAATGACTTCACGGTTTTCCGCAAGAAGCCCCTTATCACGGAGGCTTATGGCAGCCTTCCATCTGACATCCTCTTCGTTATTGACAAGTTTGAAACCGGCCCGTATTGGCGCGTCAGCGATATTGATGCTGCAACGGGAGACAAACTGCGTAGATTTTGGGGATCGGTTTTCGAGGCCTATATGAACGACGCAATCACCGCGGCGGCGGCGGCGGTTGGCGCGCGCTTCATCCCCGACCCCCGCTTGATGTCTGACCCAAATGTGCAGGTCTGCGATGGCTTATTGATTGAAGGCGACGCACTGGTCCTAATGGAATACAAGGCCAGCATGTTCACCGCGCGAGCAAAGTACAGCGGCGACCATGTGCTGTTGCGCAGCGAGATCGCGACGAAACTCGTTCGGGATTCTGCTGAAGGGAAAAAGAAGGGAGTCGAACAGCTCAGCGACGCGATTACCTTGCTCTTTTCGGACCCGGGTCGTGAAGTGGTCAGAGGTTTGGACGCTTCTGACATCAGGCGCGTCTATCCGTTTCTGGTCACGCTGGATGACCTCGGCGCTTCCTTGCTTATCAGCAACCTACTCAACCTCTTCTCCGCAGCGTCATTGCGACGCGACAGCACTCAGGGCGTTGAGGTTCGGCCTGTTTTCTGCACGGATGTCGAGAGCCTCGAGATGGTGCTGCCGTACCTAGGGGTGCGACCCCTGAGCAGTTTCCTGCAGCACTGGCTAGACACCGACGCGAAATTGATCGGAACGCTTTTGGCGCGACTACCGGATGGACTGCCGCGCAGGCGCAACCAGTTCCTTGATAAGGAGTGGAAAACGCTGCATGAAGACATTGCCTCTCGTCTCTTTCCCGAAGAACATGCAGCGCAAAAGGCTGCGCAACCAGCTGAGTAATTGCGGGTATCGCAGCGCCGCGTGAGCACCGTCAGCAGCAGCCCGCCCATCCGTCGGTGGTTGCGCGCATGGCACGGGAGTTTGTGCACGTTATCCCGCGAAAACCGGATGCCCCGTGTGTTACGCTGTTGGCAATTCCCTCCGTAACTTTTGCATAGATCGGGAATGGGCGCCCTAGGCAAGGTCTTTAGGCTGAATCCCGGTGATCGCTGGCTGCTCTTGAGGGCCTTTGTAGCCGTCGGGAGTGCCTGGGTCACAGTGCGCTTGTTCCCGCCATCCGTGGTGCTAAGAAAAGTCTCCGAAGACATTACCCTTCTGTCTCCGCCCCGGCCGCAAACCACGGCGCGGATTAGCTGGGCGATTGCCGTCGCCGCGCGGTACATTCCCGGATCCAAGTGCCTGGTGCAGGCGATTGCCGGGCGAAATCTGCTGGCGAGCTACGGCTTTCCCGGCGCAATCCACATCGGCGTGGCTAAGGATTCCAGGAACTGGCTAAGCGCTCACGCCTGGGTGGAGGTGGAGGGCCAGACCGTCCTCGGCGGCGACACCGCCGCCTATGCGCCACTGATCGGCGCCAGTCAGGAATACAGACCGTGAGCGCCTTGGCAACGCATCCAGCCTTAGCTGGGCATCGGCCCACTCGAATCGCCGGACTGCATGCCTCGTCCGAGCTCGAACTGCTGCTCGCGTGCGCACGCCGGGAAATGAGCGAAGACCACATCCGGCACGCGCTCGGACTCCTGGATCATTCCCTCAACTGGAGCCTGTTGATAGAGCAGGCTCGATCCCATCGTCTTTTTCCCCTTCTGCACTGGCATTGGAAGAGGAGCCTTCGGCTCGACTTTCCTGCCGAGATGGCGCAGCAACTCGACGACCGGTTCCGGGCTAACGTGGCGCGCAACCTGCTCCTGGTTCGAGATCTCGCCAACATTGTCGAGTTGCTCGGCAGGCACGGCATTCCCGTTGTCCCTTTCAAGGGGCCGGCACTCGCCGAGAGTCTCTACGGCAACGCCGCTTTGCGCGAGTGCGTCGATCTCGACATTCTGATACGTCGCCGTGACGTTCCGGAAGCCATCCGGACCCTTGTTTCCGCCGGATACGTGGACGGAAAGCAACTGACACCGGCTCAGCAGAACGCCTTCTTAGCCACCCAGTATGAGTACCCGTTCCTGAGTCCGTCCGGGATCCTGGTGGAGTTGCAATGGCGAATCGTTCCCCGGTATTTCTCTCTTGCCCTGAGCGAAGAGCAGTACTGGAGCCGGATTCAGCCACTCACGGTATGCGACCGGGAGATGAATTCGCTTTCCTGCGAAGACCTGCTGCTGCTTCTCTGCTTTCACGGCGGCAAGCACGGCTGGGAAAAGTTAATCTGGCTGGCGGACGTGGCCGAACTGGTGGTGTCCCACCCGCACTTGGATTGGGAGTACGTCCTCGATCACGCCCGGCGGGCCGGCGGTTTGAGGATGCTGCTGCTCGGTGTTGTTCTGGCTAACAGGCTGCTGGGAACCACGATTCCACGAGACCTCGAGCAACCGCTCGTTCGCGACCGGGCAGTGGAGCGAATCGCCGACGGCATTGGCCGCGATCTTGTCCGTGGTGAGCTTCCGACCTACGTAAAATCGCAGCTTTACCTCTTGCGGGTGCGTGAGCGCTGGCAGGACAGGTTGCAGTATGTTGCCCAGTTCGCCTTCACGGCCACACCAGAGGAATGGAAGATAGTCGATCTTCCACCATCGCTTTCTGTCCTGTACCGCTTGCTGCGTGTGCTGCGGGGATTGGGAAAAGCGATGTCACTGGCCCGTAATACTGCGTCCCGGCTGATCAAGAGCAAGGTTGTAGGCGGCGGAGTGCAGCCTCACTGACTTTCCGCTTGTACCAGGCCCTTCTCCGCCATGGCGCTGACCAGGTCCATAAGGTCACGGGCGCAAGTCTCTTCGCTTACCTCGTATTCGCACAGCAGCTCTTGCAGCACCGCTTGCAAATCACTGTGATTCTGCAGGAGGGTCCAGATGCGGGTTCCCACCGCATCCAACCCGAAGTACACACCACTTTTCAAATCCAGGAGAACGCTTTCCCCCTGAAGATTGCGCCACACCACGTCCTCACTTGGCTTGACCTGCAGAGAGAGGGATAGTTTGCTCATGCCAGCCTCAGATCTCCAACTATTCACTATACGCTCGCGAAACTCTGGCAACACGGTCCAGTGCCTCCGACCGCTCCTTGAACCGGCCGGGAAAACGCTGGCTAATGCAGGCGGCAATCTCCCCCACGGACGCCTTACCGTCCATCGCAGTCAAAATAAAGCGATCGATCGAGCCCTCCCCATTACAGCGAGGGACGTAGGCCTCGCTTCCCTTCCGCAGAGAGGCCGGCGAAATCGGGAAGGAATGAAAATCCGACTGATCGAAACTCGCCTTCACGTCCGCTTTCTCCCCGTTCCCCAGAACTTCCGTGGTCCATCGATAGACGTAATCGTCGGCCACCAGATTGCAGCGCAGCTTCAACCGGACCACATCCCCGGCCTGGAGGCTGACAGGTCTGGTCCAGGGGAAAAAGGTCTGCCCATAGACGCTCCTGTAGTAGCCGGGAGCGTTGGAGAAAAAAATCTCGTCGGTGAGCACACAATCGAACCACACCAGCAAGCCGTGGCCAACTCCCGGGCGGGTGATCACGAAGGTCGCATCAGCCCTGGAATTCGGCTCCTCCACCTGCATGAAGTCCAGCACCACCCCGCACTGCGGGGCGGCCAGCAGGTCTTCGGAGCGGAGCCGCACCATTTGCCGGGTGTTGATGGCGAGGTCTCGGGCGGCGTGCATTTCGAACCCGTGGCCGGTTTCCCAGGCTTGCGCATGTTCCGCATACGCTTGCGGGGATTCGACCACCCCAAGCCACACGGTTTCCTTCTTCGGAATCATCACTCCGCCGGGAGCAAGGAACCGCTGGCGGGCATCGGCGGCTGCGCGCAGGTGCTGTTGGTACCAGGGAAGAATCCCATTCAGATCGGACACGATTACATCCACGCGTTCCGGCAGACTGACCCGGGTGGACAATCCCTCGACGAACTCGACCTGGCCGGCAAAACCGTTGCCGGCGGCAATCTCCCGTGCCACCTGGATAATGGGCTCCGACTCGATGGCGTAAACCTTGCGGGCACCGAACCTGCAGGCCAGCAGCGCCATGATCCCGGGGCCGGTTCCCATATCCAACACCACGGCCCCCGGCTTTACGGTCCGGCGCAACGCCTCCATGTAGGCATGAAAACGAACCGGGTGGGAGATCATTCGACCGTAGGCTAGGATGTCGTACACCGGCAATCCTTTCTGGCCGTCAACGATCTAAGCGCTCGAGATCCTCGATGATCGAGCTGCACAATCCTCGTACGTTGCGGGGCGACGGATGGGGAGTGACACTCCGTCCGGGCACACGGCTCACCAAACGCGCCAGCGCGTCGAACTCCTGGGCTCGCGTGTGGTTGGGCAGCCGGTTGGCAAAGGTATTGCCGATCAGGTTGAACAGAAACTCGCGCGGGGCGAGCCGCGCAATCGTTCCGCAGGGACTTGGCGAGATGCGCTCACCCAGCACGTAGACGGCAGCCAAGGGAAGGGCTCGCTGCGCAAACTGGCAGCCTCCCCCCAGCTCCAGACTTCGCTTTTCCCAACTTTCCGCGAGCCGGGGAAGTGCTTCCGGAGAGCCGTATAAAGCCTCGACGGAATCGGGCCAGAGGCAAAGCCGAAGGTAAGCCGGCTGAACCAGGAACTCCCCGTTGTGTTCTCTCACGGCGACAATGTCGTCGGTGAGCACCGGGAATTTCGAAAGCGCGAAGGCAGCGGCCGTGGTTGACTTGCCCGCTCCCCCTGGTCCGAGCAGGGCAATCGCCTTGTCCCCCACGGCGACGGCGCTGGCGTGAAGCAGCGTTAGGCCGCGCACGAACAGCAGGTAACCGAAGGCGGGACCGGCAAGATAGGTGAGCACGTCATCGAAGTCCACCTGCTCCGGCCAGAACGACCACACCGACTCTCCGGCGCTGTCGATAAAAAACTCGGGCCCGTCGGAGTAGTGAAAGTGTAAGTAATCGCCTCCATTCAACTTCCATACGCGCAGCAGCGGCTGACCGAAGTCATCCGTGTAAAGGCTCTGATGCCACTCTTCGCGGTCAAGCTTGCCGAACGGGTTGGGAGAGGATCCTTCCAGGTGAAGCACGACGTCGGGCTGGCCGGGAGGAGTGGCCAGGAAGACGCCCACAGGGCGATTGGCGCGGACCCGCAGGCCGAATACCGAGTAGAAATAAGTCCCCTTCTCAGGGACCGATGGAGAATCCACTTTCTGCGACGAGCTTATGCCCCACTCCGCAGAGGAAAGTGGGATGGCCCGTCAAACATTCCCTTGTTATTCACTGCTTCCGTGATCTTCCGCACGTCACCATACGCGGTCAAGGTTGGGGTTGTGTATGGTTTCCTGGTCGGCTGCTGGCCGTTTTGCGGCATGCACACACTCCTTTATCGGCGTTCTTCCCGTCCGGCCCCCACCGCGAGGCGAATCTACACCCTACGGGAACAACTTGGGCACATTCTGCCATCATTTGTCTTGGCGTGTAAAGCAACAATGGTGGCAAACTCAATTCCTCGGCCAAGCGGAGGTTTTGCTCAGCCACGCGCTCAGCACTGCCGGTCGGACCGAAAACTGGTAGCTGTTCTCTCCAAACGCCGCCGGTGACGTCAGAAAAACCTGGTATTTGACACTGTCCACATAGGGCGCCAGATTCGACGGCGCCTTCGAAAACGCGCCGCGATGATTGCGCACGAAAATCAGCCAGGGGTCGCGGGCCAGCGGCGTTTTCGGCCGCAGACGAACGGCTTCCGGCAGGATGTTCCGCATGGCAGACCGCGTCAAGCACTTATCCAGCGTCCATGGGACTGGTGGAATCGAAAACAGGAACCGCAGCAGCCGCAGGTCGAAATACGGGTGCACCTGCTCAAGACAAACTCGCGTGGCTCCCGGATCACAACTTTCAAAAAAATTCTGCCAGTAAGGCGCCAGCAACACCCCCACCGCTTCCGGCCGGAGCGGATGTGGCGTCTCGGGCACACTCTTCTCTTTCCAGCGCTCCTGCAGCCGCAAGTGAGCTTCGAAATCCGGGTTCAGCCACTTGGGATACTCCACTCGCCAGGGATCGCAGACGCCGAACCGGCGCTGCAGCAAGGTTCGAAGCCCCAGGGGAGGCAACCCGCGCCGGGCACGCGCGTACCGCGCGCCGTCACCCAAGAAACGCCCAAGGCGCCCTTGACCCAGGAGGCGACGAAAGTGGGAGTTTGAGGGGAACAGCCCGACATCACCGCCTTGCCCAGTGAACAAAATGCGTGCCGTGTTGCTGGCCCGCTGGTAGCAAGAATCCGTAACGAACGCCGCGAGAACATTCTCGTCCGGCTGCGAGGATCGTACGCCGGAAAAGTCAGGCTGCGCCTCCGTGAGGTAACGGTCCCCCGCGAGGTACTCGATGGGAATACCCAGCGACTCCGCAACCAGGCGTGAGTAATGCCGCTCCTCGTCGGGCATGACTTTATCGAACACCATGGTGAAGGCACGCAGACCGCCGCACCCGGCCCGACGCGCAAAAGCCGCAACCGATGTGGAATCAAGCCCGCCACTCAAGGAAATCGCGGCACGATCCGTGCGCAATCTGTCCTGCACTGCGGTGTGCAGCAGTTGGCGAAACTGCTCCTCGTAATCGGTGGAGTGCTTGTAATGGACTTCCTCATCCAGGGGGGGAGTCCAGTACCGCTTCACGGACAGTTTCCCGCCACACCAGGTCAAAGCATGCGCTGGCGGGAGACGGCGGATGCCGGCAAAAATCGTGGCCGAGGGGTCCTGGACGGAGCCAAAAAGCAGGAAATCAGCCACCGACAGTTCGTGCAGGCCGGCCGCGGCCTCTGGCTGCATGCAATCCAGCGTGTTGCTGAAGACCAGCCACCGCTTGGTCTCGGCATAATAAAAAGGCTTAATCCCAACCTGATCATGCGCGCAGAAGAGAGACTTGCGCTTCCCATCCCAGATGGCGAAACAAAAGTCTCCCAATAAGTGTTCGAGGCAAGCTTGGCCCCAGGCAGCGTAGGCGCGAAGAATCAACTCAGCATCGCCGGCGCCGGTGGGACAGGCATGGCCGGCACTGTGCAGTTCGGAGAGGAGGTCAGCGCGGGCATCCAGCCGTGCGTCCGCGACGATCCACGCCTCGCCGTCGAGGCTGAAGGGTTGCTGTTGGTTGGCGGATGGGGGCGCTATGCTAAGCAGGGCGTGACCAAAAGCGACGCCGTCGCCCACCCATGTCTGCTGGGCGTCCGGCCCGCGAAAAGCCATGAACTTCGTCAGCGCCTGAAGGAGAGAACTGTCTGGAGTTTCACCCGCAACACCCAGCACGCCAACGATTCCGCTCATGTTGTAGCGCCCGAGCGAAAATGCGTATCAGAAGAGAACACCTGAATCGAGCCTGGCTTCCGAGACAGAGTCAGCACCAACTTTCCTAGCCCCTATCGAAATATAAGCAACAATTCCGATTCGATCAAGTTGCACACGATGTACAGCACGGAAGGAACATCCGGAGTGTTCGTGGAAAAGGGCAGGCCCGTCTGGCCCTGCCCCGGCGGCAAGTTGTTCTCAGGCGGCCTTGCCCGCTGCGATCCGGTGGGTGGTGGAGAGGTCTACCGTGAAGGTCTGAACCTTGGGCGCGGAGGCGACCTGGTTCTGGATCAGTTCATTGATGGTTGGGTACTGCTCGCGGTTGTAGCGCTCCGCATCTTCCTGCGTCCTCCACACGCTGATGGCAAGGACGCGGTCCGGTTGCGAGTTGGACACCAGGACGAGCTCGTCCACGAATCCTGGCTGGTTGCGGAGGATCGGCAGTGCCCTCTCGGCGATAGTGTGGCAGAGTTCCTTGGCCCTGCCAGGCTTGGCTTGCACTTCGACAACGCGGGTGAACATCCCGTCTCTCCTTTCGTCGGCTAGAGGCAGTAAAAGGGACGGCGCCGATAGCGGGGCGGCGCCAGTAGCGTGCAGCGAAGGTAGCGCCCCTGCACAGTGACGGTCAATACCCGAAAATCAGTGCAATGTGAAAAACACGGCTTTTACTGCGGCGTTCAAGGCAGGTCGGCGGCTTCCGTGCTGAGATGCGGATTGCTCTCCTGCTCGGGAGGCACCAGGTCGGCTGGGTAGCCGCCGCCGTTGTACTCGGCCAGGCGGTTTTTCCACTTCAGGAATTCTGTGATGGTCTGCGGCTCGATCCGCACCTCCACCCGGCGCAAACTCGCCAGCAGCAGGTTCATTTCGTAGAGCAGCCCCGCAGGCGTCCGCTGATTATGACGGCTGGCCTTCACGGCAATCTTCAGCTTCCCGGCTCTCGATTCCAGAAGACCCCAGGATCGTGGCAGGTCTGCGGCCGCGAGCAGGCCGGCCGGGGTCAGGTACCAGCGCTCGCATCCCATGCCGAGTTCGGAGTTCTGCCGGAACGGCTTGGCGCGATCGGCAAGAAAATCGGAGCGCGACAGCTTGCACTCCACGACCACGGAACGGCACGCGCCTTTCCATCCGATGGCGTCCGGCACTTCGCCGCTGACGCAGGCTTGTTCGGAAAGCACAATGCCGCAGCCGTATCGGCGCAACCACTCCACCGCTTTCGAGACAAGCTGGGCGTGGGTCATACGACCTTCCGTTGTAGCCCAACCCGGGACAACAAGGTAGTGACTGGCCGCATTCCGCCTGGGGCTGTATCATTATTAGAGGGGAAGCAATGCGGCGTGCGAGCGCATCCAAACCCCGCCGGCCGGCGGCCAGACCCTCCGCGAGGGCAAAGAGGACAGTGCTGACCATGCCCCCGATCGTCCTCACGGTCGGCCATTCCACCCGCCCCATCGAGGAATTCGTTCATCTGCTGGATGCGCACGGGGTGAAGCGGCTGGTGGATGTCCGCACGGTGCCGCGTTCCCGTCACAACCCGCAATTCAACCAAGACTCGCTGCCCCAGAAACTCGCGCGCGCAGGGATCGCCTATACCCACATGCCGGGTCTGGGAGGGCTTCGCCACCCGCGCAAGGATTCCCTCAACCTGGGATGGCGGAACTCCGGTTTCCGCGGCTTCGCCGATTATATGCGGACGCCGGAGTTCGAAAGCGCGTTGAAAAACCTGATCACGCTGGCGGAGAAAGAGCGGGTAGCCATCATGTGCGCCGAGGCGCTACCGTGGCGCTGCCACCGGTCGCTGATCGCCGATGCGCTGCTGGCGCGCGGCGTGCGGGTGGAGGATATCTTCAGTTTGACAAGCACCCAGCCGCACCGGCTGACGCCGTTTGCGCATGTGTTCGGGACCGAGGTGACGTATCCGGGCCTGCCGTTCGTCGAGCAGGAGAGCGAGGAGAAATCAAGCTGAAACGTCACCGCCGGCCGGCCGCTTCGACGCTCTGGGTGGGATCGGCGCCGGTCCAGGTAACGTCGGCGGTCGGGCCGTAAGTCGCGGGCACAGGCCGCTCCATCATGCGCAGGTACCCTGTCAATTGAGTGCGGTGATGGCAGGTGTGCAGCACCCGCCGCCAGAAGATCCAAACGCGCTGGCGGACAACGTCGAAGAAGGGCGCCTGCTCCAGCCACCATGCTTCGTTCTGCACCGCCAAGAATGCCAGCCGCGGCGTTGCCAGTTCGCACATTCGGTGGGTATAGTCGGCGGGCGCTTCAGACGTGGGGAGCACTTCCGCCGGAGGCGGTTCGGGCGCTCCCAGGAACTCCCCGAAGAAGCGGCGCTCGGAGAGCAACTGGTGCTTGAAGATCTCCAAAACCGGGCGCGAGCGCGGATGGGGGTTGTAGCTCATGTCGGCTGCAGAGAAACAGCGCCACACGGAAATCACCTTGTTGGTTTCGCTGGCATAGGTGTCCAGCAGGTGCTGAAAGATGGGCGCCGACGCGCGTGGAACCTGGGCATCAGGGATGGCGATGTACGAGTAGTTCATCGGCATAGGCGAGCCTCCGCGGACGGCGAAAATTCTACACCTCATCCACAAGCCCCCGGCCCAGCCTACAATATTAAGGATGGACCCTGGTTTCATCTTCTGGGATGTGGACACCCAGGCGGACTTCATGCTGCCGGAAGGCGAGCTGTACGTCCCCGGGGCGGAGCAAATCATTCCAATCCTGGCCAAGCTCACCACTTGGGCGGCGCAACACCAGGTGCTGGTAATTGCCTCGGCCGATGCGCACCAGCCCGGTGACGAGGAGTTCAGCCTGTACCCTCCGCACTGCCTGGCCGGCACGCCGGGACAAAAGAAGATCCCGGAGACCTCACTCACTCCGCAGTTCACCATCCCTAACCGCTACGGGGCGGAGCTTCCCGATGCTGAGCGCTATCCGCAAATCGTCCTCGAAAAGCAGGAGTTCAGTGTATTCAGCAATCCGAATTCGGACTTTTTGCTGGCGCAGCTCGGCAAGCCGGAGATCGTGCTTTACGGCGTGGTGACGGAGATCTGCGTCTCGGCTGCCGCGAGAGGCCTGCTCGACCGTGGCTACCGCGTGACCGTGGTGGAGGACGCGATCCGGCACCTGGACACGGGAAAAGGGCGCGCCTTTCTCGAAGAAGTCCGCCGGCGAGGCAGCCGGATCGTTACTGCCGGGCAGTTGCTGAGTTCGAGTGCGGCGGCTTGAACCGTGCTTATCCTCGAGGGGGTGGAGCAGGCCTTTTAGGCCTGCATTCATGCAGCCCCTGGAATTGTGGGCTTCAGCCCCTGAGGTACATTAATGACTGCGGCCATCAAATGGACTGTGTTTATTTTCGTGATATTCCTCTGCTTCGTCCCCTTACGAGCCAGCGGGCAGGCGATGACAGGAGCGGAGATGCAACCGAAATGCAAGCAACTGACTGAGGGGACCGCGTCGTTCTCCAGTGGGTTTTGTGCAGGTTTTGTGCAAGGGGTAACAAATACGCAGACCATGTGGGAGGTGTGGGAGGCGAAACCAGGCGCTACAGTAAAGCGGAATCCCGACTTGAGCTTCTGTATGCCCGCCACGGTCACCAACGATCAGATCGTGAAGATCTTCATTAAATATCTCGACGAGCACCCGGAGGAGCTACATCAGCCGGCTTCATTGTTGCTGGCAACTTCTCTGCGCAAGGCGTTCCCCTGTGGACATACACGGCGCTGATTCGCCGCGCTGCTCTTCTGGGCAGCCCGATTGCGGCTTACTCTCCCGTCTCTACTACCACCTCGCGGAGGGCTGTATGGAAGAAAGAAACGTGAATACTTGGGACGAGCTTAAGAAGGAACTGGATGACCTCCGCCGAGAGAGTGCGGGCGCACTTGAATCACCCCTCCTGTTTCGTGGACAAGAGAATTCCGGCTGGCTGCTGAGCACGACGCTTGATCGCAAGCGCGAACGGGTGCTCTTCCGTGACTACTATCGCCTAATGTCCAGGATCAAGCCCCAGGTTGAGAGCCTGACGAACCGCGAGTGGCCGATTCCTGAGTATCCGGAGGTGGAGGAACTGGTTAAGACGTATTATGAATTATCCCTCCTCCTATCGAGCGGGAGGTGCCCCGGATACGCCTATATGGCTTACTTGCGTCACCACGGATTTCCATCGCCACTTCTGGACTGGACCCGGTCGCCATACGTGGCGGCGTACTTCGCGTTTAGCAAAGCCGCGGAAGAATCGAACGGCCGGGTGTCCATCTTCGTTTTCTCGGACCGTCGCATTAGAATTTCAGGGAACCAGATGCCGGTGGTCTTTCGCTACGGGCCATACGTCAAGACTGACCGCAGACACTTTCTACAGCAGAGCGAATACACGCTATGCCTTGAGTTTGGCGACGAGTGGCGGTTTGAGCAGTATCACACCGTGTTTCAGGAGGGCCTTCATCAACAGGGCGTTTGCCGGAAATTCACCGTTCCCGCCACCGAGCGACGCAAAGTTCTGAAGGAGCTTGACGAGTACAACGTAAACGCGTTCTCCCTGTTTGGGTCTGAAGAAAGCATCATGGAAACCTTGGCGGCAAGAGAATTCTGCTTCATAGAGAAGACCGAAGACGCTCGAAAACTGCCAATTGCAAGGTGAATGTGGTTGCCCCCAGGGATTCTTTCGCCACAGCCGGGCAGTTGCTGAGCGCCGCCGCTTGACCAGCACTGATAATTCGGTTTGAATCTGTATCCTCACGCAGTCCGTCGCATCCTATAAGTCTGGCTTCGTTCGCTGGTGAGCTCGTCTCCTAACCGCAGCCCGGTGCTGCCAGGTGATCGCGCATGAGTTCCAAGTCTGAGTCTCTCTCTCCCACGATTTCCGAACCACTGTCGAGCGGGCGCCTGGAACTCAATCGCGCCGAACGTTCGCCCAAAACCGCGGAGGAGCTGGACCGGCTCTGTGTCAATACCATCCGATTCCTCTCGGTGGACGCGGTCGAGCAGGCGCATTCCGGGCATCCCGGACTGCCGCTGGGCGCGGCGTCCATGGCCTACGTGCTGTGGGACCGCTTTCTGCGCCACCACCCCCGCAATCCGCACTGGTTCAATCGCGACCGTTTCATTCTCTCCGGCGGGCACGGCTCCATGCTGCTCTACTCTCTGCTCCACCTCACCGGCTACGACCTGCCACTCAGCGAGATCCAACGCTTCCGCCAGTGGGACAGCAAGACGCCGGGCCATCCGGAAGCCGGCCTGACACCCGGAGTCGAGGTCACCACCGGGCCGTTGGGCCAAGGATTCGGAATGGGCGTGGGTATGGCGGTCGCTGAAGCGCATCTGGCGAGCTGCTTCAATCGTCCGGGCTTCCCCATTGTGGACCATTACACGTACGCCATCGCCACCGATGGCGACCTGATGGAGGGGGTCGCGTCGGAGGCTGCCTCGCTCGCGGGCACGCTCAAGCTGGGAAAGCTGATCTGCTTGTACGACAACAACCACGTCTCGCTCGAAGGCCCTACCGCACTGGCGTTCACTGAGGACGTCTGCCGCAGGTTCCGCAGCTATGGCTGGCAGGTATTGAATGTTCCCGATGGCAACAACCTGGACGCGGTGGACGCCGCCGTCCGTCTGGCACAGGCGGATCAGAACCGGCCATCACTGCTGGTGGTCCGCAACCACATCGGATACGGCAGTCCCAAGCAGGACAGCTTTGAAGCGCACGGCGAGCCGCTCGGCCCCGAAGCCACGCGCGCCACCAAGCAGAAGCTGGGCTGGCCCACCGAGCCGGCGTTCCTCATCCCCGATGAGGCCCGCGCGCATTTCCGTCAGGCCGTCGAGCGTGGAGCGCAACTGGAATCGCAGTGGAAGGATTTGTTCGACAACTATCGCCAGCAGCATCCCGACGACGCCGCGCAACTGGATCGCATGATCCGTGGCGAGCTTCCGAAGAACTGGTCCGCGGATCTGCCCTGGTTCAAGCCGGATCCGGCCGGTCTCGCGACACGCTCGGCTTCCGCCAAGGTGATGAACGCCATCGCCAAGCGCCTGCCGGAATTGATCGGCGGCTCGGCCGACCTGAATCCGTCTACCAAGACCTACCTCGCAGGTTATGGCGATTTCGGGATAAGCGACGATGGCGGGCGCAACGTCCACTTTGGGGTGCGCGAGCATGCCATGGGCACCATCGTAAACGGCATGGCGATGCACGGAGGGCTGATCCCCTACGGCGCGACCTTCTTCGTCTTTACCGACTACATGCGGCCATCGCTGCGTATCGCGGCCCTGATGGAGAGCCATTCCATCTTCGTGTTCACGCACGACAGCATCGGGCTCGGCGAAGACGGGCCCACGCACGAACCCGTCGAGCACCTGATGAGCCTGCGGGCGATG
>Ga0209517_10002635_pt1 | contig 25034 bp, 22 predicted proteins | sample PeaSoiMetSII2010_FD_187695 | JGI IMG/M metagenome (GOLD analysis project Ga0209517, IMG submission 187695) | Peat soil microbial communities from Weissenstadt, Germany - SII-2010 (SPAdes) (version 2) | ecosystem: Environmental > Terrestrial > Soil > Wetlands > Peat | place: Germany... | reverse complement strand
GGCTGGGTGGGTGACTCTTGCGGGTTTTGGGCATTGACTCTTCTCCATTTTCAATGCCGCCCTCTATCTAAGAAAAGCCCCTTTTCGTGTCCAGAAAACCAGGACCACTTCAGTTCGGATCGTATCTGGCCGGCTTCTCAATCAAGCCGATCCACGTGATCGAAGCCAAGCTTAACTGGGCGCTCGAAATCACGAAGGGCACACCCGATCCGGTCACGCGGAAGAAACCCGGCACCGGATGGTTCGCCGGCGGAAGTCCTCGCTCAGCATCAACACGGACACCAAGGCTCCGAATGATCACACCGAGGTTGACCCCGAGTGTGGACGGCGCTGAAGGTTCCCAGATAAATCCGCACCAACTGCCGTTATTACGGACAGCTATCCTTGTTTTGATAGGAGTGGAAGATGATCAAGAACACTTTGGCAATAACCGTGGCTTTGGGATTGTCGCTGTCCGGCCTGCCGGCGTTAGCGGAGAGCGCTTTCGAGCGCGAGGCGAAAGATCGTGCCGAAATCGAGAGGTTGATGTGGCAGTATGCACGCGCTCTGGATACGGAGAACGCGGATGCCTATGCCGCGACCTTCACTCCGGATGGCCAATTCGGCGGCGGAGCAAATGCGACTAAAGGCCATGACGCACTGCATAAATTGATTGCCGACCTCCATCAGCGCAACGCGGAGACCGAATCGAAGACCGGCCAAAAGCGTCCTGCGATGTATCACACAAGCATGAATCCTTATCTCGAGTTCATCGATAAGGATCACGCGATCTTGCGCGCATACTGGACCACCATCTTCGCTGGTGACACACCCAACGCTCCGGCCCGCATTGCGGCTGTAGGCTGGGAACGCAACGAACTGGTGCGCGTCAATGGCAAGTGGTTGATCAAGGTCCGCGACACGCAGCCGAAGGATAAAGAATGACTCGATTCTCCGATCATATTCGACGGTGCGCTCTCGTCTCTGACGCCTTAGTTTGGGGCCCCCACTCGCTGCCGATAATGTAGATGATGCTTCCCCTCAAGCTGACTTCCCAGTACTGATCAGGCAAACTTCCTCGTCCGTTGGTCATAATCGAGCCAAGGCTGTGGTTCATAAAGTTCGCTCACCCCTCCATTAGTAGCGTTTATGGAAGGTTGCCGACCACTCGGAAGGAATCGCAATCTGACGCCTCCCATGGGCGGGTTTCTGGCCGCATCTCCGGCCTGCCCTTACCAGGCGTTGAGCATCATTTCTTCAATCCCGCGCTCCGGTTCAAATATCACCGTCAGAGGCGGCGCGGAGGGAGTCGCGGACCCGGCGGACGCACCAGTGGTCACTTCTGCTACTTGCCGCTGCCGAACTTAGCTCCTTCAGGCGTGCGGCGCCACGCAAAATACGCGTCGAGCTCCTTGAGCGCTTCGGTATTTGGCACGGGACCCTCGTGGGCCGTTTTTGAAAAATACATGACGGAAGGATTTGCGTCGCTGAATGCCAGCCACTTCGGCACGCCCTCCCCGTTGGGATCGCCGCGCTTGGCGAAGTTCGTCCAGTATGTTGCCATCGCGTTGGAAATCACGTGATCCTCGGGTGTGGCTTGCGCATTCAAATGTTGAAAGACGTAACTCATCTCGGAGGCGTGCGGGGATCCGAAGCCCGCCCGAGGCGAGTCCGCCGAATAGTCGGGGTGCTGATCGAAATAATACAGAAACGCCTTGCCCTTGCCGGTTTTCGATTGCAACCGCACCCAAGTCCAGGTTTGCCAACCGAACGCGGCATCCCGGGTCAGATCGCGCGCCGTCTTGGGAACGACAGTTTCCTGTGTTGGGTACAGCTTGAGCAGGCTGTCGGCGAAAGGTCCATAGCGTTGGCGGGTGGCCGTGATATATGCTTCGGGCGTACGCGGAGGTTGGAAACTGGCGCCTTCATCCGAGTTGTAGCCGACCAGAATGGGCGTGTCGTTATAGCGTTTCGCCTCATACAGCCGGTATTGATCGTCGGGAATGGCCCAGCCGTCCACTATCGGCCATCCGAGACCCTGCTGACCGCGCGCGGTCTCGAGCACTTTATCAGCAGGAAGCTTACGAAGATCCGCGATCGACGCGGCTCCCACAGTCTTGGCGTAGGCTTCTCCGGCGCGTTCCGCATCGGCGAGGAGCACCATGTTCTCTCCCGGCATCCCGCCGGAGCGGGTCGGCCCGAAAGAGCCGCCGCTCTCTGAAATCGCTCCTTGGAACAGTCCCTTGGCGAGCGGCGATGCGCACAGTTGGCTCACCGCGATGCCACCGGCGGATTCGCCCATGATGGTCACTTTTCCGGGATTGCCGCCGAAGGCCGCGATGTTCTTCTGAACCCACTGCAGGCCGGCGATCATATCGAGCGTGCCGTAGTTGCCGGACGAATGGTTCTTAGACTCGGCGGTCAAACCTGGATGCGCCATGAATCCCAGTGGACCGACACGGTACGCGATGCTGACAAACACCACGCCTTTCTTGGCGAGTTGCTCGCCGCTGTTGATCGGAACCGACGTCGCGCCGCCGGTAAACCCGCCCCCATAAATCCAAACCAGCACGGGCAGACGATCGCGCCGGATTTCGCCGGGGTCCACACGTTCAGATATAAGCAATCTTCACTCGTGCCTGGGCCCTGCGGAGCCGGCGCTTTGGCCTTTGCATTGGGGGCGCCACCGCCCTGCATGCACGAAGGTGCGAACTTGTCGGCCTGAATGGTGCCGGACCATTTGGCGGCAGGCTGCGGAGGCCGCCACCGCAGATCTCCGACGGGCGGTGCGCCGAAGGGGATGCCCCGATAGATCGTGAGGCCGTCCGCGATGGTACCTTCCACCAGGCCACCTTCCGTCTTCACGGGCGCGGCGGCGGCGCTTGCCAGCCATGCCGCTCCCAGGAGGGATACCAAAAATGCGGTCTTCATCTTCATGCTCCATCCTCCAATCATGGGAATACGAGAATTTTCAACGGCGCATGATCCCCGCACCAACACTGGATGCACCTGGAGGCGGCTCTCTTGGCCTCTGCCACCAACCGTATGAAAGTTAACACCAGCCCCGGGCAGTGTCAATTGGTATCGTATGATGTTGCCCGGCGACAAGCAGCGCGGCTTAACGGAGCGGCCTCGACGCGCTGAGGAAGCGATGAGCGTGCTCACTCGTTCCCGTGATGTCGAGCATCTCTATCCTCAATGGCGCAATATCCTGGAAAAAGGGCACATCATCGCCGCGATCCGCAACATCGAAGCGCTGGCCGCGGCGGCGAAGTCGCCGACAGAGACGTTGTACCTCCTGTTCGGCAGTCCCCTCAACATTTCCGATTTACTGAGGACCATGCGGGAGCAAGGTACGCTGTCGCTGGTGAATTTAGATCTGCTGGCCGGTTTCTCCAGGACCTCCGTTAAGGCGGAGTAACCGATGCGGCCAACAGCAGAGTCCACATTTTCGATAATACCGTGATGCCCCCTAAGCAGATGATGAGTGTCCAGCTACGTGATGCGCCGTTCTGGCTTTTAGCGCGGACGGGAAGTGGGTGTACCATCCTCCGGCGACATCATCGACGCCACCAGTAAGAAGGTTATCGCCAGCCTGAAGGACGATCTCGGCCGGGATGTTCAAGGTGAGAAGGCCGTCGAGGTTGTCTACCAGGCGGGCAAGCTCTGGAAAACTGTCGATCAGTTCGGCGTCGGCAAGGTGTTACCTGGCGCCACAGGCGGAAAGTAATCTATAGTCGGGGGCGAGGCATATTATGCAAAGAAAATCCAAACGTTCACTCTTCGCGTCACTGGCGCTCCTCGCTCTGATGGCCTCGGCACAGCAACCGCCGGCGGTTACGGTCACGGGAGGGAAAATTCAAGGTAGCACTCTCAACCGCGGCGGCGCAGTTTTCAGGGGGATTCCCTTTGCCGCGCCTCCCGTGGGCGATTTGCGTTGGCGTGAACCGATGCCTGTGAAACCGTGGACTAGCACTCGCGATGCCACTCACTTCGGCCCGCGGTGCATGCAGGGCGGCGCCGAGGGTAGCGAAGACTGTCTCTATATCAATGTTTGGACGCCGGAATGGCCGCCGAAAGCGCGCAAACCGGTGATGTTGTGGATCCACGGAGGCGGGAACTTCGCGGGTGCGTCCTCAGAAGCCATTTTCGACGGCGAAGCCATGGCGCAACATGGAGTGGTACTCGTGAGCGCTAACTACCGCCTGGGGGTTTTCGGATTCTATGCGCACCCGGAATTGACCGCGGAATCCAAACATCATGCCTCGGGTAACTACGGATTAATGGATCAGGTCGCAGCGCTGCAATGGGTGCGCGACAACATCGCGCGATTTGGCGGCGATCCGCGCAACGTGACCATCTTCGGCGAGTCGGCTGGTGCGCTGGATATCAACGTCTTGATGACCTCACCTTTGGCGAAGGGCTTGTACGCGCGGCTCATCGGAGAGAGCGGCCCTGTGGTGGCGCCGCCTTCGCTGGCCGAAGGAGAGAAGAAGGGACTGAGTGTGGCGGCCAGTCTGAAGGCCGATTCTCTGAAAGCCATGCGCGCGCTTCCGGCTGCGGATCTCCAGAAAGCGACGGGACAGGGATTGTCGTTTCTCGGACCAATCTTGGGCGTGGTCGTCGACGGCTGGGTTGTGCCCAAGCCTCCCTTCGAAGTATTCGAAGGGGGACAAGAACATCGTGTGGACCTTCTGCTCGGAACCAATGCGCGCGAACTCACACGCCCCTTCTTTCCGGTCGAGGGACTCAATCAAGGCATCGCAGTCCAGTTCGGACCGTTGACACCCCGCGCACTGGAGGTTTACGGCGTGAAAGACGGCAAGGAGGCCGCACCCGATCCCGTATTCGGCAGCGCGATGGCGCAATGGGCCACCGATTCGCAATTCCGATGCGGCACGGTTGCGGAACTCATCTGGCATTCCCGCGCGGGGAACCGCTCCTATCAATTCCAGTTTTCGCGAGTACCCCCGGGCCGGGAAGCTGTAGGAGCCGCGCACGGGAGCGAGCTTCCTTATGTATTCGGAACGCTTTCGATTGCGGGACGCGAGGGAAATGCGGCAAAAGGCAGCGCACCCAAATACGATGCGACGGATGCCGCTCTCTCCACCCAGATGGGGCAATACTGGACGAACTTCGCTAAGACGGGGGATCCTAACGGGGGTTCACTTCCAAAGTGGCCGAAGTTCGATTCGGCCGCGCGCCCTTACATGGATTTGACGGCCCAAGGTCCCGTGGTGCACGAAGGGTTGCGCCGGGAAGCTTGCGACTTGTTCATCGAAAACATCAAACGCAAGTGAACGATGTCGCCTTCCCAAAGGCGATTGATCTCTGGGGAGTGAACAGCTACGAAAATCGACTAAATTGCCAGACCCGACTTCTAGACGTGTGAAGCCAGCCCATAGTGTCCAATAATTCGATTCTCACTCGGAGGGCTGCTCGCGAGTGCACTTATAGTTCTTCCCAGATCAGAGGTTCGTTCGCAAGATCGATCGGCATCGAATGAAACCGATACTCGAACCCTTCTCGGAAGGCCACGATACTCCGGTCACGTGGCCACAGCTCTTCGACCCGGCACGACCCATCGAGTTGTTCCTCAAAGATCGGCTCGCAGAATCTCTTCAGACACTTCTCTAAGTCCGTTTCCAGGTAACGAAGCAGACCAAAGCGCGTCCAGACTTCGACTGTGAAGAAATCGGCGGCGGCAATCACCTCCCAATGGAACCCCAGGAACTCCCGCCAAGTGGTCTTGCGGCATCGTTCCGGCGCAGGTTCGATGCCGTTCTCTTTCAGAATGTTTGCGATTGTGCCTCGGCCAACGATGTACCCAGATTGCCGAGAGCCCCTTGGATTCTGGTGTATCCCCAAGTCCGATTCTCCAGCGCCATGCGAGGTGAGATCCCGGATCACGCTCATAACGCGGGGACGCCCCGGCCCGCGCCTCCGGCTCCCGTCGTACTTCTCAGCAATCAACTTGCGATGCCAAGGCAACAGCGTTTCCGGACGCACCAGAGTCGCAATTTCCTCCAGCGCCTTCCGTCCCAATCGTTTAGCTTTCTCGGCTAATCGACGGCGCTGATCATCTGTGTAGCGGATGTGTTTGCCATCTAGTTCCTCCCGAAGCACGTGGTTCTCTTTAATATTCGATGGCGTGCTGCTGTTGGTTCGCCCAACCCGCCAATACTCCTGCAAGAAAACGAAATGGATCCAGACCTCGCCGCATGTTCGGACCATCCTAATCAGACCGAATATACTCACCGATGAGTTTTTGGAGAGTACAAGATTGACACCCCAGACTTTCGGCATCTTGACGTGAAACGGCTGGCCCGCCATCGCCAACGCCACTTCGAGTCCGCCGGCGCCGATCGTCAGCATACCGATGGCTCCGGCGGCTGAATCAGGTTGTGATCCACATATTGCACGGAAACCTCGGGGGACTCGATCCAAACCCATTGCTTTCTAACTCGAGCATCACCAGAGTGCCGGTGGCGTCCTGAGTCAGTGTGTGGTCAATTCGAATGCCGACTTCCCGGCCTGGAAGTATCGCTCCTTCATCTGTGCGTGCGTATCAGTTCTGGGTGACGATCCGCTAATGTTATTTTCCGGGCGGTTGCTTGAGGCTTTGATACACGGCCGTCACGAACATCCGGGTGGTCCATGGGCCGCTGTTCGCGCCGTAGCGTTTATCGTAGTCCGTGGTGACCTTAGCCGCCAGCACTTGCTCGAGCGACGCGCCACTCGCGATTAACGCCTTCACTCGGTCGCGGACAATGGCCACCATGTCGCGGTATTCGACGACCTCATGCTCGTCGCACAAGTACCCACGCCCCGGCACCACCAGTGTTCCACCTTCGCCCGAATGCTCAAAAACCGTGCGGTCCAGGATCGCGTTAAGTGCACTGATCTCGCCCTGAACACTGCCTCCGTTGGCGACGTCAATGAACGGGTACTGCGTGGTATTAAAGATGTCGCCGGCGACGATGATGTCGGCGCGCCGGAATTGGACGATGCTGTCGCCATCGGTGGAAGCATGGGGCATGTAGAACATTTCGATGCTGTCGCCATTGTGGAACTGCCGGTGGCGGTCGGCGAGGTAAGTGTCAATGGGCCACGAATCCGAAGGGGTAGGCTGGTTATTGCCGAGCGAGCCGGTCATTCGTGCGGCGACGTTTTCGTGAGCCATGATGGTGGCCGTGGCACCCACGCCCGGCGAGTTCAGGGCGAGGAAGGTTCCGACCACGCTGGGATCGGAGCCGGCGTTTTTCAGGACTTGGTTGCCGCCGGTATAGTCGGCGTGGAAGCTAGTATTGGCAATGTAGCGGATGGGTTTCGTCGAGAGGCGGCGGATTTCGGCAAGAACTTTACTGGTGAGCTTGCCTGCGCCGGTGTCAACAACGAAGGCTCCCTCGTCGCCAGTTTGTACAACGATATTCCCGCCGTCGCCGACCAGCATATAAACGTTGTTGCGGATCGGTAGAACGTGGATTTCTCCGTCGTGGGGATCGGGGTCGACCGCGACGCTGGTGGCGGACGGTCCGGGCGCTGGACGGGTCAATTCACGAGCTTTGGCGTCGGAGACCGAGGCGAGTTTGGATTCGAATTCGCGATAGAGCGTATCGGGACCGCCGAGTGCCCCGATCAATGGTACTTGGTTCTTCTTGGAATACTCGTCGAGATAGGGGTGCGCGCCAAATAGGTAGTTGGGTACCTGGTCCGGGGCGCGGCCAACGATCTGCTCGCTGTCGTCGCATGGGAACAACCAAGCACCGGGATCCGTCGGCTGACGGTAGAAATCAGTGGTGCGAATCCACGGCTCGGAGAGAAAGACGGGATCGTTGACCACGGACGTATAGGTAATATGATCGCCGTGCCGCACGAAGAATTCGGTAAGCGTTGCCTGATCGCTTTCAGGCAGGCCGTTGCGGCGGAACCAGCCTTGTTTGAGATGGGTGGTCTCGACGCGCAGGGCGTTGCCGACGAAGGTGCCGGTCGAGAAGCCCATATAACTGTGAGATGCGTACGCAGGCGGATGGGGACGGTCATCCATCCAGAAGACGCGGTGCCCTTCGAAGGTCTGCGAGTACCAGTGAATTGCGATCAGGGTGCGGAGTTTAGGATCGCGCTCTTCCCACACCAGGGTGTTACCAATGGCGCGGACCGAATAGGGCGCAACGTAACCGTCGCACTGATGGAAGCGCGAAGTAAGCCGCGAGGTGTCGTAGGAGAGAGCCCATAATCGGCCAGCTTCGTTGATGGGGATGCCGCCGTAGTCAACCAACTCAGGCCCGGCGCCGCGCTCAGCACCATCCTCCTGCATATTGCCCGTCCAATATCCGGAAAAGTCGACGGCGGGGGCGGGTCCACCTTTGGCGGAGCCTCCGCTCGGGGCCTGGGCATCCAGTAACCACGCACTGGCTGCGCATCCGAGCAGGATGAGACTCAGACGAAGAACCTTCATGATCGCCATACCTATCTTGCGTCGCACGGCTGTGGGTTCCAGCCGGCGGCGTCCGCTTGTTTCTTGAAATGCACACTGTACCAGTAGGGTCCGTTCAGGTAGTCGGGATCGGTGACTTCGACGCTGACGACAAGCAGCGCGGGCCCCCCGGGGACCTCCTGACGATCATAGTATTCGGTAAAGGTGGCTTTGGCGCCATAGGGCACGCCGTTGCGCGCGAGGTAGCCGGGGCTTGCCTGCGTGGTGACGACTTTCAGAGAGCCTCCACCCCCGCCACCGCGTCCTCTCAGCGTGAAGCCGGTGAGAGCAGGCGCAAGATGATCCCACGAAGCAACGGAGACTCCCTGCAGGCCGCCAGCTTGGCCGCTCGGGGTTCCAAAAGAAAGCACGCGAGTCTGGGCGCCGGCGTCGGATTCGATCTTGAGGTTATTCCCTTCCCAGTTAATGTGAAGGCGTCCGGGCATCCGAAGGATTCCGCCGACGCCGTAAGCCTTGCACGAGTTGGACGAGGCCGGATCCCAGGCGGCTGCCTCCCGACGGCCGGCCGCGCTGACCGGGATGCTGCCAACGTCGCCTTTCGCCGCGGGATGGATGCGTTCTTTCCAATCTTCAGTGATCTGTGCGACCCAGTACCCCGTGGGATCGAAAAGCGCGGCAGCAGGACCGGCGCGTCCGGGACCACCGCGTCCTCCACCCGGGCCTGCGGCGGGTGGCTGTGCATGGAGAACGCTGGCGAGAGCCAATAGGATCATTCCCGACGAGCTTTTCGCCACCCTCATTATTTGGATTCCTTGCCGCCCGCAACGTCTCTAACGCGCTGGTTAAACTTGTACTCTTCAGTCGGCACGCAGTAAATCTGCTCGTCCCAGCGCTTCGACTTTTCCCGGTCGATACGGAAAACCTTCGTGTCACTTACCCATGGGCGCGTGTAGGTCTCGGGATCGGTTAAGGTCATCGTCAACTCCAAGGTGTCCCGATCGCGCCGCCGGTAGCGCTCCTCGAGCCGCATGTTCTCGCTATGCGGGTACCCGAATTTGTCGAGCCACGTCCGATCATCGAACCCTATGCTGGAGACGACGAATACGTCGCCGTCCCAGCGGCCGATCGAAGTGCCGTTCCAGTTAGGATCCACTTCGTCGGGCGAAGGCAGTTTCCGGCCATCCGTGAATACCTCGCGCCAGTCATGGTGCCACTCGAAGAACTGAATCATCCGCCCGGGCACCTGTACGATCTCCATCGTCTGGTGCGGCGAAATCACTTCCGTGTTCAACAGCCGCGGAATCCCCAGTGGATCGCACGTCCCCATCGGATCGTTGCCGACCGCCGGTGGCACCGCTCGCGGACCATATCCCGGTTTGTTCTTCTCAAAGCGCGTCTTGCCGGCGGCCGTGAATGGGGCTTCTTCCGTACCTTGCGTCGGACCCTGGCCCGACCAAACATTACTAAACGTTTGAAACCGGCTGGTCCGATTCCAGTGGCCTGACAAATCGTGCGGATCGAAATCCCGAGCGGCTTGTGCACACACCACCAGACTGGATGCCGCTGTGATGGCGACTAGCGCCGCCCATCGCATTACTGCTTTCCTTTCGCCGCGCCCGGCGCCACACCGCCGCCCGGCGCCACCGGCCAGTCCTTGCCGTTGATCTTCAGCTCTTTTGCCAGACACACTTTCGCGCCCGCAACTCGCGACGGATTGCAGACCAGCACGATTTGATCGCCCGGCTTGAGTGTCGTGCGGGTCCAGCCCACCTTCATGTTCTTCATCATCAAGGGTGTCGGCAGCACCTCCGCCCCCCAATGGACGATCTCCCCAGTTTCGGTTTTGACATCGAAGTAGATCTGCGGGTGGGGGTTGATGAACTCCCACTCTGTGACTGTACCGGCGATCGTCATCGTCCGGTCCGTGTAGTAGGAAACATTGCTTCCATGGTGAGCAACCGCCGAAAACGCCGTCGCGAACAGGGCCGTTAGAACAGACAAGATACGAAAATTACGGTGCGCCATCATTACGTCAGTATATGCCGCGCGGCGGGAGCGAAGACATTGTTAGTTGCGATGGGAGCCATTCCCCTGACGGATGCTACAATTTCCGATATTATAGACCTCTTCGTTAGCTTGTGAGTGCGGCTCGAAGACTTGAAGTGAATCCCACCGCACTCAGAATACGAACTTCATGGCGAACTGGAGAATTCGGGCGCCGCTGCCCCCGCTGATTCCGGTGCCCGCGCCGGTGGTAGCCTGGTCGCCCGTGATCTGGCCGTATGTGCCACTCACAGTTGTGTTCGGCGCGCCGAGGCGCATTGAATTCGTCACATTGAATGCTTCCGCGCGCAATTCCAGCCGCATCGTTTCGCGAACCGGAAACTCGCGGGTGATCGCCTGATCCCACTCCCAGAATCCCGGCGCGCGCAGGGAGCTGACGCCCATGTTGCCGTATGTGCCGAGTGCTGGTGTTGCCACCGCGTTGGGGTTCAGGTAATTGATGCAGGGAGCTGGCGAACAGGACTGTCCCTGGTTGGTCGCATATGCGTCGGGAAGTATTTGATTGGGCCGCTGCGGTACGGGATCGTTACCCGAGGGCGCGAAACCGTTCAGTGCGTTGTCACCGCTCGCATTCAACGCGGCGGTAATCGGTATGCCGGTACGGAAGCTATAGATCGTGGAGGAATTCCAGCCGCTGGCCAATCGGCGAACCCATGCGCGGTCGAAGCGCGGTGTGCGGGCGACAAGCGTCACATTGACGATGTGCCGGATGTCTACCGAGTTTCCGGTGCAATCGCCCATGTCGAGATGCCGGTCCTGCGGTCCGTTATTCTGGTAGGCCTGATGCGGATAAACTGCTCCAAGGTTCGAGATGTTGGTGGCCGACAGTCCGATACAGTGCGACCAGGTCCAGTTAGCCAGAAGGCTCACGTCTCGAGACACCTGGTATCGGGTACTGGCCAGCAGACCGTTATAGTTCTGTGTCCCGCCCGCATCCAGGCTGGTAATCGACCCATAAGCATTCACGCTCGGCGCCGATGGGTTCGATATTTCCAGCAAGCGCCGGAAATTCTCCGCGTTACCGCCGCAGTTGGCCTGAAGCGCGGCGCATTGGCCGAACTGGGCGGCCGTACCCGGGCTCGCGATTACGGGCTTTCCCGGAAGCCAGATGGCCGGATTCAAATCGACGTTGTCCCAAAGGTGGGCGATCTCGGATCCTACATAAGCTGCCGAAAGAAAAAGACGACTGTTTACCTGATGCTGGATCCCGAAGTTCCACGTATACTGCGCGGGCGTCTTCAGATTCGGGTCGATGGGCAGGAAACCCTGGTACGTCAGGTTGGGGAACACCGGATTCTTGGGATTGTAGTTGTATGGGAAAGGGTTCCCGCCCGGATAAGAACCGTATGGATTGTCCAGCGACAGCGATCCGGGGCCCGCGAAGCTCTGAGTCACCGAGGTCCGGAACGGTGCAACCGAAGAAGTGTTTTCGTGGATGTCCATACGAATGGTGTCGTAAGCGATTCCGCCGCTCAGCCGGATCACGGTTTTTCCTCTGCCCGTGGGATCCCATGCGATTCCGAGCCGTGGTTCCACGTGTCCTAACTGGTCGTTCATGCCGGACTTGCCGTTGACGCCTTTATCGCCTACATACAGCAGTCCCGGAGGGGCCGTCGGAACAACCGTGCTTCGCACGTCGTTGTAGAAGTTGCTCAGGCTGAAATTGTAGGTGTCGCTGTTCTTGAAGGCCATCGGCAAAAACGGATTCCATCGAACGCCGTAGGAAACCGTCAGCCGTCGGTTCACCTTCCACACATCTGACGCGTAGAGACCAACGATATTCTGGGTGACGTTGTCCGGGTTCGGATTCGCCTGGTGGAGATTTACAACGTTCCCGGTCAGAAAGTCAATCAGCGGCGTGCCGAAAACTCCGGCAAAAACGAACAACCCCTGCGAGAACGCATAGGAGTTCGCGTTCAGAAGCGAACGCGTCACTCCTCCGCCGAAAGCGAACTGGTGCGATCCTCGGATGACGCTCAGGTCGTCGTTGAAACCGAAGTTTGTGATGGTATCGGTACCGGCCGCGAAGTTCGTCGGAAAGCTGAGGTTGAAGCCGACGCCTGCCATCAGTATCGGAACGAACCCGTAGTAGCTGTAGAAATTCATGCCCACATCCTGCGGCGTAAACGGCACTGCCGCCGGAGTCCGGGCCCCTACCCTGGTTCCCGAAATGCGGAAGGAATTGACGGCTTTCGGATTGATGAGCCAGGTATCGCCAAAGGCCAAAGCCTGAGCCTGATCGTCCTGGCCGACCTGATTGGTCGCGAGAACATTGTGCGTGATGTCATACGGGACCTTTGTATCGATCCGCGTAATTATGTAGCGCGCGAACAGGGTGTGTTTGGAGCTCAGCTGGTAATCGATTCTCAGCGGCGCCTGGAGCTGGTTCTGATTTACCGGGATCCCATACAGCACGTGCCCGCAGGGGTCGGTAGTTTGCGGCAGGTACGTGGCTATCTTCAGGGCGGCAGGACTCATTGAGAATGGCCCTGTGAAGTGACTCAGCACGGCCGGCGAGCTGGCGACGGCCGCAGCCGAAGGACATCCGGCCGCGATGTACTGCGAGAAATCCCCCTTCAATTCCGCTGCGGTGGGTACGTAGGCGCTTTGGTTGACAAGATTCTGGCGGATGGTAGTTCCCTGATAGCCGAGGAAGAAGAACAGCTTGTCTTTTATTATGCGGCCGCCCAGCACACCACCGAACTGATTGCGTTTGAGCCCGTCGCTGCCGGCGGCAAAAAAGTCTCTGGCATTGAGATTCGAGTTCCGGAAGAATTCGAAAAGGTCGCCGTGAAAGGCGTTGGTACCTGACTTAGTCACCGCATCGACCACGGCTCCGGAATGACCTCCGCTCGAAGCCTCCTGAGCGCCTGTGGAAAGCCTGAATTCCTGCATTGCGTCCGGAAAAGGCAGCGGCATGCTCGTTCCGACGTAAGTATCCACGTGCGGCGCGCCGTCGAGGTTATATTGCACACTCCAGCTCATTCCGCCCGCGACTGAAATACTCGGCCCGGTGTTCATTGTGTACGTCGGCTGCGTCCCAGCCGTCAGGACCGCCAGCCCGGCCAAAGGAATAAGATCGGTTGCCTGCCGCCCGTTCAAAGGCAGATCGAGAATCTTCTGAGTATCCATTACGGTGGTGCCAACACCGGCTGTACGGGTCTCAAGTTCGCTCGTCGTGGCTTCGACTATGACCTGATCCGACACTGCGCCGACCTGGAGACTGACCTGGATTTCGGGATTTGTGCCAACCTGCAGTACGACGTCGGGGCGCACAAATGTCCGGAATCCCATTTTCGCGGCCTGCAGATTATATGGCCCGAGCGGAAGGTCGGGAATAATATAGAAACCTTTGCTGTCCGATGTGGCTGACCGCTTCAGGCCTGTTGCATTCTGTGTGACACTTACTTCGACATCGGGAACGGCTGCCCCGCTCTGGTCAGTTACCGTGCCGCTGATCTGCGCCCTTTCCTGGGCGAACAAAGGGACACAGCAGCACATCAACAAAAGACAGGCGAATAATCTCATGCTCCAACACCCCGCAGCGATATTCGCGCGGACCCCGGCACATAGCTAAGTAACATCGCTAAGTTACAAGTTCGCGCGTGCAGGGACCACTATATTTCCCGCAGAGGGATCTGTACAATCGTTTGTTACGATCTCAGCTATCGCTACAGGCGATACGACGCGCGGAATGATCCGGCGGCTTTAGACCGCCCGCGGGCGGCGGCCGCTGATGCGCTGCGTGTGAGGCTTCGGCCCTTGCGCTACGTGAGCGCGTGCGTGCGGCACAACGCTTTTGAGCAGGGAGCGAAGCCACACAGTTCCGGGATCGCGGTCTCGGGACTTATGCCACTGCATGGATTCCTGCAGAGTCGCGATTTCAAAGGGCGGCTTGACGATCTTGAGAGGCAGGTAGCGCTGATAAGAAATCGCCAGTCGCCGATGCAGAGTCGCGATGCGGGAAGTGCCCACAAGCAACTGAGGCGCCAGATTGAAAGCAGTGGTTACAACTTCGATTCTGCGTTCGTGGCCGAACCTTTCAATGAACCATTCGTCAAATGTGGCCAGTTCCTGGCGCTTGCCGAACCGTACGACGATGTGGCCCATAGCCAGATATTCGTCGAGCGAAATCCGTGATTTCACGCGCGAATTGCCGGACCAGACCACACAGACAAACTCATCCTCGAACAACGGTTCGGATGGGTGCTCCGAAGTGAGCCGAATTGAAGGGGCGATGGAAAGATCTATCTCACCGCGATTCAACGCATCGAAACCACCTTCGACGTTGGAAACGAATTCGAACCTTATTCCGGGAGCCACCTGTTCCATGCGAGGCAGGGCTTCGGTCATGAGCACCATCTCCACGTAGTCGGACATGAGCAGCCGGAACTTGCGCGTGGATGACGCCGGGTCGAATACCGGGTTGTTGTTGAGAATTGCCTCCGCCTGCAACAGGAAATTCCGCACGGGGTCCACCAGAGCTTCGGCAACCGGTGTTAGAACCAGTTTGCGTCCGACCGGCACAAGCAGCTGATCCTGAAAGACCTCGCGAAGCCGCGCCAGCGCGCCGCTCGTTGCCGACTGACTGAGGTGCAGCCGCCGCTCACCGGCCCGCGACACGCTCTTCTCCGCGAATAACGCATCGAGAGCGACAAGCAGATTTAGATCAAGGCCACCAAGGTCCATAGTTTGGGTATCGACCTATTTTGCCCCGGTTCGAGTCGGCGGATTCTTCAGGCTGGTATCGGCAGTTTCCACCAACATCGCGAGCATCAGAGCCCTTTCCGTCGCGCGATGTTGACTTCCGTACAGGCGCCCATCACTTCGAGGAACTTCTGGTATTCACGTCTGCCGACCACAAAAGGGTTGGGCTCGCCCGGCTTGCGCGTTTTCAGCATGTCGAGCTTGGGCTGGATGGGATCCATCAGTGGATGATTCTGCAGCTCGACCTCAACTTTGGCTTTTTTTGTTTCAGCCTCGAAGTGCGGGACCGATTTCGCGTACTGGGCGAGGCCTTCATCGGAAACAAAACCAGGTGTAAGGATCGTGCCCGCGTACATCGCCGCCATGCGCGTTTTGCCGTTATCTCTCACCGGAAAAATGAAGCCCATCGATCCAGGCGTGTGCCCCGGCACTGCGACCGGTGTCAGTTTGAAGTCACCGAGCACAACCAGTTGCCCTTCGACGAGCAGCTGATCGTGTTTCGGCAGCGGCGCCGCAGGACCGCCGCGCCCACCGCGCGCGGGGGGCTGTTCCATAAGGTTCCAGTCGGCTTCGGAAATGAATACCTTTGTGCCGAAGTGTTCCTGAAAATACGCACTGCCGCCGAAATGATCGGCATGACCGTGACCGACGACGATGATTTTTACCATCGAAGGATCGAGACCGAGCTTCTGAAATCCGCGCAGCAGCTGCGTTTCGGTCTGGTCGGGAGAAAGAGCATCGATCATTAGCAGACCGGCGGACGTTTTGATCACTGCCGCAACCGTGCCCTGATTGCCGATTACGTACACATCGTCGAAAATTCTGGTGGGCTCGATGGGCGGATCGGACGGACTGTTCGCGCGCGGGGCTTCGCAAAAGAAGTGGGCTTCCTCCGCCCATCGGCTCCCCCCGATCTTTTTCGCTTTCTCGATAAGTGCCTTGACCTTGTCGGAATCCGGCTTCGCGGGTGCGGCTGGCGGTGCCTGGGCATAGAGCAGACCAGCAGAGATTATGGCGAAAGCGATCGCGTTTTTCATCCATCCTCGGGTTAGTGAATCACTCCGCCTGCAGGATCGCGAATCCGTTTGTTGAATAGGTCCACTTCATCCGCCGGCGCGCACGTACTTCGAACGATCATGGTCTCTGAATTACACTACCCCAGCAAGCCAGAGCATACTATAGCTGATTGCGCTCGATCGACCAAATCGATTGTTTGGATGCTTCGTATCGGTATTACAGATATGTCAACCGGCGACAGCACAGGCGCGCGGCTTCTCTTTTCGCGGATCGCGCAGCGAATCGAGGGCAAGCGCCCCGGCGCCGTAGGCAGCGAGGGAGAGAAACACTGAAAGGTAGATCAGGGTCTCGTTGCCGCCGTTGCGAATGGGCGAGAATCCCCGGGGCGCCGACTCCAGCAAATACGCGGCGAGCAGTTCGACACAGGTGACTGCGGCAGAAAAACGTGTGCACAAACCGAGCAGCAGAAGTGATCCGCCGATGATTTCCCACCAGCCAACAAATGCGGGCAATTTGTCAATCGCCAGCGGGATGACGGCCGCCCGTCCGGCCGATTTGCCGAGCAGTCCGAACACATGGCGGTATCCGTGAAGGGTGAAGGTGAACGCCAGTACGATCCGAGCAACGGCGCGGCCCCAGGGTTCCCACTTACAAAAGAGGCGCGCGAGCCTGGATTCCCAGACGCTCCATCGGTCGACACTCCACGGTCCGGGACCGGCTGTGACAAGCCACAAATACGTGAAGCAAAAGATCACGGCTTCTTCCCCGCCATTGCTGATCGGGAAAAATCCACGTCCCGCCCATTGATCGAAATAAGCGACCGCCATCTGACCGCACAGAATGAATGCCGTCAGACGCGTCAGCAGACCCAGCGTGATTAGCGTCCCGCCGATCACTTCGAGCGGTCCGGCGAATCCGTGAAGCGTCAGGAAATTGTGGTCGATTTGACCGCCGGCGAATCCCCAGATTTTCTCGGCCCCGTGCTCAAAGAACAGCAGCCCGGTCAAGATGCGAGTCACGCTCAATACCCGCGAGTTCACGGCTCTAATGAACCTCCCCTGTCTTCTTCACGAGTTGGGATGGATCGGCGCCGACACGTCCCGACTGCGCAGCCTCCGCCGAATTTTGGACTGCGGCGAGCGTGAAATCAAAATGAATGCTCGGAAGCGGTCCGAAGGGTGATCCCGGGCCGTTCGGTTTGGGTTCCGTAATGAGCGATTCATTGGCTCCGAATACTGTATCGGAGTCGATGTGCTCGTCGTCCGCCATGTAGAGAGCGGTGATGGCTTCGCTGTATCCCGGCGCGCCGACGAGAAAGTGAATGTGAGCCGGGCGCCAGCCATGCCGTCCCTGCGCGCGGACCATGTCGCCAACGGGTCCGTCCATGGGAATCTTATACCCGCGCGGCTTAATTGTGCGGAAGTGATAGAGGCCCGCCTCATCGCTGAAGAAGCGCCCGCGAAGCTCCATCTCGCTCGGGTCCTGTTTCTGCAGATCGTAAAATCCGTTTTCGTCCGGCTGCCAGACTTCAATGGATGCATGCGCGATGGGGCGGCCGTTCGCACCTGTCACACGGCCGTACACCCCTATCGTCTCTCCGGCGCAGTTATCGGCGATTGACTGCCCGAGTTCGAAAGTCGGGGAATCCTGGCGATAGAAGGGACCCAGCAGACTCGATTTTGTGGTTTCTTGAATCGACCGCCGATCGTGCAGGGAATTCACCAGGCTGCTGAGGCCAAGCGTGTCGGAAAGCAGAATGAATTCCTGGCGGTATTCCGTGCAGGCGTGTCCGGTGGCGGTCAGAAACCGAATTCCCTGGATCCACTCATCGGGCGTCAGATTGACTTCCCGCGCGAATGCGTGCAGATGCCGCACTGCAGCGTCCATGATCTCTTTCAACCGTTCATTCTTCGTACCGGCCATCTGATCGATGACGGCGTCTGTGATGGTGTATTCGTCAATCGCTCGAATCATAGTCCCTCTGGAAAGCGCAGAGATCAGTTTACGCCAGTCGTCGCGCGATCGTACTGATAGCAGCTATCGGCGAAAACGATACCATTCGCCGGCGTTTTGCAAATATGCTGAAAATCTATTCGTTCACCCTTTGATTCGCGCAGGAGGCCGCGCGGAACCAACGGAACCGCTCGCCGCATGGAATCGAACAGGCAATCCATCCTTCCGAAACTGAGGATGCCTGTGCTCGTGGTCCAGGGTGACGCTGATACAGCGGTTCCCGTTGAGAATATCAAAAGTGGATTGCTGCGATGAAGGTTCGGAAGATGAACTACAGGTACATCGAAATCCCCGCTGGGGACCACGGCAGCGTGATCGCTACAGGCCTGCCCGACATCTTCGCATTCTTCAACGCACATACTAAATAGGCCAGGTCACTACAGGAGATTGCCACACAGGATGACTCATGTCTGTTCTACTATGCAGGTCTTTGCCTCCGGGTTGGCCATCGGCCGGAGCTGTTCCTGCTTGAACCTCGCCGGGACAGGCACGCGGAGTTGCGTGCGGGATCGGACGAACAGCGCGGGAGAGAAACTGATTTCTGCGAGGTTTGCCAGAAATCGCACCCGCTTTCCGGCAAGCGCCGCCGGGAACAAGATCTGAATCGTATCGAACGATAAGAATTCAGTATTGGAACTCTTATCAAGCCTCCAATATACTCTCCCTAGTCCTAGTACGGGTGACAGCATCAATTTCACTAGCTACTCAGGGTGGTACAGCAATCGATTCGCATACTAACCGTCGCCGCAGTTGTGACCGCACTTAAAGACTTCCGGGAGGATCATTATGCTTCTTCGACTGACGGTGATAGGAATCGTTCTGGGAGCGGTGGCGCTGGCGCAAACCGATCGTGGAACGCTGACGGGTGTGATTGCGGATCCCGCAGGCGCCGTCGTCGCGAACGCAGCGCTCGAGTTGCGGGCCTGCAGCCCGACATTCTCAAACAGGTTTACGGCCTCGACATCACCAATGCGGCAGATCGCACCATTCTTGCGGCCCAGGTCTGGCAACCCGCCGCAGGGCGCTTCCAAGACCGGTTCCCTTCCCAGGATTCCCGATCACGTTTAGCGTAGCCCGATCGCCGCCCCCATTCCCGCAATTCGCCAATTCGGCCAGCATCACCAGTGCAGAGCTGCTCAGCAAGACCTGGTACGATTCCTTGCAAACGAAGGTGACCAAGCGCCTCTCGCACGACCTCGACGTTACCTATAGCTTCACGTGGTCCAAGGAGCTCCAACTAGGCGTGGAAAGCGACACAGGCGGATGGGCCGGCGAGATCAACGACGTTTTCAATCGCAACACCAACAAGACGTTCTCAAGCTTTTCTCGACCCTATGGAACGTCCTGGCGTTGAACTATACCTCACCGAAGGTTAAGGTTCATCGTTACGCGAATTACCTTCTGAGCGAGTGGACACTTCGAACGGTGTTGCAGTACGGCAGCGGCCAACCCATTGGCGTTCCGACCACCGCGGTCATCAACAACGCGGCCGCGTTGCTGCGCGGTACGCACGCTGAGCGAGTTCCCGGACAGCCTCTGTTTCTGGCGGACTTGAACTGCCATTGCTTCGACCCCGCCACGACCCAGGTGCTCAATCCCAAAGCCTGGACGGACCCAGCGCCGGGCACCTTCGCATCGGGCCCCGTCTTCTATAACGATTACCGGTACCAACGCCGTCCAAAGGAGACTCTGAGTTTCGGCCGCGTCTTTAGCATTCGCGAAAACGTGAAGTTTCAGCTTCGTGCCGAATTTACGAACCCGTTTAACCGGACGCAAGTCCCCAACCCAGTGATTGGTTCATCCACAGCGCCCGGCAGCGGCAGTTATGCCACAGGTATCACGCAACTGGTGAGCTTTAACGGAAACAGGGTGAATGCTTCCGGATTCGGCGCGATCGCGACGCAGCCGGCATCGGCAGTGATCGGCGAGCGAAGCGGCCTCCTCGTGGGCCGCTTGACCTTCCAATTCAGCTATATTGCTTCGACACCGAGCAAATGGGGGCTACGGGAACCTATCCTCGTTGAAAACTCACGGCCGCGTGTGGGATTTTAGAGCGCTCCACCTATCTCCTTGGACGGCGAGTTGGGGCCCGCACGAGCAAAATCGCTTGGCCCACTTCGAGCGCTAACCCATAACTGAACCGTATCATTGCCAGAAGAACAAACGATTGTTTCCGGCCGCGAATTGGGCTAAGATCTGAGTGGCGGAGTGTGCGGCTCCGCCGGGACAGGTGTATTATGCCCATTTTTGAGTATGAATGCCTCGCGTGCGAACAGCAGTTTGAGCACCTGGAACGGGTGAACAGTCCCCAAGCCGCGTGTCCGTCTTGTGGGGCAGATCACGTACAGCGTTTGGTGTCGCTCTGCGCCGTCAGCTCCGAATCCAGCCGCGCGGCAAGTCTGAGCATGGCTCACCACCGCGCCGCTACCCGCCGCCAGGACAAGCAGCGAAGTGAGCACACGGAACACCACGATCACTTCGGCGACGCGGCGCACAAATGAAGACCAGACTGTTATTGGCCGGGTTGATGGCCACGGTGGCGCTCTCCGGCTTCCAGCAGGCCGTCCGGCGAACGACCTCTCAAGCATCGACGACCCAGACGGCGACGCCTCAAGCCGCGAGGGCCGTGCTCGACCAGTACTGCGTAGGATGCCATAACGACAAAACCAAGACGGCAAACTTCTCGCTCGAGAAAGCCGACCTGGCGATCGCCGGCGACCATCCTGAGATTTGGGAGCGCGTGATCCGCAAGATGCGCGCGGGTATGATGCCTCCTCCGGGCATGCCTCGGCCGCCGCTTGCGACCTACGAAGGTGTTCGCGACTGGCTGGAATCGGAAATCGATAAGAGAGCGGCCGCCCACCCCAATTCCGGTTCCGTAATCCTGCATCGGCTGAACCGCACCGAGTACAAGAACGCGATCCGGGATCTTCTTGATCTGGAGATCGATGTCGCTTCGTTGCTTCCTCCCGATGACTCGGCCCGTGGATTTGACAATATCGCTGGCTCTTTAACGATCTCGCCAACGCTTCTGGAAGCGTACACATCTGCGGCGGCGCGTATCGCGCGGATGGGTGTGGGCTTCTGGAAATCGCCGACAGAAGCCGCCTATATCTCTCCCGCCGACACATCGCAGACTGAGCGCGTGAGTGGATTGCCGTTCGGGACCCGCGGAGGGATGGCGATCCGCCATGTTTTCCCGTCGAATGGCGAATATAAATTCTCTATTGCGAACTTTGGTCTAGGTAAGTTCATTCCGAACGAGAAGCTGGCGCTGTTCATCGACAACGAACTTGTGGAAACCCGCGACTACCGTGGTGTGGGTCTGTCCGCGGCCAACTCATCGGATAACGATGGTTCGATCGAAGTAACCATCCCAATCAAAGCCGGCTCGCACGTGGTGGGCGTGACGTTTCTGGCTGAGAACCTTCGCCCGAGTCTGGATCTGATCCGGCAGTATGACCGCAAATCGCTCGAAGACAATCCGATTCCCCAGCTCCAATACCATCCGGCCGTCGGAACGGTACGTATTCGCGGGCCTTTCACGGCGACGCGCGCGGAAGACTCTCGGAGCATTCGCAAAGTCTACGTCTGCCAACCCTCCAGCGCGGAGCAGGAAGAGCCCTGCGCGAAACAAATCCTGACTACCCTCCTGCGTCGCGCCTATCGCAGACCAGTAATCCCACAGGACATGGAGTGGGTGCAGGGTTTCTATCAGGAGGGCCGCCGCGAAGGAACTTTCCAGGACGGCATTGAGCTGGCTTTGCGCCGCATCCTCACGAGCCCGCAGTTCCTGGTACGCGCCGAACGGGAACCCGAGACCGTTCGCGTCGGCCAGGCCTACCGGATCACCGACCTGGAACTCGCGTCCCGACTATCGTTCCTCCTGTGGAGCAGCATCCCGGATGACGCCTTGATCGATGTCGCGGCGAAGAATCAGCTGCATGTTCCAGCGGTGCTCGAGCGTGAAGTCCGCCGCATGCTGGCGGATCCCAAAGCGGACGCGCTCGTCGAAACCTTCGGCGATCAGCTTCTTTACTTACGCAACCTCCCGACGACTTCTCCCGACGGAGTGTTCTATCCCAACTGGGATGATGAGTTGCGCAAGAGTTTCCGGCGCGAGACGGAACTGCTGTTTCAGAGTGTCATCAAGGAGAACCGCAGCATTTTGGACTTGTTGAATGCGGACTATACGTTCCTGAATGAGCGGCTGGCCAAGCACTACGGCGTACCCAACATTTACGGCTCGGACTTCCGCCGGGTCGCACTGGGTCCGGAACTGGAATATCGCCGAGGGCTTCTGGGGCAAGGTAGCGTGCTCGCGCTGGCCTGGCAGCAGAACTTTCGGACGTCTCCGGTGAAGCGCGGCGTATGGGTACTTGAAAACATCCTGGGCACTCCGCCGCCGGAGCCGCCGCCGAACGTGCCGCCGCTCGAAGACAGTAATAGCGAGAAAAAGGTCATGACCCTGCGGGAACAGATGACGCTGCACCGCAAAAACGAACCCTGCGCAGGCTGCCACAAGCTGATGGATCCGATCGGATTCGCGCTTGAAAACTTCGACGCCGACGGCTCCTGGCGCACGATGCAAGGGGGGCAAGGCGGCGTGCCGATCGACGCATCGGCTACCATCTGGGACGGCACGAAAGTGAACGGTCCCACGGAGTTGCGGCAGGCCCTGCTCAAGTACTCGCCGCAGTTCGTGCGAACCATTACTGAGAAGCTAATGACATATGCCCTGGGGCGAGGTGTCGAATACGAAGATATGCCGGTGATTCGGTCCATCGCGCGCGACGCGCACAACGACAACGATCGGTTTATGGCGATCCTGATGGGGATCATCAAGAGCGATCCTTTCCAGATGAGAGTGAAGCAGGCGGCAGAGAACTAGCGAAGGCACGCAAAGGAGTTCATATGTTTCTGACCAAGAAGTTCATCCCACGCCGGACCTTCCTGCGGGGCGCGGGTGTAGCGATCGGGTTGCCTTTGTTGGATAGCATGGTCCCGGCACAGACGGACCTGAAGAAGACTGCCGCGGCGCCGATTCCCCGGTTCATGGGTATCTGGCATCCGCATGGAGCGGCGCCCGGTTACTGGAGTCCGCTGCAGGAAGGTAAGGGCTTCGACTTTTCCTTCATCACCAAGCCGCTGGAGCCGTTCCGCAATCGCGTCACCTTGATCTCGGGTATGGATATGCCTGAAGCCGCGGCGACGACCGAAGAGCCCGGCGGCGATCATGCGCGCGGAGCAGTTTTGCTGTCATCGGCCCGCCCGCGCCGAAACGCAGTCAGCCCGTACCTGGGGGTCACGGTCGACCAGTTGATCGCGCAGAAGTATGGCCAGGGCACCATCCTATCGTCGCTTCAACTGGGCGTCGAGGAGGACGGGAACTTCGGAAACTGTAATTGGGGATATAGCTGCGCCTACACGAATTCGGTCTCCTGGACCTCTCCCATGCAGCCGTTGCCGACGGAAGTGAATCCACGCGTGGCCTTCGAGCGACTGTTCGGCGATGGAACCAACCCGGAAGAACGCAAAAGAGGACGGAAAGAGAGCGCCAGTATTCTGGACTCCGTCACGCAGGAGATCGCATTTTTCAAGCGGCCTCTTGGTGAGGGCGACAAACAGCGGCTCGACACGTATCTCGAAAACATCCGCGAAATCGAACGCCGCATTCGCATTGCGATGGAATCGACCGAAAAGGAACCCTCCAACGAAATCCCGTTTGGTATTCCTGAAAACAAACACGTTCACTATCGCCTGATGTACGACCTGCTGGCACTGGCGTTTGAAGGGGACCTAACCCGCTCGGCGACCTACATGCTGGGTAAGGATCTCTCCGGCGCGAGCTTCCCGGAATCGGGCTTCAATGGCGCCTGGCATGGCTCCTCGCATCACGGCGACAAACCCGAGAATGTCGCCAACTACGCCAAGATGAACCGGTATCACGTGCAGAACCTGGCATACTTCGCCGAAAAGCTGAACAAGATTCCGGACGGTGACGGTACAGTGCTCGACCACATCCTTATTTACAAGGGCAGCAATATGGGGAATTCGCACCGGCACGCGCATATCAAGGTCCCCGTGATTCTGCTCGGCGGCCTGGATGGAACGTTTCAAGGGAACCGTCACATCGTATTTCCGGACAACACGGAGCGCACCTCTAATATGCTCCTCGCGTTGCTGCACAAGTACGGCATCGAAGACATTCCGAAGTACGACGCGGCTGGACGCCAGACCGGCATGCAAAAATCATTCGGCTCCAGCACGAAGCCTCTTTCTTTATAGGTGCATGCGCCACTTCGTTACGATCGCCATCCTCGCGGCCTTGCCCTTGGCCGCCCAAGGTAATCGGGCCACTCGCCCTAAAATCGAGCGGCCGGATGGCCCCGTCTGGGAAGTTATTCGCAAGAACTGCACAGCTTGCCACGGCATCGACGACTATGCGTTCTTCGCCCTGGACAAGGCCGGCTGGTCCAAGCTGATCGCCGAAAAACACAAGGCGGCCCACGCCAACCTTTCTGAATCCGACCGTAATCTGCTGCTCGGCTGGCTGGCGGAAAGATTCGGCCCTGCGACCAAGCCCTTCCCGCGAACCTACATTCCACCCGAGATCACTACGTTCTTCTCCGATCCCGAGGCGTTCCGCCTCATGAACCGGGCCTGCACGCGCTGCCACGCGATCGACAAGGTGCAGGGAGCAAGGAAGGCGGCCGACGACTGGCGAGTCACGCTGGTCGACATGCGGGAGCGCGGAGCCCAGTTATCGGACGAAGAGCTGGAACGGCTGGTTGAATGGCTCGGTCGCGTATGGGGG
>Ga0209517_10002634_pt1 | contig 25039 bp, 23 predicted proteins | sample PeaSoiMetSII2010_FD_187695 | JGI IMG/M metagenome (GOLD analysis project Ga0209517, IMG submission 187695) | Peat soil microbial communities from Weissenstadt, Germany - SII-2010 (SPAdes) (version 2) | ecosystem: Environmental > Terrestrial > Soil > Wetlands > Peat | place: Germany... | reverse complement strand
GTATGGCTCGCATGAGCACACTCTGCCATAAAAGTCCGCTCTCCGCAAGCTACATTATTTATGGAAATGCTCTAGCCAGTAGACTTCCGTAACGGAAGCCATGTCTCGCTTGCTTTTACGTAATCTCTCGTGAGCCACGTTAGTCCGGGAAAACAACATACGCGCCGCTTTCCCGAGGCAAGCATATCACACGCGTTCTCGATCCGGCGCGTGCGCGTTTCCGGTTGCTTTGCTGTGGTTATCCAGAGAATCCAGTTCTGGCGCGCCATTGGCGTGATATCCGCCCACGATGCCTGCGCCCGTGGGGCAACTCCCAGGGCTTTCGACAGCTCCATGGGCATCCTGGTCTCCGGTTCTTCTCCAACCCGCGTAATCTCCACCGCTACCGTGTCTCCCGGATCCGCGCCTGCAGCATCGCACAGGGCTTCGTTCAACTTGAGCCAGTGACCTCCTTTGCCGATGGGTTCGAGAGCAGCTCGAAAAGGGAAGCTATTGAGAGTTCCCTCAACCATGATCGTGCTTCGGGATGAGAGTTTCGCACTCGCGTTCTTGGGCAGAGTGAGAAGTGCCCACGGTCCAATCTTTTCGCTTTCCTCAGGCCGAAATAAGTTGGCGCTAAAACGAATCGTGATTTGGTTTTCTGGCAACTTCACCAGTTTCATGTTCGCATTTTAGCGCGATTTTCATACCCTGGCAGAGTTCGTCTCTCTTGATGTCCTTACATCGTTCCCTCCTTTGCTGCACAGGCTTTGGGTGGAGATCCCGCGCTCTCCTGAAAATCCGTCATTCCCGCGAAAGCGGGAATCCATTCTATTCCGGAACAACGATGGACGCCCGCTTTCGCGGGGGTGACGACATATGTCATTTTCATTCCATTGGGTGGGTCGAAGACCCATGACCTTCACGGGCATTTGCATGCTTTCTCCTCCGCCTCGCGCCTTCGAAGGGCGGCTCCTTGAGGATCGGTAAGTATATCGAGCCACAGCGGGTGGGGCGACGTCTCGGCCTCGTAGTTGTCGTGCCAGTTCCACCACTTGTACGGCGGGTCCTGCGGGTAACCCTCGGGCGAGTCCTCCCAAGTTTCCTGACGGCCGAGCGGCGTGATATCGAGGTAGCTCCAGGTGCTGCCCAGCGCCTCATCGCCGCGGCTGTTGATGAAGTAGGTGCGGAACACCTTGTCCCCATCGCGGATGAATACGTTGTGGCCGTGCCATTGATCCACCCCGAAGTCGGCGTCGAAGCTGTCGGTGATGGTGTACCAGGGGAATTCCCAGCCCATCCGCGCTTTGAGGCGTGCGATGTCGGCCTGCGGCGCCCGCGAGGCCCACACCAGGGTCGTGTCGCGTGCGTTCAGGTGGGCGAGGTGGGCGACCTGATCGGCACCCAGAGAGCAGCCGCGGCAGGCATGCTCGGGCCAGCCGAACACGCCCGGTTCGAAGAAGGCACGGTAGACGATGAGCTGACGGCGCCCCTCGAACAAGTCGAGGAGGCTCGCCTTGCCCTTAGGCCCGACGAAACTGTACTGCTTCTCGATGGCCGTCCAAAGCATCCGGCGGCGCTGGGCAGCCATGGCGTCACGGGCACGAGTTAATTCCTTCTCTTTGACGAGCAGTTGCTGGCGCGCTGCCTCCCACTCCTGCTGCCACACGATTGGGGGTGTACTCATCGCGAGATGCCCTTTCGGTTGCTCCTTGTCTCTCTCTTTGCTTGTTGCCATGTCATTCCTCCTTTCTTTTTTTGATGCAGGATGAGACCGCCCGCCCTGAAACATTTTCCGAAGTTGCCGGGGCTGGCGCAGAGCGAAGCTCTGCGGTCTTGGCGTACCAAGGCTCAGCAATACGCACATCTTCGCTGTGCGCCAACCAAGTAGTAAGACCGACCGCCTGTCATCCTGAGCGGAGCGAAGGACCTCGGTAGTTCCCTGTGGTTCAGCGGCTCACGGACAACTGCAGAGATCCTTCGCTGCGCTCAGGATGACACATTCTGGGCGGGTGGCGCGAACGTGCCGTTCGTTGGCATGTCAGCGGTCCTCTGATGCTCAAGAGGCGCATCCATACCGACAACGAGCGTCGGGACGTTATGCGCCACCCGCGGCGGGCCGCGGTTGAGAACGGTCTTCCGGAACTCTCAGTGCTCAAGGGCGTGGTTGTTCTTGACAACCCGGATGCAACCCTAATGATGAGGGTGAAACGGTACCTCGCTACTACTCGCACCCATAGGCTCGGGACTGTCGATATCCAAATTCACGACCACCGGATCCTGCCCGCTTCTGACTACGACCGCTTCACAGGGAATATCTGGCCGGGCGTTGATTTCCTGATGCGGGACGTAGGGCGGCACGTAAATGAAGTCCCCAGGATCGGCCTCAGCGCAGAATTCCAACCGATCGCCCCACCGCATGCGCGCGCGGCCTCGGACGATGTAAAGCACAGTCTCCACTTCACCATGATGGTGAGGACCCGTTCTGGCGTCTGGCTGAACGACCACGGTACCCGCCCACAGCTTACTTGCACCGGTCCGCGCGTGAGTAATGGCGGCAGCTCGTGTCATTCCAGGAGTCTGCGGCGTGTTTGTGTCCAGCTCACTCGCGTGCACGATCTTTACGCCATGTTCTTTCCAGTCCAATGCTTCTCCCCGGCGTCCAACCTGCGGCGTCATGAATAGAGTATCCACCACCGCGCTCCCGGCGCAAGTGTGCGGGGAAGAAAACACCGCTGCGGGCTGTTCACCATGAATGCTCAACGCCTTCTCCGCATCAGGCAAACCCAGGCCCTTGGCGGGTGGGGGCGGGCGGATCCCGAAGCACCTGAAACCAGCGACAATGGGTCTTTAGCTGGCACTCTTGACTTCACCGCGGTTGCCTGAACTGCATCGGACAGCCTGGATATAGAATGGTTAAGGACGTACTTCGCACGGGGAGATGCAAAGCGTGCAGGTTTCTTTGTATTCGGAAGGGACCAGGCGATGATGGGGTGAAGGTCAAGTGGCCAACAAACCGACAAGTATCCACAATCGGAAAAGTGACTCGTCTCCCCTTACCACGCTTGCGCGCGGCGCGGGCGGGGCTGAAGCCCCGCCCTTCCAAGGGGCCACGCTATCAGGGCGTATTTCGTCATTAAGTATTAGACGGGCCTGACACACAGTTCAGCCCGGTTCGCCTGATCTGACGTTGCCCCCGAAAGCGACAAGGCCTGGGCACTTGTAACCGAACTGAACCTTCGGTTCGTATCGGGCAGCCGGAATATCCGGCCGTCGCGGATCTCGTAAACAATGTCGGACACTGCAAGCAGGTGCGAGCGATGGGCTACGACAATACGGGTCAGCGCCAGGTTGCCGAGAACGTCAGCGATTTTCCGCTCAGATCCGGCATCGAGATTGGCTGTACCCTCATCGAAGAGGAGGATCTGCGGCTCCCGGTACAAAGCACGCGCGATGAGGATCCGCTGGCGCTGCCCTCCGGAGACTTGCACTCCCATATCCCCCACCATGGTTCCGTATTCCATGGGCATGGCATCGATTTCGTCGTGGACTGCGGCAGCCTTGGCCGCGTCGCGCACCCGATCCATGTCAATCCGGGAATCGAAGAAGGCGATATTCTGATTGATCGATCCAGCGAGCAGGGTATCGTCTTGCATCACGGTCCCGAAGCGTTCGCGCCACACCTGGCGGTGAACGTTCTCGATGGGTACGCCATCGAGAGTAATGGAACCTTGTTGGGGCGTCTCGAGACCCAGGATCAGTTTGATTAGCGTGGATTTGCCGCTACCCGAGGGACCGATGATTCCGATGCAGGCTCCGGCCGGGATCTCGAGCGAGACATTGTCAAGGACGGGCGGCTCAGTGGGCGAGTAACGGAAGCTGACATTTTCCAGCTTCAGGTTTCCCGGCCCGCCCAAGGGCAGTACCCCCTTCCCTTGGGGCTCGGCCTCAGCCAGCATCAGATCGTCGAGCCGTCGCAGGTGAACGCTGATCATCTGCAGAGCCCAGAAGTTTTCCACGACGGTGGACAGCCGCTCGCGAAACACTCCGCGGTAGGCGAGGAATCCGAACAGAACGCCGACTGTAACCGGAGCGGCGCCCACTCCCAGGACGCCAACAGCGAGAACGGCCGCCCACTCGAGCCCGCTGATCGCCGACGTCAGGGTGCTTACGGAGGTGCGCTGGGCGCTCACTCGCGTACCCGCATTCAGCACCCTGACGAGTTCGTTCTCCCATGCTGCAAACCGTTGGGCCTCCCGCGCCGCAAGCTTGATGGTCTGGATGGCGCGCATGGATTCCAGAAGTTGGGAGAGTTCCTTGCTTTCGGCTTCAAGAAGGTTCTCTGTCAGTTCACGCTGCTTGCGCATTCCGGAGAATCTCACCGCAATCTCGAGCGCCAACCCGGCAATTACGATCGCCGCCAAGTGAGGGCTGAATCCGACCATCAGCACCGCGGTAACCAGGCCCACTGCCAGGTCTATTACCAATGGCGCCGCCTGATCGGTGAGAAAACGCCGGACGGCGTCAACCGAACGAACGCGTGAGAGCACGTCGCCGAGCATCTGGCGCTGGAAAAAAGCCACCGGAAGCGAAAACAGCCGCGCGACGATGTGGGTGGAGACTCGATGCACAAAGATGTTTCCTAAACGTGTTATCACCTGGCCGCGGGTCCAGGCGGAACCGGCTTGCACCAGGATCATCAGCCCGATACCCGCGGCGATCCAAGCCAGGCGCGGATCGAAGGACCTTCCTCCGGCCCGGTCGATCACGCCGCGATAAGCAAACGGCAATGCAATAATCGTGATTTGAAGAACCAAGCTTAGCCAGACAGCCCGCAACGCCGCAGCGCGCAATCCCGGATCGTCCAGCCAGGCGCGGCGGAAGCTGCGCGAGAGGCGAAGCAGGCCCGGCTCGAAACCATGCGTGGGTGTGAATTCGACGGCGATTCCGGTGAAGTTGGGAGAGATCGACTCAAGCGAAACGCGCCGCCGCCCTTGCGCAGGATCCACGATCCACGCGACGCCTCTCCTCACCCGCTCGAGAACCACGAAGTGATCCATATTCCAGTGCAACAGGGCAGGCAGCTTTAATTCACCCAGTTTCTGGAGACCGATGCGGACGGGGCGGGCCGCGAGGCCGATAGCGGCAGCGAGATTCACCAGCATGCGCAAACTGAGGCCGCGGGGCGTGGAAGCCAATCGGGCGCGCAGGGCGGCGAGATCGGCCTTCAGGCCCCAGGCGGCCGCTATCATGGCGAGGCAGGCCAGACCGCATTCACTAATTTCACCTTGCAGAATCACGGGAACTCGCCGACGACGAACTTGGGACGAGGCTGGGACGGTGCTCATCGCTTCAGAATCCTCCTCGGAAAATAATCACCGCGGCAGCGGCGGCAACCAGCGTCAAGCCGGCGATGAGCCAGCCTTCAAAATGCGACCGCTTGGCCCACGGGTCGCCGGCCTGACGCGTCGCGCAGGCTTCCACCGCTTGCGGACGGAATATTCGATAGTTGTTCAAATGCTTGCCGTTGTTATTCCCGGTCTGGGTGGCGTCGATGGATTTTGGCATCTAGTCTCCTGTCTCAGTGATTCATGATATAGGTCCTGCCAGCCCCGGTAGGGGCGGAAGATGGTAGCCCAGGGCGCAAGCCTTGGGAAGAGCGGCCCCCACCCCCTTTTCTTCCCCCTCCCCCGCCCGGCGGGGGAGGGGGGGGCCGGGGGGAAGGGGTCGCACCGGGCACCCACGGCTTGCGCCGTGGGCTACTTTCTGCCGCCCCTGAGGGGGCTTCGGAATCGGCCTCGCCATGCGGCTCTCGATCAATGAATGCCACCCATCTCACTTACTTCTGGGACGCGACGCTAATTCTCCATTGCGCGGTCCACGGTCTGGCACAGGCTGGCCCAGAGCGCGCGGCCAGCCGCAGTCAGGCTTTCGCTTCGATCGAGAGAGGGACGGTAATCTTCGGCAAACCAGCTGCAGTGCCGATCGAACCTCGCCTGCGTGGCCGGGTCAAGCCTCGCCTTTCGGTGCAGCGTTGCGTAGTAGATGATCATGTTGCCGACGGCGTGCCCGCCCGTCAGCACCCGGTCTATGGTGCGGTTCGCGCGTTTAATGGGCGAATACGCCGTCTCCGCGCTGCCCGGCGTCACTAGTGGCGCGACCATCCCGTAGACGAGCAGATGCTGATGAGAACACTCATGCACCAGGATTTCGCCGCAGAAGATGGGGCAATCGGGGGGCTCGATGGCGATTAACCCCGGGTGGTCATATGAACTCCCGGATTGAGCGCTGCAGCTTGCACTGGAATCGAGCAGCAAGCAGCCTGCCGCCGTGCTGGCCACCCAAGCGCCGTACTTGGGCGTCAGCTCAAGAATCCTCAGCCATCCTTCATGAATAGTCGCAATGCGGGGATCGGCCGCGTCCCGCCGATTGACGGCGGCGAGTGGTGGAGCCTCCGAAATCCAGGGAAACCCTTCGACTGAGTGGCGCAGCCCGCTGGCCGTGACGTAGCGCGGCGCCAGGCCGCCGCTGGCGTAAGCCGTCCAGGGGCCCGCGGGGTTGTCTGCGGGCGACCAGCCGTTGTGTTCAGAAGTAAGAAACACGGCCTCGCCCAGATCGGAGTTGATCCGGATCGAACGGCTGTCGGCGATCATGCGGCAATCGCCGCTAACGGGCGTCAGCCAGCCATCCAGGTAAAGCCACCGGGGCGCGTCGATTCGTGCGTCCAGGGAGCCTGCGCCGCCCATGCCCGCGCAGGCGGCCGCCATTTGCAGCGCCGCCATCTGCAGATTCGATGTTTCCTGCGGCGTCTGACTTCGCAGAAACTGCAGGGCCAGGCCTGTCTCAGGCCGCCATGCGCTGCCCTGACCGCAGGCAAATGCGAGGAGTGCCTGAGCCCGCTCCGGTTGGCCTGAACCATCGAGCGCGGCGGCGATGCGGCGGCGTGTACCGTTCAAGCGCGCAAGGGAGATAGCGCGCACCGCCCCGATGGCCTCGCCTCCATCGGGACTGGCGAATGCGGGAGCAAAAGCAAGCATGTCCGGCATAAAACCCTCCTTCATCGATTCCCCGTCCACGCCGTTCAGCATTCGAGGCGGGATGAGATTTCGGAAAACGGCGTTCCGTTCCGCACCAGGAACGCTGCAATTTCCGCGTAGACGTCTTTCAGACCTGAGCAGTAAAGCGAAGGATTGCTGAAACCCATCGCTTTCGAATAGCGGTTGATCGGGCGGCCGGCTTTGCAAATCTTCCACCATCCGCAGCCTTGGCAGGCGCCCGGCCGCTGGGTGGCGGCATTCTCCTGCTCGCGCCATGCATCGGACTCAATGAGTTCGCGCAGATCACTCTTCGCAACATTCAATCCCATTGAACTGAAGCGAGGATCCAGAATCCTCAGGGTATCTTCCGGCCCCAGATCGCCATTCGAAGATACTGAAATAATGTTGCGGTAATCGTCGCGGTAGGATTGCAGGACCTCCATGGCGCGAGCATCGATCATCGCGGTCAGCAGCTCCGAAAACACCCGGATGCGAATATTAGGATTCTTGTCTCGAAGCCAGGCACGCAGGCAGGCAACGAGAAAACGTTCGACGCCGAGGATGACGGATTCAGTCACTCCCGAATCCCAGGTGTAATCGGGAGTGAGAAAGCTCATCCGGTCGACACCGAGATCGTGCGCGAAGTGGCGATAAACATCACCACCATCCGCAACAGGATTGATTACGGAAAGTAGTCCCGGCGCACCCATTTTGCCGTGGGCAGCAGCTTCCTGAATGCGGCGCAGGCCGGCAACGGTGCGGTCGTAGGAACTGCGGCCGCGAAAATCCAGGCGGTGCTGATCGTTGATGGCGCGAGTGCCGTCCAGTGACACTCCCACGGACACCTTATAGCGCTCAAATAGAGAAATCCATTCGTCGTCCACGAGTACGCCATTCGTTTGTAGTCCGAAGGCGAAGTGAAACCCATTCTCGTAACCGCGCAGTGTTTCGCACATTTCAGCGAATCGCGAACGCTTCATCAACAAGGGCTCGCCGCCATGGAAGATGAGCGCGATGACCTCGAGTCCATAGTCGCGCGCGGCTCGCGACGCGAATCCTCCGAGATCTTCGATCACTTGTTGGGGAACCATTGGCGGGTGCAACTTCCACGTCTCGTCACCGCCGAAAAAGAAGTAGCAGTAATCGCATTTCAGATTACAGCGCTCGCTGATCTTAAAGACAATGTTCAAATTCTGAAGCGATGCCGACTGCATGACTAATCCTCTCTTGATTTCCAACCAAGAACGATGCGCCCTTCCTATTCATTAACGGAGAGAGCGCATCATCCTTCGGTTGACGGAGCGGGCTCGAGTTACCAAGGAAGCACGAACTGAATGTGCAGGCTGAAGCCACGGCCATACATTCCGGCCGTCACGTCGTCGAGATGGGCGTCGACGAGATCCTGAGCGCCCTCCAGATCAGCATTCGCGGAAACACGGTTCATCACTTGCTTTTCGATATCGGTCATTGTTGTATCCTCTCTTATTTGTTTTATTGTGGCCCTGTCAATCTGGGCATCAACCAAGTAGTGACATTCGGCCCGAAACCGTTTCAGGCCGGCTCGCGGCCGCCACTCAAGCCGCCAGATTTTCGAACCGAATGCGCGTGACACGTTCCCCGACGACATTCGCAAAATAAAGAAGGATAGAGGTCATATTCATCAGAGCCGGCTCCTCGCGCAACCGAAGCCAGTGCCGTGCGACGAGCAGAGCATGTAGGACTCTGAAGTAAAGGATCAAGCGGAGCTCTTCCCAGGTGTAGGACTGATTAAAGTTGGCCGTATGCTTGAGCAAATACGTTAACCCCAAAAAATCGCATCTGAGTGCCGCTGCCAGCCGGGAGAATTCCGTAGGCTGGGCGAAATCTCCGCTGCTGTTTCTGATCTGGAGGAATTCGAAGCGGTGCACAATGACAATCGGTTGGAAGTATTCCCGAGCAAACGGGCGAGCCAGGATTCTCCGGCAGCAAGCCTGAAGCCAGAAGCAAAGAAGGCCGTTGAGCACGATCAGGATCACAACGGGCATGAGCATGAGTCACCTTCCAATGGATTTCTGTCGCTCTTGAAACATCCCACGCACTCGTCGCAGTGCATGGCCACCGGCAAACGGCGATAAGTGATTTCGCCTGCCGGCGCGTGTCTGTCATTCCGAAGAAACATTGCGACTGAGAGATAGTGACGACAAGGCGAGAAACGTTGCTAACCAGAGCGCTGAAACGCTGAACGCCCGAATGCCACTAATTGTACGAAAGCGGCGCACGCTTTTGGGCCTCAGGGGGAAGGCCCGGGCAACGAGGGAGGAGCCTGGGGGTAAGCCGAGGCTGCCGAGCCTTGCAAGGTTTCGCTTCTGCCCGTTTTGCTCGGGTATTCAACACCGAATGTCAGGAAAGAACATGCAGATGAAATTCCTTGTGTGGTTTCTGATCTTCTCAATGCTGAACGGTGCGTTCGAGCTTCTCACCGTCGCGGCGGGTGACTTCGTCAAGCGCAGGCTTGGTCGCGGTGTCAGGAGGCAGGCAGCAAGTTCCGGAGCCGCCCGAACGCCGTCGCGTTTTGTGACCGGTTCCGCAGCGGTGATGGCGCCGGATCTCGGGACGCTGGATCGTAAAGAATTGTAATCCCCGGGGAACTCCTTTGGGTGGAGTATTCAGGAATGAAGCCGATAAGCGGGTCGTGGCGAGGCGGTGATATGGAAGGTTCAGGCGGACTGACGACAGACACGGTTGCTGTCAAATCGACAATTCGATTGCGGTGCGATAGACTGGGAGCACCTCACAGAAGTGTTGCAAGGACGCGCGAAACGGGGCGGCGTTCGCCAGCCATAACCATGGAGAGGCAGGAATTTGACGCCGAGTACGTGAGACTCCTGACGGACGGGGACGCTTCCGTCGAGCGGCATTTTACTGCCTATTTCAGTGAGTTTCTGAATATCAAGCTTCGCCGGCGCTTCTACGACACGAGCGAAATTGAGGATATACGCCAGGAGACATTTCTAAGGGTGCTGCAAGCTCTTCGCCAGAAGCGCGCCTTGGAGTACCCGGAGCGCCTCGGCGCATTCGTCAACTCGGTTTGCAACAATATTATTTTCGAATTCATTAAGACGCGTGCCCGGCACCCAAGCTTCGACCCAGCCGAGTATGACCCCGTCGATCACACGATTGATATGGATGGGAGCGTGTTGGCTGAAGAAAACAGGAAGATGGTCCGCCTCATTTTGAATGGGCTTCCGGAGGCAGACCAGACGCTCCTGAAGATGGTATTCCTGGATGAGATGGACCGCGACGAGGTCTGCCGGGTCATGAACGTAGACCGCGGTTATTTACGGGTGCTGCTACACCGGGCCTTGACGAGGTTCAAGGAACTGAAGGACAAGAGGAAGTCGTAGGGATGTCCCGCGGGAATGGCCACGGTTGCCCTTGCGACGGTGGCTCGGGAGAATCGACATGCAACATAATGAAATGGAACAAACTTTGGCAGTCGAGCGTTATCTGCTGGGCGACATGACAACAACCGAAGTTGCGCAATTCGAGGAACACATGTTCATCTGCCCGGATTGCGCAGAAGCCGTGAAGACAGGAGTGGTATTCGTTGAAAACGCGCGCGCCGTTTTCCGCGAACCGCTCTCTCACGCCGGGAGGGAAGCGACAACGAAAACAGTCAGGTGGAAGCCAACGCCATGGTGGAATCGGTTGCTGACTCCCTCTTTCCTCCCGGCCCTTGCAGCCTTGGCGCTGCTATGTGTGGCCGGTTATCAGCAACTAGTCGTTATTGGCGGCCTGCGGACGCGGCTAGCGGAAGCAACTGCTCCGCAGCCGCTTGCCTCATTTGCGCTGCACGCTGTGTCACGCAGCGCGCCGCAGTCCATAGTAGTCCCTGCGAACGTACGCTTTTTCAGTCTTTACTTCGATGTGGCGCAAGAAAGCGCTTCGGGATATAGTTGTTCCATTCTGGATGGGACGGGCTCCGTGAGGTTCACGGAACATCTGTTGCCGGCGAAGCCGGAAACGGGGGGTGTCTTGACTCTGCTGATTGGGCGTTCAGGGCTGCCGCCGGGCAGCTATACGCTGGTCGTCAGTGTTGAGTCCGCACACGCGACGGAAATCGGCCGGTACCCATTCAAGATTGAATACCAATAGGAGATTTCCGTGGAACAAACTTTTCTTTACCACGCACTTGCCACCGGAGTATCCGGGCACATCACGTTGCCCTTTCAACACACTGTTGCCGTCCAGGCTCCCAGCGCTCTTCCGTTCATAGGAGGTTATTCGACATCACGAGTGGAAGGGTATCGCTACGAACACATTCTATCCTTCGCTGCTGCCGAATCGTCGACGACAGGAAGCGAAAACCGCGAGTTCTTCAATACTCTCGCCACGGCGACGATCGAGCGACTCAACATCCAAAACGTGCTGACCGCTGACCGGGTGGTGGCGCGACTGGCGTCGAAATACTCGAAGGAAACCGGCGAACGGACGACCACGTTTGCCGGGAGTCACTTCGAAAATCTGCGCATTGCCGGCTGCCCGATTGAGGTTCGGATTGACCCCGAGCGGCTGAGTTTCTCGAGGCATTCGGACAGGGCTCGCTTCGGCACTTTCGCCGCTCCCATTAGCCTTGAGCGATGCTACGGATTGGAGCTGCTCGAGGATGGTGCACTTCACTTCTTGCAACTCGGCAAAGTTTATCTTGCAGAATGCCTGTCAACCGCCAGCTTCGCGAGTATCTCCATGCTTCGCGTAGTATTGGGCTGCGCCGTCGAAGGACAACTAACGGCCGCCAATGCCTCCAGTAATGGGGAACCGATGCCCGGGCGGATTAAACCTTAAGGTCCTGCCACATCGGATCTTTCAGTTTGATGACTCTCGGTCGCATGAGAGGGCAGTTGCAGCCCAGCGTGCAATCAGACAATCAGGCGAAGGTGAGCCGTCCGCCTGCGCGTGGAGTGGGTGGGGCATGCCGTATCCTGAGACTTATTTTGCTTCCTCTGTCGCTGGCAGCGTGTGGGCGACGGCCTGCCGTTAACCCTGATTCGCTTTATCAACGGGCGACCCTGCTTCGCCCAAGCGGCGACGGGCAGCAAGCCTTGGCCCTCGCTGATCGCGGATTAGCGCTATTCGGTGCGAACCCTCATTCTGAATGGTATTGGAAGTTTCGCCTTCTCAAAGCCGAAGTGTTTTTCATTCATGGTAAGGCGGCAGAGGGATCCAAGCTGCTTGCAGCCCCGCTTTCAGGGTTCCCCGCGTCGCCGGAAATCCAGACGCGATTATTGCTGGACAAGGGACTGGCTGAATTCTCCACGGCTCACTATCCGGAATCGAAGCAGCTTTACGATCAATCGCTCGAGCTCGCGGAGTCCCACCAGTTGGAGCCCCTGATCGCGGAAATCAAGCTACGCCGCGGCGCAGTTCTTGCCCGCTTAGGCAATCCGAACGCAAGCGAGAGCGATCTTCGCGACGCACTCCGCCTTGCCCGCCAGGCGAAGGACACTTACCTTGAGGCGAACGCTCTGGGAAACATCGGATTCATCCGAATGACCTCCGCTCACTACGACGAGGCTATTTCGTGGTTCAACCAATCCCTTGCCCTCCTCGGCCAGATCCGCGCCGAAGTAGCCACGGCCCGCGTGCTCAACAGCACCGGATATTGCTACACTCAACTCGGACAGCCGGAGAAGGGTGTGCACTTGTTCGAGGAGGGGGTGCGCCTCGCAGCCGACGCCGGTGATTTGACAGATCGCTATCTTAACTTCGGACGCCTTGCGGAATGGTACGAGGGCAAAGGCGAACACGCGAAAGCTCTGGCTGACTATCAACAGGCCATTGACGCTGCGCAGCAAGCCCACAACCCCTATTGGGAGGCCAAGTGGCTTTATGCGACCGCTGCCGTGTCAATTGCCGCCGGCGATCTGGTTCGTGCGGAGGACTACAACCGGCGCGCCCTCGGGCTCGAAGCGCAGATTCGAAATCCGGTGGAAAGCCTCCCGCCGCAGATCAATGCGGCCCGAATCGCCGACGCGAAGCAGCAATCAAGCCAGGCTGAGCAAATCTACGGCTCAGTAATTCAAGCAGCCGAAAAGCTCAAGGGAACGGAAGCGACAGGCTTTCTTCTCGAAGCGCGAGGCAGGCTGGCGAATCTCCTGGTCCGCACACACCACCAACGCTCGGCCGAGAACCAATTTCAACTTGCTCTGGCTCTCATCAATGCGAGGCGCTCCGAACTGATTGATTACCAATACCGGATTAGCTACCTTTCCAGCCTTGCACAATTCTACCGGGACTATGTGGACTTTCTTGTGGAGCAGAACCGGAACGCCGAAGCATTGAGGGTGGCGGAGTCCAGCCGGGCGCGCGTGCTGACGGAACTGCTCGGCGGTAGCAGCGCCCCTGGCGCCGCGGCTCCGCCCGCCGACTATCGCACGGTCGCTCGAGCCTCAAACAACATTTTTCTCTCCTACTGGCTCGCGCCGGCCCGGTCGTTTCTATGGGTGATTACGCCATCGCGAGTCTCGCTTTTCAAGCTCCCGCCGGAGCCCGAAATATCGTCGCTTGTGAATGCTTATCTTGGTGTGATTGAAGGCCTCCACGATCCCCTGCGCGAAGGGGGTAACGCGGGGCGCGAGCTTTACGAGCGGCTTCTGGCGCCGGCTCTACCTTTAGTTCCACTAGGATCCAACGTTGCCATCGTGGCGGACGGCGCGCTGCACAATCTCGACTTCGGGACGTTGCCCGTCGCCGGTTCCAATTCGCACTACTGGATTGAAGATGTTACGCTCTCGGTGGTGCCCTCGCTCGATCTCGTATATCGGAACCTCGGGCTCCGTTCGAGGAGTGCAGACTCGCTCCTGCTTATCGGCGACCCCTCACCCCCAGACCAGGAGAGCTTTCCCAAGCTGTTGAACGCGGCGCTCGAAGTCAGTGATATCGGGCGCCAATTCCGCCAGAGCGTGGTCCGGACTGGCGCCCAAGCCGATCCGGGCGCTTACGCGGAGGCTCACCCCGCCCAGTTTTCGGTCATTCACTTTGCCGCCCATGCCGAAGCCAATGAACGCGACCCGCTCGACTCCGCCATCATCTTGTCCCCGGGCGGCGACACTTATAAGCTCTACGCTCGCGACATCGCCGCTTTGCCCATCCACGCCAAGCTGGTGACCCTCTCGGCTTGCCGCGGAGCGGGGAGCAGAACTTATGCCGGTGAGGGACTTGTAGGATTCGCGTGGGCCTTTCTAGAGGCAGGATCCCAGAATGTGGTGGCGAGTCTGTGGGAGGTTGATGACGCCTCGACGGCCAAGCTGATGGAACGCATGTACTTTCACTTGCGTGGCGGAGTCACCCCGCAACAGGCGCTGCGAACGGCCAAGTTGGAGTTGCTCCACTCCACCGGGCCCTACCGGAAACCATACTACTGGGGGCCCTTTCAGGTGATTACCGATTCGCTGGGCGGCAGGCCTTAGTTCGGGTCCCTTGGAAACCAGTTAACGACCCGGTGGCTCAGCGCGTAGAGCACCAGTTCAAGTTTGTTTGCGACTCCGAGCTTTTCAATGATGCGCAGGGTCCGCCGATGAATCGTGGCTTCGCTGAAGCAGAAATGCCGTGCCATATCCTGGTTTGTGTAGCCCGAAATAATCAGGGTAATGATCTGGAACTCTTCGGAAGAAAGCACCAAGCCCTCCCCGCCGGTATGACAAACGGATTTGGGCTGCTGAGGTAGTGTTTCGTGGTCAGTGCTTTCCACCGCGATCAACGTGGCGCCCGCTGGGAAGCTTGAGCTCCCCGGAAGATGATTGTCACTAGAGAGGTCCGCCTCCGCGCAGAGAATGCAAATTAAACCTCCGTCCTGATCCATAAACAGCACCTCCTGCCCGTCTGAAAATTGAGGGCAGCCCTGAGCTGCCCCCGCATAATACAACCCAACTCTGTTCGACTCTCAACCTGGGTCTTAGAACGACCTCTGTGTGTCTGCGAACTATACCTATAGTGCAGTTCAGGCCTTCAGCGTTTCAATCCCGATCCGAAATTTGAGCGTGCGATTCCAAGCACTTCTCCCCAAGGAAAAGATACTTCGCCGCCCGCCGGAACGGCGTGGTCCCGAACTAAACCTTGTAATCGCGAGTCCGTCGCTGGGGGTCGTCACCAGAAGTACTTCAATCCGAATCGCATCACCTGGAGTGGTTCCAATAGCGGCGCCATTGCTGGGAAGGCGTGAAGAAACTCGGAAGGTGTCATCCCGAGCGCAGCGAAGGATCTCTGTAGTTGTTCATAAATCGCTGAACGATAGGAAACTGCCGGGATCCTTCGCTTCGCTCAGGACGACAGGCGTCGATTTTTTCACACGTTCTGGGTGATGGTTACACGGCCGCAGGCCGCAGCCGCCGCCACTCCTCGCGAGTTGCAAGCCGTTCTTCATTGCGGTAACATCGCTGTGGACTCGCCCGCACCCCAGAGCCTGAGAAGGTGTGAAAAAATCGCTAGGGCCTGTCATTCCGAGCGGAGCGAGGAATCTGCAGTTGTTTGTTTCAGGGAGATAAAATGCAGATGCTTCGCTTCGCTCAGCATGACAGACGGTTTTTTCACACCTTCTGACCCCAAGGGAGTTGCGACCATGCTTAATAAGGGCACACTGACCGTCTGCATGTTCCTCATTGCTTTTCCGATTACCGGTCGAGAAAAGAAGCCTGGCGGAGAAGTTCTCGATCGGCGGGCGCTGACCGAAGTTAGCAGCTATTGTATTGAAGAGGGCGGGCTGAGCGGCTCCGATCGTTACCTTGTGGACGGCTTCCTGAAAGCCGAAAGCAAGCCCAAGCATTTGTTAACGAAGATGCCATGGAAGCGGGTGGAAGGCTGCGGCAGCGGCAGTCCCGACGCTATTGCCGCAGTGGAATTCGTTCCATTAAACAGGATCGCCATTGGGGCGGGCGAGCCCACAGGTCCCCCTTTGAGTGGCACCGACTCGCGCGATCCCGAAGCACCCATTAAGGTCGTTCTGACCGTCACCGATTCGTCTCAGAAACTTCTGTACCGCACGCAGGCAATGACTCTCGACCAAGACGTGACGTCCGCCTCCGAGCTACCACCCCCAAGTCGAGGCACTCCGGCCGAAAGGCAGGACGCCCTATACCACGCATTCTGGAACCTGATCGAGGATCTGCAGGCAGTGCGTGGGTCAACGGCGAAATAACCAGCGCAGGCATTCCTGGTTCACGTCGGTGATGGACTCCTGAACGTCGTCGCTCCGCCTGGCAGTGATCTCGATGACCCCAGCGAAGCAAGAGTCCCTGTAACAGCGCGGTAAACGCCGACCACATCTCACTTTCACGGTTTGTCGGCTGGCCAGTCTTCTGCCCTGGGCGATGGCCGCGAGCACAGCGCGCGTGCTGCACGGAGAGGAAAGCAGACCCGTAGACCCGCGCCCGCAAAGCCTTCTGCCTCCACGAATCGAGCACCACACTGGACTATTCCGAGTCTAATTGGTAAGCTGTCTCGGAAAAGGGGACCCTGAAGACAAACCAGGCAAGGCCACCACGAGACGCTCTGTTCTCGTCAAGGAGGCGTCATGACCTGCGATCAATCGGATTACGAACTGCGCCGGATTTTCGGGGAACTGGGCTTCGTCGCGCTCTCTGAGCCGATGGTGGGCGTCTTGCGGCAAGCCTCCAAAGCCGCGTGCTTGAGCGACATCACGGTGCTCCTGGAAGGCGAGACGGGCACGGGAAAGCAGGTCCTGGCCAACGCCATTCACCGACTGGATCAAAAACGGCGCTCCCACCCATTTGTTACCGTCCATTGCAGCACCATCAACGAGACCCTGGCGGAGAGCGAGTTTTTTGGGCACGAACGGGGCGCCTTTTCGGGAGCCGTAGCGCATCGCAAGGGGCTCTTTCAGGCGGCGCGAGGCGGAACCTTGCTGCTGGACGACATCAACGATCTCCCCCTCGGCCTACAGGCGAAACTGCTGGACGTGTTGCAACGGAGCGTGGTTCGGGCCGTGGGCTCGGACAGCGAAGTGTCGATTGACGCGCGAATCATTGCCGCCTCGAACCGGCCGCTTGCGGAGATGGTGCGGCTGGGCCGTTTTCGCGCGGACCTTTATTACCGTCTCAATGTCGTCCACTTGTCGCTTCCCCCGCTCCGTGAGCGCACACCCGACCTGGGGGCCTTGGTGCTGGAGTTTGCCCAGCGTCACCAGGATGTTTATCCAGGGATTTCGACGGTGGAGCCGGAATTGACCGCTCACCTCGCCTCACAAAAGTTCGAAGGCAACGTCCGGGAGTTGGAGCACTGTGTCGAGCGCATGCTCTTTCGCAAGACGGAGGGAACATCGCTGGGCCTGGGCGATTGGATGGCGCAGTACCAGAGCAGCCATAACGAGGCAAGCCGTGACCTGGTGCGCGAGGCCGCTCAAGCCCTTTGGAGAGCCGTGTCTCATGACGGCATCCCCTTTGCGCTGGTACTGCGCCTCACGGAAAAGCACCTGCTTGAACTTGCTCTCTCCAGCAGCCCGCGAGGCCGCCGCGAACTCGCCCAGCGGTTGAAGACCAGCGAACGGACTCTCTACCGGCGACTCCAATCCCACGGTTTAACACCCCGCCTGACCGCCGGTTGGGGAACAGGCAGCGCGTAATCATTGCATATTGAAATCGGCGGGTGGCGCCGAACGGCGCCTTCGCGACGTGCCTTGGAGTACGGCAGCGGGGCCGCTTTGGATCCCTCAAATCTGACAGGGCGTCCTGCCAAGGTTGGCAGTCTGGATGCAGAAACACTGAACTCCTGAGAACTCAAGCCAGTCCTCCACAGCGCCTACGGGAGTGACGCCGCCGGCAGGCGATTTTTCACTGCCAGTCCCGGCAGCTTAATTCACCTCCCACGCCAGTCTTGTTTGCGAGTCCAGCATTGCCAACTCTTCTAGTCAACTGATTCCGAACAGAGTTTTCAGCTTCTGCAGGGGATCGCCGCCAGCCCGCGCGCATTGGCCATCGCCGTGCCTATTTAACCAGATCATTCGGGGCAGGAGGCATTCAGACGCGCATCGGCGATCACGTCAGATTCCGCGCCGCCAGTGTTTTTCTTTGGCCCCAGCAAAGTTCGCTCACCGAGCCGCCGGATGAGGCGGAAATTGTGGGCAAGGTGATTGGGTTCTCCGATTCGGGCGCCGAGCCGCGCGTTTATGCGCTGATTGAGGTGGTGAAGACTCAAGCCCTCATCGTGCCCGTCAGCGACCTCGAAGTGATCTGATCAGGAGGATGAAATATGCCACCCGTACTGAACTACCCGGGCGTCTACATTGAGGAGCTTCCCAGCGCCGTCCACACCATCACCGGTGTGGCCACGTCCATTGCCGCTTTCGTAGGCTGGGCTCCGCAGGGGTCGACCACTGAAGCGATTCTGGTGGAAAGCTTTTCCGACTACCAGCGTGGATTCAGGGGATTGGATGCCCGCAGCCTCCTCGGTTACGCCGTCTCGCAGTTCTTCAATAACGGCGGCCAGCAGGCTTACATTGTACGGCTGGTTTCAGCACCCATCACCACGGGGACGGCGACGGGCACGGCGGCTTTCGTCGGGATCAACGTCCCGGGTGGCGAAGTGTTCTTCACGGCTAAGTCACCTGGCGCATGGTCGAACTCCTACGGCATCCAGATTACGCTAGCCTCGGGAGGGAACTTCAACGTTGCGGTGATCTACGCGCCGAGTGGTACGGCTGCGGTCACGCTCGAAAGCCACTCCAACGTGGCCATTGCCAGCGTCAGTTCCCTCACCTCGAATTTCGTGACTGCTTCGACTTCCGGCACTCCCACGGCGGCCCCGGCTGCGGGAACGTACATGCTCACGGGCGGCACGGACGGCAACGGCGTCAACGTGCCGGGTGCCGCCGCCGCTTCCGTGAAGATTTTCAGCCCCGGCAGCACCACCAATGGCTTCACTTTCAGTGCCAGTAACCCCGGCGCGTGGGGAAATCTCCTCGCCATCGGCGCCACCGCACAGGCCGGCGACCCCACCAATACGCGGTTCAGCTTGAATGTCGTCATGGTGAATCCGGATGGCTCGCTTTCGGTTCTCGAGAATTACAACAACCTCTCGGTCAACGCCTCGGATCCCTCGTACGTCGTGACCGTCATCAATTCGGACTCGAGCTATGTGACGGCCGCCGTGGCGGGCTCGCCCACGCAAGCGCTCAACAGTCCGTTCCCTCCCTCAACTCCATCCGCCGCGCCCTACGCCACGCCGCCTTTTATGACCGGCGGCTATGACGGCGTGGTGCTCGACCCCACGGCCGACGGCGCGAGCGGCGGGCTGTTCATGACCGCCCTCAACGCATCCGGCACCGGCACGGGCGGCGTCCACCTGCTCGACCGAGTGGATATCTTCAACCTTCTCTGCGTACCGGGGGAATCGGAAACCAGTACGATTTCATCCTTGCAGCAATACTGCAATAGCAAACGAGCCTTCTACATTGTGGACGCGCCTCAATCGGTCGGAACTTCCCCGGCCACTGTTTCCAACCTCGCGCAGTCTGGACCGGTAGGGAGCGATACCGGCAGCATCACGGGCACCTACTCAATGAACTCCGCTTACTATTTTCCTTGGGTCGAAGCGCCTGATCCTTTGATCGGCAACCGCCAGCGGGCGTTTCCGCCCTGCGGTTTTGTGGCCGGCATTTACGCCGCAACCGACGCCAGTCGCGGGGTGTGGAAAGCTCCGGCCGGAATAGATGCCGGCTTGACGGGCGAGTCGGGGCTGCAATACGTCCTGACCGATGCCGAAAACGGTACGCTGAATGTGAAGGCTATCAACTGCCTGCGCAACTTCAGAGTTTACGGCGACGTGGTGTGGGGGGCCCGAACGCTGCAAGGAAACGACCAGGCCGGGTCGCAATGGAAATACGTTCCCATCCGGCGGCTGGCGCTCTATATCGAGTCCAGCCTCTACGACGGCACGCAATGGGTCGTCTTCGAGCCCAACGACGAAACCCTCTGGTCGCAAATCCGGCTGAACGTGGGTTCGTTCATGCAGGGTTTGTTTTTGCAAGGCGCGTTCCAGGGCACGACGCCGCAGCAAGCCTTCTTCGTCAAATGCGATTCGGAGAATAATCCCCAGTCGAGCATCGACCAGGGCGTCGTCAACATCCTGGTGGGCTTTGCGCCCTTGTACCCTGCTGAGTTTGTGGTGATTCAGATCCAGCAGATGGCGGGCCAGGTCCAAACTTAGAAAGTAATGAAGGAAGTTGCATTCACAAAAGGGCGCTGTTGAAGGGCGGGGCTTCAGAGGCTGCGGAAAAGCCCTTCCACGCTGTCATTCTGAGCGAAGCGAAGAATCTCGCTCTGAGCATTTTCAAGGCACTGCGGGATTCCTCGTCGCCTGCGTCTCCTCGGAATGACAGCAAAAATGGGTTCTCACATAGACTCTAAAGCCCCGCCCTTCCCTGCACTCCGCAATGCGACGCGGGCTTTAGTCAGCAAGTACTGGCGTTCTTAGGAGGTAATCCGATGGCTCAGTTTTCCGTGAACACACAGCGTCTTGACCCTTACAAGAACTTCAAGTTCCGGCTGAAGTGGGACGGCAAGTACGTGGCCGGGATCAGCAAGGTGAGCGCCTTGAAACGGACCACGGAAGTCGTGGAGCATCGTTCGGGCGGCGATCCCTCGACTGCGCACAAGTCGGTAGGGCGGAACAAATTCGATGCCATCACCCTCGAGCGGGGGCTCACCCAGGACTTGGAATTCAACCAGTGGGCCGGCCTCGTGTGGAACTTCGGGGCGGCTCTCGGCTCCGAGGTGTCTTTGGCCAATTTCCGCAAGGATATCTACCTCGAGTTCTACAACGAGGCGGGACAATTGGTGATCGCCTACAAGATTTATCGCTGCTGGGTTTCCGAATACCAGGCGCTGCCCGACCTGGATGCCAACGCCAACGCCATCGCCATCGAACATATCAAGCTGGAAAACGAAGGCTGGGAGCGGGATACCAGCGTTACCGAACCCCAGGAGCCGACCCTGAGCACTGTGAACGCCTGAAATGGACCCTCTCTCCAACGCGCAATGCCTGGACTTGTGGGAGCGCGGCGTTCGATTGCATCCGCTCGACCGGGGCCTCCTGGCGCTCGGCGCGGCGCTTCCGGGGACGCCTTACGCGGCCTTGGCGGACTGGCCCTTGGGCCGCCGCAACCGCGCTTTGCTCGAGTTGTGCTCAGTCTGTTTCGGGCCGAACCTCGCAGGGCGCATTGCCTGTACCCAGTGCTCGGAGGAATTGGAATTTCAGATGGACAGCCGGGTTTTGCTCAAGGCCCGCCCCACGGTCGCGCCTGCCGACGAGCAAGAAAGCGCGGCCCTTCGCATCGAGGCTAGAGGGCACACGTATCGCCTTCCGACGACCCGGGATTTGGCCATCGCGGCGGGCATCACTGAGCTTCGCTCAGCCGCGATCAAGCTTCTCGAGGATTGCAGGATAGAGCCCGCTGAGAGGACTGCGTGGCTGGATGAGGACCTCGAGGAAATCGGCGAAAAGATGGCTTCGGCCGATCCTTTGGCGGAGATTCGACTGACGTTCAATTGCGCCAAGTGCGGTCACGAGTGGAGCGAGTGCCTGGATCTTGTGGCCTTTCTTTGGTTCGAGATTGAGGCGCGAGCCAGGCGGCTTCTGTCGGAAGTCCACGCTCTGGCCGCGGCTTACGGCTGGGCTGAGAAAGATATTCTTGCTTTGAGCGAAGCGCGGCGGTGGCGATATCTCGAAATGGTGCGAGCATGAGTGGCTATTTGCAACGACTGGTCTCGAGCGCTCGGACGCCCGGCGCTGCCATTCGTCCGCTGCTGGGATCGCTCTACTCGAATTCGCCACATCACGGAACTGCGGAAGCCTTCCACGCATTGGAAGAGACGGTGCTGGCCCGCCCACCGGAATTCCCCGCCACACCCGAGTCGCAATCAGTGCAAGGCATTCAGCCTTCCTTAGAGCTGCGCGGCGCCTGGCGCGAGGATTCTAATGCCGAGCCACAACTGCAGATTTCGCAGGAGCGCGTCTTCCGAACGAGCGACGCTGCACTTCCGGTGAAAGAAGAGAGCGCAACCAGCAGCGTGCCACTTGGTCCGAAGCCGATGCCAGACACGCTATTTGAATCCCCCACGAACCCGGAGCCGCAGGCACGACCATCTTTTACGCCGCTCGTGAATGAGATCCCGCAAGACCGGCGTGCTGGGCTCGACGCCAGCGGCGAATGCGAACCCGCGGCGAAGCCTTTCGAGGGAGAGCAGCAGGGCCAACCCACCATTCGCCGCGAGATTTACGGACCACTCGTCCGCGAGGGCGTCCACACTGCGGAGGATCGGGCTTTCCAGAATCCCGGTCCATCCGCTTCCGATCACCGCAGAACGGAACCGGTTCGCCCGGCGGCTCGACCGGAGCGCGAAGCGGAGGAGATTCAGATACACATTGGGAGAATTGAGGTGACGGCTGTGCCGCCCGCTCCGGCGCGGCCGGCGGCGCAGCCCGTGCGCAAATCTTTGCGGCTCGACGAGTATCTCAGGCGCGGGCGCGCGAGGGGCTTATGAGCACCGCCCTGGCCATCTCTGCGGTCACGGCTGTTCTGCAGTCGTTTCTGAGCAGCGTTTACAACGCTCCGTCTTCGCCTCTAGGAAGTGTATCGGTTTCTGCGATTGCCCCGGACATCGTGCAATCGAGCCTGGGCAGCGGCGCCGAAGCGCAGCTCCAGGTGAATCTGTTTCTGCACCAGGTGACGCCCAACGCGGCCTGGCGCAATGTAGGGCTGCCATCCGCGGCCGGCGACGGGAGCACGCGCCTGAAGAATCCCCCCTTAGCTTTGAACCTGCATTACCTGTTGACGGCCTACGCTTCGAAAGACACGCAGGCCGAAGCGCTGCTCGGCTTCGCGGTGCTCATGATGCACGAGAATCCCGTGCTGCCGCGCAGCCAGATCAGCTCGGCGCTCAACAATCTGGCCTCCAGCAATCCCCCCAGCAACCCTTTGGCTAAAGTCCTGAGTTCGTCGGGGCTGGCCGACCAGATTGAGATGCTCAAAATCACGCCGTCAACACTGGGCCGCGAGGAGATGGCATGGATCTGGACCGCGCTTAAAGCCGACTATCGCCCCACCTTTGCTTTTGATGTCTCCGTGGCGTTGCTTGAGTCTCCCCTGGCAAGCTCTTCGCCCCTGCCGGTGTTGAGCCAGAACATTACTGCGCAGCCCGGATCGACCGCGCCGAGCTTTCAGATTCAACTGCCCGGCGGCGAGTCTGCCGCATTACCAGGCGACACGGTAACGTTCGCCGGGCAATTCTCGACCGGCACAGTTCAAGTGCTGCTCGTTCACCAACGCTTGGGTGCGCAGCCGCCCATCACGCCGTCAGCCGCAACCAGCAGCTCAGTCTCGTTCGCAATTCCTAGCAACACCCCGGCGGGGAATTACACCGTTTCGGTAACCGTGACGAATGGCAGCGGCGTGGTGTTGCAAAGCACGCTTGGCCAGCCCATCGCCTTGGCCCCCACGATTCCATCGCCGGCTGCGGCGACCGCGGCGGCCAACGCTTTGGGCACGTTGGTAACGCTCACGGCGAATCCTCAGGTTGTTACGGGCCAAACCGTGTCCCTGGCCATGGGCGGAACCACAGCGCCGGCGCAGACTTTCACCGCTCCGACCGCCACGCTGAGTTTCCAGTTTCCGGCACTGGCGCACGGCTCTTACCTGGCTCGGCTTCGCGTGGACGGAGTCGACAGCCCCGTGACGGTGAATTGGGCGGCAACGCCGCCGAGTTTTACGGCGCCATTCATAAATGTATGACGGAGACCGAAATCAAACTTTCCTGGCTCGAGGCCAACCAAGCCTATCTGGTGGCCCAGTTCACCCGCCTCAAGCGCCGGCTCGGCGGCCACGGCGAGGACTGCCCGCGAGAACTGGCGGAAGAAGTGCGAGCCGCACTCGAGACGCCGGCGGCGATCGATCGGCTGAGCGAAATCTTCGGCTTGAGCGCCTTCGAGCGCGACGTGCTTCTGCTTTGCGCCGGCGTCGAGATGGATTCCGAGTTGGCCGCTCTGTGCGCCTCGGCCCAGGGCCTTCCCCAGCGCGCCTTCGCCACTTTTGGCCTGGCTATGGCCGCGCTCGCGGACCCGCACTGGAGCTCGCTGACGCCTACCCGGCCGCTACGCCATTTCCGCCTGGTGGAACTCGAGGCGGGGCGCGGTCTCACCTCCGCACCGTTGCGAATTGACGAACGCATTTTGCACTATCTCGCCGGAGTGAACCTGCTCGATTCGCGCCTCGAGGCGCTGGCACGCGTGAGTGCGTTTCCCGACTGGATCGCGGACGGCCAGAGGAAGAATGCGGCGCAGGCGGCGCGGCTCTTCGAGTCAGGTTGCCGCGTCCTGCACCTTTGCGGCGACGATCCACATGGTCAGGAAGACGTTGCCGCACTCGCGGCGCGCGCGATCGGACGACATCTGGCTGCGGTGCGTGCTGAGGATCTGCCTGCGATGGGTCCGGAGCTTAGCCAATTCATCGCGCTTTGGGAAAGGGAATCGCTGCTCCTGCCGGGCATGCTGCTCATCGAATGCCCGGCGGGCGGCCTCACCGTTTCCTCGCGCCAACTGGTGGAAAGGCTGCCGGGCCCGCTGATCGTGGCAAGCCGCGAGCCGGTTCGCATTAACCGGGGCTTCCTTCGCCTCGATGTCACGAAGCCGGTGCCCGCCGAGCAGAAGCAACTCTGGGAGAAAGTGCTGGGCCCGCGCGCCGCGAACTACAACGGTGGCCTCGACGCGCTCACCCAGCAGTTTCGGCTGAGCGCTAGAACAATCCACTCGACCGCCGCACTGGCAGCGACTTCCTGCCAGAACTGGAAGGGCGGGGCTTCAGCCCCGCCGCTTCGAGACCATCACGATTATTCCCCTTCCGGCGACCCGCAAGGTCCCTCAGCCGACGGACCTTGCGGGTCGCCGGACCAAACAGGTGGAGCGGCCGCTTTTGCGGCGGGGCTGAAGCCCCGCCCTTCCACGAGCAATCGCGACTCGGGGCTCGCGCAGAGCGAAGC
>Ga0209517_10002633_pt1 | contig 25046 bp, 16 predicted proteins | sample PeaSoiMetSII2010_FD_187695 | JGI IMG/M metagenome (GOLD analysis project Ga0209517, IMG submission 187695) | Peat soil microbial communities from Weissenstadt, Germany - SII-2010 (SPAdes) (version 2) | ecosystem: Environmental > Terrestrial > Soil > Wetlands > Peat | place: Germany... | reverse complement strand
CGAGCAACTGGCGGATCAGCCGTCCACGATCGGCGCCGACCGCGAGACGAACCGCCATTTCGCGTTCCCGAGTGCTGGCGCGCGCCAGCGTGAGATTCGCCAGGTTGGCGCACGCGATCGACAGCACCAGTCCGGCGATTCCCAGCAGCAGCAGAAGTGGCTGCTGATACTGCTCACGCAGATTCGAGACGCCCAATCCCGCAGGCTTCGCCGTGAGCTTGTACTGCGTGTAATACTTTGCGTCGTCGGCCCGGTAGTTCGGTGGAACCGTGGATTCGAACACCGCGGGGGACATCGCATTGACCTGCGCGGCCGCGCGCGCGACCGTCCAGCCAGGCTTCAGACGTCCGATCACGGCCAGCCACCAGTGATGCCGCTTCGCCAGGTGGCTGTCTTCACCCATGATCCACGGCTCCGCGCACACTAGAACCGCGACGTCGAAATTTCGACCCACCTCGACGCCGAAAAACTCCGGCGGCGTGACTCCGATCACCGAAACCGGATGTCCTTCGAGCGATAATTTCTTCCCCAGGACATCGGGATCGCCGCCGAATTCGCGCTGCCAGAACGAGTAGCTGATCACCGCGCCCGGAGAACCGCACCCGGCACGGTCATCCTCATCGCCGATCAAACGGCCCAGCGCCGGCCGGACGCCGAGTGTCGAGAAGTACTCCCCGCTAACCCACAGGCCCTCGGCGAAGCGATCCTCGCCTCCGTTAGAAAGATTGAACCGGTAATCGCCCCACGCGAAAATTCCCGAAAAGGCTTGCTGATGGTCATGGATCTCATGCCACTGCGGGTAGGTGAAATTTGGGCGGCGATCTGAAAAATTGCCGGAGCAGCAATGGCCATCCTTGACGATTTCGAGTTCGGCCAACTGTTCGGGATGCGAGAGCGGGAGCATGCGCAGGCGCACGGCGTTTAGTAATTCGAATATTGCGGTATTAGCGCCGATGCCCAAAGCCAGCGAAATGGTCGCGACGGCGAAGAATCCCGGGTTGATCCGAAGCAGGCGTGCGCCGTATCGAAAATCCTGCCAGACGCCTCGAATTTTCATCCTTACGTGGGGACGCCTGCCGGCCGAAAAGGTTAGCCGGTCACGTCACGATCCCGAACAGAGTGCCGACCCCGGCCGTCAGCGCCATTGCCAGCGCCCCCCAGAACGTTACCCGGATGGCCCCCGCGGCAACACCCGCTCCACCGGCACGAGCAGCCATTCCACCTAGAACCGCGAGAAAAATCAGAGACGTTCCCGAGACCAGGGGAATCAGCCAGGATTCCCGGGTCACCGCCGCGATCAGAATCGGCATGGCCCCACCGATAGCAAAACTGGCCGCGGATGCCAGCGCGGCTTGCATGGGACGGGCGCTCAGCGTCTCCGTGAAACCCAGCTCGTCGCGAGCATGCGCGCCCACCGCGTCATGAGCCATCAACTGCTCTGCTACCTGATTGGCAAGCTGCGGATCCAGACCGCGGGCGATATAAATATCCGCCAGTTCCCGATGCTCACCCGCGCTGTCCGATTCGATTTCCCGTCGCTCCAGGTCGAGGTCGGCCTTTTCGACGTCGGCTTGAGAGTGAACCGACACGTACTCTCCGGCGGCCATCGACATGGCTCCCGCGACCAGCCCCGCAACGCCCGCTACCAAGATGTTCCCCCGGTTTCGATGCGCGGACGCGACGCCCAGCACCAGGCTCGCCGTGGACAGAATGCCGTCGTTCGCGCCTAACACCGCTGCGCGCAGCCATCCAATGCGCTTGGACTTATGTTGTCCCTTTACGCCATCCGGCATTCGTGTGAGGTCCCCCGTCGTGGCAGCCTACAACGCTAGAGTACAAGAAGCACAACGAGGAACATGCCTCCCGTCGAGACAGCGCCGGCCAAGAACGCGAAAAAAAATATCCACGTCTCGCCCGAGGTGCTGGAGGCGGCGCGCAAGAATGTCGACGAACTGCTGCGGGACTTGCGAACTGCAACCAATGGTTTGACGCAAGAGGAAGCAGACGCGCGCGCGCAAACGGCAGGTCCAAACGAAGTCGCGCAGGAGAAGCCCCCGGGCTGGCCGATCCGCCTCTTGAAAATCATTCGCAACCCGCTGGTGATCCTGCTGGCGACGCTCTCCGCGATTTCCTTCGCCACCGGCGACGCACGGGCCGGGACCGTGATGGCCATGATGGTGGTGCTCAGCGCCGGGCTCCGCTTCATGCAGGAGTCGCGAGCGGATGCCGCGGCGGCGAAACTCAAGGCCATGATCCACGTGACCGCGACCGTGGTTCGCGATGGCCAAGCCCGGGAGATCCCGCTGCGCGATCTGGTGCCCGGCGACATCATTCAGCTTTCGGCGGGCGATATGATCCCAGGCGACGTGCGCCTGCTCTCTTCAAAGGATCTCTTCGTAAGCCAGGGCAGTCTGACCGGCGAATCTCTCCCGGTCGAAAAATTTCACGATCCGGAGACCAAGGAAGCGAGTTCCCCAACCGAGCTCAAGAATATCTGCTTCATGGGGACCAGCGTTCAAAGCGGCACCGCATCGGCTGTCGTCGTGACCACCGGCGTCCATACGTATTTCGGCAGCATGGCCAGCTCGATCACGGGGGAGCGGGTGGTAACCAGCTTCGACCAAGGCTTGAACCGCTTCACCTGGCTGATGATCAAACTGATGTCCGTGATGGTGCCTCTGGTTTTCCTCATCAACGGATTCACAAAACACGACTGGCGGGGAGCTTTCTTTTTCGCATTGGCCGTCGCCGTGGGACTCACGCCCGAAATGCTCCCGATGATCGTCTCCGTGTGTCTCGCCAAAGGCGCGCTCGCGATGAGCCACAGGAAAGTGATCGTAAAGCGGCTCAACTCCATCCAGAATTTCGGCGCCATGGACATGTTGTGTACTGACAAAACCGGCACGCTGACCGAAGACCGCGTGGTCCTGATGCGTCATTGCAACGTCGCCGGGCAGGACTCGGAGGAAGTTCTGCTCGACGGCTACCTGATCAGCTATTTTCAAACCGGCCTCAAGAACCTGCTCGACCGCGCGATTCTGGATAGTCCCGATTTCCATGAGAGGCAGACCATCGAGAAATACAAGAAGCTGGATGAGATCCCCTTTGATTTCACGCGCCGCATGATGTCCGTTCTGGTGGAGGATCCCGAAGGCCGGGCGATCCTGTTGACCAAGGGCGCGCCCGAGGAGATCTTCGCCCACTGCTCTCAGTTTGAACTGGACGGCAACTTATCCCCGATGGACCCGCAATTAGTGGTCGAATTGAAAGACGAGTACGAGAGCCTGAGCAATGACGGCTTCCGGGTATTGGCCGTCGCGGTCAAGGAACTTCCGGAGAAGCAAATCTGTTCGAAAGAAGACGAGCAAGGCCTCGTGCTGAAAGGCTACGTCGCGTTTCTGGACCCGCCCAAGGAAAGCGCGGCGCGCGCGCTCGAATCACTACACCAACATGGTGTCGCGATCAAGATCGTTACCGGCGATAATCCACTGATCAGCCGCAAGGTATGCAAAGACGTGAGTTTGTCGCCCGATCCGATGCTGCAGGGCGAAGACGTCGAGAAAATGTCGGACGCCGAACTGGCTGAAGCTGCGGAAAAGACCACGCTGTTCGCCCGTGTGTCGCCCGCTCACAAGGAGCGAATCATCCGTGCGCTGCGAACTAAGGGACACGTGGTCGGGTTCATGGGCGACGGGATCAACGACGCGCCAGCGCTGCGAGCCGCCGACGTGAGCATTTCCGTAGACACCGCCACGGACGTCGCCAAGGAATCCGCGGATCTGATTCTGCTCGAGAAGGATCTCATGGTCCTCGAAGGCGGCGTGACCGAGGGACGCAAGGTATTCGCGAACATCCTGAAATATATCCGCATGGGCGCGAGCTCCAACTTTGGAAACATGTTCAGCGTTCTGGGCGCGAGCGCTTTCCTTCCCTTCCTGCCCATGGCGCCGATTCAGGTGCTGACCAACAATCTTCTGTATGACTTTTCGCAGGTGCCGATTCCAACCGATGCGGTGGACGAGGAGCAGGTTGCCAAACCCCGGCCGTGGAACATTGCGGAGATCACGCGCTTCATTCTTTTTATCGGCCCCATCAGCTCGATTTTCGATTACACGACTTTTTTCGTAATGCTCTGGGTTTTCAATTGTTGGAATCCGTCCCGAGCACCGGTGTTTCAAACCGGCTGGTTCGTCGAATCGCTGATGACGCAGACGCTGATCATCCACGTCATTCGCACCAACAAAATTCCCTTTATTCAGAGTCGCGCGAGCCGTCCACTGACGCTGACCACCCTATGCGTCATGGCATTCGGCTGCTGGTTGCCGTATTCCCCCGTGGCTTCATCGCTAGGCTTCACGCACCTGCCGTCGCTGTACTGGCCGATCCTGTTGGCCACGCTGCTGGCTTATGTCATCCTTACGCAGTCGATAAAAATCTGGCTGCTTCGGAAGAAATGGATTTGAGAGCTTGTTGAAAAAGGGGACAGACTACTCTTCTTCAGCAAGCTCCTAATGTCCTGAGTCAGAAAATCGCAGTATTACATGTCGGGGCTATCATGGCCATCCGACCCCAGAGTCATTCCGAGCGCAGCGAGGAATCTGCTTTTCGTTCGGCGGGCGTTGTCAGTAGGACTACGTGGGGCAGCAATTATCCAACGAACTTCTGACTCGGGACACTAAGACATAAACTGAATTCATGCGGCCCTTTCTGTTTGCACTTGGCGCGCTGGTCGCTGCCGCTGAATCGCCGCAAGACGCACTGGTCGTAGCGGCTCTCAGACACGCGGACGCGGGAATGGAGCATGTCAGGGTCTTGCAGCGCAGCGCGGTCTCGGTCGACCTCAATCTGGTGATCGCGATCGGAAGCCCGGGCAATTGGGCATTAGAACCGAATCGCCTGGTCCCCTGGACCGACAAGCAAAAGCTGGGTCTGTTTCTTCAAGACAAGAATCGGCCGGAGCGCGTGTACCCGCTGACAGTCGAGGCAGGATCGGGAAGTTGCGTAATCAGGATTGAGCGGATCACCGACGCAGAGGCCGTGGTCGCCTGCACTGGAGACGACGTTCAGTCCACGCCGATGATCCACAAGTTCGTTTACGATCTGCGCGAGAAAAAACTGGTCGGCCGTTTTTCTTATTCGCCATTCCGCATATACCGGGTCTTTCCCGACGCGGGCGGAGCCGTTTTCGCCGGAAGCGACAGTGCTCAGCTGGTCGCGATTTCATACCAGCCAGGCAGCGGCCAACCATTTCGCGTGCTCACTGAGAACGAAGCACGCCCCTGGCTGGCTCGACTCCGCGTTTCTGACGGAACCATTGGCGAAGAACGAAAGCGAATCGTAAACATAGAACCGGACGAGTTCCGCCCCGTGCATTTCGGCCCGTTTACGTTGGATCAAGAAAAAGGAAACTCCTTCGGACCCCGGCTGGTGATCATAAACGGCCAGACCCGCTATGAATTGCCGCAATCGACCTATGATGCTTTCGCAGCGGCTCGGCCGGCCAGAGTGAAAAATGGCTACGTGGGCTCGAACACCGAGTTCGATGAACGAATCGGGCCGTATCAGGTCCAAGACGGTAAGCTGTGGTTCGGAAAAACGTTCTATGACGGAGAAGGCACCACCGGAGTCGGCGGCTTCGGCTACTTCGACCCGGCAGACCGGAAATATCACTTGTTCCCTCCGCCCGAGATCGCGGACTGGTCCGTCACCGCGATTCTGGTTGAACCGGATACAGTTTGGACTGCGCTCGCCCTTCGCGGCGAGTACGGCGGCCCAAGCGGCGGCGTACTCCAATTCGACCGCCAGTCTCAGAACGTTCGAAAATTCGCGATGCCCGACTTCGGGGAGCAGTTTCTTCGCGTCGGAAACGATCTATTGCTGGCAACCAGCGGCGGCATAGCCGTAATCCACGACGGCCAGGTAACCCGGTATTTCATCGATCGGGACGCCACAGGACGCCTTTTCGTCGTTCCATCGCGTGCGAATTAACGTAACCGCCCGGAACTTCGGGCGTATTAATCAGGTATGCGCGCAACTCTGGCCGATTTGAGACACGGTTTTCGAACTCTGCTCCGCAATCCCGGATTCGCGAGCCTCGCCATCCTGACGCTGGCTCTCGGAATCGGAGCCACTTCGGCGATCTTCAGCGTGGTCGATCGGGTGCTGCTCCGGCCGCTGCCGTTCCGCGACCCGAATCGCCTGGTGTTCGTGTGGGGGCGCCTCACCGGCATCGGCCTGGTGCGCGACCAGAACGGAGTCTCGCCACCCGAGTATATGGATCTGCGCACGCGCAACCGCGTTTTCGAAGACCTCGCCGTTCATGATTCGGGCAGCCTCAACCTGACGGGTGACGGAGAACCGGAACGGATCGAGGCTGCCTTCGTTACCGCCAGCTTCTTTCACGTGCTCGGCGTAGAGCCGGTGATGGGACGTAGTTTCACCGCCGAAGAAGATCGTCCCGCCAACGCCAAAGTCGTGATCATGAGCCACGAGCTGTGGATCCACCGTTTTGCATCGGACCCGGGCGTCATCGGCAGATCGCTGCGCCTGGACGGAGAGAACTACACGGTTGTAGGCATTATGCCTGCGGGATTCGAGCTGTTTAACCACGCTGACCTGTGGCGCCCCATCGCTTTTACCGCCGATCAATTGAGTGAGAATCAGCGTGGATCGCATTACTTGGAGGTGATCGCGCGCCTCAAGAAAGACACCGCGATGCGGACGATGCAAACCGACCTCAACCGGATCGCAATCGAACTCCTGCGTGAACACCCCGATAACTATAACGTCGAAAGCGGCTGGGGAATCCTGGCGAATTCGCTCGCGGGCGAATTGACGTACGACATTCGTCCCGCGGTGTTGCTCCTGGCGGGAGCCGTCTCGCTGCTGCTTTGGATCGCCTGCGCAAACGTGGCGAATCTCCTGTTGGCCCGTGCGGCCATGCGGAATCGCGAAATGGCAGTCCGCAGCGCGCTGGGCGCCGGCCGCGCGAGGCTGGTTCGTCAACTGCTCACGGAAAGCGTATCAATCGCTTTCATCGCTGGCGCTTTGGGAATTGTGATCGCATACGGTTGTGGCGCGGCCATCGAGAAGCTTTTGCCATCGCTGCCGAAAATTGAAATCGGCAGCGCAGTGCTCGGCTTCGCGCTGGTGACCTCGATTCTCACCAGCGTGGTATTCGGAATCTTACCGGCGTTTGAGGGTTCGCGAATCCAGGAGACCTCCCAGCGCGTCGCCGGAAGCCGGCGCGCCAATCGAATGCGCAGCATCGTAGCGATTTCAGAGATCGCGCTGTCGCTGGCCCTGTTGGCCGGCGCAGGCTTGTTGATCAAGAGCTTCTCCAGGCTGCTGTCGGTAGATCCCGGCTTCCGGCCGACCGGCGTGCTCACGCTGAACGTTACACTTCCCGACTCACGATATGCGAAAGACCACGATGCGGCGATGTTTTTCCGCCGCGTTTTGGAAAACGTCCAGACGATTCCCGGCATCGACGCGGCCGGGTTTGTCTCGCTTCTGCCGTTGGGCGGCCGAGGCTCGTCGGGATGCATCGATGTCGAAGGCCATCCGAGCGATCCGTCCAAGAAGTGTCCCGAAGCCGACCGTCGCCCCGTAACGGCCGATTATTTTCGCGCCATGGGAATCGCTTTGGTGCGTGGACGTTACTTCAATGCCCGCGACGACGCCGAGGAGACCCCGCGCGTGGCGATCGTGGATGAAACGCTGGCCGAGCAGTTCTGGCCCGGAGAAGATCCGATCGGGAAGCGCATCAAGAATGGATATTTCAAGTCCGGGCGGCCCTGGCTCGAAGTCGTCGGCGTGGTTCGCCACGTCCGGAATCGCGATTTGAGCGCTGCGTCGCGAATCCAAATCTATTGGCCCTATTCGCAGGGCCCGTGGTCCTTCGGATCTCTAGTGGTGCACACGACACTTGACAATCCCAAGCTGCTGGCGCGGTCGTTGGAGCGAGCCATTCAAAAAGCCGACCCGGAAATGCCGGTCTATGCGATCCGGACCATGGACGAAGTGATCGCGCGCAACGTCGCGCAGCGCAAGACCATCATGGTCTTATTGGTGGCTTTCTCCATACTGGCAGTGGTCGTGGCAGCGGTCGGAATTTACAGCGTTCTGGCTTTCAGCGTTGCGCAGCGATCGCGGGAGATTGGAGTTCGCATGGCCTTGGGCGCAAATACAGCGGACGTGATCAGAGTCTTCGGCGCGGAGACCGCGCGTCTGGCGCTGGCAGGCATTGGAGCGGGCGTGCTGGCCACCCTGGCTCTGGCGCGGCTCGCATCCAGCCTGCTGTTCGGGGTCAACCCGACGGATCCTGCGGTCTACGCGACCTCGGCTCTGATCGTAGCTGCGATTGCAGCTTTGGCCAGCATCGTCCCGGTCCGGCGCGCTGCTTCGGTAGATCCAATGGTGGCGTTGCGGGCCGAGTAACGATTACTTCGTCGGCTGATCCTTCCACCACCACGGCTCCGCGAGCTTCTTTTCGGTCGGCCACACCTGATTCAGCGTGTCGCCTTCCCACATGTCGCCGCCCTTCATCACAAAGCGAATCGTGTTGGTGTTGCGGATATTTTCCAGCGGATCTTTGTTCAACACCAGCAGATCGGCAAGCTTGCCCGGCTCGATGGAACCCAGGTCCTGATCGTAGCCGATGGCTTGCGCACCATACAGCGTCGCCGAGCGAAGCACTTCATGATTCGTCATGCCCCCGGATTGGAGCGCCCACATCTCCCAGTGCGTCCCGATGCCCTGAAGCTGCCCGTGGCCTCCAATGCACACTCGTCCGCCGGCGTGGACGATCTTCGCGGCCTGCGCGGCGAGCTTGGGGAAAACCTGCTCCTCTTCTGAAAACCAGGGACGCCGCTTGGCGCGTTCATCCAGAATATCGTGCGGAATGAAGCGGCGAAGCTTGGTGTTGTCGTGCACAGTGGTCGTTTCGTAGAAATAATTCTCGGCCCATGGACCCCCATACGCGACGATCAGCGTCGGCGTATACGAAATCCCCGACCGCGCGAAAATTTCGACCACATCTTTATACAGCGGCACGATCGGCAGCGCGTGTTCATTGCCGGAAAACCCATCGAGCGCGTGCGTCAAGTCGAGCTTCAGATCCAGCCCGCCTTCGGTGGTCGGCATGATCCCGTTTTCCTTGCACGCCATTACCATCCATTCGCGCTGCTTGCGATTCCCCACCATGTACGACTTGACCGTGTTAGTGCGATAGTACTTCTTGTATCGCTCCACCGTGCTGCGCGCCTCGTCCAGGCTCTGAAAATCGGTGGAAGAAAAAATTCCAGGACCCGTATTGAAAGCGCGCGGCCCCAACATTTCGCCCATGTCGATCAAATCCTCATACGCGAAAACGTCATTGGTCGACGTCTGCGGATCACGGCCGCTGGTGACGCCGTAAGCCAGATTCGCCATAAAAACCCAGCTCTGCGGATCGAGCTCCCCGCGCGCGATCTCGATCCAGTGCGAGTGCACGTCGATAATCCCGGGCATGATGGTCGTGCCCTTCATATCCATGATTCGCGCGCCGGCGGGAACCGGAACCGATCCGCGCTTGCCCACCCCAGCGATGCGATTGTCGGTGACGACGATATCGCCATCCGGAATCACTTCGTCGCCCTTCATGGTGATGATCTTGGCTCCGCGCAGCACCACCGTTCCCGTCGGCTTGCGTCGCGGCTGCTCGATCCCGACCTCGATTTCCTCGGCAAGAGATTTCTTGGGCGAGGGCTTGACGTCTTCGTCCTTCTTTTCCGCATCCGCGTTCTCCGGGCGCGGCGTATCGTAAGTCACCGTAGACAGCGCCTGATGGAAAAAGCTGGACCCGAGCGCCCAAGTCATCGTCTTGCCATCGTCGGCCCATTGAAAATCGTCTGCGCCCAGATCGGTGAGTTTCTTCACCGGAACCGAAGGCGTGTTGACATTAATGCTCGGCGTCTCGCCACCCGCCGCCGGCATGGCGATCAGGAAAAGCTGTTCGTTGAGTTTCGCGAGCGCGTGTTTTCCATCCGGCGAAATGCGAACGTCCGAAGCGGGCGTCGGCTGGGGCGTGCGGCTCTTGCCCTCCACTTTTATGATCGTGCGGCGATCCGTACCGTCCCAGCGGAACGACTGCAATCCCTGATTCGAGTAGACGTAGATTCGATCCGCGTCATGCGTGAAATGCGGGCGCCCCGTGCCGCGCGCGGGAACGATCAGCGTCGCATCTCCGCCCTCCGCCGGAACCCACACCACGTCCATCCCGATGCCGGATTGCGCGAATCCGTTCGTGCCGGTCAGCCGGGCTTGTCTCGCTTGGCGCAGCGCCACCACCCGTTTCGAATCGGGCGACCAGACCGGATCGCGATAAAACGCCGGGACGCGTGTCAATTTGATCGGCGATCCGGAGCCGTCCGCACGAAGCTTCCACAGGTCACCTCCATTGTCGTCCCACGTCGCATACGCGATCCATTGCCCATCCGGCGACCACGCGGGTTGAAACTCCCGCGCGTTCGAAGCTGTCAGCCTCGACGCTTTTCCGCCCGGCGTGTCCATCTTATAAAGATGCGTCAACGACGAGAAAATGATGTGCTTGCCGTCGGGCGATTCGCTGGGCGTCTGGATCAGCCGCGCTTTCACCGGCCCTTCCTCCACACGAGAGGCAAACTTCAGCTCCGGCCCCAGGTCCTGCGAAACTTTAGCCGTGAACGGAATATCGGACGCTTCGCCGGTTGAAATCTGCACGCGATGAATCTTTCCGCCATAGGAAACGATGATGTCCTTCGAATCCGGAGTGAATGAGAAACCGGGAAGCACATCGCGTGTCGCCGCCGATTCCTGGTCGTCGCGCTGCACTGGATATTTCAGCCATTTCTCTTCCCCGCTCGCCAGATCGCGGACGCGCAGCCCAGTTTCGGTGTCCTGCCGCGTTCCGAACACCATCTTCGATCCGTCCGGAGAGATGACGGGACGAAACGCGGACCCCGGCGCGCTGGTAATCACGTCTTCGTCGCCGGTGATGCGATCCCTCCGCACCACTTGCCACAGAGGAAACGTCGTGTTGTACGTGAAGTTCCCGGTACGCCGCGCAAAATAGAAGTACTTTCCATCGGACGATGCAACCGCCCCCAGCGCGCGCAGCCGTTGCTGCGGCGGAGTGGTCGCGGTGGGGGACGATTTCGTCACCTGCACGCCCGAGCCGCCCTGTATGTTGTACATCCAGATCTCATGAAGACCGTTATTCGGCTTCCGCGAGACCAGCACATAATCGCCATCCGGAGTCCACGAAGGAGATTCAAAATCCCCCTGCGGATCCTTACTCAGCTGCTTGGGGTCGCTGCCGTCGAGATTGCAAATCCACAGATTCTCCGACCCGTCGCGATCGCTGACGAACGCGATGCGCTTCCCGTCCGGTGAAACCGATGGCTGCGAGTCGAAAGCCATTCCCGTTGTTACCGGCTTGGCTTCGCCGCCCGTGATCGGCAGCGAATACAGATCGCCCAGCAGCTCGAAAATGATAGTCTTGCCGTCCGGAGTCAGGGTCAGCGAGAGCCAGGTGGCCTCATCGGTGGTGAATTCGATTTTCCGTTCGGGTTTCAGAGGAAGACCCGGTTTCTTGGGGCTCTGCGCGAACAGCGGCAGAGCCAGCAGGCAAAACAGCAGGCGACGGTTCATGCTGCGGATTTTATCACTAACCGGTAACTTTTTATCGCCCAGGCGGTATACTCCGTCATGGGAAATTTCGCGGCCGATCTGCGTTTCGCCCTGCGTACGTTCAGGAAATCCCCCGTGTTCGTCGCCGTTGCGATTGTGTCGCTCGCGCTGGGGATCGGGGCGAACACGGCCATCTTCACGCTAGTCGATCAGCTCATGCTGCGGTTGCTGCCGGTGAAAAATCCCGAGCAGCTGGTGAATCTGTGGGGACGCGGCGACCACTACGGCGGGAACAACGGCATGTACAAGCTTTCCTACCCGATGTATGTGGACTTTCGCGACAAAAATCAGGTCTTCGACGCCATGTGCGGAGCCTGGGACACGTCCATCAACCTCAGCTTCGACGGCAGGACGGAGCGCATCGCCGGTCAACTCGTAACCGGGACGTATTTTCCCATGCTCGGCGTTGGCGCCGCGCTGGGCCGCGTCTTCACCCCGGACGACGACAAGCTTAAAGGCGGCCATCCGCTGGTAGTGCTTAGCTACCGGTACTGGATCACGCGTTTCGCGGGAGATCCTGGCGTCATTGGAAAAAAGCTTTCGGTGAATGGATATCCGATGACCGTGATCGGAGTCAGCCAGGCCGGTTTTGACGGCACCGATCCCGCCAATTCACCGCAAATTCGCGTGCCGATGCTGATGGAGGAGCAGATCGATCCGGGCAGCGACGATTTAGAAAATCGCCGTTTCCGTTGGGTGAGTGTTTTCGGCCGGATGAGGCCGGGCGAAACCATCGCGCAGGCCAGGGCCGGTCTTCAGCCGTTGTTTCACCAGACCATCGAATGGGAAGTGCAGCAAAAAGAATTTTCTCACACCGCGCCCATCACCAAGGAAAAATTCCTCAGAATGTGGCTCGATCTTCTGCCCGCATCCAAGGGACAATCGGACGCGCGGCGGCAATTCTCGAACCCGCTTCTGGTGCTGATGTCGATTGTCGCTCTGGTGCTGCTGATCGCCTGCGCCAATGTCGCCAATTTGCTAATCGCGCGCGCCACCGCTCGGCAAAAAGAGATCGCCGTGCGGCTCGCTCTGGGGGCCGGACGAAACAGAATCATTTCGCAACTATTGATGGAAAGCCTGTTGCTAGCGTTGGCCGGAGGCATAGCGGGCCTCGCCCTGGCCGTCTGGATCGATCGCACTTTAGTCAGCTTCCTGCCCGCACGAACCAGCGAGTTCGCGATTTCGACCACCCCAGATTGGCGCGTCCTTGCCTTCAACCTCGGAATCTCGCTTCTGACCGGAGTGATTTTCGGGTTGGTGCCGCCGCTTCAGTCCACGCGCCCCAATCTGGCTCCGACTCTTAAGGACGAAGTCGGCTCCATCACCGGTGGAGCTTCGGTCGGCATACGAAAAGCCCTCGTCGCCGCTCAAGTCAGCCTGTCGCTGCTGCTGCTGATCGGAGCCGGCCTTTTCATTCGCAGCCTTCAAAACCTGAAAGATCTCGACCCCGGTTTCAAAACCGCGAATCTGCTGACGTTCTCGGTCGATGCCAGCGCCAGCGGATATCCGAAAGAGCGCACGCTGCAATTTTACCGGCAGTTGAAAGAAAAGATCGACGCCACGCCGGGAGTGGAGGCATCCAGTCTCGCGGTGGTGGGCATCCTTGAAAACAACGAATGGGACAACTGGGTAAGCGTCGAGAATTTCATGCCCAAGCTGGGCGAATGGATCGATCCCCACGTGAATTACGTTTCGCCCGATTATTTCAAGACCCTGGACGTGCCGCTTCTCGCAGGCCGCGATTTCCGGATCACGGATGTGGCCGGCGCGCCCAAAGTTGCCATCGTCAACGAGAAATTCGCGAAGCGGTATTTTGGAGGCAATGCGCTCGGCCGGCATATGGGCATGGGCGGGGATCCAGGAACCAAGCTGGATATGGAAGTCATCGGCGTGGCTCGCGATACAAAATACGAAAGCATGCGCGACGAGATGCCCATTGAAGTGTTCACGCCGTACTTGCAAAGGAATTACACTAACTCGATGCGCGCGTACATCCGCACCGCGCGCGATCCCGAACAAATGTTCTCCGCACTGCGCGGCGTAGTGAACGGGCTCGACTCCAACGTCCCGATGTACCAGATGAAAACGCTGGAAAAACAGGTGGAGAATTCCCTGGTCACGGAACGCCTGGTCGCCAGCCTGTCGAGTGCATTCGGCCTGCTGGCGACGCTGCTCGCCGCGATCGGGCTCTATGGCGTGATGGCGTATACGGTAGCGCGCAGAACCCGTGAAATCGGCATCCGCATGGCGTTGGGCGCAGCGGGAAGCGACGTGATCTGGATGGTTATGAAAGAAGTTCTGATTCTGATCGCAATTGGCATCGGAGCGGCTCTTCCGCTCGCGTTCGGATTGACCGGATTCGTGAAGGCGCAGCTTTACGGCATCGCGCCGTATGATCCCCTTTCGATGGTCTTGGCAACCCTCGGAATCGGACTGGTAGCCTTGACCGCGGGCTATGTACCGGCTCGCCGCGCCACCCGAGTCGATCCGATGCGCGCCCTCCGCTGGGACTAGTAGATCTTCATTTAGCAATGGCCGTCGCATCCCGCGCCCCCGAGCCGCGACCACAGGGAGCGGTCGATGCCGATGCTTCCTCGATGTCTCCACCGTCCAAATCGCTAGCTGGCGCGCAGCTTCTGCATCAACCTCGCCAGCGCTTCGTCCGTCGAGCCCGACGACGCACAGTTCGACTTCCGCTGCTGCCAGAGCTGCTCCGCGAGCATCAGCCGCTCCTCAGCCAGCTCATTCGTGACGTTACCGCGAACCCTGGCCTTCAGTTCCTTGTCGGCCTGATCGAGCAGACCCTCTGACTGCGCATCCACCGGACACCGCGCCAGTGCATCGCGAGCCAGCTCCAGAATCCGCACGCTTCGGCGAAACTTTTCGGCCGAACTGAGAAGCCGCAGCGTCGGATCGAGTCCCGCCATCTCATCCGCCAGATCCGCCTGCGCCGTCGCTCCCGCGCTCCGAAACGCCGTCGCAGCCGCGCGATAATTTCCCAACGCCAGCTCCGCGTGTCCCAGACCTTCATAGTTCGACTTGTCCTCGGAATCCACGCGGATTAACGAGCGATACGCCGCTTCCGCCCGCCCCGGCGCGCCGGCTACCAGGAAAAGATGCGCCACCTGCTTTCGAACCCCGATGTCATTTTGTGCCTCGGTATCCAGCGGCAGCAGTTCCGCCAATAAATCTTTTTCCGATCCGTTGGCGGCGAGAAGATTCGCCAGTTCCAGCCGCGCCTGCTTGGTCCGCACGCCTGCGTCTTGATCCCACGTCCCGTAGATCGCGCGATGATAATATGCCGCCGCGTCCGTCGCTTGGCCGTTCCTCACCGCCAGACGCGCCGCGAGCAGATTGGCTTCGCCATCGTTCGGCGTGCGACTCAGAATTTCCGACAGCATGGATTGCGCTTCTTCGAACTTGTTCGCCTGAATCAGCGCCGCGGCCAATCGCAACGCGTATCGCCTATCCATGCGATCCATAGCGTAAGCCTTGCGAAGCTGGTCTACCGCGTCGAGCGCGCGATTCGATTCCAGCAGCCGCGTGCCGTCTTGGTAGTACTTGCGAGCCTGGGCGCGAGTCTCCTGACTGTCGACGCGCGCCAGCACCAGATCGATGGCCCATAGCGAAGCGATGACTGCGGCCACTATGGCGATCAGGCCGAGCTGATTGGTGCGTGCGGTGCTAATCGGCGCCATCGCGCTCCACTCCATAGGCCGCGAGAACGTCGGCCAAGGTTATAATTCCCCGCGATTCGCGGATATTGGCGCGGCTCACCACCGGCAAGGCGTCGACGGCCGCGGCGCCCATCCGCTCCAATGCCACCGCGAGCGAATGATCGGGATGCACGTAAGGGAAAGCGGCGTCGGGCGGGACCAGCTGGCGCAACGACGTCGCCGAGGCTCGTTCCTCCAGATCGCGCACTGTAACCATCCCATAGAGCCGGTCCGCATCCCCCACCGGCCACGCGTTGCGGCCCATCTCAGCCAAGCGTTGATTCGCGGCCGGTACCGTCAGGTCGGCCCCGAGCGGTGCGGGCCCGGTCTTCATCACCTGCGCGACGCGAATTCCGTCGACTTCCCGGCGCGACTCGCCCGTCGGGAGAAACACTCCTTCTTGCAGCGCCAGAGCTTCATAAATGGGCTCGCGCTGCAGCTTCTGTGAAACAAAAAAGCTGATCAGGTTCGCGATCATCAGCGGAACGATGATCGAATAATCCCGTGTCATCTCGAAAATCATGATGACCGAGGTGAGTGGAGTGCGTACGATTCCGGCAAACGCTGCACCCATCCCGATCAGCGCATAAGCTCCGGGATTGGCGGTGATATGCGGAAATAAGGAGTGCGCGACGCTGCCGACGCTGCCGCCGATCATCGCGCCAATAAAAAGGCTGGGTCCGAAAATGCCGCCCGCGTTGCCCGATCCGTAACAGGCCGGCGTCGCGATTAGTTTCAAAACGGCGAGCGCTACAACAGTTTTTAGAGGAAAATCGCCGCCCAGCACCATGTCGACGAAATCGTACCCGACGCCGAGCACTTGCGGCATGAACCAGCCCATCAAGCCGACCAGCAGGCCGCCGGCCACCGGCTGTATCCATTCCGTCGATTTCGGAAACGTTTTGAACCAGGTGCGAATGCGAAGCAGCAGCTTCACGAAAACCACGGAAGCAAGGCCTCCCACTAAACCCAGGACCGCGTAGAAACCGAACTCCAGCGGATTCACCAGTTGGTACGGCGGGACATGAAACAGCGGCTGATCGCCCAGCACCAGGTGCAAGACCATCCACGAAGTCGCCGAAGCGATCACTACCGATCCCAGCACCGGAGCGTGCAGATCGCCCAGAATTTCTTCGAGAGAAAACAGCACCGCCGCGATGGGCGTGTTGAAGGCGGCAGCCAGCGCGGCCGAGCATCCCACCGGCACCAGCGATTTCACATCTTCGGGGGCGAGCCCGAAGCGGCGGCCCAATACCGAGGCGATACCCGCGCCGATGTGCACGGAAGGTCCTTCGCGGCCGAGCGCAATACCGCTGGCGAGCGATCCTGAACAACAAACAAATTTTCCAATGACGGTCTTCAGCGAGATGTACCCGTTATTGATGAAAAGGGCAAACTTGGTCTGCGGGATTCCGCTGCCCCGCGCGTTGGGAAAATAGCGCGAAAGCAGAAATCCGGTGACCAGCGCCCCCGCGGTAGGGATCAAAACGCGCCGCCACGCGGCGCCGCCCGCAGGATACATGCGCGCGGCCAGTCGGCCAGTCAGCAGAATGAAAGCAACCACGACCAATCCGACCATCACTCCGATCACCAGGCTGAGGAAGATCGTAAGATTACGCGGGGTCGCCGAACGAGGCGGCTCAGGGCTCACCATTCCAGGCTATCGCATCGTACTTAACGATGACGATACATAGACGTCTGTATACTAGAAACTCTGAGTATGCCCAAACCGGACTCCCTGCAAGGCTCCCTCGATCTGCTGGTCCTGAAGATTCTGTCCCGCCGTCCGCGCCTTCACGGCTACGCCATCATGACCGCCATTCAGGACATGTCCGGCGATGTGCTACGCGCTGAGGAAGGCTCGCTTTACCCTGCCCTCCACCGGATGGAAGAATCCGGCTGGATTCGCGCCAAGTGGATCACCAAAGACACCGGACGGCGCGCCCGCACATATGAGCTGACGGCCGCCGGCCGGCAGCGGCTCACAGCCGAGGAATCGCGTTGGCAGGCGGTTACTTCGGCGGTCAATCGCGTTTTACGAACCGCTTGAACCTCGTTAGCTATGCCGTTCGGCAAAATGCGACACAAGCAAGGGAAAGAGAAGACGAATTTCTTACGGCTTTCCAATTCAAAAATCTTCACGCGACTGTTATTTTTGATTTGACTTTACTTTCCATCTAGGAGTAAATTCGAAACAATTCTGTAAGTTTGGAAGAGCGCTAATCAAATTTAGCTGCTTTTGTTCCAAACGGGTTGTGTTGTCGGCCGGACTCCTGGTAAGAGACCAGCCGAGGGAAAGGGCTTTATGACCAAACGCTTTGGCGTTGCGCATTTTTGTGCCTTCGCAACTCTTGTTTGTCTTGTCGGCCTAAGCGTCTACGGACAAACCATCACCACCGGCGATCTCACGGGAACGATTACCGATGCGACCTCAGCGGTGGTTCCATCAGCCACAGTGACTTTAAAGTCCACCGACACAGGCGAAGTGCGCACCGTCCAGACCAACAACAACGGCGTGTATCACTTCATCTTCGTCAAACCCGGTAATTACACAATTTCCGCGACATCTGCCGGTTTGACCTCCGATACCACGAAGGTAGTGGTGGAAGTGGGCCAAGCCGTCACCCTGGACTTGGTTGCGAAGGTCCAGTCCGTCGGCCAGGTCATCGAGGTTAACGAAAAGCATCGGGTTGATTAATACTGAGAACGCGAACCTGTCTGCGACTTTCACCGCCAAGCAGATGGAAAGTCTTCCCATGCCAGGCGGCGATATTACCACCATCGCATTTACCGTTCCCGGAATTAACTTGAGCACTGGAGCCGGTTACGGAAACTTCAGTTCCCAAGGCCTGCCCGGCACGTCGAACCTGTTTACGATAAATGGCGCCGATTACGACGATCCGTACCTCAACCTGAATAGCTCGGGAGCCAGCAACCTGACGCTGGGCGCAAACGAAATCTCGGAGGTCACCGTCGTTCAAAACGGCTATAGCGTCCAATATGGACGTTTCGCCGGAGCTCAGATTAACTACGTCACCAAGCATGGAACCAACGCCTTTCACGGCGATCTGGTCGAAAACTGGAACGGTGACATGCTGAACGCCAATGACTTTTTCAACAATCTGAACGGCGTTCCCAGACCCAGGGACGATTCGAATCAGTACGCGGCGTTGCTGAGCGGGCCGGTGATCAAGAACAAGCTGTTCTTCCTGGTCGATACGGAAGGCATCCGGTACGTGTTGCCGGTTACCAGCGTCGTCACCCTTCCTTCGGTGGCTCTTGAGCAATACGCGTTGGCTAACGTCGCTCCAGCAGCGAGATCCCTCTATCAGAGCGCATTCAACATCTGGAACTCCTCGCCGGGTGCGGCTCGTTCCGTCCCGGTTACCAACGGCTCCGGACCGTTGCAGGACGGCAATGAAGCCTTAGGATGCGGACAATTGGCTGGAACTCCCGCGCTGAGTGGCGGAATCTTCGGAACCGACGTGGGCTGCGCTCGAGCCTACGCCGCCAACGGCTCCAATCAGAATTCCGAGTGGTTACTAGCTGGCCATCAACGGATTCGCAAACGCGTACGACGCGAACACCGCGCAGTTCCCGACGTTCGGCAGCTTGCCGCTGACCCAACGGGATCCGATGTTCACCAACGTGACCCAGCTAACCAATCTCGGCATATCCAACTACGACGGCCTGACAGTTCAGTTTAAGCGCGCCCTGGCGTACGGATTCTACGGCCAGATCGGGTGTACCTGGAGCCACGCGCTCGATGATATTTCCAACGGAGGCGCCGGAGAATTCTACAACGGAGGGACCTCGCTAACCGCACAGGTGAGTCCCAACCTTGCGAATAACTACTCGAACGCCGATTACGACATCCGCCACAGTCTGGTTGCGGATTTCGTATGGGACACCCCGTGGAAGTCTTCGAACAAGGCCATGAATTACGCGGTCGGCGGCTGGACACTGTCCGGTAAATTCTATTTCCGCTCGGGAACGCCGTTCAGTATCACCGACGGACTGCTCGCCGGTGAGCTGGGAGGCAATTCCATCGGCGGGAGCATGCTGGCCACATACATCGGCTCAGGTCTCTCTAGTTCGTGCGGAAGCGGCGCCGTGAGCACACCCTGCTTCAGCTCATCGCAATTTGTGAAATCGGGCGATGAGACCAATTTCGGCAACCTGGCCCGGAATGCCATTTATGGCCCCGGCTACGCGGATGTGGACACGTCGCTCTACAAGAAGTTCCCGATCGGCGAGCGGATGTACTTGCAGCTCGGCACCAGCGCCTACAATCTGTTCAACCATCCGAACTTCGCCGCGCCCGGACATAACGTCGCCGTACCTGGCTTCGGACTGATCACCAGCACGGTAACGCCGCCGACCAGCGCCTATGGCGCATTCCAGGGTTCCGCGGTGTCCGGCCGGATCGCGGTGTTAACCGGCAAGTTCCTGTTCTAAAAGGATCGCGAGCTTTCGAGCCCAAGCGAAACCAAGATTAACCTCCACATATCATCAACTCACGCGAGCCGCGACCAAAGGGAGTCACCATGGGCCTGCGGCCCACCGATGGTGATGAAAATAGATTTTGCGATCTACACAGAATCAATGCTTTACCCCCTATTTTCAGGGGAGCGGTTAATATAGCGGGTTTCACACAGACTCCGCTGGTAAATGGAGCCCCGGAAGGGTTCTCGCCTCGACTCCAGCGGCAACCTTGGATAGAGGATAATGGCAGCAATGCTGCTCTCACGAACAGCCCTTACCGCAGCCGGCGGCCTGATCGCGACACTGGCAGTCGCGCAAGCCCAAACTGCGCGGACCTACGGCCCCGGCCGGATCTGGTGGGACGCAGGTCAGGCCGATGTTCTTCCGTGGGACGAAGACTACGAAGACCCCGACGGACAAATACGAATTCTGAACGCTTCCGGAGCCGTCCACACCGGCGACCAGCCGTTCTTTGAGCCGCTGGGCGCCAACGGGCGCGCCTGCATCACCTGCCATCAGCCGTCGAACGCGATGAGCGTTTCGGTCGCCGCCCTCCGCGAGCGCTGGAAGGAGACCCAGGGCAAGGACCCCATTTTTGCCGCCGTCGACGGCTCCAACTGCCCCGATCTGCCGCAGAACGCCAGAACCTCGCACTCGCTGCTCCTCGATCATGGTCTGTTCCGAATCTCCCTGCCCGTGCCGAAAGACTCCGAGTTTCGAATCGAGGTCGTCCGCGATCCCACCGGCTGCAACACCAGCTCCGTCTATGGACTCGCCGGCGCAAATCCATCGGTCTCTGTTTTCCGTCGCCCTCGGGTCGCGGCAAATCTGAAATTCGTGGCGAATCTGATGGCCGACGCGCGGGAGCCGTCGCTGGACGCACAGGCAATTAATGCCATCATGGTCCACGAAGAAGCCAAGCTCCCGCCCACTCCGGAGCAACTTCGCAAAATCGTCGACTTCGAATCGCAGGTTTACACCGCGCAAGTCTCCGATATTCGCGGCGGGTACTTGAGCGAACCGCCCGCGTTAGGCCCCGACAATCTGGCCAACGGCAAATCCGGCGCGCTCCGCGGCAATTCCGTAAGTCCCGTCTTGCTCGGAATCGACGTGTGGAGAAAACCGAAAGACGCTGGCGACCTTGGAGTGCAACTCGAGTTTCGCGCCTCCGTCGCGCGCGGAGCCGACGTTTTCTTTTCCCGCCCCTTCCGCGTCCGTAAAGATTCGGGAATGTACACGTGCGCGAGCTGCCACGCCTCCGGCAATACACGCTATGCGAATATCGAGGGCGGCAACCGCCCGCCGTCGAACCAATCCCCTGAGCTTCCCTTGTTTCGAATCACGTGCGACGCAGCAGCCCCCCCGCATCCGACCCTGGGCCGCATCATTTACACGCAAGACCCCGGCCGGGCGCTCATCACCGGGAAATGCGCGGATGTCGGTTCCATCGTCATGCAGCAATTCCGAGGACTGGCCGCCCGAGCCCCCTATTTTTCGAATGGCTCCGCAACCAGCCTCAGCGACGTGGTCGACTTCTACAATGAGAAATTTGACATCAAGTTCACGGAGCAGGAAAAGCAGGATCTGATGAATTTCCTGCGAGTCTTATGACCACATCCAGGAAAGAAGCCATTCGGGCTTACAAAGAGCGCAAGATTCCGCGCGGCGTGTTCGCGGTGCGATGCAGCGCCACCAACCGCGTCTGGGTAGATTCGACTCCGAACCTGGAGGCTGCCGAAAACAGAATATGGTTCGCCTTGCGCCAGAGCGATATTCACAGCGATAAATCGCTCGTCATGGAATTCCAGACTCACGGCCGCGAAGCGTTCACCTTCGACGTTCTGGAACAGATAGACGATGACGTGACCGCGATCGCGCTCAAAGATGTTTTGAAAGAAAAAAAACTCCACTGGATGGCGCAATTGAGCGCAACGTCGATTTCTCCCATCTAGCCGTGGGCGCCTTCGAACAATTCCTGGCAGCGATCCACAAGCACCCTCGCTGGAGCTGGGCCGCGCTCGCGGTCTATGCGGCTGCGGTCACATTTCCGCACGAAAACGTCCAGTATGTCGTGAACCTGATCGCGATCCGGTTCACCCACAAGCGCCTGTATCAAGGCTCGGCGGCCATCGCTCTGTTCGAAGTGGCGCTGCTGACGCTCATCCTCGTCCGAAGGCTCGTCAGGCAACCCGAGCGAGGCAAGCTCGCCGCGTTCTGGATTCTCACCATCGGCCTGATCTGGGGAACCTGGCGCGCGTTCACGGCCAATAATGTCGAGCTGGTGCATTATCCGCAGTATTTTCCCGAAGGGATCGCGCTAGTGGCGTTAACGCTCTCTCCCGCGGAATCGCTGGCCTGGATCACCATCTTCGGCGGACTCGACGAGTGCTTCCAATACTGGCATCTAATGGGCGACAAGCTGGTTCCGTTCGACTTCAACGACGTCTATATGGACCTTCTCGGCGGCGCGGCCGGAGTCCTGTTTGCGATGGCTTTCTTACGATGCAAACCGCGGCCGCCGGGCTCGTGGTCCACCGGGAAAATGTTTTTCCGGCCCGGCATCGTGGCGATTCTCGGCATCGCTTTCACGGGTCTCGCGCTGTGGTGCGTCGGCCTGATGCAGCTTTACCAGGACCCGTCAAGACATTATTGGTTCGCGCTGAGTCGCATGAAAACCACCGCATACTGGGTCGTGGTTGGCGCCAACGGACCGCACCGGTATCACACGCTTTCACCCATAGAAGGCCCCATCCTGATCCTGGCCACCATCGCGCTCTACGGCATGCTCGACCGTCGCCTGGAGATTTCTGTGCTGCAATGAAGGTATGAAACGCTGGACCGTTGTAGCATTCTGCGGCGCATTTCTTGCAGTCTCCGCTCCCGCCGACGAAGGCATGTGGACCTTCGACAACCCGCCCACCAAGCTGATCCAGGAAAAGTACGGCTTCAGGCTCACCAAGGATTGGCTGGATCACGTGCGCCTCGCCTCGGCGCGCCTGAACGACGGAGGCTCGGGATCGTTCGTCAGCACGCACGGTCTTCTGTTGACCAATCATCACGTGGCGCGCGGCCAGTTGCAGAAGAATTCCACTCCCGAACACAACTACATCCGCGATGGCTTCTATGCGAAGACGCAAGCCGACGAAATGAAGTCGCCGGATATGGAAGTGAACGTCCTGATGTCTACCGAAGACGTGACCGCTCGCATTCAGGACGCCGTCAGAGGCGCGAAAAATACCGACGAAGAATTCGCGCTGCGAAAAAAGATTATCGCCCGGATCGAGCGTGAAAGCACCGAAAAAACCGGCCTGCGCAGCGATATCATCCCGTTGTATCAAGGCGGCGAATACTGGCTGTATCGCTATAAGAAATACACCGACATCCGGCTCGTCTTCGCGCCCGAAGAGCAGGCCGCCTACTTCGGCGGCGATCCCGATAACTTTACTTATCCCCGTTACGATCTCGACATGGCCTTGTTCCGCGTCTACGAGAACGGCAAGCCGATCGATACTCCGAATTATTTGAAATGGAACGCGAAAGGCGCCGCCGACGGCGAACTCGTGTTCACGTCCGGCAATCCCGGTTCCACCGATAGACTCGACACTTTTTCCCAAATCGAGTTTCGCCGCGACATCATGCTTCCCAACGAACTGAAAATCATCAAGCACAGAATCGCCGTGCTCGAGCTATTTTCAAAAAACGGGAAAGAGCAGGCGCGCGAAGCCGAGACCGAGATTTTCGACCTCGAAAACGGCGTCAAGGAATATGAAGGCGAGTTGAACGGCCTGGAAAATCCGCGCGTGATGAATACCAAACGCACGGAGGAAGAAAAATTCAAAGCCGCCGTAACTGCGAATCCCACGCTGAAATCGGAATACGGCGGAGCCTGGGACGAAATCGCGGCATCCGAACGCAAGGCCGGAACGCGAATCAAGGAACGTTTCTACCACAGTACCGATTCACGTTTCGCTGGCATCGCGGCCGCGATCGTGCAATACGTCGCTGAAGTAAAGAAGCCCGATGGGCAGCGCCTGCCTGGATATCACGACTCGCAGCTCGAATCCCTGCGCTTCGATCTTCTGTCGCCCGCGCCGGTCTATAGCGATATGGAAATTGCGCGTATTACCGGCCAGCTCGAAATGGACGTTCAGGAAATGGGCGCGAGCGACCCCTACCTGAAGATCGTCCTCGGCGGAAAGAGCCCGCATGACGCAGCGCTCGCGATGATCAACGGCACCAAACTCGACGATCCCGAAGTGCGTCGCAAGCTGATCGAAGGCGGCGAGGCGGCGGTCAATGCGTCCACCGATACCATGATCGCGATGGCGCGCAAACTCGATCCCATGCGCCGCGATTATGTGAAGTGGATGGAAGACAACGTCGAAAGCATCGAGCAGCGCGCCGGCGAAAAACTGGGTCGCGCGCGATTCACCGTTTACGGAAAGAGCACCTATCCCGATGCGACGTTCACGCTGCGCCTGTCCTACGGCACCGTCAAAGGGTATCCGATGAACGGCACCAAAGCGCCTCCCAAGACCACGTACTACGGCCTGTTCGATCGCGCCGCGAGCTTCGATTACGCGCCGCCGTTCAACTTGCCGTCGCGCTATCAGGAAAGCCGCGCAAAACTGGATCTTGCGACGCCGCTCGATTTCGTAACCACCAATGACATCGTGGGAGGAAACTCCGGATCGCCCGTAATCAATCGAGCCGGAGAAATCGTCGGGCTGATTTTCGACGGCAATATCGAATCCCTGGTGGGCGATTACGTTTACGACGGAGAAACCAATCGCGCCGTCGCCGTCCACACCGCGGGCATGACAGAAGCGTTACGCAAACTCTACGGAGTGGATCGTTTGCTTAGCGAGCTCATCGCCCAATAAACGCCATTCAAAATCTCCGCGACCGCGGAGAATATTTCGCCGCGCGACGTGTCTAGTCACACGTATATGCGCACCAAACTTCTCTTAGCGACTCCCTTTCTCGCAATCTGACGCGCCCGGCTTCCGAATCTGCGGTCCATAGCTGACGCCGCTCGCCGAGGCGCGACCACAAGGAGCGGTTAATGTTAGGGTCTTCACACAGACTCTAGCCCGCGCGGATCTTGTCTCAGGGCTACCAATCCCGAAACGACCG
>Ga0209517_10002632_pt1 | contig 25049 bp, 22 predicted proteins | sample PeaSoiMetSII2010_FD_187695 | JGI IMG/M metagenome (GOLD analysis project Ga0209517, IMG submission 187695) | Peat soil microbial communities from Weissenstadt, Germany - SII-2010 (SPAdes) (version 2) | ecosystem: Environmental > Terrestrial > Soil > Wetlands > Peat | place: Germany... | reverse complement strand
ATCATCTACACCCAGACTGATTTTGAGGCGGAGACCAAGCGGCTTACCGACAGCAAGGGAGTAGACGTGGTCTATGACGGCGTCGGTAAGAGCACCTTTGACAAGGATATGAACGTTCTGCGTCCCCGCGGGTACCTGGTGCTGTTCGGCCTAGCGAGCGGGCCGGTTCCGCCGCTGGATCCAAGTAAGCTCGCGCAGAAGGGTTCCTTGTTTCTCACGCGTCCGACTCTGGCTCATCACATCGCTGCCCGCAAGGAACTCGAAAGCCGTGCCGCGGATGTTTTTGGCATGATCGCCTCCGGCAAGCTGAAGCTTCGCATCCAGCATGTTTATCGGTTGGAGGAAGCCCAACAAGCGCATCGGGACCTGGAAGCGCGCAGAACCACAGGCAAGCTGTTGTTGGTGCCGTAAGCGGCTCTTAGAGGCGGCCCGGCCCACCCCTGGCACGAGAAGTCTGCTCGCGGCATTTCTGCAAAGCGCGATGTCTACATTAGACGCCCAAGTCGTCGGACACGGCGATAGGCGGTTGTGAGCGGTGCAGTCTTCGCAGCATCAAGCTGCCGCCGGGAATTGTCGGCCCGCGGGTTGTTTCCGAGTTGCCCGTCATCCGGAGACGCAAGGGGGTTTGTCTTCGGCACTATTGCTTGTCTTCACAAGCATGCTTGCTCACGCCCAGGAGCCAACATTTCAAGACCTGATTACCCGCTGACGCGGGGTGTTATGGTTTTGCAGCGCGCTTTCCGGGTACGGTGGCCAGACGCTCAGCAATGCACAGGTACGTTGCCGAGTTACAGATAAGCCCAATGTGCGTCCCGGAAACCTCAACGTCCACCTTCGGGTCGCCGGTCCGGCAGTAGCGCCAGTCGACGATTCCGTCCTCACGGGTATAGATGGCGGTTTGCGCCACAGATCTTGGCCATTTCCGGCGGAGAGAGCGCGCGAAGGCGCAGGAGCACCGGCTGGTCGCGCATTCCACCGGCGGATTCGGATACTGGCTGCGGATCCGGCGGCGTACGAGGTCGCCCAACTTGAGCACCAGTGGGTGTGCCACGAGCCCCCGGAAGGGAGAGCCCAGAGTGATGACGGAAGCGATGCGGTCGGGCATGCGGACCGCCGCGGAACGGGCGAAGATTCCGCCCAGGCTATGCCCGACCAAGTGCACCCGCTGTCCCGTCTCCACGTATGCCCGGTCAATGGTCGCCGCAAGGTTTCGCGCCAGCACGTTGGGGCACTCGGCCGCCAAACCCATCCCGGAGAAGTATGCACGGTAGCCGACACGGGCGAGCCAGCCGTATAGTTCAAACAGGATCAAGTCCATCCCCAGAAGACCTGGGATGATGACTACTGCCGTTCCGTCTCCTGCAGGAACCCCCAGGCCGTAATACACCGGAGACAGCCGCAGCGCGGCGAATTCCAGGAGCAAGAAAGGTTCATAGAGAATCGGCAGCGGAGAAGGAATCTCCTCATGAGGAAGGAAGCGAGCCTTCGGTGGTCTTTTCAAACTTCCCACTTTGGCCATCATACTTGATCCGCTTTGAAATGTATCTTGCGCCTAGTATCAGCTTGCGATCAAGTGGCGATGCAAGAAGTTTGCCGGGTTTGCGCCCGAAAGTCTCCGCATCTTTCGTGTCTGCCGATTGACGAAAGGCGGCCTAACCCATTGAGCGACAAGAGAAAATGAATGAACGAGCCAGCAGAATTCGTCCCCGTTACCGTTTCAGGTACCACCGCCATGAGCTCCTGACCTGAACATGATCGACGGAATCTAGGTCGGGCCTCCCCTTTCGCTGTTTTCGAAGGTGGGACCAAACCTTCCTTCGGTTCCTTGCCACCACCTAACCCAATTGTGGAGCGGAATGGCGATGTGTTTCGGGAGAATGGTCGGCGACTCGGAAACTACCCCACTGACAAGCCTGCCGGCCGCGTCCTCTGGCATGTCCACGAGAAAGCAAACCCGGTTCGCTTGACGCACTCATGCCCGCCACCTAACATGCGCTCGCATGGCGATTCTCGACACTCTCCGTTCTCCCCTCGGCTTTCTGCAAAGCAGGCTTCCCCCCATTCCGCACCGCGATGTGCTCGCAGCCGAGCAAGAGTGGTGGAAGAGTGAGGGCGTCGCCATCTCCGGCGCGATCGATCGTGCCGGAACGCCATGGGTTCGCATGTTCGACCGCTCGGGCCGCCGCGTCGATGAAATCCTGTACCCTCGCGAGTACGAGACCATGTTGCGGAAGGGCTACCGCTCCGGCGTAGTCTGGCGTGCACTCGAAGAAAACTCGCTCATCCCGACTTATCTCTTGATGTACACGATTTCGTTTTACGATCCTGGCGTTTGCTGTCCGTACACGGTGTCGCTGGGCACGGCTGTGCCGCTCGCCAAGTACGGGAGCGCGGAATTGCAGGCGCGGTTCCTGCCTCAGCTTTTGCGCAAGGACGATTCCGCGTGGCAGGGCGCCACCTGGATGACGGAGATCGGCGGCGGCTCCGATCTGGGCGCCGGCGTTAAGACCATTGCCCGGCCCGCGGCCGATGGCTGGCTGCTGACCGGCGACAAGTATTTTGCCAGCAACGCGGCGGCTGAGCTGGCGGTGGTGGCGGCGCGTCCGGAAGGAGCTCCGCCGGGCGTGCGCGGGCTGGCGCTGTTCCTCGTGCCTCGCTATCGCAATAACGAAGACGGCAGCCTCAACCGCTTCATCCGCCGGCTGAAAGACAAGATTGCCACTCGCTCCGTGCCGACCGGGGAAATCGAGCTGCGAGACAGCGAAGCCTATCTGCTCGGCCCGGCTGACGCAGGAATTTATCTGATCCTGGAAGTTCTGAATCTTTCCCGCGTGGCCAACAGCGTGGTGAGTGTTGCGCTGGCGCAGCGGGCCGTGGCAGATGCACTCGCCTATGCGGAGCGCCGCACCGCGTTCGGCAAGCGCATTCTCGACCATCCGCTGCTTGGGCGCCAGTTTGAAGTCCGCCTGAAATCGCTTCGATCCGCATTTGCCCTGGCGTGGGAATCGGTTCGGCTCCTCGACCAGGTGTGGATGGAACGGCCGCCTTACTCCGAGCGCTATCATCTCTTCCGGCTGGTGGCCCATTTGGCCAAGTACTGGACGGCCGAGTTCGCGGTGGACACGGCGAAATGGGCGATGGAGGTTCACGGCGGCCTCGGCACGCTGGCCGAGTACGGAGCCGAACGCTGGCTCCGGGAAGCGATGATTCTCGCCATCTGGGAGGGGACTTCGCACCGCCAGATCCTGGACGGACTGGAAGTGATGGAACGCAAGCAGGCGCACAAATTGCTCTTCGCGCGGTTGGCGGAAATTGCGCCCGCCAGGGAATTGCAGGAGATGGAATCAGAAGTCCAGCGGCTCCTGAATCTGCCGCACGATCAAAAGGAAGCCGAGGCGGAAGCCCTCTTCAGGCGGCTTGCAGTTCTTTCCGCAGATCAGCTTTCCCTGAAGTATTCGCAGTAAACAGGCAAGCCCGCCGGCCGCTCCGCTACCCGTCCTGCAACGGATGGGCATCACTCGGACTATAACGGCCCACTCGTAGAAGTGGCCATGCGCACTCGTTGGGCACGCATCGGGCAGATTCCGGACGGTTTGCCAGCAACTCTTCCTCCCCCTGCCCGGCCTCCCCCTCCAATGATCCCGTCACATGCCAAGGTAGGCCTGCCTAACGAGGTCGGACTCGAGCAGCTCTTCCCCTTTTCCCTCCAGGACAATCCGCCCCGTCTGCAGCACGTAGGCTCGGTCGGAAACACTCAGGGCTTCGTAGACGTTCTGCTCGACGAGGAACACGGTAATCCCCTTCTGGCGGATGTCGTGGATCTTCTCGAAGATGTCGGCCACCAACTTGGGCATGATCCCCAGCGACGGCTCATCCAGCATCAGCAAGGCTGGGCGCGACATCAACCCGCGGGCGATCGCGACTTGCTGCTGTTCTCCCCCGCTCAAGGTTTCGGCGCGTTGTTTCCTCCGCTCTCCGATCCAGGGAAACATCTGCAGAATGTTCTCCAGGGACTCCGCGACATCCTTGTCGGAATCCAACGCGTAGGCGCCCAGCAAGAGGTTGTCCCACACCGACAGCCGGCCGAACAGCTGCCGCCCTTCCGGGACCAGAGCGATTCGCCGCTTGACGATGTCATAAGGGGGAACGACGTGGATGGGCTCGTTGTCGAGCAGGATCGTGCCCTCCCAAGGCCGGAGCAGACCGGCGATGGTGCGCAGGATGGTGCTCTTCCCGGCGCCGTTGGACCCGATGAGGCTCACCACTTCGCCGCGCCGCACCGTCAGGGAGACATCCTGCACCGCACGGACGCCCTTGTATCCGACCGACAACCCCTTAATGTCGAGCATGGTACCGCTCACCCAGATAGGCGCGGATGACCTCAGGGTTGACGACGATCTTTTCCGGCACGTCCTCCACGATTTTCCGCCCCGAGTTGATCCCGATAACTCGATGCGACAGCTCCATGACCGCTTCCATGACGTGCTCCACGATCACCAGTGTAATGCCCCTCTCCCGCACCTTGCGCACCAGGGTCATCATCTCCTTGAGCTCGACCGGGGTCAGGCCCGCCATGGCTTCGTCCAGCATGAGCAGCTTCGGCTGGGTGGCCAGGGCCATGGATACCTCCAGCCTCTTCTTGTCCGGGATGGTAAGGGACGCCGCTGCCGCATCCCGCTTCTCCCACAGGCCGGCGAAGGCCAGGATTTCTTCTGCCTTCGCCCGCGCCGCTCCTTTCCTGGCGCTGTGCAGGAAGGCCCCAGTCATGACATTCTCCAGGACCGTCATGTCGCTGATCACCAGGACGATTTGGAACGTCCGGGCGATCCCCATCTTGCAGATCCGATCCGTGCTGAGACCGGTGATATCCCTCCCTTGGTAGAGGACCCGTCCGGCATTCGGCCGGTAGAAGCCGGTGATGCAATTGAAGAGGGTGCTCTTCCCGGACCCATTCGGCCCGATGATGCCGACGATCTCGCCCTCGCTGACCGTGAAAGAAATATTGTCATTCGCCAGCAATCCGCCGAACCGCTTGGTGATGCCCTGCACCTCGAGCAGGGGCGCCGCACTCATGGCTTCCTCCTCCCCGCCCCGCCTCCGTCCACAACTGCGGCAGATGGCGCTCTTCCTCCGATTCTCGAGAGCAAGCCCCACACGCCCTGGGGGTGGTAGGCGGAGATCAGCATGATCAGACTCCCGTAGACGATCATGTCGATGCCGGTCCCCTTGTAGCCGAGCCAGACGCGCGTTCCTTCGGAGATCGGCAGCAGGATGGCTGCGCCGATGACCGGCCCCATGATGGAGCCCGCTCCCCCCAGCATGGCGACCAGCACCACCTGGACAGAGATGGCAAGGATCAGGACGCTGTCCGGATCCAGATACAGAATGTACTGCGCGTAGAAGCTTCCGGCGATGGCGGTGAGAAAAGCGCTGATCATGATCGCCGCCAGCCGGTACCGCACGAAATTGATCCCCACGACTTTCGCCAAGTCGTGGCTTTCCTTGATGGCGCGGAAGTAGAAGCCCATGCGCGAGGTCGTGACCCAGGAGCATACAAGCAGCGAGAGGATGAGAAAACCCAGGAGAATGTAGTAATACGGCACCTTGCTGGAGTGGAACTCGAAATTCCTAAACGATTGCGGCAGGATGGGGAGGGTCAGCCCCTCGGCAGCGCCGACCAGCTTCCAGTTGTTGAAGTGGATCCGGACGATCTCCGCAAAGGCGATGCTGGCGATGGCGAAGTAGTGGCCGCGCAGGTTGGAGCAGGGGATGCCGATGACGGCGGCAGCGAGCGCCGCCAACACCCCTCCGGCCAGCAGCCCGAGCCACGGGCTGACATGATAGGTGGTGAGCAGATAGGACGAGGTGTAGGCGCCAATGCCGAAGAAGGCCGCCTGTCCGAACGAGAACATCCCGGCGTACCCGCCCATGATGTTCCAGGCCACGCCCAACATGGCGAACAGGAACACCATGATCATGAGGTGCAGCGGAAACGAGCCCTTGACGAACCAGGGATACAGGATCAGGAGGATCAGCACCAGCGCGAACACGGAGATCTGTCTCCGCGTGAGGTTCCGCATGCTCACCACCCCAGGAGGCCCTGCGGCCGAATCCAGACCGTGATCAGGTAGACGAGGAACACGATGGCGTACTTGTAAGCCGGGTCGAAGTAATAGCCACCCAGGGTCTGGACGAATCCGACCAGGATCCCCGCGATGAAGGCCCCCTCGATGCTGCCAAATCCCCCGAGAGCGACGATGCAGAAGGAGATCAGCCCGAAGAGCCCTCCCACCTGCGGGTAGATGTAATAGTACATGGACAGGAACGCCCCTGCGATTCCCACCAGTGCCGCCCCCACGCCGAAGGACAGGGCGTTGATGCGCTCCGTGTTGATGCCCATGAGCAGGGCGGATTCGCGGTTCATCTCCACCGCCAGGATGGCCTTGCCGGTCTTGGTCTTCTTGAGGAACAGGAAAGTGCCCGCCGACACCAGCATGCTGCCCAGGGAGGCCGCGAATTTCGGGATGCTTAGCTGGATGCTGCCCAGCGTCCAGGTACCGTTAAGGAGCGGCTTCTCGATGAGGCGGAAATCCGGCGTCCAGAGCATTACGGCCAGATTGGCCAGAAAGATACTCAACCCAAATGTCACCACTAGTTGCGCCAAGATCGGGCCGGTCATGACCTTGCTGACGATGAACCGATAGCTGGCGGCGCCCACGATGAAGAGGACGGCGGCACAGATCGGGATGGAGAAAATCGGGTCCAGATGCAACAGCGTGTACGACCAGAAAGCCATGAACATGCCGAGCATCAAAAACTCGCCATGGGCGAAGTTGACGATGTTCATCACTCCCCAGATCAGTGTGAGCCCGATGGCAACCAGGGCATAGACGGAACCGATCAGGAAGCTATTCACCAGTTGCTGCAGCAAATCACCGCCCATCATCCCACCTTTCCCACCATGCCGGGAGAAACCGGCTGGTCAGCATGCCCTTGGTGTTGATCAGCCGGCCCACCGCGCGGGTCACGTCGGTCGCCTTGGCCGCACAGGAGATGTCGGCGGCCAACTTGTACCCGCACTCTTGCGCATACTTCTGCTCCTGCTTGCGTACATTGGAGCGGGACAAACCGCCTTGGGCCCCTTCCGCGAAAGCAAACTACTTTCGCGATTTCCAGGCCGGAAACGGCCACACCAAGTCCTTGGCGGCGGACTCGAACGGCCAGACGGTGACGTACTGCTGGTCCTGAATCTGCACCAGCGTACCGGTGGCGTAGATGTTCTGCTGGGTCTGGGGATCGAACTTGACCCCCTTCCACGGATAGATCACCTGATCGCCGGGGATGTTCGTCTCGCGGAGCGCCTTGACGACCGCCTCGGGCTCCGTGCTTCTCGCTCGGTTGATGGCGTCGGCGAGGACGAACGGCGCGGTGAAGCTGCGGGCGGCGTTCTCGCTCATATCTATTCCGTACTTCTTCTTGAACAGCTCGTTGACCTTCCCCACCAGCGGCTTGCTCTTGGCCAGGTCCAGCGCAAAGGTCGAGCGGACTATGATGTAGTTTCCGTCCGCCTTCACCGCCGGCAGATAGCCAGGCTCGATGTAGCCGGCCATCGTCAGCATGCCCTTGGGATTGAAACCCATCTCTTTGAAGGACTTGGTGAACAGGATGGCATCGGTGATGTAGGAGGCGTGCATAAGAACGTCCGGGTTGGCTTTGATCAGCCGGCCCACCTCGCTGGTCACGTCGGTCGCGTTGGCCGCGTAGGAGATGTCGGCGACCACCTTGTACCCGTACTCTTGGGCATACTTCTGCTCCTGCTTGCCGACGTTGGAGCCGAACTCGGTGTTCTCGTACAAGAGGGCCACGGTCTGGACCTTCTGCTTCTTGACTCTCTCGAGGTCCTTCAGGAAGTTGAACTGGTCGTGGGCGAAGATGCCGTCGTGGGGACTGACCCGGAAGAAGTACTTCAACCCCCGCTCGGTCAGCGTGGGGGAAGAGGAGTCCGAGCATACGTACGGAATCCCCAACCGCTCGGTGGCCTGGCTGGCGGTCTTGGTCACGGAGCTCTGATACGCGCCGATCACGCCGGCCACCCTGTCTTGCGTCACAACGCGCTCGGCCTCTGCTTGTCCGTTCTTCGGCTCGCCCCGCGTATCGGCCCACACCACCTCGAGCGTGGCTCCGCCAAGATTGGGCAGCCCTTCCGTCTTGGCCAAGGGGAGGTTGAGATCGTATTTCCCATTGATGATCTCCACCGCCATCTCGGCGCCCCGCTTGCAATCGAGCCCTGTGGAGGCCAGGTTGCCGGTCAGGGGATACAGTGCACCAATCTTGATCGTCTTCGGCGCAGCGAATACGGGGGAGACCAGCCAGGGCGATAGCGCGAGGGCGCTCCCACCGATCAGAAAACTTCGTCGTGTTACATTTCCCATGTTGGTCCTCCTCTTATCGACTCGATTGACCGAACTGCCGCCCTGAGAATTGCGCAGCTTTGCCGGGGTAACATCTACTGCGCGCGCGCGAAATTTGTCAAGCGGAATCAAGATCTTGATGGAGTCATTTTTGCCTTGGGCGGAACCGATCGCCCATGTGGACAGCGTTGATGAGCACGCGGCAACAAGAAAGCTGGTCGTGCCTGGCGGAATGCGCGGCTCCTCTTTCCCTGGCAATCCCCCTTCCTCGAGGGGTGCAGCGTTGCTCCACGCTAATCCCCGGCCACCGTGATTACCACCATGCGTTGGCGCCCGCGCACGTCGCATTCCAGGTGGAAGATTTGCTGCCATGTGCCCAGGACCGGCTTCCCGCTGGCGACCGGAACGGTCAGCGACGGTCCCAGCAACGTTGCCTGCAGATGCGAGTGCCCGTTGCCGTCATGCCACGCCTGCTCATGGCCATAATTGCGGCTGGGCGGGATAAGTTCGTCCAGGATGTTCGGCAGATCCTGCTGCAGCCCGGGCTCGAACTCAATGGTGCCGACCGCGGCGGTGCTGCCCACGTTGAACACGTTCACCGTGCCGGTCTGAATACCCGAGGTGGCCACCGCCGCGCCGACCTGCTCCGTGAGATCGTGCATGTCACCGTGAGCGCTGGTAGGGATGGTTATCTGCTGCTGGTAAATCATGGAGATAGTTTAGCCGCAGCTCAAGGGAAGATTGGGACGCCGTTCAGGTCATAGAAGTGACGCCGCGGTTGGCGGCTTAGTTACAATGAAATTGCGATGCAAAAGACTCTGATCCTTCTAACCGTCACGGCCGTCTGCCTGAGCGGCTGCAAGAAATCCACCATTCCCTCCGAGTCCATTGCGAAGTCCGGCGACGCGGTACAGCAGAAGCTGCAGGAACTTGCCGGGAGCGGCGCCACCGATTGCGGGCGCCTCCAGTCGCAGGCAGAGGAGCATATGAAGTCCGCCAGCGATTGCGCCACGCAGGCGGCGGAGAGCAAGCATCCCTTCTACGTGGCATACGACATGCCGGGCCTGACAGTGGGCGTTTCGGGTGACGCCGCCGGAAAACTATACTTTGTTCAAGCGGAACAACCCCAGAACGCCCAACCTGAGGTGAGAGCCGCGATCCAAAGCGGGCCCTGCCCGTCGCAGTTGCGGGTCGCGCCGAGTGGCCGCGTCACCTGCTTCGCCCCGGGCACGATGGGCACGGGGACGCACGGCGGCATGCCCATGCCACCCACGAACGCGGAAAACCCGCACGGCGGGATGGGTTTGCCTCCGCGTGGCACGCCCAACCCTCACGCCGGCAAGACGGCAGCCCCACCACCCAAGAAAAACTAATTGGGAATTGCGATGTAAGCCGATGCGGACCGGAGGCCTGATCACACCAAGAAGAAATGGCTTCTCAGGTTGAGGCCTATCCTCCCCAGTGAGTAGCCATTCCATAGTTCTGCCGAATTCGCGCGCAATTCTCAGCAAGATAGCGGCCCCAACCTCGACTTTTCCGTGCTCGACGTTGGACAAGTGGCCTGGCTGATGCCAATGCGATCAGCAAATTCCTGCTGAGTCATGTCGAAGCCGTGCAGTTCGCGTATGCGCCGCCCGACCGCCACCCGGCCGACCGGGCGACCTGCTCTTGATTGTTGTACGAGCTACGGGTATCGCGTGCCGGAGGCGAATTCACATCAGATCACTCCTTCCGCTCTCAATTCTTTCAACCTTCGGCTCCCAATTCCCAGGTAGTTCTGATAGACGAACTCATTGTCCGCGCCGATCGGCCGGCATACCCACTTTACCCTTCCGGGCGTTTTCGACATGGCTTTGAAGGTGGAATTCGCAACTAGCAGTTCGCCGTAATACGGATCATTGCAACGGACGAAGCTCCCCCTCTCCTTCCAGTGTTCTCTTCCCAAAACCTCATTCGGATTCTCGAGTCTCCCCGTCACTACCGTGCCTTTCTTGTCTGCTCTCTTACCATACTCCTGGACCATTTCGAGGATCTCTTCGGAGGTGTATTCGGCTGTGAACTTCTCGATCTCGTGCTGGATGGTGGGCTGATTGTGAGGGTTCAGCCGCTCCTTGATGGTAGGAAATTGTGCCCTCAGGTCGGGCCGGTTCATGATCTCGCACAGCGCCGTCCAGTTAGGATCGGTGAAGCCGGAAATGAACGTGTAGCCATCCTTGCACTTCACATAGGTATAAGGGAAGACAGCATAGTCGTAATTCCCGGCCCTGGGCATCTGCTCCCCCGACATGTGGAAATACTGCATAACGTAATTGGAGATAGCGAGCAGCCCTTCCGAAGGCGCGCAGTCGATGAATTGCCCTTTGCCGGTCCTTGCCCGGTCGAAGAGGGCCAGCAGGATCCCAAAGGCAGCCCAGGCACCGCCCGCATACCAGCCCATCCAACTGCCATGCTTCAGCGGCCTCTTATACTCGCGGGGTAGCTCGGGATCGAGGTCCGGCTCTCCGGTGATGGACATGATGACGCCGCGGGCTTGGTCGATGATGTCGTACGCCGGCTGATTGGCATGTTTCTCGGCATCTTCTCCATGCTGGCCGTAACTGTGGATGGCGCAAAAAATTAAACCGGCATTCTTCTTGCTCAGGTGTCTATACCCTAGGCGCAGGCCATCCAGGTGGCCGGGTTTGAAGGTCTCGATGAGCACGTCAGCCTTGGCAGAAAACTTGGAAAACAGCTTTCTTCCCTCTCCCTTGCTCAGGTCGAGAGTAATGTGGAATTTGTTCCGAGCCTCGCTGAGGTAGGCCAGACCGGAATCCTTGATCATGATCCCGTAAGGGGACATCTTGCGCGCAAGATCTCCTCCGGGAGGCTCGATGCGGATCACCTCCGCGCCCATCTCCGCCAGGATCGAGGAGGCAAAGAGGCCGGCAAAGCTGCCGTAACTGCAATCAATCACGCGAATCTGGGCCAGAGCTTCGGCTTTTTTCAACACATCTTCCGGGCGCGTCTCCCGATGTGCCCATCTTGCATACTCCGCGTCCTTGGCCATACCGACAATCGTTTTGTCATCCATCTTTTTTGCCCTCCCCGAACATCGGAAGCTTGACGCCGCTCACCCCATCCCACTCCGCCGGAGGACACTGAGACGGGACCTGCGGGTTCCACCGGAAAATGACTTTCTCGTCCTCCAGCTTCTTCACCTCCTCCGGCGGCAAGCCCAGGATCTTGGTGAAGACATAGCCATTGTCGAACCCCAGCGGACGGCTGCTCCATTTCAGTCTCCCCGGTGTTTCGCTCAATCTCGGCGGGTAGCACTGTTGCACCATAGGACCATAGAGAGGATCGTCGTATTCTTGGATCGCGCCTCGCTCCCTCAGGTGTCGGCTGTGATACGCGTCCTTGGCGCACAAAACCCGCGACGCTGCGAAGCCGTGCTTATTTCCCAGTTCTTCTACCTCCTTTACATGTTTTGTTTTGGTCCACTCGGTGATTCTGTCGAGAATTTCTCTCGCATTTTCGTCTTTGAGCCGCTGGGTAGGATCGGGATATTTCTTGTAGAGACCCGCTTGACCTATGGCTTTGCACAATCCTTTGAATTCCTCGTTGCCAAAAGCCGCCAGGGCCACCCATCCGTCGCTGCACTGGAAAACATCCGAGGGGCATATCGCGAGGTCCCTGTTTCCCGACCTTTTTCTGGTTTCGCCGGTTTTGAAGGTGTAGAGCCAGGTCCAATCGAGCCACCGGATTACGTTTTCCACCTGCATGTAATCGATGAACTGGCCTTCACCCGTTCTCGCTCGGTGATTCAGCGCTGCAACGATGCTGACGGCACACATCAGCCCGGTGGTCCAATCCGCAATCCATACTCCGGATTTGATTGGCCCCCGCTCTTCGAAGCCGGTGATGGACGAAAGCCCTCCCATGCTCTGCGCCACCGCATCGTAGGAGGTTCGTCCCGTCCAGGGCCCCCAGCTTCCATAGCCGGAAACATGCAGTTGTATGATCCTCGGATTGATCTCTCTGAGCTCTTTGTAACTCAGTCCCCATTGGGCCATTTTGCCCGGCGTGAGGTTATCCACCACGACATCGGATCGTTTTACAAGGTCCAGGAAAAGTTCCTTCGCCCGCGGGTTGCCAAGATGCATCCCTACCCAGTATTTGTTGTGGTTTTCTATTTCCAGGCCCGGGGACATGTTCTTCCAGAAATATGCATAGGGAGTCACGAACCGCATCTGATCTCCCCGTTGCCCCTCGAACTTGATCACTTCAGCCCCGAATTCTGCCAGGTAATCGCACGCAGCCGGGCCTAGGACCACGTAGCAGACTTCCAGGACCCTTATGCCTTGCAGCGCCTCCCGCTTCTCGAAGATTTGCCTGGGGTCGAATAATTCTTTCGTCAGGTCTCGATGCGATTTCTCTTTAGGCATGTCTGCTCTTTGCCCTCCTGCTACAAGCGCCCTAGCGGAGCACTCGGGATTTTCCTTCTTGATTCTGAAAATGGCCAGCATTGTACGCCCATTCGCGCCTGTCCGCGCAGCGCATCAACTCGTTCATCGATTCCTTGCCCGGGAGGCTCCGATGGACTCCAGTGCGACTCCGGGGACATCGAACATAGACGGCTTCGACGCGAAGTTGCGCTCGGGAAGATTCAGCGGGACGATCCAGCAGCGGCTAAGACCGCTCGCTCTCCTGCGGAGCAGTTCCGACAGAGCCCGAACGTCATTCGGGAGGACCCCGTCGATGGGCAGAACCACACAAGATCATGGTCGAGCTGGGGAAAACGAGGAATTGGAGTGGCTCAAGCAAATGGCCATGGGCGGCTCGGGCTTCTCCCTGCCGCCAGTGTCGGACTCTGCCAAGCAAGCACTGGAGCTAATCCTGCCGCAGTTTTGCCCCAGCCACCGCATGCTGCTGCGTCAGACGGGGCTCAAACCAGGTCGCATCGACAGCACAGGTGGCGAAACCAACCGCTGCCGCAGCACCTAAGAGGTGCAGGAACCGGCGCCGTGTGAACTGAGGGGGAGTCAACTTTGGTGCAGACCGCACTCACCGGCACTTCGGTATTGCTAACCAGCGACTATCCCGTGTACCGCGCGGTGCCTGCGTTTCGCCGAGCAGGGCTTGAAGCTGTGGCCGGCCCCTTCCCGGACGCAGGCAAGCGCGCCACGGGGCTGGCCGGGCACAAGCGCTAGCAATCCGCTCCCGACCGACGGCGAGGGCCGTTTCCCTCGCCAGCCGTCCTGAAATTAGCGCCGGCTCTGCACACCCACCCCCCTGAACCCATGAGCTTGGGCAGCGGTAGCCAGGGCGACGTCGTGAGTGGCCATAACCAATTGAGCGCCCATGGTCTCGCGCCAGAGTAGGGCCGTGGCCAGATGGATGGCGTCCAAGGTCCCAAGCTCCGTGGGCTGGGGCTGTGCCGCGCGATCGAGAACCAAGAGAATTATGGCAAACCTTGCGAATGCCACAGCGAAATCGCCGGTGTCACGGTGCCGTGAGCGGGCAAATACTTATCGCGCCGCAATTTACGACCGTAACAAATTACCTTAATCAAGTAGTACATAACGTGTGCTCGGCATCGACAGCAGTCTGCACGTTGTAGGCAGGCGCATGGCCGCTGCCCAGACGCGGGAAGCACGCCTCCGGCTTCCGCGTGCCGCCGCAGCTTGTCTTAGACGATAGCCACTGATCCCTCCAACAGTTGATTTCGTTTTAAATTGGTTCCTTTTTGAACACATCGTTCAGAAAACTTCAGCATGACTCTGGAAGGGTTTTGGGGTCAGAGGCCGTAGCATCCAGGGAGCACACCACTATCCCACTTCAGATAACGCTGCTTTCGCAACCGCCCTGGTACCGGTGACGAGGGAACAGGAGATATCTCGATGCGCTTGATGCAATGGCTTGGTCTTTCTCTGACGGCGATCTTCCTTCTCCTCTCCTGGGGATGTAGCACCACCCAGGCGCCGTCAAATCCCGCTCCGCTCAGCGCCGCCAACCTCAACCTGATCTTCGTGGTCAGCGAGGATTTGGCTTACCAAGCTCCCGGGGACGTCAATCCAACCACGGCCAACCTCACCAGTCAGGGTTTACAGCGGTCACTCCTCATGGCCACGTTCCTGCAACAGAACGTACTGGGGACGCTGAATGTCACCGGGGTCTACGCGCTCGAGCCGATGACCCATTTGCAGACCACAAGCAATTATCCCGATATGGTGGCAATTGAGACCATTCAGCAGTTCGCCATTCTCAACCAGATCACTCTGTCCAGTGACCTTGTGGGCGGGACCCCCTATACCGGCAACAACTACCCGATCAATGCATCCTATTCGTCAGGGTCCGTACCCAGCGGAGTTGCTGTGCCGGCGCCATTCTGCCCGACTTGCCAGGGGATCGATTTCAACGACGCGGGAGGCGACAACGAAGCCCTGGTAACGGGTATCGTGCAGGCAAACGTCCCCGGCTTTTATGTCTTCTCGGCGCCGTGGGAGACCACCAGCACCCTGTTGGCAAATCTCAATCAGCTCAAAGGTTATAACCTCGTTCTTCCGTCGAGCTATACGAGTCCTAACTATATCTATGCGATCTCGATCACGCCGGCGGGAAGCGCCAGCCTGGTTACCTTCAACAGCACTGTGAACCCGCCTTCCACGTACCCGGTGCTGCCCCCGCCGGCGCTGGTCAGCACTCCATGCGCGCCGCCCACGCCTGCCAGCATCCAAGTGACTGGCGGAGTCAATGGCGCCGTAGTTCCGGCGGGAGCCAACACCAACGAAACCCTCTACATCGTTCGGCATGCAGAGGCGCATCCGCAGGGCTTCTGGTCCGACAACAACTATGTCGGCGCGGGGCAGTGGCGCGCGCTGGATCTTCCCAACGCACTTCTCGGCAAAAATCAGCCCTAACCAGGTTTGGTCGGTGGACCCCGCTCAATTCAGCCAAGGCACGGTGAGCGCCTCGGGGGATCAATACTGGTCGACGGCTGCGCCCCCCTTGACGGTCGCACCCTACGCAATCGCCAATAACCTGCCCTATCAACTGGTATCGAGCTTTAATTTGGGCGATGCGAACGTGGGCCAGGAAACCAGTAATTTCTTCTTCACCGGCGGACAATTCTCCAATCAGAAAGTGCTGCTGGGGTGGGCGTACGCGCAAAATAATCTGACAATCAATGCCCTGCTCTTGAGCTATTTCCCGAACGGCGGCGTCGTCCCAACGCCGCCCGTTTGGTCGCCCCTCGATTACGACAGCATGTGGACGGTGACCCTGGACGCACAGGGCAACTTGACGGCGGACTTCACGCAGTGCGAAGGCATCAACTCCGCGGCGCTGCCGGCCGCGCCTCCTCAATTTTGACTAGCCCGGATAAAGCCGCCTGGGAACAGGAGATTTCTCGATGCGCTCGATGCAATGGCTCGGTTTGTCTCTGACTGCGGTATTCCTTCTCCTCTCTTGGGGATGTAGCACCAGCACCCAGGCGCCGTCAACTCCTCCCCTGAGCGCCAGCAACCTCAACCTGATCTTCGTGGTCAGCGAGGATTTGGCTTACCAGGCTCCTGGGGACGTCGATCCCAACACGGCCAACCTCACCAGTCAGGGTTTGCAGCGGTCGCTCCTCATGGCCACGTTCCTGCAACAGAACGTGCTGGGGAGGAAGAATGTCACCGGGGTCTACGCGCTCGAACCGATGACCCATTTGCAAACCACCAGCAATTACCCCGATATGGCGGCACTGGAGACCATTCAGCAGTTCGCCGTTCTCAGCCAGATCACTCTGCCCACTGATGTGGGCCTGGGCCAATTTACCGCCAACAGCTTCCCGCTCAATGCATCGTATGCGCCAGGCGCGCCCCTACCCAGCGGAGTTGCTCCGCCGTTGCAACTCTGCTCGGTTTGCCAGGGTCTTGATTTCGGCGACCAGGGAGGCGACAACGAAACCCTGGTAACCACTATTCTAGAGGAAAGCGTCCCGGGCTCTTATGTCTTCTCGGCGCCTTGGGAGACCGTTAGCACTCTGCTGGCGAATGTCAATCAGCTCACAGGTTATAACCTGACCCTTCCGGCGAGCTACCAGGGTCCCAACTATATCTATGCGATCTCGATCGCACCGTCGGAACAAAGTGCAAGCCTGGTTACATACAACAGCAATCTGGACCCGCCTTCCACCTACCCTGTGCTGCCCTGGCAGAAGCAGTTCAACGGTCCATGCAAGACGCCCACTTTCCACATCGCAGTGACCGGCGGTAGCGATGGCGCCGTAATTCCGCCGAATACCAACTTCAACGAAACCCTTTACATGGTCCGGCACGCAGAGGCGCATCCGACGCACTTTTGGGAAGATGGCAACTATGTCGCTGCCGGGCAATGGCGCGCCTTGTATCTTGCCAACGCACTGCGTGGCAAGATCAGCCCCAACCGGGTTTATTCGATCGACCCCGCTCAGATTATCCCGACGGTTCATTCCGCCTGGTCGTATGCCAGGCCATCATTGACCGTCGAACCCTATGCCATCGCCAATAACTTGCCCTACAATCTGGTCACGAGCTTCGAGATCTTCGCCCCGAACTCGCCCCAGCTAACCAGTAATTTTTTCTTCACCGGCGGGCAATTCAGCAATCAGACCGTGCTTATGGCATGGGAGCACGCTCACATCCCACCGACAGTAAATGCGCTGATCGCGAGCTATCACAGCAACGTCCAACCGGCGCCCGACTGGCCGGAGGACGACTACGACACCATCTGGACGGTGACGCTGGACGCCACCGGCAACCTGACGGTCGACAACGCGCTATGCGAACGCATCAACTCCGCCACGCTCCCGCCCACGGCTCCTCAATTCTGACCGCCTCTATGCCGTTGGCAAGAGGGGCGACGACAGAGCACAACTGCTGAATCGAAGCGTGATTCAGAAAACCTTAGCATCCGAGGAGCAAGCCGACTATCCCACTTCAGACAACGCTGCATTCGTAATCGCCGTGCCGTGTCATGTCGCCGGTGACGATGGAACAGGAGGTTTCTATGCGATCCATCCAATGGCTTGGTCTTTCTCTGACCGCAGTGTTCCTTCTTCTCTGCGGGTGTGGTGTCAGTGGTGGTGGCTCCCCACAGCCGCCCTCGGCGCTCAGCTACACGACCGCGACGGCCGTCTACCCCTTGGGAGCACCGATCCCTCCGAACAGCCCGACCAGCACGGGCGGGGCGGTTACCTCCTACAGTGTGAGTCCGGCCCTTCCAGCGGGCCTGAGCCTGAGCGCGAACACGGGCGTCATCAGCGGAACCCCTACCTTCGCCACCGCCAAAGCTAACTACACGGTAACGGCTTCCAACTCGGGAGGCAGCGCTACCGCAACGCTGACCATTACGACGGCCAAGATTGTGCCTGCACAACCGGTGATGGCTTGCGCCGGCATTCAGCAACTTGATTTTCCAGGTACTCAGATCACCGAAGCAGTATTGGCGCCCGCAAACTCTACTACTTATAGCTCCTATGGGTATTTACCCGAGCACTGCCTGGTTCAAGGCATCGTCGGCGCCCGCACCGGCGCCCCTGCACCTGTCATGAATATGTCTGGCGTTGTGGATAACACATTAGCGCAGAACGGAAATTACGGCATTTCCTTCGAACTCAGGATGCCGACGACGACCTGGAACGGCGACTTCTTCTTCACGGGAGGCAGCGGCAATGACGGCGTGGTCGCGGAGGCTGTTGGCACTCCCCTTGGTGGTGGCACTCTGTACACCCCGGCGCTTTATCAGGGGTTTGCGGTGATCACTCAGAATTCAGGTCACGTCGGCATACTCGATTCTCTGGGCAATATCCGGGATGTGCTGGGAGACCAGAATAACGGGTTTGGATACGATCCTCAGGCCAGATACGACTACGGCTATCAACAGACGGGAACCATAACTCCCATCGCAAAGTCCATTCTGGCGGCGTTTTACGGCAGGAGCCCCGTCTATTCGTATTTTCTCGGTTGTTCCAATGGAGGGCGGGAGGCAATGGTTGCCAGTCAACGCTGGGGCGGCATGTTCGACGGAATTGTCGCCGGCGACCCTGGGTTTCGGCTTCCTCATGCCGCAATTGCCGAGGCCTGGGATACGCAGCAATTTGCCAATGCAGCCGAAGCGGTCACACCCGGCAGCAAGGCGTCGGGTAACCTTGTGCCGGCCGCGACCGCAGCCGACTTGAATCTTGTGGGGCAACTTGTGCTTGCACAGTGCGATGCACTGGATGGAGTCGCGGATGGAATGATCTTCAATACCGCTGCCTGCAAGCAGCAATTCGACCCGGCTACGCTGACAACACTGCAGTGCTCGGGCGCGAAAACCGCCACCTGCCTGCTTCCCCAGCAGATTACGGCAATTCAGAACGTGTTTGCTGGCCCCGTCGACTCCCAGGGGAATGCGCTCTACTCCGATTGGCCATATGACGTGGGCATCCCCGACCCCAAATGGATGATGTGGACGATAGGCGTCACTACGAATATTGCGGGTGTCCCTGTTCCTATAACGTTTATCGCTCAGAACACAACGCAGGGTGCGACCTCAGCGATGTATCTCTTCTCCTCGCCACCCGATCCTTCCATGAATGTTTTCACTGTGTCGATGGACAACTTGAACAGCGCGATCAACGCCACGGATTCCACATTCACTCAGTCCGCCGTAGAGTATATGGAAGCTGACTCGCCGAACCTGGATACATTCCACAACCACAACGGAAAAATCATCTACTATCACGGTGGAAGCGATCCCGTGTTCTCAATGTACGGCACCGTGAATTACTATGAAAGCCTGACCTCCAGGTACGGGGCGAGCACGGCAGACTTTGCCCGGCTCTTCCTTATTCCTGGGATGAACCACTGCTCTGGCGGACTTCATACACTCGACAGCTTCGATCCACTCACGGCGATCGTCAATTGGGTAGAAGCAGGTAAGGCCCCCGACTCCATCCTTGCCAGCAATTCAAACTCAACGCTAATTCTCCCGAGCTTCCCGATCCCGAGTCCCCCGAGCCCCCCGGATACGTTCCTGCCTCTGGCCCGGACGCGTCCCCTGTGTCCTTATCCGCAGTTTGCACAGTACACGGGTACAGGAAACATTGACGATGCCGCTAATTTCACGTGCGTGACTCCGCTGTCCATGCCCGCTCCCCCAGCCAAGCTAGGGGCGGGGGCTACCCAAAGTGGCCGGCATTGACTTAAACGCGCTGCGAATCGAGGTGCGCCAGCACAGCCGAACCGACTGATCATGAGCGGCTTTCAGACGGATGTAGCCCTGGTCTGCCGCCTACAACGTCGACTTGGCCCGGAATTGAGGAATGGAATGAATGTCTGCAAGTTTGGATGTGCAAGCCTTCTAAGCCTGCTATTAGCTGCATGCGGCGGAAGCAACCCTAGCCATTTTGGCCAGTTGATGGGCACCCCTACAGTAATAGGGACACTCACTGCGGCCCAGCTCGATACAATAACTGCACAGAACAACTTCAAAAAGGATCAGACCAGATATGGCTGCCCAATAACGCAACCCAATTTCGCAATCGGACGACGACGTGTCTAACGTAACAGGCTCCCCCGCAAATGTTGGATCAATCTTTTCAGGCGCATAGCCGTTTTCGACTATGGTCTAAAAGTTGCCCAAACTTCGGGAGTAGCGCCACGTCTAACCGATGTCTTAGTAGGCAGAGGGGCCGGGAGGAAGAGTCCACATGGAGACTCTACCGGATCTCCGTCTTCTTGGTCGTGCCCCTGCTTTTGCTTGTGGTGGACGGAAGTAGACTCAGTGTTTGCCCTTCGCGAGGCATGAACTCGCCGTGTTTAGGGCCCGTTGAAAAGGCGTCCTAGCCCCGCGTGGGTGTGTTCTTCGCAGGTTATTGCCAAGGCAAAGGAGAAATTTACGATGAAGCGGTCTCAGCCGCACGGCCGAGGCTGCGCCGCAATCGCCTCACCAGGCCTTTAGCTTTCGCACCACCTTCGGGTCCCGCTCACGGCGGCGCAGTCGGGGAATGAAAAGGGTGACGTATTCCGAGATAGGGGAAACACGAGGGGCCGCAGCCCGAGCCGCTGGCCATCTGCTTCACGTGCGGAAAAAGGACCTGTTCTTCCTTCATCAAGTGCGCGCCCAGCTCATTTGCCAGCTCGGAGAAGGCGACCTGCAGCCGCTCCAGTTCAGGATGGTTCTTGCCGTGCACACCAGCCACCTTGGCGAGCAGAGCCTCGAGACGGGGGACCTCGCTCTTCACGTACGTGTGGTGACTTGTTGACGATGTGGTCCACCAGTTCACCCAGGGGCGCGGTGTTCCAATCGCAGGTGGTGACGGATGCAGAAGCCTCGCTGCCTTGTTCGAGAGCGCGCAGGACGTCGTCTGACGCGACATTGGCGCTCGCGCAGGCTTCTTCCAGCGGCCGGTCTCCTCCGCAGCAGTAGTCGATGCCTAGCTTCTCGAAGACGCGAGTGGCGTTGGGGACTTCGACAGCCAACTCGCGGACAGTTTTGGTGGCGGTGAGTGTCATGCTTTCCTTTCTTTTTGATAATGCTGAGGTCTCGGGTTGCGCGGCAGCGCCCAGCAGAGCACCCAGTTCGGCCAGGATTTTCCTGGCCTCCTGATTCTCTGCCAGCATGGTCCGGACTGATTTCTGCAACATTCGCAACTCCTGCAGTCGAGCTTACAGAGGGGTGGCATGAAACGAGATGACTTATGTCACAGGGGAGGAGAACAGTTGTCGAGTATCCGTTGCGAAGCGGTTACGGGGCTATTCCTGGGCGTGGACTTCGGCTTCAAGTCGGGCGAGGTCGGGAATGGTGATGTTCTTGCCGTCCATGGCGATGAGGCCCTCGGCCTGGAAGCGGCTGAGGTTGCGGGAAACCAGTTCGCGGACAGTGCCGATCTGTGACGCGAGCTCCTGGTTGCTGGCATCGATTTTGAATTCGGTGCGGCCGGAGGCCTTTCCGGTATCGCGGGCTAGGCGCAGCAGGAGAGCAGCCAGGCGGTGGCGCACGGTGGTGAACGACAGCTCCTCGATGATGCCTACCAGACGCCGCAGGCGCAGGCCGACCATGCGCAAGACTTTCAGCGCTACCTCGGGATGCTCGAGGCAGAGAGCCCGGAAATCGTTGCGGCTAATGAATAGGAGACACACTCGGTAGCAGCGGAGGCCGAGGCCGGATAGCTGCCTCCGTCAAAGATGGGTAGCTCGGCCACGGAGCCTCCCGCGTGTTCGACGGTCAGCACTTGCTCGCGCCCTCCGGCCGAAGTCTTGAAAATACGCACGTCGCCGCTCTCAACGATGTAGAGACCGGTGCACGGGTCGCCTTCACTGAAGATCAACTCGCCTGTCGCGTGGCGCCTGGTCACGGCGCGGTCCGACAGGAACGTCAGCTCGACATCGGACAGGTCGGAGAAGATCGGGACACGACCCAGCACGGCGGCGCGTCTAGTTCTGGCTTCAGGCATCCGCGTATTCTACGTGGTTCGGAGGCTCAGCAATAAGAGAAGCCACGGGGCTGAGCACCAACAAGCAGGTGCAACCCTCCAACCGCTATAGGAAGGATGTCCCTCCGGAGTGTGACTTCTGTCATAGACGAGGATCGGTCCGCGGTTCATTCTTTTCGGTTATTCATATTCTTCTTCGGCGGGACCGTTGGACCAGCAACATTACCAGGTCCGAGTCGCAGACCGGGAGTATTGGCGCGAGCAGATCAAATGCCAGTATGCCTGTCCGGTTCACACGGATGCGCGTGGATACGTTCGCGCCATCGCGGTGGGAGAGTATGAAGACGCCTACCTGATCGCCCGCGGGCCGAATCCTCTGGCCTCCATCTGCGGGCGCATCTGCGGCGCCCCCTGTGAGACGGCCTGCCGGCGGGGCAGCATTGACCAACCCATTTCCATCCGTGCGCTCAAGCGGTTCGTGTGTGAGAAGTTCGGCAGCGAATCCTGGGCGGATGCTGGCAAAGATCTGTTCCCATACCTGAGGAGCGAGACCGCCGATCGTCAGTGCGACGACCTCGACGAACTCCGTCATCTTCTCGATTTCCTCGCCAGCGCCGAATTCCCCAAACCCACGGGCGAGCGCATCGCGATCATCGGCTGTGGGCCTGCTGGCCTGGCTGCCGGGCACGATCTGGCGCTCATGGGTTTTCGTCCCACCATCTTCGAAATGGACCCCATACCTGCGGGCATGCTGGCTACCGGGGTGCCGGGCTACCGGCTGCCGCGCGCATTGATCCAGGCCGAGGTGGCGGTGATCCAGGCCATGGGCGTGGAGATCCGCTGCAATACGCAGGTGGGAAAGGACATAAGTTTTGCCGATCTGCGGCGCAACTTCGCCGCGGTGGTGATCGCCTGCGGCGCCAAGCGCTCGCGGGCTCTGCCTATCCCGAACGCCGAAGCGATCGGCGTGATGGGCGGCGTGGATTTTCTCCGCGACGTGGCCCTGGGCAAGAAGGTGGAACTGGGCCAGCGCGTGATCGTGGTGGGCGGTGGGAACGTCGCCTATGACGTCGCGCGCACGGTGTTGCGGCAGGAAGAATACGACGTTTCCCGCACGGCGGCCCGCATGGCCGGCGTTCGCGAGGTGAATCTGGTCTGCCTGGAATCGCTGGAAGAGATGCCGGCTGACACCGTGGAAATCCTCGAGGGCCAGGAAGAGGGCGTCCTTCGCCACAACAGTTGGGGTCCGAAGGAGATCCTGGTCCAGGAGGCGAACGGGCAGAAATTCGTGCGCGGCGTGCGGTTCGTCCGCTGCACCCAGGTCTATGACCAGAACAAGCGCTTTGCCCCCAAGTTCGACGAGAGCGTCACCGCCGAGATTGAGGGCGATACCGTCCTGCTCTCGGTGGGGCAATCGGCGGACCTGAGTTTCCTCGATGCAGAGCGCGACGGCATCCAAATGCGCTCGGCGCAGCAAATCGTCAACGATCCCGCGACATGTGCCACATCCGCGCCGGGGATCTTTATCGCCGGTGACATCGCCTACGGACCGCGGCTGATGATCCATGCCATCGCCAGCGGCAAGCAGGCGGCTCGCTCCATTTACCGCTACCTGCGGGGCCAGGAGATCGCCCCCGAGGAAGTGCAGTTTCACGCTCCTCTCGAGCATTACTGGCGCGAGAAGAACTACGAACGCCGCACTCGCCTGGCCATTCCGACCCGTTCCGCGGAAGAGCGCATGCAGAACCCATCGGCGCTGGTGGAGATCGGCTACAACGAAGAACAGGCGCGCGCCGAAGCCGGACGCTGCCTCGATTGCGGCATCAACATCATCTTTGACGGCGAGCGCTGCATTCTCTGCGGCGGATGCGTCGATGTTTGTCCCACGGTCTGCCTGAAGCTGGTGTCTTTCGATCGGATCGCACCCTCGCCTGACGTGCAGGCGGCCGCGAGCGCGCTGGACCTCGATGTGTCCGACCTTTCCGCCATTATCAAGGACGAAGAACGTTGCATCCGCTGCGGCCTGTGCGCCGAACGCTGTCCCACGACCGCCATCACCATGGAGCGATTCAGTTTCGCCAAGGAGTGGAAGCCATGTCCCGTCTCGACCCACCCCGCGTAACCCGGCGCAGTTTTCTCAGCATTGCGTCGCTGGGCAGCTTCTTCGCCGCGGTCGGCACCGCGGCGGCGGGGCTGTTCCGGCTGCCGAACCCCGCGGTACTGCCGGGGCCGGTGCGGCGCTTCAAGCTGGGCGCGCCGGAGCAGTTCACGCCCGGCAGCGAAACCCTCTTCGCCGAGGAGAACCTGGTGCTGTTCCGCGACGACGACGGCTTCTACGCCATCTCCACCACCTGCACCCACCTGGGATGCATCGTCTCGCGCGCCAAGCAGGGGTTTGCCTGCCCGTGCCATGGATCACGTTTCGATGATCGCGGGAACGTGGTGGGTGGTCCGGCGCCGCGTCCGCTGCCGTGGCTGGAAATAAGCCGTGCCGCCGATGGCCAGCTCGTGATCAATGCCGACAACGAGGTACCCGAAGGCACGCGTTACCGCGTGTAGGAGGCGAATTGTGGCGACCGCGACTCGAGAATTCATTCGCAACCTGCATGACCTGCCACACACGGTGAAGGATGCCTGGTTCCGTCTGGGCAAGACGCCGGAATCCGAGCGCGAAGAGTCGCAGGCCACGTTCCACAACCTGTTCCTGCACATTCACAGCGTTCGCGTCCATGTGCGCACTCTCAGTCCTACCCTCACCTTTGGGCTGGGGTTGATGGCCGTGGGCACGTTCCTGATCACGGTGGTCACCGGCCTTCTGCTGATGGTCTATTACAAGCCTTCCACCGACCTGGCCTACCAATCGATCAAGGACATCCACTTCACGGTCTACACCGGGCGTTTCATCCGCAACATTCACCGCTGGGCGGCGCAGTTGATGGTCCTGACCGTTCTCTTGCACATGGCGCGGGTGTTCTTTACCGGCAGCTACAAGAAGCCGCGCGAATTCAACTGGCTGGTGGGATTGGGGCTGCTGGTCATGACCCTGGCCCTCAGTTTCACCGGATACCTGCTGCCCTGGGACCAGCTTGCGTACTGGGCCATCACCATCGGTTCCAATATCGCCAACTCGCCTCGCGAACTGACCGACGCGATTGGGATCACGCGATGGATGGATCCCGGCGGCTTTCAGAAACGCTTGCTCCTGGGCGCCAACT
>Ga0209517_10002631_pt1 | contig 25052 bp, 18 predicted proteins | sample PeaSoiMetSII2010_FD_187695 | JGI IMG/M metagenome (GOLD analysis project Ga0209517, IMG submission 187695) | Peat soil microbial communities from Weissenstadt, Germany - SII-2010 (SPAdes) (version 2) | ecosystem: Environmental > Terrestrial > Soil > Wetlands > Peat | place: Germany... | reverse complement strand
CATGGCGTTTGTGGGCATGGCGCCTTTCGGCAGTTTGCTGGCCGGGTCGTTGGCGCACGCCATCGGCGCGCCATGGACGGTGATCGCCAACGGATCGGCCGTCCTGCTGGGCGCTGCGTGGTTCTGGACACAGTTGCCGGCTGTGCGGCGGGAAATCCGGCCTATTTATAGGGAGATGGGAATTTTGCCGCCGGAACAAAGCCCGGAATAAGCCACCCGACGACCGATTCACGCGATAGCGTCGGAATGGACCTTTGTGGTCTCCCACCCTTTGTGCAAAAGGCGCACAAAGGATGGGGCACGGCAGCTTCAAGGTTCGATTCACGCCTACATCGAAATTCTCCGACCGGAAGCAGACGAACAGAGCACTTCCTCATGAATTCAACGCATCGCCGCAGAGATGCACGGTGACGCCAAGCTCCGCAAACATCGCGGCCTTGGTGGCCAGCGCCTTTTCGGCAGCCGCGGCGGAAGGCGCGTAGGCGATGTTCACGTGGTTGGCGCGATGGCGAGCCATCATCTGGTTCTGCGTTACGCCGTGCAGCACGGTATGCACGATCGGCCACGGCGGCGTGGTCTCGCGCCAGCGGCGGTCGGTCTCTTCCTGCGGCAGCGCGACCACTGTGCCTCGGCCAATATCGGCGTGCAGCGCGCCGCCCTCGACAAAGACGCGGCTCCAGACAATCTCTCCCGGCTTGCCGATGCCCTTCAGCGATCCGCCGCCCAGGGGGAAGTACATGGCGGGCTGGCGCTCGCTGCGCGCGCCGGCGTAGCCGCCGACAAAATGATTGGCGGGCGCGGCGCCTGAGATTTGGAGCAGCCAGACAAAATCGTCGAGACCGTCGCCTTTGTAGTGCTCGCCCCAGCGCACATCGTGCAGCGTGGTGGAAGGATCGAGGCCCAGCGCGCTCCAGCAGCGATTGGTCACGAGAGCATCTACGCCGGCGCACTCGTCCACTTCATTGAAATGTACCAACGGACCGCCGGGATAGAGTTCCTCGCTTGTGCCCTCGGCAAAGACCGGAGGCCGGTCGGCGTTGTTCAAGAGGCCCTCGGCCAGGTCGGACGCGGGCGTCATGTCCTTCAAGCCCTGCTGATATTGAATGCCGATCGCATCGCAGCCGAAGTCTTTGGCGATGCGCATGGCCGCAATGTACATCTTGCATTGCTCGATGACCTGATCGAGCGTGAGCTCGGTGGCTGAGTCCTTGCCGAAGGCGAACTGCACGCCCTTCGCGACAAGCCACTGATAGACAGCCTCGGCCTCGGCCCGGCTCACCGTCCGCATCTTTGCGACCAACGCCGACTGGCTGAGGCGCTCCTTGTAGATGCCCGCGGGGTTCAGCAGCTCGTCGTCGATGATGGCGTTGTACATGCCCATGCAGCCTTCATCGAAGACGCCCATGATGGCCTTGCGATGCTTCAACTCGCGGGCGAGGGTCGCGCCCAGAGCGGCGCTTTCAGCAGGCAGTTGCGCGGCTACGAGGGCCTTGACGTGCGAGACGTCGTGCGTGATCTTTCCGTCGCGCAGCCACTCTGCGAGAGCGGTGACGAAATAATCGTCGGTAAAGTCCTTGCTCCAGATGGAAGAAAACTCACGGCCGGCCTTGACGAGCGAACCATTGAGGTTGAGCAGGCCCACCAGGCCCGGCCACTGGCCGGACCAGTTGGCCACGGTAAGAATTGGCCCTTTGTGGCTGCGCAGGCCGGGAAGCACATGATGGCTGTACTGCCAGGCCGCGGTGGCAAAGACCAGCCGCGCCTCGGGGTGGATGTTCATGAAGACGTCCATGCCACGGCGCTGCGAGGAGATGAAGCCGTGCTTGAGCGTCTCGTCGTACGCATGGGCGCGGACCAGTTTGATGCCCTGCTGCGCGAAGGCCGCGGTCAGCTTCTCTTCCATGTCGCGCTGCGCCGGCCAGCAAGCCTGGTTGGCGGAAAGCCGCAGATCCCCACTGGTGATGAGCAGCACTTCATCCGCTGCCAGCCTGGTTCCCTCAATCCGTTCCACTGCCATTTCGATCTTCTCCTTGCCATTGGCGTGCGCTGCGCGCCCGTGTTTCTGCCAAGAAGAAATATACACCGCGCCCGCCGCTGCGGCGTGCCGGGCCGCTCACGCGGTAATCGCTGGTTGCGCCGCCCCCCAAGGGTACCCCCCGCGGCCCAGACCTCGAGAGGCTTCAGGACCCTGCTCCCGACAGGCAATCATTACCGGATTGGGTAAAAAATGCCTGCCTCCGAACTGTGCTGCCACGGCCGTCCCATGGCCCAAGTTGCTTGTTTTCATGACCTAGCTGAAAAATTCACATTTGGCCCCTTGAATGCTTCCTTCACGGCGTGGGGAATGCCGGATGAACCGGGAATCAACCGGCCGGGCACGACGCCTGGCACCATTCAAGGAGCTGGACCATGAGTCTATATCGATTGGAAGTACTGGGATTGGCAGCGAGCCTGGCCGCGCTGGGGGCGACCGGCTGCGCGACCAAGAACTATGTGCGCACGCAAACGGCGCCCCTGGTGGAGCACACCGACCAACTGGACGCCAAGACAGCGGCGAACAACCGGCAGATTCAGGCCGTGGACCAGCGCGCGCAGGCGGGCATCAAGCAGGCACAGGGATCGGCGGACGCCGCCAACCAGAACGCGCAGAACGCCAGCAAGTCGGCCGGCGATGCGGAGACCGCGGCTCTCGACGTGGTCCATCGCGCAGATTCTCTGGACGGTGTGGTGAAGGGGCTGGACAACTACAAGTCGTTGGCCAATGTCTCTGTGACTTTTGGCTTCGATAAGTCGGTCCTGACCAAGGACGACAAGGATCAACTCGACGCCTTTGCCGCGCAGCTCGGTTCGCAGAAGAGTTACATTCTCGAAGTAACCGGCGGCACGGACTCGACCGGCCCGGCCCAGTACAACTATGACCTGAGCCAGCGCCGCGCGGATGCGGTGGTGCAGTACCTGGCTTCGAAGTACGGCATTGCGGCGCACCGCTTCTACCTGATCGGTATCGGCAAGGACAAGGAAGTGGCGCCTAACACCACTGCGGAGGGGCGCAAGCAGAACCGCCGCGTGGAGGTGCAGCTGCTTTCGAATATGAGCAGTCAAAACACGCAGACGGCGTCCAATCAGAGCGGCGCGCAATAGGGCCTGTCAGGAGTCTTGCAATCACACCCGCACCTGGCTTGAAGAGGGCCGATTCCCAAGGGGGATCGGCCCTCTTCGCGTGCGAGCGGCCTGCTGAAAGGCGGTTCCAGCCCGTTGAGAGTGCGCGAAGACTGCCTTACGGAAAGACAGGCTGAGTGGGCAGCGTGGGCATCTGCGCATGTTGATGCACCTCGTGAATCCCTATTGCGGCCATTGCGGCAACCCCGCAGATGCCGGCAATCGTGATGCCCCAGAAGGCTCCGTTCGAAATGCCCGTGCGCAGGCCGACCACATCGCTGTAGCGCACAGGCGTGATGGCGGGGTCGTTGTGCAGTTGCAGGCCGAACGATTCCGCATCGACACTGACGATTCGGCCTACGAAAGCTGTGCCATTCTGCAATTCCACTCCGACCCAGTTACCAACCCCGCGCTTCAGAATGCGGGCATGAACCGTCTGGGGAGTTAGCGGCTTGGCTAATGCAACTGGTGAGGACGCTACAAGCAGCGCGCACACCGCTAACATCGCCGTACACCGTGAGAAAGTGCGAGTTAGAAGGCCCATCGTCGTTCTCCTTCGCTTTCCTGACTTGCAGCGATTAGAGGGCGGGCGAGGCAATCTGGTTATGAGCGGCAAGGAAGAAAAAGCGGGACGAGCTTCGAGCCCATCCCGCTTTCAGTTGCTGCACCCTGCTCACGCGAGCCGGAAAGCTATGCGTAGATGCCGCGCTGCTTGATGGTGAAGGCTACGCGATCGATGGCCAGCATGTAAGCGGCGATGCGGTTGTTCACGTTGTGGGCCTCGGCATAGCGCACCACGTCGTCGAAGCTTTCGCGCAGGATGGACTCCAACTGCTCGTTGACGATGGCTTCCTTCCAGAAATAGCCCTGCCGGTCCTGCACCCATTCAAAGTAACTGGCGGTGACGCCGCCGGCATTGGCCAGAATGTCGGGCACGATGAAGATGCGCTTGTCGGCCAGGATCTCGTCGGCCACCGCGGTGGTGGGGCCGTTGGCGCCTTCTACGACAATGCGCGCCTTGATCTGGTCGGCATTGCGGCTGGTAATCACGTTCTCAGTGGCGGCGGGGATGAGGATGTCGCAGTCGGAGACGATCAGCTCTTCGCTGGGCATGGCCTCTGCGCCGCGGAATCCAAGCGTGGTGCCGTTGCGGTACTTGTACTCGATCAACTGGTGAATGTCGATGCCGTTGGGATTGCTAAGACCGCCTTCCTTCTCGGCGATGCCGACAATCTTGTAGCCGTGCTCCAGCATCAGGCGGGCGGCATTCGAACCGACGTTGCCGAATCCCTGGATGACGACGCGGCAGCCGTCGATGGGCATGTTCAGGTAGCGCAGGCTCTCGTCGCACACCACCATCACGCCGCGCCCCGTGGCCTCAACGCGGCCGCGCGAGCCGCCGATGTTGAGCGGCTTGCCGGTGACTACGCTGGTGACCGTGTGGCCCATGTGCATGGAGTAGGTGTCCATGATCCAGGCCATCGTCTGCTCGTTGGTGTTCACGTCGGGCGCGGGAACATCCTTCTCCGGCCCGATGAAGTCGATGATCTCAGAGGTGTAGCGGCGCGTCATGCGCTCCAGTTCACCCTGGCTCATGCTTTTGGGATCGCAGATCACCCCGCCCTTGGCCCCGCCAAAGGGGATGTTCACGACCGCGCACTTCCAGGTCATCCAACTGGCCAGCGCGCGCACCTCGTCCAGCGTCACATTTGGCGCATAGCGAATGCCGCCCTTTCCCGGCCCGCGAGCGATGTTGTGCTGCACCCGGAAACCTGTAAACATCTCGATCTTGCCGTTGTCCATCGTGACTGGAAAATGCACGATGATCTCGCGCGACGGGGTGCTGAGCACCCGCCACAGGTTTTCCTCCAGGTTCAGTTTGCGTGCCGCGAACTCAAATCGCGCGCTTTGTGCCTCCCAGGGGTTGATCTCCTGGTCCAAGGTCATTGTTGGTGCTGCCATTGCCATACACATCTCCCATTCCGATTGCCTGCCGCCGAACGGTGGACGAGGGGAATCGCCCATCCACAAGTATCAGAAACAGCAGGATTTCCTCCGCCTGCTTCGCTCTGACCGGCGGGTTGAGCCTGCAAGTCGAAGCGAGCAAGCCCAAACCCCAGTGAGTCTAGGCCCGGCGCTTCAGCCCCGTCAAGCCTGCCGGACACCTCCTTCAAGTCTGCCGGAACCATCCTGGGAACCCCATCCGGCTGCGGGTTGCCCCCTTCAGTATCGTCCTGAAGCGGGAAGCCACGGTTGAAAATCTGCCCCCACCGTCCCCTTTTGAGCGGGAAGAAGCCGCCGGAGCCGCTCTGGCCGGCAATCTCAGAGGTCTCCGAATTGCTGCCGCGGGAGTTCAGATTCGTGCACACCCGCTCAATGCATGCGCAAATCTGAGCAAAACGAGACAGACAAACAGCATTCGAATGATGTCATTCTAACTATTAAGATTCACAGGGGTTTTGCCTCTCAGGAAACAGGAGCCTCTAAAGTGCGGCCAAACCAGCAATTCTGGACTCCCCGCGCTGGCACGGGCATGCACCCCACCCCCGAACAAGAATCAGGATAGGCAAATATGAAATCCTTCTTGAACCTGAAGGTGCGGCTGGCGTTCGGATTTGCCATGTTGATGATGTTGCTGATGGGGTCTCTCTCCTATCGCTGGATGATCGTGTCCGCAGAGAGCGACGGCATGGTCCGGCATTCCCACACAGTCATCGAGACCATCCAGGACCTGGCCTTGGCCATGGGCAGGATCGAGTCCGCCAGCCGAGAATTCGTGCTAACGGGCGAGGAATCCGATCTCGATTCTTACCGGGAAAGCATAGCAAATGTAGCGCGGGATGAGGCAGCCATTCGCAGCATGACAGTGGATAATCCCGTGCAGCAGGCCCGTTTCCCGGACCTTGAAGTGCTGGCTGCCGAGCGGATCCAGTATGCGGACATGATCGTCAATTTGCGCCGGAACGAGGGCCTGGCGGCAGCGGCGGATGCCATCGGAACCGGGCCGGACGAACGGGATACTGAGTTCCGGGCGCTGGTCGGCGGGTTGCAGGACGAAGAACTGCGCCTGCTGGCGAAGCGCAACGCTGAAACCAGCCGCGACCTGAGCCAAACCAAGCCGATTCTGCTGATAGGAACCCTAATGGGGATTTTGATCGCCGGCATCGCGGCCTGGTCCGCGGTGCGCGATAGCACCAAGCGTGCCGTGGCCGAGGATAAGCTCCAGCAGAGCGAAAGCAAGTACCGGATGCTCCTTGACGGCGTCCCGGACTACGCGATCTTCATGCTGGACCCGCAAGGCAAGGTCGTCAGTTGGAGCGCGGGCGCGGAACATATCAAGGGATTCACCGCCGAAGAAATCATCAATCGCAGCTTCTCATGCTTTTTTGTTCCGGAAGATATCAAGCGGGGCCGGCCGGAGGAGGTGCTCCGGATGGCTGCTGCCTCGGGCCGGCATGAAGAATTAGGCATGCGCGTGCGGAAAGACGGTTCCGAGTTCCTGTGCAGCGCCACCTACATTGCATTGCGGGATCCGTCAGGAAATCTGCGTGGATTCTCAGAGATCTGCCGCGACCTTACCGAGCACAAGGAGTCAGAGGCGAAGTACCGCGGGCTGCTGGAGGCGGCTCCGGATGGAATGGTGGTGGTGAACGAGGACGGGGAGATCGTCCTGCTGAATGCCCAGGCGGAGAAGCAGTTTGGCTACCGCCGCGATGAACTGCTGGGCCAAAAGGTGACCAACATCATTCCTGAAGGCTTTGCGGAGCGGCTGATCGCCGACGGAACCCGGACCGCGGCTGAAGCGCTGGCACAGCAGATTGGGATGGGGATTGAACTCAGCGGCCGGCGCAAGGATGGCAGTGAGTTCCCTATCGAGATCATGCTCAGCCCTTTGGAGAGCTCCGAGGGAGTCCTGGTGACGGCAGCGGTCCGCGACATCACCCTGCGCAAAGATGCGGAAAAGCATCTCGCGCAGATGGAAGCCAGATACCGCGGACTGCTGGAGGCGGCCCCGGATGGAATGGTGGTGGTGAACCAGGCGGGGGAGATCGTCCTGCTGAATGCCCAGGCGGAGGAGCAGTTTGGCTACCGTCGCGATGAACTCCTGGGCCAGAACGTGACCAACATCATTCCGAAAGGCTTTGCGGAGCGGCTGATCGCCGACGGAACCCGCACCGCCGCCGAAGCGCTGGCGCAGCAGGTTGGCACGGGGATTGAACTCCACGGGCTCCGGAAGGACGGAACCGAGTTTCCCATCGAGATCACGCTCAGTCCGCTGGATAGCCTCGATGGAATCCTGGTGACGGCAGCGATTCGCAACATCGCCCTGCGCAAAGATGCGGAAAAGCGTCTGGCGCAGATGGAAGCCAAATACCGCGGACTGCTGGAGGCGGCGCCGGATGGAATGGTGGTGGTGAACGAGGACGGGGTGATCGTCCTGCTGAATGCTCAGGCGGAGAAACAATTTGGATACCATCGCGATGAACTCCTGGGCCGGAACGTGAAGGACATCATTCCGGAGGGATTTGCGGAACGGCTGATCGCCGACGCTCGTCGCACCACGGCAGAGGCGCCGGCCCAGCAGATCGGCACGGGGATTGAGCTCCTCGGGCGGCGGAAGGATGGAGCCCAATTTCCGATCGAGATCTTGCTCAGTCCGCTGGAAAGCGCGGAAGGGGTCCTGGTGACCGCGGCGATCCGCGACATCAGCGAGAGAAAGGAACTGGCGCGCCAGTTGCGCCAAAGCCTGAAGATGGAAGCCATCGGCCAGTTGACGGGGGGAATTGCCCATGACTTCAACAACCTGCTGGCCATCGTGATTGGCAACCTGGGCCTTATGGAACGCATGATTGATGGGAATGAACCCGCCATGATGCGACTGAAGCCCGCGCAGAAGGCGGCGGCGCGGGGCGCAGCCCTTGCCCGGCGCCTGCTGGCCCTGGCAAGCAAAGAAGATCTGAACCCTGCGAGCATACGGATTGAGGATGTTATTCAGGAGACGATCGAATTTGCTGCCCGTGCGCTGGGCCCCGAGATCAGGATTGTCACCCATTTCGACGACTCTGTGCCCCCCGTCTTCGTGGATGCCACTGGACTGGGAAGCGCACTCCTCAACCTGACAGTGAATGCGCGGGACGCCATGCCCAAGGGTGGTACCTTGACCATCAGCACACAGATGAGCAACCTGGACGAATCCTTCCCGCCTGCCCGGACGGGGGAACTGAAGCCCGGCACCTATGCGCGCATCTCGGTCTCCGATACCGGTCATGGCATGTCGAAGGAGGTGCTGGAACGTGCTTTGGAGCCCTTCTTTACCACCAAGCCGCGCAGCAAGGGTACAGGGCTCGGCCTGGCCATGGTCTACGGATTCGCCCGCCAATCGGGCGGAACGGTCCGCCTTTACAGCGAACAGGGCTGCGGCACCACCGTATCCCTGTATCTGCCTCCAGCCGGAGAATGCGCGCCCGCAGTCTGCGAAGTCCCGGAAGCGCAGTCCTCCGCTCAGCCGGGGGGCACAGTGCTGGTTGTGGATGACGAAGCGGAACTTCTGGAAATCGCGCGCATCTATCTGACTGAGATGGGATACTCGGCCCTGTGCGCCGACAACGCCGCCACCGCATTGAATACCCTGGCGCAATACAAGGAGATCGATCTGATGATCACAGACATCATCATGCCGGGTGGGATGAATGGAGTGGAACTGGCGGAGAAGGCCCGCCGACTGCGCCCAGATCTTAAGGTCATTTATTCTTCCGGCTTCCCGGCCGATGCGCTTGCGGAAAGAGCTGACACCAAAGTTGACGGTCCCATGCTGCGAAAGCCTTATCACCGCACGGAATTTGTAAGGATCGTTCAGCATACGCTGGAAGGAGCAGCGGCCTAGTGGAGGCATTATGGGCTCCTTCATGCGGGAATCCGCATGGAACACGCAGTACGCGGGGAGAGCAAGGAGCAACGATGACGGATGCGGGCAGAATCCTGGTGATCGACGACGAACACGACATAGGAGAATTCGTCGCTGCCGCTGCAAGCTCTCTGGGCCTTCAATGCGTTGTTACTACCGATGCGGGCACCCTGCCGGAATTGCTCACGCCCGACGTCAGCTTGATCCTGCTCGATTTGATGATGCCGGAGATGGATGGTGTTGAGGCGCTGAGACTGCTCAGCGAGTTGAAGTGCAAGGCGGGCATCGTGCTGATGAGCGGCATCAGCAGTCGCGTGCTGGAGACCGCGGAGAAACTGGCCGGCACGCTCGGCCTGTTCGTCGTTGGCCGTCTCGCCAAGCCATTCCAACTTGCAGAATTGGAGGAGCTGCTCAGGAACTACCCTGTGCCGGGAGTCTCCGTCCCTCCCAGGCCGACTCCCGGGGTTCCCATCCCCGACAAAGACCTGCGCGCTGCCGTCGGGCGCAACGAGTTCATCCTCCACTACCAGCCCCAGATCGACTTTGCCACCGGAGCCGTGACCGGCGTGGAAGCGCTGGCCCGCTGGCAGCATCCGGTGCGCGGACTCATCTATCCCGACAGCTTCATTGGCCGCCTGGAGGAGCTCGGCCTCATCGACGATCTCGGCTGGCTGGTGGCGGACCGCGCCTTGGCTGAAGTGAAGCTCTTCGCGAACATGAACCGGCCTTTGCCCCGGCTGGCCCTCAATGCCTCGGTGCGTTCGCTTCGCGATCTCAAGTTCCCCGATCGCCTGGCCGCCCTGCTCAGGAAGCACGACATGCCCGCCGATGGCATCATCCTTGAAATCACAGAGAGCGGTCTGATCAATGAGTTGTCGCACACCCTGGACGTGCTCACCCGGCTGCGCGTGAAAGGCGTGCACCTGTCGATTGACGACTTTGGAACCGGCTATGCGATGCTGCAGCAGTTGGTCAATATCCCGGCAACAGAATTGAAGATCGACCGCATCTTTGTCATGAACATGCATACCAACAGCAGCGACTGTATCATGGTGGAGAAGAGCATTGACATCGGCCACGGACTGAGCATGAAAGTCATCGCCGAAGGCGTGGAAACCGAACAGCAACTGGAGTCTCTGCGCCGCGGCGGATGCGACTCCGTGCAAGGCTATCTCTTTACCCGCCCCCTCCCTCCGAAAGAACTTGTCCGCTGGCTGGAGAACTACGAAGGCCGGCTGCAACGGCAAACCTGATAACACGGCGCCCCCTTCGTAGACCACCGAAGCAATTACACTGGAGGCTGTGAAACCCTCTTCTCACTCTGTCCAGCCCAGCCGCAAGGAGTTTTTGGGGCTTGCGAAGGAGCACACACTGGTTCCGGTCTGCCTGACGCTGACCGCGGACTTGGAGACGCCGGTCTCGGCGTTTCTGCGGGCGGCGTGGCCGGAGCGCGAGTGCTTTCTGCTCGAGTCCGTCGAGGGCGGCGAGCAGGTGGGGCGTTATACCTTCATCGGTCTGGCCCCGTTCAAGCGGATCGTGGCCCGCGGGCGCGCGATTACCATCACCGAGGGCCGCAAGACGACGCGCATCGAGGGCGACATCTTCGAGGTGCTGCGCCAGGCGCTGGGCGGACACAAGCCCGCGCGGCTGAAAGGTCTGCCGCCGTTTACCGCCGGGGCGGTGGGCTTCTTCGCCTACGATGCGGTCCGGCAGATCGAGCGGCTGCCGGAGCTGGCGGCCGACGAGCTGGGCGTTCCCGACGCCTGTCTGCTGTTCTTCGACGAGGTGCTGGCCTTCGACCATGTGCGGAAAGAGATATGGCTGGTGGTCACCGCCGACGTGCGGCACGGCAAGCCGGCCGACGCGTACGAGAAAGCCGTGGCGCGGCTGGCCAAGCTGGAGAAGCGGCTGGCTAGGCCGCTGCCCAAGCTGCCCGAGCGAAAGGGGCGGAGCCTGGGCAAACAGGCCAAGCTGAAGGTGAAGCACCGCACGGCGAAAAAGCAGTTTCTCCTCAGCGTCGAGCGGACCAAGGAGTACATTGCGGCGGGCGACATTTTCCAGGCTGTCCTGTCGCAGCGGTTCGACGTGGAGCCGGAGGCGGACAGCTTCCAGGTGTATCGCTCGCTGCGGACAGTGAACCCGAGCCCTTATATGTACTTCCTGCGGTTTGCGACGCTTGGCGCGCGGCCGGAATCTCGGAAGAGCTCACCGAAAGCGACAAGACCGGCGCCGGAGCAGATGATCGAGTTGGCGGGGTCGTCGCCGGAGTTGCTGGTGCGCGTGCACCAGGGCAAGGTGGAGTACCGGCCTATTGCCGGGACGCGGCCGCGCGGGGCTACGGACAAGGAAGACCAGGCGCTGGCCGAGGAGATGCTGCACGACGAGAAGGAGCGCGCCGAGCACGTGATGCTGGTAGACCTGGGACGCAACGACGTTGGGCGGGTGAGCCAGTTCGGCTCGGTGAAGGTGGACAGGTTGATGTTTGTCGAGCGCTACTCGCATGTGATGCATATTGTGAGCACCATCGAGGGGCGGCTCAAGCCGGAACTGACGGCGGTGGACGCGCTGCGCGCCTGCTTCCCTGCCGGCACGCTGAGCGGCGCGCCCAAGGTGAGGGCCATGGAGATCATCGAAGAGCTGGAGCCGGCGCGGCGCGGCACGTATGGCGGGGCGGTGCTCTATGCGGACTTCTCGGGGAATCTCGATTCCTGCATCGCGATCCGCTCGATGCTGGCGACGGGTGGCAAGGGGTACGTGCAGGCGGGGGCGGGGATTGTGGCGGACTCGGTGCCGGAACTGGAGTACCAGGAGTCGATCAACAAGGCGCGGGCGGTGATTCGGGCGATTGAGCGGGCGCGGGAGCTGTAAAGGCAGGGATCAGGGGTCAGAGATCAGAGATCAGTTGGCGGCTGCTTGCGGCAGAGGGGCTGGCGACACCCAGATCTCATGCTTGACCGATCTGGGCCGGATTGAGCGGGAATTCTCTGGAATAGCGGGGGTTTCCGGGAAATAATTTCGTCTCTTGTTCGCCTTGAATAGGAGTTTAAGTCGATTTATATCCTATATTTACGGGTTTTAGTTGGGCGAAGATAGGGAGAATGGACCCCCCACACCCCCTTTGCGAGGGGGGAGCAAGCAGCGGGCCGGAGGTTTTCGGTCCTGGCGGTAGCTTCTCCAGAGGCCCCAAAGGGGATTCCTGGAATGATTGTGCGCCAAAAGGTGGAAATCATCTGCAAGGCCGCGTCGCCGCTTTGCTAACTCACTCCGCGCCGAAGATGCGCTTGAAGAAGCGGCCTACGCGGTTGAAGAAGCCGGGCTTCTTCTTGGGTGCGGGCGTGGCGGCTGGGGGATTCGCGGTCGCAGTGGACGGCGTGGCAGCCTCGGCGGGCTTGGGGGCGTGGTCGGCGGCGCTGTAGGCCAAGGTTTCCGTGGTTTGAGGGGGCTGGCCGGGTTTGGCTTCGGGACTGGGTGCGGGCGGGGCCAAGGGAGCGAGGCCTTCGCTCTGGGCGAGCGGGAACTCGTTCGGGGATTTGACTGCAGGCGGGCAGCCGCAGGGCTCCTTTTCCTGGTCGACGACCTCGTGCAGGCTGCCGTGCTGGAACATGACGCGCTGGCCGGGCTGCACGCGGTAATCGCCGCCTTCAAAGACGCTGGTCACCAAGACATAGGGCGCGTTGACGCCCGCGTTATCGACGCAGGTGTCGCCGTTGGGGCCGAGGCGAACCTTGACCTCGGCCGCGCCGGGACCGCCGATGAGGATGCGGAAGTCGGGCGTGAGCAGGATGTCCGAGTTGCGGCCGGTGGCAAAGCTGGCCTCGACGGCGCCGTGATCCATGGCCATCATCAGGCCGGGGATTTCGCCGGCGGGGACGCTGGAGTCGGCGGCCAGCTTCACAGTGGTGGAGGCGCAGACGCGCAGCACGCCGCGATGGGGCAGAGTGACCTGGGTGGTCTCGGAGCCGGAGGTCACGGAGCCGCTGGCGGCGATGATGGCCTTGCCCTGTGAGACTTCGAGCGCGCCGGTGACCGTGGCCGCCTCGTCGGGGTGGGCGCTGTCGAGGGGGATGATGGCGATGGGGCCGGAGGGGGTGGGAGCGGGGTCCGGGGCTGGCGAGGCGGCGGGAGCCGGAGCTGTCTGAGAAGCCTGTGGGGCCTGAGCCGGAGGGGCTTCCTGGGCATTGAGCCAGGGCGCGGCTGAGAGAGCAGCTGCCAGGCCAAGGATTCCGGGCGCGCAAATGGGATACGAGAATTGGTTGCGACGCATTCGAACTCGCATCGGGTCTTTCATCGCGGCTACATGCTCAGGAAGTTGCGGATCATCTGGTGGCCGCCCTCGGTGAGGACGCTCTCGGGGTGGAACTGCACGCCCTCGATGGGAAGAGTGCGATGGCGCAGGCCCATAATGACCGAACCGCCGCCGTTTTCCGTGGTGCGGGCGGTGACGGCGAGTTCGGCGGGAAGAGAGTCCTCGGCCACGATGAGCGAGTGGTAGCGCGTGCAGGTGAGCGGCGAGGGAAGTCCGGCGAAGATACCCTTGCCGTCGTGGTCCACCGGGCTGGTCTTGCCATGCATCAAGTGCTGGGCGCGGACCACCTGGCCGCCGAAAGCCTCGCCGATGGCCTGGTGGCCGAGGCAGACGCCGAGAATGGGGGCTTTACCGGCCATGTGGCGGATGAGCGGGACCAGGATGCCCGCCTCGCCCGGTGTGCAGGGTCCCGGCGAGAGCAGAATGCGCTCGGGCTTGAGGGCCTCGACCTGCTCGACCGTCAGCTCGTCGTTGCGATAGACCTCGACCTTTGCCCCCAGTTCGCCCAGGTACTGGACGAGGTTGTAGGTGAACGAGTCGTAGTTGTCGAGGACGAAGACCATGGCTTCCAGTGTACGGCATTCTTCGAGCGGCCGGACTCCGGGAGAATGCGGCTTTGCTATACTCTGGAACCGAACCTGTTTCCGGCCAGGCGAGGGCCGCTTATTCCGGCAGGAGGCCCCCATTGATTGACCCAGCCCCAGCACCGCCGTCAACGATTTCGAGCATCGCTGCAATTCTCCAAGCAGTAGCATGGCCGGTCGTGGCAGCCCTTTTCTTCGTCATCTACAGATCGAGGATCGGTGCGCTGCTCGATGTCCTTACGAGAAAGCTCGCGACGGCCACAAAGGTAAAGGCCTGGCAACTTGAGATTGAGACCGCCGAGCAAGACGTGAAGGATGCTGTGGAACGAGCCGGCAAGGCCGCTGGAAGCGAGACCCTTGAGGTGAAGATTCCTGAGGGCCAGGTCAAGGCCGCACAGGAGGTCAATAAGAGGCTTCAAGCGTCGCCCTTATCCGACCAGACAGTAGCCGGAGTCGCGCAAAGAAATATGCAGCTGCTTGTGAGCGAATACGACGACCTCCGCGAACGAATGCCAAGCAGCGCGGCCCGAACAAGGGCAATGAACGAAGTCGTGGCGAAAATGCGGACTCTCTCGCTAGCTGCGCGACCCGTCCTCCCGTCGTTTATGTCTGGACATTCTGCCGGAGATAGGCTGGCGGCGGTGTGCATTCTACAAGTTGTTCCGGAGTTTGGATTCTTCCAGTGGTTGGTCGAAAGAATAAAGAGTGAGAATCAGCCCTTTATCCTTTTCCATTCTGCGGTCGCAATCCTGTCGCTCGTGAAGACAGGCACGTACAGCGACTCAGCAGCGATTAAGCAGGGGATTAACGATGCGTTGCAACATGTCAAGGCCTTCAAGGGCGGCGCACCGGACAGAAACACGATCGATGTGCTAAATCAGGCGCTCTCACAAGTGAGGTAGGATTGGTTCTTCATTTTCTGATACAGGGGCGCGTGCAGGGAGTGGGCTTCCGGTGGTATGTGCACCGCGAGGCCAGTGAGCTCGATCTGCGCGGCTGGGTGCGCAACACCGAGGACGGCGATGTGGAGGTGGTTGCGTCTGGCAACGAGGGCGACCTGGCCGAGCTGCGCGCGAGCCTGCGCCGCGGGCCGCGCGGGAGCCGCGTGGACCGGCTGGTTGAGCATTATCTCGATGAGAGCGAGGCCGAGGGGCTGGAATCGTTCCGGATTGACGGGGCGTGGTAGAAAAGCAGGGGTCAGGGATCAGGCGTGGAGATTGGAACTTCTTGCGGCCGACACCTTCGGGATTGCTGGCACTTGCACGGATGCCGGAGCAGCGGACTGATCTCTGAACCCTGATCTCTGACCCCTGTTCCCTGTTCCCTGCTCCTCTATAATCGATAAGGAAGCCGAACTGCATCTACGCCCGTTCTCTTCCCGCAAATTCTTGTTACGAATTACTTGAGGAGCAGACGGACGCATGAGCGACGATATCAAGGCAATGGATGTGGAATCCCTGAAGGCGCTGGTGCGCACGGTGCCGGATTTTCCCAAGCCGGGGATTCTGTTTTACGACATCACCACGGTGCTCAAGGACAAGACGGGGTTTGCCAAACTCATCGACATGCTGGCGGCGCATTACCTGGAACACAAGATCGACCTGGTGCTGGGCATTGAGGCGCGGGGATTCATCTTTGGGCCGGCGCTGGCGTACCGGCTGAATGCAGGGTTTGTGCCGGTGCGCAAGCCGCGCAAGCTGCCCGCTCCGGTGGCCCGCGTGACGTATGACCTGGAGTACGGGTCGGACACGCTGGAGATTCACCTGGACGCGATCCAGCCCGGGCAGCGCGTGGTGCTGGTGGACGATCTGCTGGCCACCGGCGGCACCATGGAGGCGACCGTGAAGCTGGTCAAGCAACTGGGCGGGGAGATTGCCGGGCTGGCGTTTGCGGTCGAGCTCGACTTCCTGAAGGGGCGCGAGCGGTTCAAGGATTACGACGTCTTCAGCCTGCTTCACTACGACGAATAGATGCCTCATCGGAGGAGAGACCTCGAAACAAAGGCTCGTCAAAGAGCGCCATCTCCTCGGGTGTCGGTGGTTGGAACGTCTCGAACCAGCGGAAGACTTCCTCCCGCTCCATGGGAGGATTCTCCCTACCCCGGCGTTGAATCCTCTCGAAGAGGACATCCACAGGTACAGAGAGATAATGCAACTCAACGGCAGCGCCAAGTGCCCGAGCGCCGAGTCGCAAGGCGTCCCGCTCGGAGCTTCCCCAGGTGCCCCACTCGATGATTACGGTAAGGCCGAGCGCGAGTAGCTCTTGACCCAGTTTCCATTGCAGCGCTTCAATCTTTCCGCGCTTTTCCTCGTCGTACAGATTCAGCGAAAGAGCGTCCATCCACTCGTCGGGAGAAAATCGAACCGCGCGCAGCCGGCTCTCAAGCGCCCTTGCGAGTGTCGTTTTACCCGAGCCCGGTAGCCCGCACACGATGATCAATCTCGGTCCCATGCCTGATCCTTCCATCAGCAGATTATCCCTGATGAGCCGTCTTCTTCTGTCGAGACGTTGAACGCTGGGAGGGGTGGCACTCCTATTTGATCCGCATTCGGCGCGGCTGAAGCCGCGCCCTTTCAAAACGGCCAGATCCACCCCTTCACGATGTGCTGCCTGGGGGCGGGTCGGAGTGGTCTTCAACGGCTGCGCCTACCGCTGCCTCCTCCTGAAACATCTGGGCGTCGGCAAATCGATATCCGACGTAAACGTCCGTGAGCACATAGACAGGATTCGAGGGATCGTCTTCGATCTTCTTGCGCAGCTGGCGGACGAAGGTGCGGAGGTACTCGACCTCTTCGCGGCACTCGGCGCCCCAGACGGCGGTGAGCAGGCGGGCGTAGGTAACCACGCGGCCGGCGCGGATCATGAGGCAGTGGAGAATGTCGAACTCCTTGCGCGTCAGATGCACCGCCTGGCCGCGCTTGGTTACGCTGCGCTTGACCGGATCGAGGCGGACTTCGCCGATCTCGATGGGCGCATCTTCGGCGCGGGCCGGAGCCTTGACGCGGCGGATGGCGGCGCGGACGCGGGCGATCAGCTCGCGCGTGCTGAAGGGCTTGGTGACGTAGTCGTCCGCGCCCAGGTCGAGCGCCTCCACTTTTTCTTCTTCCTTGTCGCGGACAGTCAACATCAGGATGGGCAAGCGCGGAGCGAAGACGCGAATCCGCCGCAGCGTCTCCACGCCGCCGATGCCGGGCATATTCACGTCGAGCAACACGGCGTCGAAGGCTGTGGCGCGAAGCAACTGCAGGGCCTCTTCGCCGCGCGAGGCTTCGGAGACCTGAAAGCCGAGCTCGACCAGCGGCGGGCGCAGAGCCCTGCGAATGGCGGATTCGTCGTCGACAACAAGAATGCGGATAGCTTGCTGGTTCATCGCGGATTCCTCTTTTGAACAGGTGCTGGGATGGCTGCAAAAAACGTGGTCCCCTCGACTTCATCGCTGGTGACCCACACGTAGCCGCCGTGCAGGAGCGCCACGCGCTTGGCCACGGAGAGGCCGATGCCGGTTCCGGGTGCGCGGCTGGAATAGGTGGAAGAACGGAAGTAGCGGTCGAAGATGCGCTCGCGGTCCGCCATGGGAATTACGGGCCCGAAGCTGCGCACGGAGAAAATGACTTCCGCGCGGGCGCGCACGGCGCGGATGGTGATGGTGGTGCCAAAGATGGAGTATTTGCAGGCGTTGTCGATGTATTGCGTCAGCAGCATGACCATCAATTGGCGGTCGCAGGAGAGAACCAAGTCGTCGTCATCCAGTTCGATGGCAACTTTCATGCTTGCCAACCGGTCGCCAAGACTGGCCACGACCTCTTCAATCAGGGTGGCAACCCCCACCGGGGCGGCCTGCAGCGCCACTTCCTCACCGGCGTCGAGGCGCGCCGTAGTCAGCAAGCGCGTGGTCAGGTCACCCAGCAGGCCGGTCTGCTCGTCGATCAGGGCCACCAGTTCCGCCTGGCCCTGCGAAAGGCGGCCCATCTCGCCCAGGCCGGTCGAGGCGGCGCGGATGGCCGTGAGCGGCGTTTTGTAGGCGTGCGCCAAGCTATCCAGAACAGTCGCGCGCAGTTGCTCGGTCCGCCGCTCGGATTCGATGCGGCTCTCGTTGGCAAAGGCGCGGTAGCGGTCGAACGTGATGGCGATCAGCGAGGCTATGGCGTTGTTGGTCAGCGGCGTGGTGTCGCCGCGCATAAGCAGGCTGCCCACGGGCACCGTCCCCAGCCGGACAACACGGCGTCCCAGGCCGGTCTCCGGATCGTCGTCCGAGGTTTCGAAGTAGTAGACGTTCTGGGCCATCTCCTGCGGATCCACGCTCCAGTAGCCCGCCTGGTAGACGGCGTGCAGGTCGGCGTCAAACACGGCCACGGCTTCCAGAGCAAAGATCTCATGTACCAGCTCGGCCAGCTGGGGTCCGGGCTCAACATGCAGATTCATTTGGAGCGTCCGGCGCGTGAACTCATACAGGTCCTGCATCTGTCCGCCCCTGGATTCGGCCTCGCGCGCGTGATTCGTGACGCCCGCAGACAAGCGGCTCACCGTGAGCGCCACGAGCACGAAGACCACCAGGGTAACCGAGTTGACCGGGTCGGCCGCCAGTTGCTCCGGCCGGTGCGCGGTGAAGTAGGCCTGCACCAGAACCGCCGACAGCGAGACGATGACCGCTTGCCAGAAGCCGCTGAGCAAAGCGGTGGCAACCACGATGAGAAGGTAGAGCAGAACAGCTACCGGCAGCAGCCAGCGCGACCACTGGGTGAGCGCCGCTACCAGAATAACGGCGATCATCCCCAGCGCGCACTCAAGCACAAACAGGAGCACACGCGTGCCGGAGGGCCGCCCGCGCTTTATTGCGAGAGAAGAGCGCGCAGGGATGTAGGTTCCAGCCAACCAACCTCCAACCTCGCCATGCCGGCGGGACACTAGGGCCTGTTAACACTTATAGGGCGGACAGCGTGGCGAGAGAAAATCGGGCCAAACGAGGCGGAGCCCGAAGGCTTTGGTAATTCCAAGGTCGAGGGCGAGAACGAGGTATGGCCCGATTTTCTCCGCAACCCGTAAGGACGGGGCGGATTTTTCCGATCTCCGCGTCGTTCGTCGCTTAAGTACGTTGAGTACATCGCGCTCCTCACTCCTCGATCTCGGGAAAATCCGCTCCCGTCGCTGCCGTCCTATAAGTGTTAACAGGCCCTAGAAGAACAAGACCAAGGCGCCCACGCACCCGCAACCATCTTCCTTCGAACATTTCGAGGGCTGGGCCTTCGCTCTTATCGCGAGCGCTTTGCCGGTTCAATGCGGGCGTGGCGTAAGAGAAGTTTAACAGGAACCCTATCAATTCCTTACACCCGATGCTGGAGGCGTCCGGGCTACGCCGGACGAGCGATTGAACGTAGAGAAGACGAGCGATTGAACTGCGCCCGAATGGATTCGCAACACGTTGGCTGATGCGACTGAGGCTTAGCGGACCTCCTGGTTCTTGCGTAGAATGGCCCAATGACGGCCTTTCTCGGCTTGGGTCTATTAGCGGCTTTCTTCGCAGCCTGGCTGGCACATCTGATGTGGCTAGAGAGGGATAGACCTCTGCGGAGCAGGCTGGAGCCCTCTCTGGCCATTGTGATCTCCCTGCTGGTGCTGTGGGGTCTGGGGCGATACGGTGATGCGCTGGTGCGCTGGATTTGGCGCTGACGGACAAACCAATATCAATGAGCTTCTCCCGAAACTCTCCCGCTATCCGCCCTTTCCCGCCAATTTGGAATATCACCGAATGAGGGATTCATTTCGTAATCTTCACGTGATCCTTATGTAACCTTTGCATTAATTAAATCAATCCACAGCGCCTGACCACCCCAAGGGGAGGCAAATCCTCGTGCGGGTAAGCTGTGCGCCAATCTCCCTGCACCGCACGCGGGACCAGGAAGGCAATGCGGTTGAACGGCGTAAGTGGCTCATTCTGCGTGCTTCTGTCTCAATTTGTACCGTGTCATAACCAACAGAAAATCATCCTTGGAGGAACAGTGCCGATGAATACGAATCCAAACCGGATCCTGCAATCGATGGCCGGAGCAGCCATGGCAATAGCGTTGGTTGCCGGCGCACAGACACCGGCTCCGCCAGCGCCGGCGCAGACACCCGCTCCGACGGCGGCCCCCGCTGCTCCCGCAGACGCACCCGCCCCGCTCTCCACCTTCGTTCTCACTGGTCCGCTGCAATGGCTGCCGCCGGCGACCTTCGATGCCGGACCGTTGGGCAAGCTGTACGTCAACGGCATCGTGACCGGTTTCTCGCAGTTCCAGAACAATCACGTGCCGGGAGACGACAGTGCGCAAGCCACTCTGAGCAACGGACAGATTTTCATTCAAAGAGCGGACGGGAAGCTTCAGTACTACATCCAGGCGGGCGTCTACACCATGCCGACGCTCAGCGTGCCGTTTGTTAACGCCCAAAATACCGTGAACAATTTCTACGGGCCTGTTCCGGTCGCCTACCTGAAGTTGCAGGCGGCTAAGAACACGCAGTTCCTTGTCGGCTCTCTTCCCACTCTGATGGGCGCCGAGTCCACGTTTACGTACCAGAACTTCAACATCGAACGCGGCATCGTTTGGAACCAGGAAAACGCCATCAATCGCGGCATTCAGGTGAATCAAACCTTGGGTAAGTACCTGTCCGCCGCGGTCAGTTGGAACGACGGTTACTATTCCAACCGCTACTCGTGGCTCTCGGGCTCGGCGACCCTTACGAAGGGGCCTCATAGCCTGGTATACGACGGGATGGGGAACCTCGGACAGACCGCCTATCAAACAGCGGCCACACCGGTGCAGAACAATGGCTACATGCACGCGGTGATCTATACGTACGCCAAGGGCCCATGGATCATTTCGCCGTACTTCCAGTACGGCAAGCTGCCGACCAACGCGAAGGTAGGCGTGCCCAAGGGTACATCCGCAACCGGCGGCGCGATCAACGCCAGCTATGCCTTTAAGAGCGGCTTCTCGCTTCCGGCGCGCGTGGAATTCATTACGAGTTCGGGGAGTGCTACCGACGGATCGGTCAATTTGTTGGGCTTTGGAGCGGGCAGCGGAGGCATTACTTTTACCGCGACGCCAACCTACCAAAAAGGAGGCCTGTACGTTCGCAGCGATCTCGCGTGGGTGCACGCAACGAGCTACACGCCGGGAGCCGTCTTTGGCAAGACGGGAACGGATGCTGACCAATTCCGGGGCGTACTTGAATTCGGCTTCATCTTTGGCAAAAACGTTACCGAAAAATAGCCGAATCGAGGCGCAGCTCCGCAGGGCGGCGACGCGCCGATTTCTATAAAATGCACCAGGCTGGGCGCGGTCAAGGCTCAGTCAATAGTCACCGCAGGGTTCGTTGCCAGCCTCGGCCCGAAACGCTAGTTCATTTCGACCGGCATCGCGAGCAGTCGTGAATAGATTGCTCGCGACTTGATGAAAACGATGTTCGTGCAACTCGCTGCTTCGTTTATCAGGTTTTTCACTAACTTCCGATTCCTCATTTCATCTTTATCGCGCCAACTTTAGGATTCAGCTAACTCACAGACTTCGCATCCGCCCGAAGGAATATTGCGAACCGGGCTAATTCAAATCAAGTCCCGGAGGGCGAGCCGCCGGGAGCCGACCCAAGAACCTCACTCTTCAGGAGAATCCTCATGGCAGATCAGAAAGCACCTCAGATGCAGGCCACCCTGGGCCTCACCGGGCTAACCGCAAACGCAATGGCCCTCATCGCCCCCGGCGCCTTCTTATGGCTCACCTTCGTGATCCAGGCCGGCACCGGCACCACCGCGCCCACCATGTGGCTGGGGATCTTCGCCGCCCTGCTGCTTTGCCTGGCCACGGCAGTCGCCTACGCCGAGATCTCCAAGCTCTACCCCGGCACCGGCTCCAGCTACTACTACGCCGAGCAGGCGCTGCTCTCCAAGGACAAGGCCTTCAAGTACGCACGCGTTGCCAAGTTCATCGTCGGCTGGGGCTCGCACCTTTACTACTGGGTCTATCCCGGCGTGATGGTGGCCGTGACCGGCGTCTTCGTGGGCTACGTGGTCGGCTTTCTCTATCCAAACGTCATGAACGGCTCGAACCCCGGGCCGGTCTTCATGGCGCTTGTGGCTGTTGTCTTCTCCTTCTTCGTGGCCTGGATCGCCTCCAAGGGCGCCGGCGCTTCCACGGCCGTCAACATCGCCATCAATGTGGTGCAGATCTCCGCGCTGGTGGTCTTCAGCGTTCTGGCGCTGGGCTATCGCGCCAGCCACCCTGCCGGCAGCACCGGCCCGACCGCATATCAATACGACGGGCAGACTCTGGCCACCTATAACTGCCAGTTCCAGACGGCCAAGGACGGCTCGACGGTTCGCGACGCCGGAGGCACCCCACTGTGTTTGCTTGACTCGGCAGGCAACAAGGTTCCCTACGTGATCACCTACCCGACCACAGACGCGAGCGGAAACTTTCTCACCCACGAAAACGCCGCTTCGGTGATTGCGCCGCACAAGTTCAGCTTCATGTTCATTCAGGCCACCGTAGCCATTCTCATCCTGGTCGGCTTCGAATCGGTGACCTCGATGGGAGGCGAGGCCAAAAACCCCACCAAACATATACCGATAGCCGTTATCGCCTCCCTGCTCATACAAGGACTGGTGTGTTACCTGTTTGAGTATTTCGCGGCCAACTACTTCCTCAACTCCGGCTATACCATGCAAAGCGCAGTTACTTCCGCGGCGCCCATCGGCGACATGATGATCATCGTCGGCGATGCGCTGCTGGGCCAAGGCCACGGCAAGTACTTCATGCTGGCCGAAGCCATCACCGTCTTCCTGGCGCTGATCGGCACCACGCTGGCCTGCATGAACACCGGCGCCCGCGTTACCTACGCCATGGGCAAAGACGACGAGGCACCCGAGCACTTCGGAATCCTTCATGCCGGGTCTCTGTCGCCGCGGAAGGCCATCTGGACGCTGGCCGTCATCTCCGCCGTCATCGGCGTCATCGCTGTTGCCCTGGTCTTCGGCGACGCCAGCGCGCCCAGCGATGCATCCATTGCCGCGTTGCCCCACGGAATCTTCTCCAACTGGGGCTACCTCTCGCACGACCAGTTGGCGGCACTGCCCAACTCTCTGCTCACGATCACGCTGACCTCCAACTTCGGCACCTTCATCCTTTATGCGCTCAGTTGCTTCCTATGCATCGTGGCCTTCCACAAGCGCCCCGACTACAACGTGGTTCTGCACCTGCTTATCCCAGGGTTCGGTCTGCTCGCGAACATTGTCTGCATGGCCTTCTACCTGATCAGCCCGGTCTTCGGCCTGGGGACGTTCAAGGAACCGCTGCTGGCCTTGGGAATCTCCGCCGTCTGGGGCATCTACGGAGCTATCTACTTCATCCGCTCCTCGAAGGCCAAGGGCAAGGCGGTTCTGCTCACGGCCAAGTAAGGTCTTTGAACAGCACCGCAACCGAACCGCAATTGCTGGGTGGCATCCGCTTTCCGACTCTCTTGAGAGACGGGTAGCGGATAACCACCCAGTGGTGCTTTGCTGCAATCCCTGTATAACAATTTCTAGAAGTATTCTTCCCCGCGACAGAGGGGACGATATCCGAGGCGGCGGCGCCCATGTTGGATGTTCAGTTCGGCCAGGCAAGCGATTTCGGCAAAGTCAGGACCAACAACGAAGACGCGATGGGATCGTTCGTCCCTTCCTCGCGCCAGCAGGCCCGATCGCATGGCTACCTGTTTGCGGTAGCCGACGGCGTGGGCGGCATGGATCTGGGCGAAGTTGCCTCGTCCACGGCCATCTCCGTGCTGGTGGAAGAATTCTCGAAGGCGCAGGCAGGCACGATGCTCGCCGGCCTGCTCCCGCGCCTGATCCAGTATGCCAATGCGGCAGTCCACGATTGCACCCTGGCTCCCCAGTACCGCGGCAAGCGGATGGCTACCACGATGGTTGCCTGCGCGCTCCGCCACGACCAGGCCATCGTCTCGCACGTTGGCGATTCGCGCTGCTACCTGGTGCGCAACGGCCAGGCCAGACAGGTTACCCAGGACCACACCTGGGTCAACGAACAGAGAAAGATGGGCCTGATCTCCGCCGCTGAGATCGCCGAATCCGATTCCCGGCACCTGCTTATCCGCTCTCTCGGGCCGGAGATGTTTGTTTCCCCGGACACGACCGCTCTCACGCTCCAGCCCGGGGACGTGCTGGTTCTGTGCACAGACGGCCTGCACGACGAAATGAGCGAAAAGACCATCGCCGCCATCGTCTCGCAGAACAAGGACGTCGGGGAGATCGCCCGTGAGTTGGTGGCGCGCGCTGTTGAGATCGACGGCGGCGACAACACCACGGCTCAGGTCATCCGCATCCGCTCAGTGGAGCAGGTGGGGATGTACCGCGGCCGGCCGTACCGGCTGCCCTCCTGATGCGCCATCCTCTAAATTTCAGCAAAGTCTTATGGAATCCTTACCGTGAGCACTGCATTTCCCCGATAGAGTTAAAGGAGTTCGCTGATTGGAGTGTGCCGCCCAATGGGCTTTCATGACGGCCTGGAAGCTGGTTCCGTAATCGATTCTTACCGCGTGGAGGCCCCGGTGGCCCGCAGCGGCATGGCTTCGATCTATCGCGCTATCGACCTGCGCGACAATCGCGTTGTCGCCCTGAAGATTCCCCACCCCGATCTCGAAGCCGATGCCATTCTCTTCGACCGCTTCCAGCGCGAAGCCGGCATCGGCGAAAGGCTCAATCACCCCAAGGTGATGCGCGTCTTCGGAGGGGAGAATCGTTCGCGCATTTACATGGTGATGGAGTGGTGCGACGGCCGCCTGCTGCGCCAGATCCTCGAGGAAGGGCGCATCCCCCAGGAACGCGCCATCCGCATTGCCATCGGCGTGCTCGATGGACTTGACTATATCCACGCGAACGGCGTCGTCCATCGCGACCTGAAGCCGGAGAACATCATGGTGGGTGGGAACGACAACGTCAAACTCATCGACTTCGGCATCGCCGGCGACGCCGCGGCCAAGCGGCTGACCTATGCCAACTTCACCGCCGCCATCGGCACACCCAACTACATCTCGCCCGAACAGGTGAAGGGCAAGCGCGGCGACG
>Ga0209517_10002629_pt1 | contig 25067 bp, 19 predicted proteins | sample PeaSoiMetSII2010_FD_187695 | JGI IMG/M metagenome (GOLD analysis project Ga0209517, IMG submission 187695) | Peat soil microbial communities from Weissenstadt, Germany - SII-2010 (SPAdes) (version 2) | ecosystem: Environmental > Terrestrial > Soil > Wetlands > Peat | place: Germany... | reverse complement strand
GCGCCCCGTCGAGCGTTTGGCCTCGTTGGGGCACCGGTTTGGTGCAGGGCGAGAGCCTCCAGGTTTCCTTGGGGGACTGCTGGGCAGCCTCAAACCTACCCACTATAATCCCCGAAGAAGCCCTAATCGTTTCATGGCCACATGCGCCGGCAAGTGTGTCCAGAAATGTCAAGGAAGGACGCAAATGGCGATTTTAGCGATGGATCAAAAAGTGGCCCTGTCCTGTTTCTGGAAGAGCTGTTATAAACTAGGGCGCGATTGTCCAAACTTGGGACGTTTCGGACGCTACCGTGCCAACTTAGGCGGTAATAATTAGCCGGAACAGAACAGGCCCCCGGCCAGGATATTTCACACTCTGGTGGGCGAGGCTCCTGCCGAGCCTCTTGTGCAAGCAAGCCTCGGCTCCGCAGGAGCGTCGCCCTACCCGCAGTGTGTCGCACCTTTGAGACGAGTGTGAAATATCCGGTAAGGGTCGCGTGACTTCGTGTGCGCCGTTCGTGAGTCTTCGAACAACCGCCCTCCTGAGCCGTTCGACGGCGTGCAGGGGACTGCCCGCGCTACCTGCCGGAGGCTTCGCGTGTCCAAGACTGCCTAGCAGATGTAGGGCATTGCCCTCTAAACTTCACTGCGGGGACGAGACGTCCCCGCCCCTAACCCAGACTTCATGCTCGGGCGGAGCTTGCGCCGGCCCTAGCCTTGAAACCTCCGGCCGTCTTTACCGCACCACCTCGAACGCGAACCCCTTCAAGTACTCCGTCTCCGGTATCATCGGAATGATGGGATGGTCCGGCGACTGCGAGTAGGTAGCGACGCGACGCAACACTCGGCGCGCGTCGTAGGCGGCCGAGAGCACCGTGTCCTGGAACAAGCCCGCATCGACATGGTGCGAGCAGCAGAAGGTCGCCAGGGTGCCTCCGGTCTTGAGCAATTTGAGGGCGCGCAGATGAATCTCCTTGTAACCGCGCAGCGCGTCGGGCACTGAAGCGCGATTGCGTGTGAAGGATGGCGGGTCGAGCACGATTAAGTCCCAGCGAGGGATAAGCTTCTCGTGCGGTTGCGTGGCGGTCTGGCCTTTGAGCCAGTCAAAAACGTTTGCCGATTCAAAGGAGCATCGCTCCGCCAAGCCGTTCAGCGTCGCGTTGCGCTGAGCTGCCGCCAGCGCCTCCGCGCTCTGGTCCAGCAAGTGGACGTGTGCGGCCCCCGCCCGCGCCGCATGCAGGCCGAACCCGCCGACGAAACTGAAGGCGTCCAAGACCTGTCCTCCTCGAGTCAACTCGGCCACAAGCCGATAGTTGATCTGTTGGTCCAGGTACAAGCCCGTCTTGTGGCCGCCAAGGACGTCCACCTCGAACTGCAGCCCGTTAAGCCTCACCGGAAATGGGCCTTCGACCGTGCCCGAGAGCATGCCATTGGCGTCGGGCAACCCCTCGAACTTGCGCGACGAAAGCTCATTGCGCTCAACAATGGCGCGGGGCGAAAACTGCTTCTCCAACGCCGCCAGGATCAGGGGCTTGCGCTGATCCATGCCCAGGGACGAGGTCTGCACCACAAACACGTCCTCATACTTGTCGATGATGAGGCCGCTGAGGAAATCGCTCTCGGCATTGACCAACCGGAAGGAGGTGGCCTCGGGCAAGTGCTTGCGCCGCACGGCCAGCGCCTCTGCCAATCGCCTTTCGAAAAAGCCTTGGTTCACTTCGATCCGGTCCGGCGAGAGCATGCGGACGTTGATCTTTGACTTTGAATTGTAGAACCCGGTGCCCAGGAAACGCTGCCGGTGGTCCTTGACCTGGACCGCCTCGCCATCGGCGGCGGGCTGCGTGAGCCGCAGCACGGAACCGCGATAAATCCACGGATGTCCCGCCACGATGCGGTCCGCCTCGCCTGGCTTGAGTAAAACGGTTGGTAAAGATTGCATGGGCACCTTAGCCTTGTCGCTCGAACCAGTCTGGTTGTTCCTGCCCATCCTGGCAAATCCAAAAAGCCCCCTCATGTCGGCTTGTCATATCTGGCCGCCGCCACCTCGCGAAAATTCCGAATGATTTGGGGGCGCACGCGAGCCACAAGCACAAGATCAACGAGACAGCCGGTGATCAGCCAGATGATGATGAAAAAAGTGACAGACCACTCCGAACCCGCTCCCCCGGTCAACGCGTAAAACCAAAAGAAGAAGAGCAGAAGCCAGCAAGGACCAAGCACTTGTGCAAGGGTGACGATGACCGCTTTGTGCACCTGTCGCACATTGAGACCTCGCCACATTCCCACCCATCCCAGCGCCCACAAGTCCACCAGCAACACCACGAAGCCGCCGCCGAACATCGCCGAAAATCCATGGAAGGCAGCGGCGTCCATCTCCAACGGCCGCCAGAACAGGAACAGAGCGGACCATAAGGCCAGGTTCAGGCCACCGAGCACCGCCAGCGGACCCATAAAATGCTCACGCAAGGCGCGCCGTTGCGCCTCGAGAATCGCCTCGACCGGCAGCGGCGTCACGAGCACAGATTCCAAAGCGCCGCTGTTGCGATCGTGATTGAGCCGCGAAGCGCTTTCCACCGCGGCCAGCACTTTCACAATGACGTGCAAGCCAAATGTCAGAAAGAGGCAAACTATGAATGCAGGCGGCGCGCTCCTTTTGGGAAGGAACGGCACCAGGAGCCAAGCGAAAACCCAGACCGGCACGACCGCTACGAGGAGGAGGCGCGCTGACGAAGACGGCGTCCAGTCTTTGATGGTCACACGACAAAACGGGTTCGCCGCTTCGGCCCGGTCCCAGCCAGGCGGCTTGTTCCGTGGGCCGCGGAGGCCGGGAAACCATCGCCCTCTCCGGGTTGAGGCCAGCGGTACCTCCTCGACCCGCACCCGTGGCACGAGGAAGCCGGCCCACAACAGGCAAGCCGCCGTCACCAGCAGGAGCGTTTGCACCGAGTGCCAAAAACCGGCGGGGCCACTCCGCAAGCGATACGCCGAATCAAAGCTGGCCACGCAGGCGAAACCTGGACTGGGCCACAAAAGGCAATTCAACCATCCTGCCTTGAGCGTCAACGACTGAATCCACCACAGCGCCGGGAGGACGCCCGCCAGCAGCGCCATGAACAGCAACGCCCGGCCCAGCGCGCGCCTCGGATCGTTCGTCTCCGCCGACACCGCGAGCCCAAGGCTCAAGGAGAAGAGCAACGTGATCCCAAACACCAACAGCAGGCGTGAGAATTCGCGGCCGGTCACGCCTCCCATTAAGAGCGGCAAAGCCAACACCGGAAACACCGCCACCAGCCCGAAGAAGGCGTGGATGGAATGCGCGGCCAGCTTGCCCAGGACGATGTCGTATCCCTTCAGATCGGTGAGCAAGAGCAGACCCAGCGTTCCCCGTTGCCGTTCCGAGGCAATCGAATCGGCGGTTAGAAACAGCCCCGCCAGCATGCAAAAACCGAGGACGGCCACGGTCAGCGCCTGCAGTACATGCTGGCCCGCGGCGGGTGGCCTGGCAATTCTGTAGGTCACACCGAACAGGATTAGCGCCACCAGCGCGGCATAAGCCCGCAGCCGGTACGTGCTCGGCCGCCGGGCCGCCACGCTAAGTTCCCGCCCAGCCACGGGCAACAATGTCATGACCTGAATACAGCCACATCCCCCCGCTGCAACGCAATCTCTTTCCCCTCCCTCGCTGGTTCCTAATCCTAATTCTAACGATCATCCATCATCCGCCAATTCCACCCCCACCCCGACTGGCGCCGCAGCGCCTCGGAGAAGGGCGGTAAGGCCGGTGAACAGTTGGGCGTTGTTGAGCACGTAGAACGTGCCGCCGCGACCGTTTTGAGAGCTGGCGCATCCATCCGGGCCCTGGGCACTCAGCGCGCCTTGCTGGTTCAGATCGCCGAAAATGCACACCGTCTGTTTTGGATCGGTTGACACGCCGACTTTGGCGTGGTTGCCCTGGGGTTCGGCGTCACCCAGTAGGCCGATGCTTTTGCCCTGCCAGGAGCCAGAAGTCGCAATCTCCACGGGGGCGGGCGCGCCGAGCGCGGCAGACCAGCAGCCGATCTGGCTGGTTGCCGTGGTCGAATTGATGGCTGGCGCAGTCCACCAGGTCGCGGCACGGATCGGCACACCGCCGAGAACGGCGGAGACCATCTGCCAGGGCGGTACGTGCAGGGCCGAGGGCTTTGAGATAAACACGACCCCGGTCGATAACACCTGCTTGGTCACGGCGGCATTGCTCGACAGGGCACCAAGTTTTTGGGCGAGCGCCTGAAGATTGGCGGGACCGCCAGTATTGAAGATTTGCGGAACGCCGCGCTTCGTCACGACACTGGCATTGGTCAGTCCGGCTAGCACGATCGCCAGATCGGCGGGCGTAAGTTTCAAGGCGAAGAAATGCTGGCTCACCAAAACATCGTCATCCCTAATGCAACCAAGCGTATTGCCGTCGTTCTGGCGCGGATACCGGGCACTGCCGGAAGCCGGCCAAGAGGGCGTGCTGACCTGAATCACGAACCCCGCGCCGGTGTTGTCCCAAGCCAACACCCCTTTGGCGTGGCCCCACGGAGAGTCGAGATTTGGCATGGGATTGTTATTAAACTGGTCATTCCAGAGCACATAATTGCAGGTCCCATTGTAAATCTGGTTGAAGGTTGCGCCCAGGGGATCGTTGACAGAGGCGCCGATACTCCCGCCGCCCATTTGCAAGGAGGGATTCGCGCTGCTCGCGATGGCGTAACTCAAGCAAAACCCATCTTTATAGCGATCTGGGGTGCCACCGAAGATTCCGGGATTGGGCTCGTTGGCCGGGTCGCCGGGATAAGTCGCATCGTTAAACTTGAAGGCAAACCACCAATCGACAGGGTTGCCGGAGGACAGGAGGGGAGAAAGTGTGTTCATGACTTGTCTGATGCGTTTAAAGGGTTCTTGGGGTGCATTCAAACACACTGTGGAAACCACGCAAGCACTAAGTTCTGGGCGGTCTGGGCGGAAGACCGGCGCAAGCGGCGCAAGCGAATGACGAATGACCCAAGGCCCGAATGACCAACTCCGAACTCCGAAAGCGTTCGCGAGCAGGAGCCTTGGCGAGCGGGTGACGTGCGCTTGCGATAACGTGGGGGAAGTGGTCGGATCAGGCCGGACCCGGGCCGCCTTCGGCCATGCGTGAACCCGCCTGTGTCGCTGGCTTGATTTACCTTGATTTACTTTGATTTGCTTTGATTCAGCTTGCACTTGGGAGAAGGAATTGACCACGGATGGCGCCGATACTTTTGCCCGGATGACCATTGTGGCAAACGAAAGTGGGGAGGCGAATAGGAGTCGAGCGGCGTGGGTTTAGGGGCTTTTCGGGCTTCGTGGCGTGCGGGGAGTTTTTTGGTCGGATCTAGTCGGATCTACCCGGATTTGGTCGGACCCGGTCCGGCTTTGGCCATGCCGCCAAGGGACTGAAAGGAAATCGATTTAACCACAGAGACACGGAGCGCACAGAGAACGGGGATCTTTTTAACCGCCAATCCACGCGAAAGGGGGCCGGGACGGGCGGCAGAGGAATGGGGACCCGGGGACCTCCGGGCAAAGGACGAGTGCTTTCAACCCTGATTTAGTTTGATTTAGTTTGATTCCTGGGGCATCTGGCGTCGGAGATGGCGGAAGCGGCTTCCACCGCCGATGCCTCTGAGGCTCTGAGGCGCGGGTGCTGCCGCCTAAAAACAGGATCTTGGCAGGACAGAATCATGAAGGCTTCAACGCTCATGCCCGAGCCCCGGAACGCCGCCTTCAGGCTGCAACAGCCCCGGGCCAACGGCCCGCCTCCCGTTCCCACCATTCAGCATCCGTCATCCTCCCTCTTCTACCCTCACCCTACCTGGGAGCCGTCCCACCGTCCCAAGGGCCGTAAACATTGGGTGTTGTTGAGGTGCGAGCCGTCCCAAGAGCCGTACCGAGGCGTCCCGGAGGCGTCCCAAAGGGAAAAGACGTTCAGCCGCGGAGAGGGGAGAGGCGGGCGGGGCTGTGAGACCTCAACGTTCAACCTTTAACGTTCAACTTTCAACTTTCAACGGTGCCAGAGGACACCCACCCACCCTCCTGGGGTCTGGACCCGTGACACCGTGACAGACCAATAGAGACGGGCCATTTTAGCGCTTTCATCCGTGACATTGGCCGTGACCAGGCGTGACATCGCGGGAGGAGGCTCAATTCCTGCCTCGGAACGGCATTAGGCCGAAGTGGAGAAGCATCCAAACCGGGAGGACAAAAATGATAATCGTGACCAGGCGATCCCAGGTCCAGACGAGAAAGTGGGCTTGGATGGGGTAGATCGTAATCATGAAATAGTTGCTGAACCGGGTATGGCCCAGAAAGGAAGCGTATTTTGGGTAGCGCCGGCGGACACCGCTATACAACGCGAGCCCTCCCAACGCGATGACCAGGCCGGTTACGACCAGGTTGATGGAGTGCAGGTCATGGACTGCAGGGTCCCGGGAGGTTGGTGGGACGGCGGTGTTTCGATACAGGTACAACCATTGGGCACCGGCCCAGAGAAAGCTGAAACCGGTCTGAATGGCGGTTCGGAAACTCTTCTTGGCCGAAGTCAGTTCGCTGAGCAGCAAGGCAAAGTAAAGGGGAACGATGCCCCAGACCAGCGCCAGGTGCTGGAACGGCGTCCGTATCAGTTGAGCAAAAAGTCCAAAGTAATGGTAAAGCATCGCGCGCCGCCGACAGCATATCGTAATCAAATGCGAGATCGATCCGGATCTTGCTTCGTTTGTTTTACTTTGATTGCCGTGGGGATCTGCCCTCGGAGATGACCGGACACGCTCCCGCCGGCGTCAACACGCACGGCAAACTCAGAACTCTGGCCCCCTCCTCGGACACCCTCACCCCCTCTGGGACCCGTGACACCGTGACCACCAGCATAACCATTGGGGATTTTTGAGGTCTGACCCGTGCCATGAGCCGTGCCAAAGCGTCACCGAGCCGTGACAAGCCGGGCAAATCCGCGAATGGCCAGTTTAGCTGACATCGATTGGGAACGTGAGACCGTTGCAAGGCTGATCAATACACCAGCACGAGCGCGGTGGAATGCTCGACCGATTTCATGACATCCTCGAAGTTTCCATCTTTGGTGTTCGGTGGTCTGAGTTTCGCAAACACCTCGGGCGTCGATTCGAGGAAGCTGAGCAGGAAGCTGCTCTTAACCGCATAATTGACGTTTTCGGGCAATGCACCAGTCGAACTCAGGGCGGCCAGCACATTCAGCTTGGCGGCTACAACTCCAACCGCATTGCCTCTGGCATCTACCAAAGCGCCACCCGAGTTGCCTGGCTGGATCGGCACGCTGATTTGGAAGTACTTCGCATCATCTCCGGCACCGCTCAGAGCAGCAATTTCTCCCTTGGCAAGCTTGGGCGCGAAACCCTGTAGCGCCAGATTGGGGAAACCAATGGTGGCCACCGTGTTGCCCGGGCGGGCGCTTCGGCTAGTGGTTATTGGCAAAGGCACAAATCTTCCATCCGCCTTGAGCAAAGCGAGGTCCGTGGCGAGGTCTGCCTTTACCACTTTGGCGAGAACAAGCCCAGTAGCGGTCTTGAGGCGAATTCGAGTGGCGTCGCGTATCACATGCTCGTTTGTGATGAGGAATCCGTCATCCGTGATAAAGAAGCCGGTAGCACTGCCAGCGGGACCGGATTCCGCGATACTCTGATTCGAGGGCTCACCAGGCTCCGGTGCGTTGATCGGCTTAAAATCGCGTGCCAATCGTTGTGCCTCGGCGATCTGCTCCGCCGTCATCTCCTGAGCAACTTCATCCCGCTTCGCCCGGGCTGCGGCTCGGGACTCACGGAACGCTCTTGCGCCATCCCAAGGCTCTGCCACAGGCGGCTCCCTCGTGCGGCCTTCACCAGAACGATTACTGCCGGTCACCGGCGAAAACCCCGGTGGAGGTGGCGGAACCAGGGGGCGAAAGTCTATTGGCTCAGCGTTCGTACCTCCGTTCCAATCAAAAGTGGGAGTCTCTGCGGCGGCTGCCAAGTTGAGCCACTTGTACGCCTCGATGAAATCCTGTCTCACGCCCCTACCCTCCGCGTACATTTCCCCGGCGCTGAACTGAGCGGAATCATTACCCTGCCTTGCGGCGAGAAGATACCACTTGGCAGCCTCGGCATCATCGCGGGGCACATCGATCCCCGCCTCGTACTCTAGGCCGAGCCAGTAGCCGGCGAAAGTGTCGCCTGATTCCGCCGCCGCGCGAAACCATCTTAGGCTCTCTTTGAGGTCTTTCGTTACGCCATCTCCACTTTCGAACTTCCGTGCGAGATCCGATTGCGCCGACGTATTTCCCTGCTCCGCAGCCCGGCGAAGCCACTTGAGTGCTTCAGCGTGGTTTGTTTCCACACCCATGCCGTATTCGTAGTTGAGACTGAGACTGTATTGCGCCGCCGCGCATCCGTTTTCGGCGGCGAGTCGCAGCCACTTTACGGACTCTAGGTCGCTTTTTGCCACGCCCACTCCATCCTCGTAGCAAAGGCCAAGACGGAGTTGGGCTTCTGCGAAGCCCTGCTCAGCAGCCTCGCGGTACCACTCGGCTGCCTCGACAAGGTTGGTGGGCAAGCCACGGCCAAACTCGCAGGCCAGACCGAGTTGATATTGCGCTGCCGCCTCTCCCTTCTCGGCCTTGGATCGCGTCTCGGCCAGGTTCCCGCTCATTCCCAAGCCGAGGGCCGTCGCTGCCACCAGTGATTTCCCTTTCGCGCCATCCGGGTTGGGCCCTCGAAACGCCTTTTCTGCTTGGTAGAGCGGCCGTTCTCGCCTCTGCCAGAACGAACGCGACAGCGTGAACGCGACAATGAAGATTGCCCCCAGAGTCAGCGCCCACACAAGCCGACTAGTCTTCATTGCCCAAGCATAGCGGCGGGCCCTCAATTTGCAAGCATACGATCTGGCCCCCCGAATGTTCGAGGCCTCCACCGAAGGCGGTAAATCAACATCACAACTCGTTGGCGATGGAGATGGCCATGCTGGGCGTGCTGGCATAGTTCTGTCCTCGTTCCCTCGTCTCGCCGACGGCCACGAGCTGGACCGCGACCAGGTCAAGAATTCCAGGACCTGCATCCGGCTCGTAAACCACGGCCTCCGTTACAGGACATTTTCGACCGGCACGCTCAGCCGCAGCCGTAATTCCGAATGCTTCATTCGGACTGGTTTTTTGCGCATACCAAATCAAAGAATTTTGTGAACTCCGGGTAAAGAGACGATGCTCTGATAAGGTCCGTCCCCGCTTTGGTCCAGGGCAACCCGCAAAGTATCTCAAGAGAAATGTCCACAGCTTGGTCTGGACTAATCCGGAGTTTGTTCACCAGCTTTCCACTCACTCCATACTCCTTAATCTCAACGTACTCCTCGCCATATATCCGCTCGATACAAATTCGAATAGACGTTCTCATCTGGCGAACCTTCCTCAGGAAGACGCGTTGTGTCAAAAAAATAGGCGATCAGGCCATCAGGTCCACGGTAGAGCAAGATTCCATGAGACCACTATTCCAAACTCAAAACTCCCAACTCCTATCCCCTATAGTAGTACCCCGCCAATGGTGCCCCACCCAGCTCTCTGGTCTCCTCGGCACCGTCTGCCGCGTCGGCGAGCGGCTCATGCGCGCCGCCAAAGACGGCCAGGCTGCCGGCAACGCACTCATCACCATCCCCCTCAACGGCCCGCCCGGCCTCGGCAAATCCGCTCTCGCCCAGTTCATTCATTTCCCTGACCGCTGACCGGTTTGGACATTCGCCCCGCAGGATCTCCCCGGCGCCGTAACCGGCGCGGTCAGCCTCGTGATGGCGCGCGGCAACCACGATCTGACCAAAAGAACCTACGCGGCTCGTGTGGCCCGCTGGGCACGTTGCCACCGCCTGCCGAAAGTCGGTCCCCAACGCGCCGCAGACCAGACGGGAACCCCATATTCTTGCCACGCCGGCCCTCCACTCCGTGCGATCGGCATCTCTGTGGTGAACTCCTCCGGTACCAGGCTTTTGTCCTTCCTGTCCCTTTGCTCAGAACTGCCCCCACCTTCCTGCCCCGATTAGCGTGCAATTAGCGAATATTAGCGGTTAAAAAAACCCTCCCCTCTGCTCCGATTGCCGCATGTTAAATTAGTTTGCTTCCCGGCCCCGCCAACCTGTAAAAGTAGTTATCGTTGCGGTTTGTCATGCCCGGCAAAAAGCCCAAACCTTGGACGCGTCGTGAGATTGCCCAATTGGGGCACGTTCCTGATTCTGTGTTGGCCCGCCGGACTGGACGCACGATCAAAGCCGTCGTGGCCGAGCGCGAGCGCCGTCGGCTCGCGTTGCCCACTGCGCCCCGCCGCTGGACCGCGACCGAAATCAAGCTGATCGGCCGCTTCGAAGATGCCGAACTCTCCCGCCGCCTCCGCCGTACTTACAAGGATGTTCGCCGGCAGCGGCTTGCGCTTCACCTCCCAACCTTCAAACCCCTGCGCAAGTCAAAAAAATGGACGCGGGCTGAAGAAAGGCTCCTGGGCCGAGTGCCCGATGAAGAAATCGCCCGGCGCACCGGCCGCACCGTCGGGTGCGTTAAAGGACATCGCTGCTTCCTGGGCATTCCCAAATTGGACCCGATTTACAAACCCTGGACCAGGACGGAGGAAAAACTGCTCGGCACCGCCCCCGACTGCCAACTGGCCGCCCGCTTCGACCGCACCGTGCATTCGGTCAGGCAGCGGCGCCAGCTTTTCGGTATTCCGGCTGGACCCCGCGTCCTGCCCAATTCATGGAAACCCGAGGAAGACCAACTGCTGGGCAGGGCGCCCGATGAAGAAATCGCGCGCCGGCTTGGCCGCGGCCTGACCGGCGTCACAGCCCGCCGCCGCAAACTAGGCATCCCCCCAGTACGTATCGTCAGAAGCTGGGGCGCCGACGAAGATCGCATCCTGGGCTCGATGTCCGATGTCGCAGTGGCCAGACAGATCGGTTGCAGGCCTTCCCAGGTTCGGGCGCGGCGACGCGAACTTGGGATTGTCCTGCGCTCTACAAGAGCCAAAAACTGGAGCCCGGACGAAGATCGCCTCCTGGGCTCGATGCCCGATCTCGCAGTGGCCAAACAAATCGGTTGCAACCTTTCCCAGGTTCGGGCGCGGCGACGCGAACTTGGGATTGTGCTGCCCTCTTCAAGGGCCAGGAACTGGAGGCCGGACGAAGATCGCCTTCTGGGCACCATGCCCGAGCCCGAGCTCGCCAAAAAGTTCCACTGCGGCGTTGCCGCCGTTGCCAAACGGCGACGCAAGCTTGGAATCGCCAATCCCTTTCTCAAGTTCCGCCGCTGGACGTCCCAGGAACTAAAACTGCTCGGAACCAAACCCGATGCCGAATTGGCCCGTCTATTTGGACGTAAGCCGAGCGCTGTCACCCAGTGCCGGCGCAAGCTCCACATCGCCGACAGATTTCATCCGGCCTTCGCGCGATGGGCCTCGACCGAGGAAAAGCTCCTCGGCACCGCCGCGGATGGCATCATTGCAGCCCGAATAGGCCGCTCGCGCATGGCGGTGGCACAACATCGCAGCATTCTGGGCATCGCCCCATTCCCCAGGGTGTTGCCAAACTCTTGGAAGCCCGCGCAAGATGCTTTGCTGGGTACGATGCCCGATCAGGAGGCGGCTAAGCGCCTTGGCCGCTCCACCGATGCTGTCACCAGCCGGCGGTGCAAGCTTGGCATTGCCAAGCCCGATCATCGCTCGCCCCACTACACCCCGGAAGAGGACCGCCTTATGGGCACGATGCCGGACGAAGACTTGGCTCGGCGGCTGGGGCGAAACCCGGGCGCCGTTCAAGCGCACCGCGCCCAACTGGGTATCCCGAAATTTAACCTCCAGCGCCGCCCCTGGTCCACCCAGGAACAAGCCCTCCTGGGCCAAGTCCCCGATGAGGAGTTGGCTGCCCGTTTGAACCGCTCCCTCGTGTCCATTAAGGTTAAGCGCTTCAAACTAGGCCTGCCAACCCCTGCTCCCAAATACAAACCATGGCGGCCCGAAGAAGACGCTCTGCTCGGCACCAAACCCGACGCCGCAGTCGCCAAAATCATCGATCGCAAGGCAGCAACCGTCCGCGCTCGCCGCCTCAGGCTGGCCATTTCCCCCCACGGCTGGATTGCGCCCAACCCCTGGCGACCTGAGGAAGACCAGCTTCTTGGCCGCGCCCCTGATGCGAACATCGCCCGCCGCCTCAACCGCACTGAATCCGCCACACTCAACCGGCGTACACAGTTGCACATCCCGAAGTTTAACCGCCAAGCCAAGCCCTGGACACCCGAGGAAGACAAACTGCTGGGAACGATGCCTGACCAGGAAGTAACCGCCAAGTTGGGCCGTCCGTTTTTGGGTGTGCGCAGCCGCCGGCACGAACTCGGCATCCACATGCCCAACCCCAGGTATCGGCCATGGACACCCGCGGAGGAGGCCCTGCTCGGCACCGTGCCCGACAAAAAATTGGCCCGCCGCCTCAAGCGCACCGTGGGGGCGGTTGCCTTTCGTCGCCTCGGCAAACACATCCCTCCGCCCTCCGTGAAGCGCTGGCGGCCCGAGGACGATAAGATCCTCGGCTCACGCCCGGACGACCAAATCGCCGCGCTCCTGGGTCGGACAGTGACAGCGGTGGAAGCGCGCCGGCAACAACTCCGGATTGCCAAGCGGCTTTGAGCCTGGCAATACGGCGAAGAAGACTTTCGTGGCGGAGGAACCGGGAATGTGGTGGCTGAGAATGCCGAGTTTGGCGGCCTTCGGAAGCTGCCTGTTTTTCGGATTGGTTCGAGCCGATTGCCCGCAAAACCAATCCCAAAATAGGGCAGAATATGTCTCTGCTACGTCGTGAGCCGAGCCAAGTGAAATGTGTTCACTTAAGGACTTTCATAACCACGTAACCCAGAATCCCGTTGTCACCAAAATTCGCTCGGCGTAGCATCCTCGCCGAACCGATCAGCGGCCAATTGAAAACGAGCATTATTCTTATCGACTTCGAGAACGTTCAACCCAAGGATCTCGCTGCGCTCCGTGGACGCTCTTTCAAGACCAAGATCTTTTGTGGCGCCGCCCAAACCAAAATCCCCTTCGAGCTCGCTGCCGAGCTCCAACCGCTTGGGTCGGACGCCGAATACATCCGGATCCAGGGCGCCGGCCGCAACGCCCTCGATTTCCACATAGCCTATTACATTGGACGCCTCTCCGCCGCGTCCCCTGGCGCAACGTTCTACATCGTTTCCAACGACACCGGCTTCGATCCGCTGGTCAGGCACCTCAAGACCCAAAACATCATTTGCCACAGGTTGCCATCACTCGGTGACATTCCGGGACTTGCAACGCCGCCGCCGTCCTCATCGGCGGATCGCATCCAAAAAGTCGCCGATAGCATCCTCACTCGAAGTGATTCCCGGCCGCGCAAACTCAGGACCCTGACCACATTCATCAAGGGACACCTCAACGACCAGGCCAACGACGCGGCGGTCAGCGAAGTCATCGAACGGCTGACCCAGAGTGGATTGTTGATTCTGCCGAACGGGAGGCTGACTTACCCTTCCGCACAGGCCAACGTCCATTGAGCCCTCAATGGGACGGGGGAGGGAGAGGGCGGCGGCTCAGAAAAGAGACGACGCTGGCGCGCAAGTGCCTGGCTTTGGCAAGCAAAAACTCATTCCAAAACTTTGTCGCACGTGCGACAAAGTTTGCTGAGAGGTCCAACACGCCGCAGGCGCCATGCCGCCGTCGCCTCGCGGCTGCCCGGGGGGTGGTGCTCGTGCTCGTGTGCATTGTGCAGCTACCCTCGGCATACCGGCCCAGATACAGCACCAACTCCCGGCCCCAATCCCCGTAGCGATCTCGACTGCCTCCCGTTGGCTCAATGCTCTGGCTGAGCGTTGTTTGGCAACGCATGTAAACCATCTTTTGTGGTAGAAGAAGCCAGTGCTGCTACGGTAACACGGTCCCCGTGACGAAAGCTACAAATAAAGCCGAAGATATAAGCAACGAAAAGCGGGGCTGCCCAAATCCACGCAGAAATACGAAGCAGCATGCAGGCTACGGCAATCACAAGAGCTGCCATAAATGGTAAGCCTATAAGCAGGCCAAACACCAGGCGCCTACGGAGGTCAAAGCGCAGAACGGTGCCACACGACGCACAATTCCAACGCGCCCAAATCCAAGCACGCCAGAAACATCGCTGCGCCCCGACCGGATGGCCGCAGGCTGGACAACAAAGATTTGGTCGTGTGGTCACGGCAACCATGCCCAACGGCGATTGTCAGCGTCGCGGGACCACTGATGCCCAAGTTGGAAACGGATGCGCGAGTCCCGGGTCCGTTGCACAAAAGGGTTCGGCAGTCGCCTGTGCGAGATCGGCTAGCCTTCCGGCTCCTATGGCGACTGCGCGTGCAGCCGGAAAAACGCGGCTGGCGCACCCGTAGGCGGAGCCACCGCCGTCCCATCCACTTCGAACACGAGCGGTACTCGGTGCGGCGCAAGCGCGCCATGGGCCAAGACCAACAACCTGCTCGTCAGCGTCAAGCTCATATTACAATCTCGTTGACCCCGTTTTGAGATTTGATCCCAATGAGTTTTGTCATAGTGTGAACGCTTCCTGGAACGCAACCCACTTTCCCGCGTTCTGCTCCAGCCATTCCTTTGCGCGACATGTTGTATAGATATAGCCCACGCCGCGAGCACGGAACAGGTCCTCCCCTTCCCACGTGTCTGCGAGCAGGTGAATGTCCTTGCGGACACAAATCTCTTTGTCGCTTTTGACTCTCGCACTGTTATTGAGTATCAGTTCCCAGAGATCCCCGAGTTGCGTGCTGACGTCGGTCGAGTGGGGCTGTCCGAGGATATAGTTTTCCGGTTCTCCCCCCTCAGGATAATGTGCCGGTTTCTCGGCCTGCTGGTCCCAGGTGTGCCAGTCTGATTTCGCAATCAATTTCTTAATGACGGTCTGGTAACGCACGCCCACCAACCCTGAGTTCTCAAGCTTCCGGTGGAAAGCGTCGGTTACAACCACGTCGTTGATGCCAGGCAGCGAAATTGGCGGCACAAAAGGACCGGTACGCTCCAGTTGAATCCTGCCACCGGCGCGGCTTAAGTGGCAGGATATGCCATGCATTAGTATGTCGTGGTAGTCGCCCCAGCGAAGCCGTGGCTTCTCAAGTGTGTAGAATCTGTCCATAGGGTTTGGGAGGTGAACGACACTGGCTGAGTTTATTCGATTTGCGCGCAGAGTCTTCGCCAGCCATCCATGGACTGCTGCAGGTTCTTGTGGGCATCCCCCTTGATTCCGTAATGCTGAAGGCCAATGGGTCCTTCGTAGCCGAGGCGTTTCAAGGTGCGTAGAACCGGCGCCACATCAAACGCGCCTTGTCCCAGCGGCTGAACCAGGCGGTCCCAATCTCCGGTGTGATCCGCCCCGTTGATCGTCACGAACATCAGATCAGGCCGGGCCAGCTCGAGCAACTCCGGAATCCTCAACTCGTCGCCGACCCTCAGGCAGTGGCAGAGGTTGAAGGTAACGCCGAGGTTCGGGCGCTTGAGCTTTCGCGCCAGCCGGACGGCGTCTTGCACGCGTTCAAGCCACGACCACGTATGCGGGTAGAGGGCGACTTTCAGATTGGCTCGTTGTGCGCGGTCCGCGATGTCACCGAGCACGGCAAGGGCGTCCCCGTCACCGGCTTCATCGGATGGTTTCGTGTATTTCTTGCTGGTGACGGGAAGCCAAATGGCCGTGTCCCAGCCCTTCAATTCGTCGATTAATTTCAGAATTTGCGTGGGGGCACTATGGTTGATCCCGTCGATGTCCACGCCGATATAGACGTTAAACATGCGCAGCCCCTGCTCGTCCAGGGCGGCGAGCATTTCGGGCACTTGGTTTGGGCTCCAGCCGATGCCCGCGAACCCGAGTTCCTTTAGCATCCGGGCCTGCGATCCAGGCGTCTGGTGCTGCTCATCGCGGGTTCCCGTGTCCATGGCGAAGAAGGGGTTTTTCAGGGGCCCCTTGGCATCCTGGACTCCCGAAGCTCTGATGAACGAGGACAGGCCCAGACCTGCTGTGGCCGCAGCGGTTCGCCGAACGAATGTTCGACGGCTTACGGAATAGTTATTTCTCATGTTGTAAATAATAGTTGTGGACACGGTTGCCCACCAGTGGTAAAGAAAGTTTGTTGCCGCGAACAAAGTAAGTTTGCGGTGAACAGCCTGCATCCCGTCCTGGCTTCCTCAACAGAGCAAGGTGCAAGGAAGAAAAAGCCTTGGTGCGTCCATCGTTGTTGGTTGCTTTGACTTTCTGGCCGCGCCATGGCCAATCGAACCATCAACGTGGAAAGGCTTTGCCATGAAGTTTTGCGCACCTCAACTGTCGTTCGTGTTTCCCCGATCCCCTGCCGCCGCCGTCGCTCTTGCCGCTCTCGGCGCCGTCTTGGCAGGCTGTCAACCCTCCCCCAACTTTTCGCAAGGAGTCGAGTTGGTCCTGAGTCCCGGGCCGCCGACGCCTGGGATGACCTTCGAATTGAGATTCGAAGAGCCCATGGTGGCCGGCGACCATGTTGGCGTAGCTGCCAACCAATCGCCGCTGGTCGTTGTGCCGGCCCTGCCTGGAACCTTCAGTTGGCTGAGCCCGCGCAGCGGAGTCTTCACGCCCAGCGAGGCGTTGGCCATGGACACCCCCTACACGCTCAGCCTTCGGCGCGGCTTGCGTCGAGCCGACGGCCAGCGTTCGAAAGCCGTCTTGCGGTGGATAGTGCGCACGCCGCCTCTAAGCCTAACGGCTTTCTGGCCACAGCAGGCCGACAGCAACTCGCCGGTCGAGCCGGAAATTAAGCTGGTCTTCAATGCCGAGGTGCGCGCCGCGGACGCCTCCGGCTTCGCCAGCTTTCGGGATCGCGAGGGCCGCCGCATCGCCGCCGATGTGCGGCAGGGAATGCTCGAAGAACTGCCGCCCAGCTATGAATTCGGCGGATTTGGCACGTTCGACACGTGGCAGCAACAATTTGCCGCCAGGAGGCCCCATCCCTTGAACACTCATTCACACCGCCGAGGCGCAGCGCGCTTTCATTCTCCCGATTGGATTGAAGCCCCGCAATCCCCTGAGCCGACCAACCTGTTGGACAACCTGTTGATCGTTACGCCCCGGCGGCCCTTGCCGCTCGGCAACGATTGGAGACTTGTCCTACGGGCCGGACTTGCGACGGTGGATCGCTCGCTGCGGCTGCCGCAACCAGCCGAGGTGCCCGTCGGCGATGTGACCCCTTTCGTCGTCAACGACGTCGATCCCCAGAATTATATTCTCAGGGGCGCCTCAATTCGGCTCTTGTTCTCGAAGCCGATCCCCAACGCGCTGACCAATCATCTGAGCGATTGGCTCGAGCTGAAACCCAGCCCGACGAACCTTTCTGCGGACGTCAATGGATCGGTTGTGACCTTGGGCGGAGACTTTCAGGGCGGGGTCTCCCACACCCTTGGGTTGCGCCCGGGCTTTCGCTCGACCGAAGGCTTCGCTCTGACCGGCTCCAATAATTTTGTGGTGAAGATTCCCCATGTTGCGCCCCGGCTCTACTTCCCCGCCTTCTCGCGTGATCAGTTGGCGGGCGGCAACCGTTCCTTCCCGCTGCTCGCCGTTAATGTGCCCAAGGTCCGGCTGCGCGCCAAAGTGCTGGAGCCTCAAACGGTCATTCATGCCTTGCGCGGTTATGCCAGCTATGAGGCTTACTCGAACGAACGCTACGATAAAATCGATTGGTCGGAGCCGTATCGCGCGTTGAATTACAACCTGGTGCCCGGGCGGACGGTGTTCAACGAAGAGTTCGACCTGCCGGACGCATCTGACACCTCCACACGCTATGACCTCTGCTGGGACAGCCTCCTGCAAGGACGGAAGGCGGCGGTGGTGTTCCTGGACGCGGAACGCGCGGCCCCCGACAGCGATGGTTTGCCGGCGCTGGGCACCCAAGCGCTGATTCAATTAACCGACCTGGGGTTGGTTTGGAAAAGGTCGCCGGCGGGCGTGGACGTGTTTGTTTTTTCGCACAGCGACGGCCAGCCAGTCGCCGGCGCGACCGCTCGCCTGCTGACCGGGGAAAATGAAACACTAGCGGAAGCCGTTACCGATGGAAACGGCCAGACGTGCCTCGCAGCGGCCACCAATGCCGATTGGCTGTCGGTCCAATACGGGGCGGACCTGCATGCCGTACCCTTAAAGGAAAACGTAGTGAGTCGGTATGGTTTCGACCTGCCTTCCACCAGTTCCGAAGCGTCGGAGGATCCCCGGCGAGTGATGTTGTTCAGCGACCGCCCGCTGTATCGCCCGGGGGAACAGTTGCGCTTGGAAGCGTTGGTCCGGGATTGGGGTGCGGACGGCCTGAGCATTCCGGCCGGCCTCTGTGGCACCTTCCAATGCATCGATGCGCGCGGTCGCCGATTCTTCCAGACGAATGCCGTCTTTGATTCCACAGGCGCCTGGTCCATTGCGGTGGCGTTGCCGAACGGCGCGAGGGGAACCTATACCGCCCGGTTGGGTTTCGGGACGAACGAATACACCTATTCTGCTTATCAGTTCCAAGTGCAGGATTTTCAGCCCAACGCCTTTGAAGTGGCCCTGCCCTGCCCGCCCGCGTTTGCCGCCGGAGAAAAGATCGCGCTCCCGCTGTCGGCCCGTTACCTGTTCGGCAAGCCGCTTTCTCGGGCGCAAGTTAAGTGGTCGTTGGAAGCGGAGGATGGGGGTTTCGCTCCTACAGGTTTTGAAGCCTTCAGCTTCAGCCGCGCGGCGGCAGAGGCTCGTTTTGGCCGAGGAAGCTCGTCGGTCACCTTGGCCGGCGAGGGCGTTCTTTTGGCCCCAACCAACTCCGGGACCCCTCTCCCCTTGGGAAGGGGCGAGGGAGAATCATCGCTAGCCCATGGGGTAGTCCGTGTCGGTGACCGCCCAGTATCGAGGGCCAGTCTCATGATCGAGCCCGACGTGCCCCTCAATCTCGTTGCGCCGCAGCCGCGTGCCGTCTCGCTCCTGGTCGAGGTTACCGATCTCAACCAACAGACGGTCTCCCGCCGCGTTGAATTCGTTCGGCACAGCTCGGAGTTCTATCTCGGTCTGCGACAGGGAGCGGCGGTGTTGACGTCCTCAAACGACTTGCCGTTGGAGGTAGTGGCGCTGAACGCGCGGGGCAAGCCCTGGCCCGAACCCGTCCGCGCGCATCTCAGCTTGCAGCGCATCCAGTGGCACAGCGTGCCTTTCGAAGGCGCCGGCAGGACGATTCGGTATCACGATGAAGCGGTTCTAACCAACGTGTTGGAGCAGGACATCGAAGTGCAGCCCGTGCAGGCTCCGACTGGCCCGGGCGAAAAGGCAGTGGGTAACCGCATCGAGGCGCTCCCGCCCTTGCCGGCGGGAGAGTATTTGCTCGAGGCAAGGGCGGCCGATTCGGCGCTCCGTCCGGTGGTCACCTCATTGAGCTTCTCAGTATCAGCGCCCGGAGAAATGAGCTGGAACTACCGCAACGAGGTGCAGCTCACGCTCCGGCCCGACCGAAAGGTTTATGCGCCGGGCGAGGTGGCGGAAATCCTGGTTGAGTCGCCCTTCAGCGGCACGGCCCTGGTCAGCGTCGAGCGCGAGAACGTTTTGCGTTCGTTCGTGACACACTTGGAAGGCAACGCGCCTTCGATCCGCGTGCCCATCGGAGCATCCGACCTGCCCAATGTCTTCGTTTGCGTTGCGTTGGTGCGCGGCGCGGACAATTGTCCCCACAAGACCAAGCAGCCAGAATATCGGGTGGGTTACTGCTCGCTGGACGTGGAAGACCCCCAAAGTCGGCTCACGGTGACGGTGTCGCCCGGCGCAACCAATTATCTGCCCGGCCAGCCGGTTGGCGTGGGTGTGCGGGTAACCGACAGGGAGGGCCGAGGCATGCCTGGCGCCCACCTGGTGCTCTACGCGGTGGATGATGGCATTCTGGGCCTGAGTGACAGGGGCCTTCCGAACCCGCACAGCTTCTTCTACGCGACGCGAGCGCTCAGCGTGGACTCGAGTGTTTCGCTGCCCAACCTGCTGGCAGAAGACCCGGCGGAGCAGCAATTTGCCAACAAAGGCTACCTGGGCGGTGGGGGCGGCTGCGACGGCCTCCGCAAGAACTTTCTGGCCTGCGCCTATTGGAATACGGACCGCGTCACTGATGCGGAGGGCAACGCCACGGCCCGTTTTACGGCTCCCGACAGCCTTACCCGATACCGGCTCGTGGCGGTGGCTCACGCCGGGGCCAGCCAGTTCGGCAACGCTGAGGCGGCGTTTCAGGTCAGCAAACCGCTGATGATCGAGCCGGCGCTGCCCAGCTTTGCCAACATCACGGATCGAATCCTCGCCCGAGGGTTGGTGCACAACCAAACGGCCCGGGACAGCGAGGTGGTGGCCACGCTCGAACTTGACGGCACAGCCCGCGCGGCAGAAGCGGAAGCGACCCTTCGCCGGATTGCCTTCGTTCCGGCCAACGGCTCCATCGCCATCGATTTCCCGGTTGAATTCACGGAGGCTGGCCAGGCGCGCTGGGTGTGGAAGGCTCGTTTCACCGTCCCTGGCGACGGGGACTTTACCGACGCCGTCGAAAGTCGAATCGAGGTTGGCCACATCGCGCCGGTGCTGCGCGAGGTTCGGTTAGACCACACGACTGAATCAACAGCCAACTTGCTCGCCCATGCCAATCCTCAACTGCTGGCCGGCCAAGGCACAATCACCGTGACGGTTGCCAACAGCCGCTTAAATGATTTGGGCGAAGCGGTGGCGCAACTCCTGCACTACCCCTATGGGTGTGTCGAGCAAACCGGGTCGAGTCTGCTTCCTTGGATTGTTTTGCGGGACGACCCGAGATTTCTGCCGATGCTGGGACATGCCACGAACGACCCTGAGTCGGTCATCCGCGCCGGTATCGCGCGGTTGTTCACGATGCAGACGCCCTCGGGCGGGTTGGGCTATTGGCCAGGCGCGAGCGAACCGATGCTGTGGGCCAGCGCTTACGGAGGCATGGTGCTTGGCCTGGCCGAACGGCACGGTGTGCCAGTGCCCAAAGAAGAATTTGACTCGCTCCTCAAATTCATTAGCCAGCAATTGCGCAAGGACGGCGCGGGTGCCGGGGAGCTCTCCGAGGACTGCCTGGCTCTTTATGCCTTGGCGTTGGCAGGCCGGGCCGAACCCGCTTACCACGAGAAACTGTTTAATCTGCGGGCAAGGCTCTCAACGGAGGACCGAGCGCTGTTGGCGCTGGCCATCGCCGAGAGCCATGGTCCGGACCAGATGATTGGCGCACTCCTTGAGGCCGCTTCGGTCTCGGGCCCATTGGACGAAGAACACTTCGGCTGCGAAGCGCGCCAGCAGGCCATCAGCTTGCTGGCCTGGAGCCGCTACCGGCCCGATAGCCCGAGGCTGGACGAACTCGTCAGCGACCTGATGCGGGACCAACAAGAAGCCCATTGGGGCACTACGCAGGGCGATGCCTGGGCGCTGCTGGCCCTGACGGATTATGCGCGGCGAATCGAACCAACGGTCCAGCCAGCCGAAGGCCGCTTGACTTGGGGTGGCCGCTCCTTTGACTTTCATTTGGACGGCCAAACGAGCCTGTTCACCCAGAGCTTCGGCATCACCAATTTGCCGGAAGACGCCCTTGGCCTTTCCGATCTTTCGGGTCAGCGCCTCTTTACGAGCGTATGCCTTGAGGGGCGGCCTGCGGAGACACCTCAACCGCGGCAGGAACACGGGTTTAGTTTGCAGCGGCATTATCAGCGTCTCGATGACGAAAACCAGCCTCTGGACTTGCGTGGCCTGGCCGTGGGAGATCGCGTGCTGGTGACGTTGCATCTGCGCGTGCGCGAACCCGCCCGGTATGTGGCTGTGGATGATCCCTTGCCCGCCATTCTCGAAGCGGTTAATCCCGAGTTCAAAACGCGAGAGACACGTTCGGCCGAAGCCGCCGGAGCGGGCAGCACCTGGTGGCCAAGCGATTTTCGTGAACTCCGCAAAGACCGATGTTTGTCGTTCGCCAATTGGGTTGGACCCGGCAACTACACGCTTTGCTACGTAGCCAGGGTGCGCGCGGCTGGCACGGCCACGGCGCCTTCGGCCAAGGTCGAGGAAATGTACCATCCCGAGCGCTTCGGGTTGTCGGAAACGCAAGTTCTCAAGAGCGAAGCCGAACCAGCCGCCAGCAAACCAGGCGAGCGCGCACAACGATGAAAACTCGCTCTAAAGACACCGACGCCTCGCCGAGGCGTTTCCGGCTTTTCTGGTGTGCCCAGCCGCGCGCCGACACTCGCCCAGGCGCGGGAACGTCTCGTCCCCGCAAGCTCTCTGCCGCCCGAGAACAACTAAGGGACGAGGGCCCCAGAGAAGGCGGCGGTAAGATCTTGGAACGCGCCACGTCGGTTCCGTCTGGCGGTGAGGGCCGGCCCGGATGCGGGGAACTGCGGGGACGAGACGTCTCCGCCCCGAAGCGGCGACGAGGGTCTGTTTTCGTCCGCCGGGTCGGGTTAGCCGTGCTGGGCTGCGGACTCCTCTTGCTGGTTGGCGGGTTGGCTTTGTGCCTGGTTCCGCTTCCGGCGGCGTTGCTGACCGGCCAAACGCCAGGGCTGGAAATCCTGGATCGTACCGGCCAACCGCTCCGCCTGATGCGCCACGGCGATGACCCGTTCTCGCAGCAGGTCAATTACGGACAGATTCCCGAGCCGTTGGTTCGGGCCACGCTGGCGGCCGAGGACAAGCGGTTTTGGCAGCACCGAGGCGTGGATTGGCGGGCTACCCTGCGAGCGGCCTGGCAGTTCACGCGCTACCGGCGCATCCGTTCGGGAGGCTCGACCATCACGCAGCAACTCATCAAGCTGGCCGAGCCGCGCCCGCGCACCCTCCGCACCAAGATCACCGAAGCGGCGCAGGCCCTGCGCCTCGAACAGGTCTGGAACAAGCAGCGAATCCTGGCGGAGTACCTTAACCGCTTGGATTATGGCAACTTCAGCCGCGGTTGCGCCGCTTCAGCAAAGTTTTATTTTGACAAACCTCTCAGCGACCTTAGTCCGGCTGAATGTGCGTTGCTGGCCGGGCTGCCCCAGGCGCCCTCCCGGTTAAACCCCAGACTGCACCTGGATCGCGCGCTCAAACGGCAGCATTGGGTTCTCAACCAGATGCGTCTTACAGGCGCGCTCAGCCAGGATCAGCTTCAGGAGGCCGGTTCCGAACCACTGCGACTGGCCTTCTGCCGGCGCGGGTTTGAAGCGCCGCATTTCCTCAATTTTCTAGCTGAGGCTGGGCGCGCGTTGCCTTCCGGCGCAGCCGGCAGGCCGATTCGCACGACGCTCGACCTTGCTTTGAACAAGATCGCGGAGCAGATTCTGCGTCAGCGCCTCGCAGGCTTGAAAACCCAACACGTTTCCAACGGGGCGGTCGTGGTGCTCGACAATGAAACCGGCGGCGTGCTAGCTCTGGTAGGCTCAGCAAACTACTTCTCCGCCGACGCCGGCCAGGTGAACGGCGCCTGGGCGCTCCGCTCGGCCGGTTCCACGTTCAAGCCGTTCACCTATTTGCTCGCCTTCGAGCGCGGAGCCACGCCAGCGAGCATCGTGGCCGATGTCCCCACCCAGTTCCGCACGGCGACCGGTGTGTTCGCGCCCGTAAACTACAATCGCCATTGCTACGGACCGACGCGCTTCCGTTTAGCACTCGCCAACTCCTTGAACATTTCAGCGGTCAAAGTGCTTGCCTCGATTGGCGGGCCGGCTCCCCTCCAGCAGTTGTTGCAGCAATGTGGCCTGTCCACGCTGGATCGGCCAACCGAGGAGTACGGCCTTGGTTTGACGATCGGCAATGCCGACGCGCGTTTGCTTGAGCTGGCCAACGCTTATGCCTGTCTCGCTCGTCTGGGACAGTACCGGCCGTACCGACTCGTGCTCTCCGAATCAGCCACCCGAGAGCCCAGAGGAACGGGCCCGGCGCTTCCCTGCCGGGTCGCTGATGCGTCGGCGGCCTATCTCATCGCCGACATACTGAGTGACAACGACGCGCGCGCGCTAGCCTTTGGCGCCGACTCTGCTCTGCGCTTCGGTTTCCCCGTCGCGTGCAAGACCGGCACCAGTTCGGATTTCAGGGACAACTGGGCCTTCGGCTATACTCCCGAATTCACGGTAGGCGTGTGGGTCGGCAATTTTGATGGCTCACCCATGCAAGGAGTGTCGGGCGTAACGGGAGCAGCGCCGATCATGCACGAATTATTCGAGTGCCTTCACGAACGCTTTGGCACCTCGTGGTATGAACCACCGACAGACATTGTCGAGGGTTGGATCGATCCGACCACGGGCGGCCGTCTGGACGCAACACAGGTACCGAGCGGCCTCTCAGCCGGCACGGAGCAGCGTGGCGTGCAAGAGAAGTTTATCGCCTCTCACCTGCCTCCAATGGTGAGCCGCACTGGGAGCGGTCTGATTAGTTTGAGCAGCGAATACGGCGAGTGGCTCGCGAGCGGTGATAACTGGCTTGGCTCCCGTGCCACACTGGCCGAGAGCGACGATTCCTTGCGCATCCTGTTCCCGTTGCCCGGTACGACATTTTACCTCGACCCCGATATGCATGAGCAGGGACGGCACATCACAATGCAGGCGAGGGGAAGCGGGCGTCTGGAGTGGCGCAGCGGAACGCTCCCACTCACCCAGCAGGGTAATCGCAGCACAGCCCTGCTCAGCGAAGGCCGCCACGCTATAACCGTTCGGGACCCCGTGAGCGGCGCGCAGGCCGAAACCTGGGTCGATGTGCTGCCCCGCTGAGGTCTAAGGGTCAGTGCAAAAACAAATTCGGATTTTCACGCGCGAAGCATTTGGAGTACGTTGGCTTGCGGAGGCTTCCGAGCACGCTTGGGTTTCGAAAGCGGCAGCAAGCTGCTTATCTTTACCCGAAAAAGCGCTTGCTAGACATCGCCTTGGCGTTGGCCCGGAAATCGAGAGAAGGGCCTCCTCTCCCCGGCCCTCTCCTCCAGAGGAGGAGAGGGAGCAGGCTCGGGTATTAGAGTGCGCAACGGCTAGGCGGCGCGTTCGGGCGCGGTT
>Ga0209517_10002627_pt1 | contig 25076 bp, 24 predicted proteins | sample PeaSoiMetSII2010_FD_187695 | JGI IMG/M metagenome (GOLD analysis project Ga0209517, IMG submission 187695) | Peat soil microbial communities from Weissenstadt, Germany - SII-2010 (SPAdes) (version 2) | ecosystem: Environmental > Terrestrial > Soil > Wetlands > Peat | place: Germany... | reverse complement strand
CCCGCCGCAATGATGTAATGAGGACCGCGTCGTTTCGCGCCGCGCGACTGGCCCTGGCCGCCGTCCTCGCGGTCTTCTGCTGGCAGTGGCTGACGGTTCACTACAACTACCGCGGCAACTGGACCGGACTCTTCTGCATCCGCCCCGGCATGCCCGTTCCCGAGTTTCTCAAGTCCGAACATCTGTACATTTTCGAAAACAGTTCCGGCTATGACGGCATGGTGTATCACCTGATCGCGCACGATCCCTGGATGCGCAAAGGATCTCCCGCCGCCATCGCCGGCGCGCCATTTCGCTATCAGCGAATCCTGGTGCCCGCTCTAGCGTGGCTGCTGGCGTTCGGACAAGACCGCTGGATTCATCCCGCGTACTTCACCGTCATCCTGGGATTCGTATTTCTGGGCGTCTACTGGCTATCGCTCATCTCATCGCAACTCGGTTTCGCGCCAGCCTGGGGACTCCTGTTCGTATTCACGCCAGCCGCGCTAACCTCCGTCGACCGCATGACCGTCGACGTCGCGCTAGCCGCCTTCGCAGTAGGATTCGCGCTGTACGTACGAACGTCGAAGCAGTGGCCGGTCCTGCTGATTCTGACCTGCGCCGCCCTCACCCGTGAAACCGCATTGCCGATCGTCGCCGCCTACACGATCTTTCTGCTCACCCGCAAACAATTCCGCAACGCCGCGTTCGCCGCAGCAACCGTGATCCCGGCCGCCGCATGGTTCGTGTACCTCTCACACCGCGAGCCTTCTCAACTCGACCGCTATCTCAGCACAATCCCCCTGGCCGGATTCGTCGAGCGCGTAATTCATCCAACCATCTACGCGCTTCCACATTTCGAAAACGCCTCAGCGCAAGCTTTCGACCTGATCGCCCTAGCCGGAGTCGCCATCGCTCTGGCCCTGGCATTTCGCTTAGCGATGCGCAAAACCTGGAACGCGGAATCCGCAGTGATCTACGCCGTAGCCGCCGCCGCGATCTTCCTCGGCAGCCGGGCCGTATGGGACGACGCCTACGCCTTCGGCCGCGTCCTAACGCCGTTTCTTCTGCTCACCGCAATCGAAACCGCCCCCGCGCATCCCGTCCTAGCGATTCTCCCCATCCTGTGTGTCGACGCCCGCCTCGCCCTGAACTTCATCACGCAAGTCCAAGGCGTGCTGGACGGCCTGACGGGTAGTGTCTGAAAACAGACACTACCCCTTCACCGGACTCTGAAGACTGCGCCTGTTAGAGTAGTAGATTGTCGCGCATTGTCTCCTCGCAGACGCTTCCATTTTCTTCGTCCGCAAGCTGGCCGCAGCTCTATCTCGGACTCAGCTTCACCACGCTGGCGACCCTGATGCTCGAGCTCGCGCTGACCCGCATTTTCTCGGTCGTCTTTCATTACCATCTGGCGTTCCTCGCCATCTCGATCACTCTATTCGGACTCGGCGCAGGCGGCGTTTTCTCTTACGTCGTCGGCGGATGGAACGGGAATCTCTTCGCAAAACTCGGCGCGCTGGCCGCCGCCGACGCGATTGCCGTAGTCCTTTCGCTCTGGTTCCTCCTCTCCCGCACCAACGAGCTCGGTTACGCCACTCTGACGATCATCTATATCGCCAGCGCCATCCCATTTTTCCTCGCCGGAGCCGTGGTTTCCTTGGCGCTAGCCGAAGCCATCGAGCGCGTGGACCGAGCCTACTTCTTCGACCTGGCCGGCGCGGCCACCGGATGCCTTCTACTGATCCTGTTTCTCGATTCCTTCGGCGGCCCCAACACCGTAATCGCCTCCGGAGTCTTCTACGGCGTAGCAGCCGCCATCTGGTTCCATCTTGCCGGCTCCGCCCGCCGTCGAGCCGCTGCGGTGCTGCTATCGCTGCTTCTTGTGACGCTGATGGTGATCAATTCCAGAAGCCACGCGCTCGATATTCATTTCGCCAAGGGCCAGCGTCTCCCACCCGAACGCTTCGTCCGCTGGAACAGTTTCTCGCGCGTAGGAGTGCACTTCGACGGCATCTGGAGCATCGTCATCGATGCCGACGCCGCCACCGGTATCGCGTCGTTCGACTGGGACCACCTGACACCCGAAGATCGAACCAAGCTCACCCACACCGGCCCAGGTTCCGTCTACCTCCTGCGCCCTGGTGCGAAAACCTTGGTGATCGGCGCCGGCGGCGGATACGACGTCGCGCGAGCCCTCGCCTCCGGCAGCCGCGATATCACCGCCGTGGAGATCAACCCGATCATCGCCACCACCATCATGCGCAAAGAATTCGTAGCCGAAAGCGGCGGCCTGTATTTCCGTCCCGAAGTCCACGTGTTCGTCGAGGACGGCCGCTCCTTCGTGCGCCGCACGCCCGAAAAGTATCAGGTGTTGCAGGCCACGCTGGTCGACACCTGGGCCTCCACCGCCGCCGGAGCGTTCGCGCTCTCGGAAAACAATCTCTACACCTCAGACGCCTTCTACGACTACCTCACTCATCTGACCGACGACGGCGTGCTGTGCTTCACACGTTGGGGATTCGACCCTCCGCGCGAATCCCTGCGCCTGCTCTCGCTCGCCATGGACGCGCTGACCCGAATCGGCGAAACCGATTCATCGCGCCACATCATCGTGCTGCGCGAGGACGCGAGCAAGCTCGGCGGCTGGGGCGCGCAGGATACGGTGCTGATCTCGCGCAAGGCATTTTCTTCCGGAGACATCAGTCGCATGCGAGGCGAACTTCCCACAGCGCATCTCGACGCTCTCTATTTCCCCGGCGACGCCCCGGTAAACCAGTTCGGCCAGTTGCTCCACAGCGCCGACCCTGCGGCATTCTACGCGCAATATCCCTACAACGTCGCACCCGTCGATGACGATCGTCCCTTCTTCTTCTACACCGTCCAGCCCCGCGATTTGTGGAATTTCCTCACCCGCGAAAATCCCTTGAGCGCGGATTATAAAATCAATCGCGCCGTTCCCCTGCTTTACGCCGTCGTAATGGTCAGCATTGGAGCCACGGCCCTGATCCTGATTCTTCCCCGCCTCCTGCTCCGCAGCAGTTTGCCGAAACAAAAAGGCGTGATCGCGTTTTTATGGTATTTCCTGTGCCTGGGCGCGGGATACATCCTGATCCAGGTCGCGCTGATTCAGAAATTCGTCCTGCTGCTGGGCCATCCCACCTACGCGCTGACCGTCATCGTCTTCTCGATGCTGGTCGGCAGCGGCGCCGGAAGCTATTTCAGCCGCGCTGTAGTCGCCGGCGACGACGTGCGCCTCACTCGCGTCCTGGCCGCGATCGCAGTTCTCATCGCGATCCTCGCCTTCATCGCCACACCTCTAACCGCCGCAGCAGCGGGCTACCCGCTGATCGCGAAAATGGCCATCACCGCCTTCGCCATCATACCCGCCGCGTTCCTGATGGGCATGCCCTTCCCCAGCGGCCTGCGCCGCCTCGAAAACATCCATGCTCCTTCCATTCGCTGGGCCTGGTCGCTGAACGCCGCTGCCAGCGTGCTCGGATCGGCAGCCGCGGTCGTATTGGCGATCTACCTCGGCCTGCGCGCGACCCTTCTGATCGGCGGCGCTCTCTATCTGTGCGCGCTCGCAGTAATTCTGTTGACCCGCTCTACCCGCCAGCCTGCCTGAGCAGCTTCGCCGCATCCTCGATCCGGTCCGCCATGGCCTTCAGAACCTGCGCCAGCCGCCGCGCCTGCTGATTCGCTTCCTCCCAGTGCTGGCCCTCGACGGCCTCACGCACCCCAGGCAGCGTTTTCGCAGCGTATCCCGTGTAGACACCCGGCGCGTAAATCTGGTGGCGATACCATTCGCGTCGCGGCAACCCATCCGGCAGCAGCAGTGCGGATTCAGCACGCATCAGGACTTCATTCACTTTCAGGCACCGCTCTGACCCCATCGGCCGTCTCATCGCCGCCGCCAAGTCTTCTTCATAGCTTCTCGACGCCGCATTCAGCCGCGCAAGCTGAGCATGCACGTCGCGAAGATCCACCGGACCCGCGCTGCTCTTCTCGATCTCGTCTAAGTAACCGCGAATCGTCCGCGCCAGGCGATGAAATTCGAACGGCAGCACCGGAGCATCCGACAATCGCAGCAGCGCCGTAGTCATCACCTGCGCCAGCGCCCTCCCGTAAACGAACTGCCCGTCAGAAAAACGGCGGTACCAGTCGACCGTATCGTAGCTTGAATGATACACGCCCGAATCCGCGCTTCCGAATCCCAGGTTCAGGCTCGCAATGCCCGCGTGATCCAGAAACGCCACATAATCCGATCCCGCCCCCAGCGCCCCGGAATGAAAATCGCTCTTCGACGCCACCAGCGCGCCCGTACCCTGAGGCTTTGCCACATCGCGCAGAACTTCGTTGACGAACATCGACAGCGTGTGCGACCCGTTCACCCCAATCTCCCCGCGCCCGTTCGAATCCGAGTTCAAATAAACCGCAGCCTTATGCTCCAGCTCCTCCTGATGTTTCTCCACCCATTCGGTCGACCCCGTCAGCCCGAACTCCTCTCCATCCCACAGCGCCAGCACGATGGTCCGCTTCGGCTGCCACCCTTGTTTGCGCAGGACCGCCAGAGTGCGCGCAGTCTCCAGCAGCGCCGACGCCCCGCTCCCCGGATCGCTCGCGCCATTCACCCACGCGTCATGGTGATTGCCGTACAAAATCCACTGGTCTTTATAAACCGACCCTGGAATCGTGACGACGACATCGCGCAGCGGCTTATTGGTCCAGTCGAAATCGAGCTTCACGCGCACCGTCGCCGGTCCCGGCCCCATGTGATAGCTGACCGGCAACGCGCCGCGCCACGCTTCAGGAGCAACCTGCCCTCCCAACGATTCAAGCAGCGGCTTCGCATCGCTGTAAGAAATCGGCAACACCGGAATTTTCGCAATCGTAGGCGCATCGGCCAGGGAAAATCTTTTCGCCAAAGGATCGCCCGGAAACAAAGTAATATCGAGAATGCTCCCTCGCTGAACCCCCCGTGCCGGCCGCATCGGACCCTTGGGATAAACGTCGTCCTGAAAATATCCGTCCTCATGCGGATCGGAATACAGCAGGCAAGCGAGCGCTCCGTTCTCCTCCGCGAGTTTCACCTTCACGCCGCGCCAAGCCCGTCCGTAGCGAGCGATGACGATCTTCCCCTTCACCTCGATATTCTGCTGTTTGAGAAATTCGTAATCCGCGGGAAGCCCGAAATTCACATACACCAGCGGAGCCGTCACGTCACCCGACGCCGAATACGCATTAAACGGCGGAAACTGCCCCGCATCGCCCGAATCGTCATCTCCCGGAACCGGCGGCTCGCTCAACTGCGCGCGAAATCGAACCGGCGCAGTCATCTCCAGCGCGCGATAGGTCGGATAAGGCAGCAGCGCCTCAAACATCTCCACCCGCGCATCCAGCCCCCAGTCTTTCATCAACCCAACCGCATAATCCGCGACGGCCTTCGCTCCAGCCGACCCGGCGGGATGCGGCTTCGCGGCCATGTGTTCCATGTAGATCCGCAGCCGCTCAGTCGAAGGAATCGCCTGCGCCTGCTCTTCCCGCTCATGCTGCGCTTTCCATTGATCCGTCGAAAAGCCTCGAATCGGCCCCTGCCCCAGCAGCGGAAATACCGCAACAAGACCAACACCCACCCACGACCGCAAGAAGCGGCCTACCCCTGTTCCTTCCCGCCGCCCCCCGAGCCGCGACCGCAGGAAGCGGTTAATGCTGCTGTGTTCATCACCGTGACAGCCCACGACCGAGCCTAAGCAGGTTTCTTCCCGCCGGCCCCCGAGCCGCGACCGCAGGAAGCGGTTAATGCTGCTGTGTTCATCACCGTGACAACCCACGACCGAGCCTAAGCAGGTTTCTTCCCGCTCTTTACAAACGCGAGCACTTCCTGCGGATCAGTGGACCGCCCCGGCAACGTTGCCACCACTTTTCCATCCGCGTCGAGAATCGCGTAGTAAGGAATCGCGACCGTCTTAAATTCCTGGTCTTCCAACTTCTGAAATTCTTCCGAAGCCTTGTCGGTGCCGTCCGTGTACAGCTCCACCAGGATCAGATCCTTCATCGCATCGGCAATCTCCGGCCGAGGCCACATGTTGGCCTTCATCCAGTGGCAATTCGTGCAAGCGTATCCCGTGAACGCCACCAGCACGCGCTTGTTCTCCTGCTTCGCGAGATCCAAAGCCTGCGTGTACTGATTCTTCATCCAGATCTGCCCCGCTTCAGCCGAGGTCCCGCCAGGACCCACAGCCGGAGCCGGTACAAACGCATCCAGATCGCCCAGCGGAGCGCCGAACATCCCCGGCAGCAGACTGATCGAGAAAATCAGAATCACGCTCGCCACCAGCAATCTTCCGATCCCCAGCGGCTCTCCCGGCTCGATTCCATCCAGACGCAGCAGCCCCAGCAGATACAACCCCGCCATCGCGAACAGCACGAACCACGCCGCCAGAAATCGCTCCCGCGTGATCCAGTTGGTTTGCAGCACCTGATCCACCGTGCTCAAATACTTCAACATGAACGCGAGCACCACAAATCCCATCACCACCTTCACGCGCACCAGCCATCCACCGCTGCGTGGCAGTTTTTTCAGGTACGACGGAAACGCCGCCAGAAAGAAAAATGGCGATGCCAAGCCGGTCGCGAAGCTAGCCATTCCGAGCACCGGCTGCGCGCCCTTCGTCTGCACCGACGCCGCCAGAATCGTGCCCAGAAACGGACCCACGCACGCGAACGACGTCAACGAAAACGTCAGCCCCATCAGCAGCGTGCCGATGTATCCGCCCCGCCGCGAGGCCTGGTCGAGCTTGGTCAGCAATCCCGACGGCAAAGTAATTTCGAACGCGCCCAGCAGACTCAGCGCGAACACGCCGAACACCAGCGCGATGAATCCGTTCACCCAGGGATTCGACCCCAACTGAACCACGCCGAACGGCCCGACTGCCGCCGCCACTCCGAATCCCAGAGCGCAGAACAGCACCACGATTCCCAGACAAAATACCAGCGCCTGCGCGATCCCGCCCCGTTGATTCAAAAAGAACGACACCGTCATCGGAATCATCGGGAACACGCACGGCGTAAAAATCGTGGCCAGGCCGAACCCGAAAGCGGTCAGCAGAAATGTCGCCAGGTTATCGCTCGACTTCGGCGCAGCAGGAGCCACGGGCGCGGAAGGAGCCTCAACACCTACTTCCTTATAATCTGCCGGAACCACAAACGCAGCCGTAGCCGATGCCCCAGGATCGACGTTCAACGCAAACGAAGCTGTCTTCTTCCGCGGAGGCAGGCATTGCCGCGCATCGCAAGCCTGATACCGAACCTCGGCCGTCACTTCTAAAGGTCCCGTGGCAGCGTCCTTCTTGACCCCCGTGACGATCCAGAACACCGCCTCTTTTTCAAACGTCTCGGTATCCAGATTGAAATTCGGATCGAACTTCCGGTCCGGCTTCGGTTCATAAACCTTCTCTGAAGCGACTGCCGGATTATCGGAAAGCTGAATCGTCGTCGGATTCGGACCGGGATTATCCACCGTCCCCTTGGGTGTGGTCGGCGAATAAAGATGCCAGCCCTCTTCGAGCGTCGCCGTCAGCTTCAAAGGAACGCTCGACCCTGGCGCGACCTTCTGCGTCTCCGCCGAAAGCGTCCACTGCACCGGATCCTGCCGCGCGGCGAACAGCCAAGGAGCGACGACAAGGATCAGGCCAAGTCTCATTTTCCCGCTACCTTAGAAGATGCCACGCCGTCCAGCTCGGCTGCAATTTTCTCATTAATCTTGCCCTGCGCGAACTCGGCCGCCACGCGAATCGCGTTCTTGATCGCATTCGCGTTGCTCCGCCCATGGCAGATGATATTCACGCCTTTTACTCCCAGCAGCGGCGCTCCACCGTATTCAGAATAATCGACGCGCTTGCGGAAATCCCGATAGGCCGCGCGTGAAAGAACATATCCGATCTTCCGCGTCACCGTCTCCGCCAGCGACTCTTGCAGCATGCTCTTGATCATGTCGACCAGGCCTTCGCTCACCTTCAACGCCACATTGCCGATGAAGCCGTCACACACTACTACGTCGACAATGCCGCTATAGATGTCCCGCCCTTCGACATTTCCCATGAAATTGATCGGCAGCGCCTTCAGCAAAGGCGTGGCCGAGCGCGTCAGATCGTTGCCCTTGTGCTCTTCCTCGCCGATCGACAACAGTCCCACTCGCGGATTCGGGTTGCGAAAAATAATGCGCGAGTACATTTCGCCCATGATGGCGAACTGCGCCAGCATCTCCGGCGACGAATCGACATTCGCGCCCACGTCGATCACCACCACCGGCCCGCCCTTCACGGTCGGAAACGCCGAGGCCAGCGCCGGACGATCCACCCCGCGGATCATCCCCTGCACCATCTTCGCCGTCGCCATGCAAGCGCCGGTATTGCCCGCGGAAACCACCCCGGCGACTTCGCCGTCGCGCTGTAGCCGGCATGCCACGCGAATCGAGGAATCCTTCTTCCCGCGAAACGACTTCGCAGCCGAATCCTCCATCGTCACCACTTCGCTGGCGTGATGAATCTTGATCGGCAGGTCCGCCGCGGCTGGATGCAGAGCGAGCTCCTTACGCAGCGCATCCTGCTGCCCCACCAGCAGCACGCTGACATTGAGCGATCCCGCGGCTCTTATCGCTCCTTCGACTTCAACCTTGGGCGCATGATCGCCGCCCATCGCGTCGACCGCAATCGTGGTCATGGGAGCGTTTCGATCGGCTACTCTTCCGCGACCTCAACCACTTCACGGCCCTTGTATTTTCCGCAATGCGGGCAGATCCGGTGCGGAAGCTTGGGCTCATGGCAGTTGGGGCACTCGGAAAGCCCGGCGGGCCGCAGCGAATCGTGGGTGCGGCGCGCCGAGGTCCGGCGCTTCGAATGACGTCGTTTCGGATTAGGCATGTTGGCTCATTTACTCAGATTTTTTAGCGCCGCCCAGCGGTCGTCTCCCGCCCGCAATTGGCAGCCGCATTCTTTCAGATTCCGGTTCTGCCCGCACACCGGGCAGATTCCTTTACAGGACTCGCTGCACACGCGCTGCATCGGCAGCGCCAGTAAAATGTACTCCCGCAGGACGTCGTCCAGCTCGATTCCGTCCCCTTCAAAGAAGCCCATCTCGGCTTCGCTTTTGTCGATCTCCACCTCGTCGCCAAACCCTTGCGCGACCGGGCGGTAATATAACTCAAAATCCGAATCGATCGGGACGGGCGCGGGCTCCAGGCAGCGGTCGCAATCGGCTTCCATCGCCACCGAAACATGGCCCTTCACGCGAATTTCGCCGAGCGCGTCGGAAACCAGCTCGACAATTCCTTTCGCCTTCAGCGTCCCTTTTTGACGCAGCTTCGGATCGAAAAACTCGATTTTTCCCGGAGCCAGTTCCACGTCAAAGCGGGCCGCGCGAACCTCCAGATCGCGTATGTGAAAGAACATGGGAACACCTACCCGCTCGCCGATCGGAGCTTAATAAATCATCAGTATAGCAAAGGTTAAACGTGCCCGTTAGCAGGCTCGGCACGCTGCGGCATCGGCAGTGGATCGTTAGGCATAACCATCCACGACACCAGGTACGCAATCAACCCCACGCTGGGAGGCCAAAAGATCAGCACCACCGCGATCAGCCGGACCAGCGTCACATCCATCCCCAGGTACCGGGCAAATCCGGCGCAAACCCCCGCGATCTTTCGATCTTAGCGAGGCCGGCTCAGCTTAGGATAAGCCTGCGAAGCGGAGTACGCATTTCGCCCGGTCGGCGCCCCGCACTGTGAACAGAAATTGACGGCCGTGTCGTTTAACGCAACACCGCATCTGGTGCAATACATGTGTGATCCCTCACACAATTACTACGATTTCCCCAGCCCGTCGGTTCCCTATGAACCCGGCAATTATGGAATCGCCTGCGTCCCATTCACCCGGTAACCAGCACGCACGCACTGACCGACCCCGAGCCGCGACCACAGGGAGCGGTTAATGCTCACGTCCCACTCAGGCCGTAACGAGCAGGTTTACACTCACCGAAGCGGAGCCGCTACCACAGGGAGCGGTTGATGCTCACGTCCCACTAAGCCAACTAATGAGCTGGACTACTGCTTCGCCTTAGTAGCCTCTTCCTCAGCCTCCTGCCGCCGCGCGCCCCTCAACACATCCCCGAGCGCGTAGTTCCCTTCATGGCAGGCATACTCGTAAATCGGCTGAGTAGTCTTGGGCCAGGTCATTTCCCCGGTCCAGGCCCGATCCCAAGTCTGCGGATCGTCCACCGTGAAGCGGTACAGCAGCGTCTTGTCGTCGATCCGCGTCAGGCGCTCCACCACATGCAGATTCTCCGTCGATCCGCGAAACCGCGTCTTGTCCGTGAAATTGGTCGTGTCGATCACCAGCGTGTCGCCATCCCAATGTCCCACCGAATCGCCCATCCAGCGCCGGATGTTCTTGGGGAGATGCTCGGCATTCATGCGCACCACGCGCGCATCGTGCACCATCTCCGTCAGGATCATGATCGAGTTCGGCGTCTGCACGATCTGATGCAGATCGTTATAGAAATAGTCCGGCAGCGCCGGCGGACCCGACGTGGACCCGAACCCCAGCAGGCAGCGCTCGCTCAACGGCCGCTGCTCCGGATTGTCGTATTCGCCGCGTCGCGACACGGCTCTGACATCCTGGCTCTCGCCCTGGTCCGACGTGGGCCGCCCACCTCTTCCACCCGCGCCACGAGCCTTCGCGGCCGCGTTGAACGGAGGAATATGCCCATCCGGCGGATCGATCACGATGGAGGTTCGAATCTGTCCGTCCACCGTCATGTAAGCGGTTCCCTGATTCAGCCACAGACGATCGTAGCCGCCCACCGCGCCGCCGCCCGCCTTCTCCAGGATTTCAAAATACGATTTTCCCGGCGTCGTGTCTCCGCCCACCGGCAGCGGCGCGCGATTCGGATCCAGGTGCGTCGCGTCTTTGGCCCTGCGCGCGGCCTCCGCTTTTTGAAGCTTCTCGGCCTGTTCCTTGGAAAGAACCGGGCCATCGCCAGGCAGCCGCTCGAACGGCGTCATGGTCGCCAGGTCGTAGGTACCCTGCAAATCCGGATGTCCGTCCGCCGTGCGAGGCACCGCGGACTTCGCCGTAGCTTTAGTCGTCTGCGCCGCCATCGGAACGGCCGTCAGCGCCAGCGCAATTCCGGCAGCGCCCAAAATTGAAAAAAATCGAATCCTCATATTCACCCTTCCTCCATTACTTGCTTAGCGGATGCTTCCGGTACGGCCCATACAGCAGTTCTTCGACAAACTCGACGCATTTGAAATCCAGGAGCTGCGCGTTCTTCTCCACCCGCCGGTACAGCGGCATGCTGATCTTCCACGGGCGCGTGAAGACGTTCGAATCTTCAATCGTAGCTTCGTAGGAAATCACTTCCGGACTGGTGCGCGTATAACGCTCCACCACATGCAGCTTGTCGCTATGGAAATTTCCCGAGCGGTCGAACCAGGTCTTCTCATTCATGTCCGTGACGTTCACCACCAGGGTTTCCCCCTCCCAATGGCCGACCGACTGGCCCATCCACGTGTCTGTCGGCGCGGGTCCCGGATCCTTCAGATAAATATTCCGCACAGCCCCGTCATATTCATACGCGAATGTCAACGCGCTGGCGCTTTGCAGAATCTGGAACGGGTAAGGCATGTAAGTGGCGCGCGGAACGCCCGGCAAATAGCACTTGATCTCCGGATCCCGGTTCAACCAATCTTCCTGATTCTGTTTCCTGGTCGCGAGCGCTTCCGGCTTATACGGGATAGCCCCGCCCTCCACCACGCCCATTCCCGGCGGCACCGAACCGACCGCGCCCAGCGCCAGCACCGGAGCCGCCGGCACCGCGCCGAAAGGTCCCGGCCGAAGCGCCATCGCCGGACGCGCCATGTGAGCCTCCAGATCGAAATTGGCTTCATTCAGCGCCTGCCATATGCCATTCAGATCAGGCTTGCCATCCGGCGCCCGCGGCGCGCGATAAGCCTGGCCAGCCAGCGGTACAATCCCCACCACCATGGTTGCCGCCACGGCGGATCTCTTCATTAGTTTGCTAAGGACGTTTCCCATTGGATCTATACTAGTTTAAACCCTATCTTCCCCGCCTGCATCGTCTCTTATGAATAGCGTAGCAAGGCTTTGAACCCGTAATCCATGTGCTGCTGGATGTGGCAGTGAAACAACGTCGGCCCCGGCTGGTCGGCGGTAAAATCCACGCTGGCCCGTCCATAAGTCGGCACCACCACCGTATCCTTAATCACCCCCGACGTAGCTTTGCCATAAATCTCCGCGATCTCCAGTTGATGTCGATGCAAATGCAGCGGATGCGCATCGTCCGTGCGATTGTGAAACGTCAGCCGATATCTCGTGCCCTGCTTCAGCAAAAACTCCTGATCGTGTGGATACGGCTTGCCGTTCACCGTGAAGCTGTTGAATTTCCGCGCCCCACGCGGCACTTTTTCAAAGATCATGTCCAACCGGTCGGTAGGTACCGGCACCGAAGGCGACTTTCCAAGACCCGGGGGGTTACCAAAAATCGTGTAGTCCCAAGCAGATTTGGCGGGAGCCGCCCACTGCGGCGTCCGGTGCTGATTCGCATACTCAACTACAATACCCAACCCCCCTTCGCGCACCGGGTCCTCGGGAGCACCCAGGATCCAAACTCCAGGCTGATTCATCTCCACCCACGCATCGATGCGCTCACCCGGACCCAGCATCAACACGTTCACAGCCGCCGGCGTCGGCACCGGATTCCCGTCCAGCGCCATCACATTGAACTTGTGTCCGGGCAGCGCCAGGTGCCGGTTCTCAATGGCGCTGGCGTTCAGAAAATGAAACATCACGCGCTCGCCGGGCTTCACGCGAATCGGCTCGCCCACCCCGACCGCCTTGTCGTTGATGGAATAAATATCGGACGCGACTTCCAGGCCGATCGGCCGCGTATCCAGCACCGCCGGCTTTTCCGGCTGCGCCCCCGCGGGATCCAGATCGTCATTATCCATCGCCGTGTTCGTGAAATACGGCTCCCAATCGCGCAAGGCAAGGTAGTGTTCCTGATCGAAATTGCCGGGCCGGTTCGCTCCTTCAATCACCAGGAACCCGAACATCCCGGTAAAACTCCCGCGATGCAGATCGTCCATCGACATCGTATGCGTGTGATACCAGCGAGTCCCCGCCGGCGCGGGCGTGAACTGATACTTGCGGCTCCCATGTGGAGGCACCGCTGGCGTCCCTTCTTCCTCCGCTCCATCGACCTCGGATGGAATCAGCAATCCATGGAAATGGACAAACTCCGGCACGTCGGTCTTATTGATCACGTTTACCGTGACCGGCACGCCCTCTTTCATCCGCAGCAGCGGCCCTGGCGACGTCCCGTTGTACCCGACCGTGCTGATGATCCGGTTAGGAGCCAATTCCACCGTGACCGGCGCAATTTCAAGCGTGAAATCGGTCTTGGCCACATCTTGTGAACCGGTCGGCACCAGAAACGATTGCGGTTGCTGACCGATCAACCGGTCAGCCGCAGCCGCGAAGCCAGCAATCTTAAGAAAATCGCGTCGTTGCATGGACAAACGACCATGGTACCGCGCACAGTTCTGAAATCGAGAAAATCGGGGTCAAAGACCTCAAACACCATTTACTTTCGTCCAAGGAAATGGGGAACGAGGTCATTGACCCTATTTTTTCTTAAGGAGACGCAGGAACCCGCATCTTGTCATGAGCGAAACCGACCGGTCCCTTGTACGACGCCCCGATCGATCGCAGGACACTTCGGCTCGCTCCCTCCACATCAGGAGCGATATGGCTGAGGAGCAGACGCTTCACTCCCGCATCCCTCGCCGCCTCTCCGATCCGCTGCGGCGGAGTATGGAACGAATACAGTAGCGTCGGAGAATTCGGCGGATCGAGCACCGCGCAGTGAAACACCAGCAGGCTGCATTCCTTCGCCAGCCGAACCAGGTTGGGCACTGCGGAAGCGTCCATATCTCCCGAAAACGCGATGCTCTCGTTGCCGTAATCCACACGATACGCGACCGATGGACAATCGTCGTGATGGGTCGCGACCGCCGTGATCCGTAGTCCATTTGCGTCGACAATCTGGCTCACGGACGAATTCAGGTCGGTCGCCAGGTCCGTCCCGTGTATCTCCTCGTCTGCTCCAAAAGTCTTCTGATATTCCCAAGCGCCGCCTTTCTCGAACAGCAGATTCAAGAACCGAGTAGTGCTCGGGAACACGCCCCCGCCCGCCGGGCCGAAAACATTGAATTGGATTTTCGGCGCTCGCGTCGTCAGCGTCCGAGCCTTGAAGAATCCCGGCAAATCACCGGTGTGATCGATGTGCAGATGGGTCAGCAGCACGGTATCCACCTGATCCAGATCGAGCTTCATTTCCCCAATTCGGAGGAAAGCCCCCGGCCCGGCGTCGACCAGGATTCGAGGCGTGCCGTTTACTTCGACAATGTAGCTTGATCCGGCTCGCCCGAAGGGCCGTGGACCACCGGAGCCGAGCACCACCAATCCTAGCGATCCGCCCAGGGCCGCCAGTGAAAAGCTCGCCCCAAGCGCCAAAAGAGCGATGATCCGCATACAAGGTCTGATGGACTAGGCCAATCCACGAGTATATGCGAAGCGGAGATCGAAGGACTCACCTGCGCCACTCGTCAATCGCAACCCCGCTGCCCGCGATAATCGATCCGATGGTCCCGAGCGGGAGTCCCGCCGTGGTGATCGGCGACGATGACCTGTTTGCCAGTATCGGCACTTCTCCATTTCTGATGGCTCCCCGATTGTCCGATCAGTCGGAAGCCGTGGAGCCTCAAAATCGCGATGACCTGGCTGGCGTTGAGACGAGGCGTTCCCCGGTCACCCAACTGTGATCTCGGCTATCTTAGCGTCCTGCGGAAGTTCGATATCGGATGGCTCGAGATAGAGCTCGATGGCTTCTTTGATATTCCGTCGTGCTTCTTCCTCGGTATCGCCCGCCGACGCGCACCCGGGCAGTTCGGGACAAACTGCCGAGAACGCCTTCGCCTCTGCGTCGTATTCGAGCACAACACGAAACTTCATGGCTTCAGTATAGCGGCCACACGGCTGAAGTCGCCGGCTAAACTTGACGCCCGAATCGCCGGCGCGCCTGATACAGACCCAAACACCCCAGGCCCCCGATCGTCAACAGCAACGAGGGAGGGATCGGAGTGCCGGGGATCCCCGCAGTGCCGCCCAGAGTGAAGTTCGCGACCTCCACTCCTGTGATCGTGGTGAAATTCGAGGTTGCTGTAAAGGCAAAATAGGCTGCTATCGACGGGCCGCCGCCGGTGCCGCTCCCGCTCGCGGTGATAGACGCGTTTTCATAAATCCAGTACTTTGTGTTCGAATTCAGAAGCACGTTCGGAGCGAAGACGTACGCGCCTCCAGAGATGCTGACCGACGACGCCAAAAAACCGGGCGTCGATGAACTCAAAGCGGCAGGCGTGCCCAGATATTCTTGTGTCAGCAGAAACGCCGTTCCCGCAGCGGCCGGCGTCGACGCTGGCGTGGATCCCGAAGCGGGCGTCGAAAAAAAGTTGAAGGTGATGTGGTTCCACGGACCACCGGCTGGTGTCGTGAACGATTGTCCGAACCACTCTGTGGCGCTACCCGTTCCCGACGTCACTTGGAGAATGGTTTGAGCCGGCGCGAGCGTAACAGCCGCCGCAAAAGCGATCCATAGCAGAGAACGCTTCAAAGTCTGACCTCCTGGAACTGCGAAAATTTTCACAACTTTCCCGTGGCCAGGGGAGGAATGAGTCTGTAGCCGTGGGTTCTCGATAGCATACACGAAACCGCCGCGATATGAAAGAGCTAAATCGTTGCCTCCTCGTTCGACTAGAGTTGCAGAACCAGCCGCAGACCGTCATCCACGGACCTCTGCAATCGCGGCGGCAAAGTGCCGGCGTGCTCCGTCAGGAAACGACGATCCAGCGTCAGGAGCTGTGAGACATTCGCGACCGAATCACGGGGCAGCCCCGTCGAGCGCGCAGGCAGCAGCACATTGCCGGGGACATCGGCAAGCTCAACGTTGCTGGTGATCACCGCCACGATTACCGTTTGAATCCGGCTGCGGTTGAAAGCGTCTGTCTGGACCACCAGCACCGGCCGCCGGTATCCCGGTTCCGAATGCCGAGGTTTGGGGAGATCAGCCCACCAGACCTCGCCACGCTGAATCTCGTCCATCCCTACCAGGAGTCCTTGTCAAGGGATCGCAATTGCGCGCGTTGCAACGCCGCGTCTAGCTTCGCTGGACGGCGCGAATACACTTCATTCAGGCGCTCCGTGACAGCGCTCGCTTGCTGCCGGTTGAGGAACTCCGAAATCGCGGTCGCGTACAACCGGCTTCTCGAAACCCTCAGCCGGCGGGCAGCAGCGTCCGCCTGGCGGTAAAGGTCGTCGGGTACCGAAATGGCAGTCTTCACGCTTCCCAGTATAACCCGGGTTATACCCGACTTGCCTGGCGCACTCACTGGAGATGGCGTCGCGCTTCTGCTATGCTGCAAGCAACATTCGAGGTAACTTTGCGATGAAGCCGGTGCCGCTCATCTCCGCAATCCTGCTCCTGTTCTCGCTCACCATCGGTCTGTACGCTCTTCAATTCGGCCGCCAGCGATACTCATACTCGATGGGCCCGATGGTCCCCTCCGAATTTTATTGGACCCGCCTCCAGTACACGTCGAGCTATGCCGGAGGCAGCAGCTTCGGATATCGCCGCTTCGCCGGAAGCTGGTCGCGGGATTATCCCAAGGCCGATAACGATTGCTTGATCGCCCTGCGGCGTTTGACGCGCATCAACTCTCCCTCGCCGCTCAACGTAGCCGATCTCGATAGCGACCATATCTTCGACTATCCCTGGATCTACGCCGTCGACGTCAACACCTGGACTTTCACCGACGAAGAAGCCAAACGCCTCCACGATTATCTTTTAAAGGGCGGCTTCCTCATGGTGGACGACTTCCACGGCACCGACGACTGGGAGCATTTCATGGCCGGCATGCGCATGGTGCTGCCCGACCGTCCCGTCGAGGATCTCAAGGATGAAGACGAGATCTACCACGTCCTGTACGACATCAACGAAAAGTTCCAGATCCCCAGCGAGGTCTACGTCAACACCGGCCGAACCTATGAGAAGGACGGCTACGTGCCCAAGTGGCGCGCCATCCGCGACGATCATGGCCGCATCATGGTGGCCATCTGCGCCAACATGCATCTGGGTGACGCCTGGGAGTGGGCCGATGACCCGAACTACCCCGAAAAATTTTCCGGCCTCGCCTTTCGCATCGTCCTCAACTACATCACCTACGCGATGCACCACTAACCGGATGCGCACTCATCTGTCTATATTCCAAGACGCCGGCCCCGAGCCGCGACCAGAGGGAGCGGTTAATCGTCGCTCCTCACACTCCTCTTCCCGCCCCCGAACCGATGTTCGAGTTCTTCTTTAAATATCCGCGCTCCGTCTACGCCCAGGGCCAATTTGCCCTCTTAGGCGCATGGCCCAAATGGATGCTAGTCCTTCTGATCGTCGCCGCCGCCGCCGCACTCGCCTGGCTGATCCGATCCCGACTCGCCGAAGCCGCGCCCGTCATCCGCTCCTGGCGAGCCTGGCTGATCTGGACCTTCCAGACCCTCCTCGCCGCGCTCGTGCTTATCCTGCTGTGGCAGCCCGCGATCACCATCGCCGAGTTGAAGCCCCAGCAAAACATCATCGCCGTGCTGATCGACGACTCCCGCAGTATGGCCATTTCCGAAGACGGCGTCTCCCGCCAGGCCCAAGCCGTCAAGGCGCTTCAGACCGCCATCTTGCCGAGTCTCAACCGATCCTTTCAAACCTGGCTGTATCGCATTGACGACGCCCCCGCTCGCATCGACAATCTCAATGACCTGAAACCCGCCGCGCCCTCCACTCGCATCGGCGACAGCCTAAAGCAATTCAGCGAGCAAACCTCCGACCTCCCCATCGGCGCAGTCGTCCTGCTGACCGATGGCGACGACAACACCGGCGGCATCGGCGAGGACGCTATTAGCGCCCTCCGCGCCCGTCACATTCCCGTCCACACCGTAGGCTTCGGACGCGAGCGCGCCGCACACGATATCGAGTTGGATGATGCCGTAGTCGCTCCCCGCGCTCTGGCCGACTCCCGCCTGGCCGTCAAGATCACCTTGCACCAGCGCGGATACGCCGGCGCGAAGATCACTCTGACCGTCCGCGACATCAGCGCCAACCAACCCAAAGTCCTGGCTTCTCGAACGATCAGCTTGGGCCCAGATGGAAACCTCCAGACCGAGACTGTGATGCTCGACATCGGTGGCGCCGGTGCCAGAACCCTGCAAATAGCCGCGAATCCCCTCCCAGCCGAGGAGAACACCGCCAACAATACTTTGACCCGCCTGGTAAACGTCGCCTCCGACCCGCGCCGCATCCTCTATATAGAAGGCGAACCGCGTTGGGAATACAAATTCATCCGCCAGGCCGAACAGGACGACCGCATGGTGCAGATCGCCTCCATGGATCGCACCACTGAAAACAAAATCTACCGCCAGGGAATCTCCGATCCCAAAGAACTGGCCGAAGGCTTTCCCACGCGCGCCGAAGATCTGTTCGTCTATCAAGGATTGGTCATCGGATCCGTCGAAGCCGGTTATTTCAGTCCCGCGCAGCAGGAATTAATTCACGAGTTTGTCGATCGGCGCGGAGGCGGCCTGCTGCTGCTCGGCGGCCAGTTCGCCCTCGCCGATGGAGGCTGGAACGCCTCCCGCCTCACCGACCTGTTCCCGACTACGCTGCCCACCCAGCCAGGAACCTTTCATCGCGAAGCCGATCCCAAGAGCGGCACTACGCACACCACCGTCGAGCTAGCCCCCGCCGGCGTAGACAGCATCATCACGAGGCTGGTAGATGACCCCGCCGCCAACGCCGCCAAGTGGAAAAAGCTCCCCTATCTGATGGACTACGAAGATCCCGGCACACCCAAGCCCGGCGCCGAGGTTCTCGCCGACATGATCACGCCCGAAGGCCGCAAGTTGCCATTGCTGATCACAGAAAATTTCGGCCGGGGCCGGACCGCGATCATGGCCACCGGAGGCAGTTGGCGCTGGCAAATGAGTTTACCCCTGGGCGACACGGCTCACGATCTGTTCTGGCAACAACTCCTCAGATGGCTGGTCTCAGACACGCCAGGCTACGTCGCAGCGTCCGTCCCCGCGCAAATGCTTCTCGATAACGGGGCCGTAAATCTCACCGCCGAGGTTCGCGATCAACACTACAACCCCGCTCCCGATGCCAAGGTGGAAGCTCATATCCTGGGCCCCAGCGGCGTCAGCGCCCTGGTCGAAATGGCTCCGGTGCCCGATAGTCCCGGCCAATTTCAGGCATCCTGGACCGCTTCGAAAACCGGAGCCTACCTGACCGAGGTCACCGCGCAGCGCGCCGGCAAGGAATTAGGCCGCGACGTCTTAACCTTCCAGCGCATGGACGGCGTCGCCGAGAATTTCCACACCGAACAGAACCGAGCGCTCCTGGAACGCCTCGCGTCTCAAACAGGAGGACAATACTGGAAGCCCGCCGACGTAGGCAAACTCGCCGCGAGCATCCCCTTTTCAGAAGCCGGCGTAACCGTGCGCGAGACCAAGGATCTATGGAGCTTACCGCTAGTCTTCGTCGTCTTGATCCTCCTACGCTTCTCCGAATGGTGGCTGCGCCGCAAGTGGGGGATCGTGTGAACCACTGTGGTGCAGTCTTGTTACTCTGAGGTTATGGCAACCAGGAGCAAGGCCAAGTCGGCAAGATCCGTTCGGCAGAGCGTCACGATACCGGCAACCCTGGCCGCCGATGTGCGACGCGTCGCCAGGGAGCGGCACGTCACCATGAGCCGGGCCCTGGTGGTCCTGGCCGAACGTGGAGTCCGCGCCGAGGCCGAAGCGAAACAGCAGCTCAAGACCGCCTACCGCAACTTTGTGCAGGAAGTCGAACCGGAGCGTAAGAATCAGGCCGGGCGGGATCTGATCCGTGCCATCTTCGGGAAGGACGCGATTGCCGAAGATTCAGTTTTCTGATCTTCCGCGCGGCGTGTGGCATCACTTACTGCAAAGAGTCGACGAACGGCGCATCTCGGTCGACGATCTCCTGACCCTCCAGTCTTGGGCGCGCACGGGCCCGGTGGCTCCTGAGGGCGAATGGTACAAGGACTTCGGTTCATTCATCCTGTGCGGGTCCGGAAAGTTTCCAAAGACCGTCCTCGAAAAGGGCATGAAACCGTTCGGCGACCCAATCGAATGATCGCAAAAAACGATTACGACTTCTGCGCATTCATATAGGTTCGGAGCACAGCGTTGATCCGCGTCTGATAGCCCTTTTGCCGGCGCAGCCACTTAAGCAGGTCCGCATCCAGCCGCATGGTAATCGTTTGCTTAGGCTGCGGCAAAACGACCTTGGCCTTCTTCCAAAACTTAGCGTCCGTCGGCAGAGCCTCTGGATCTTTTTCGACCGCTCTCCTGATCTCCCGATCGCTCAACGAACGGAGTCGTTTCCAGTCCGTGACGCTCTTAGCCGATGTTCTGCCAGTAAGCTTCTCGTTCATGTTGTTCTGCCCTCCACGCCGAAATAATCCGGCGTTCGGTCTCCGACACATCGGTGTAGATCACCGTGATCTCGAGATCGTTTACGATCCCGATGGCGTAGACCCGAATCTCGCCGTAGTCAAATCGATGATGCACCTTCTCGAGCGTGGGCCCCTCGAAAATCCTGATCGCATCCTCAAACGCAATTCCATGGCGTGCAAGGTTGCCTCGGTTCTTTCGCGGATCCCAAGCGTAGTTCATCGGTTCATATTTACATTATGTATTTACGTGAGGCCAGGCGCAAGAGGATAGCTGGGTCATTAACGTCCCGGACAGGGTCACCGTCGACCTTCGACTAGAGACTTCTCGGGGAGCTATGCTAAAGCCGTGCGCACGAGGCTCCTGGCTCCAAGCGTCATTCTACTTGCGTGGTGAGCTCACTTCCAGCATGGGCGCAGCATCGTACGATTAGTGAGGGGACGGCACGGAAGCTCGTGCGGCAGGCGTTAGTGGCTCTGGGCGAGGACTGGCCGTCGGCTCACGTAGAGCCATGGAAGTACGATTGGGCACCGGAGTTTTACACATTCCAGTCATGGCGGCCCGGCCCTGTCCAGGACGATGGCGTTAGCGTTCTTCAAACCCGCTATTTCGCGGTGAACCCCTGGACCGGCGACGTTTGGGACGCTATGGGATGCAATCGGATTACCTCGCCCGCGATCCAGAAGGAACAAAAACTCATCTGGAAACGATCCCGACTTGCCGACGAAGTTCGGGAAACACTTCGTAACAGATCTCCTGCTGCCTGTTCTGACGTCGAGCGGAAGGCGACGGAAAAAAAGAAATGAGACCGGATTATATCCCGTTGCTGGCCCTGACATTATGAAACCACTTGTTTTGTGAAACAACCCGTCGTCACTTCGGTGCCGCCATCGCCCGTTCAAGCGTTTCCCGAATGAGCCGCGTATAAGGAATCCCGCGCACCTTCGCCCGAGCCTTCACCGCCTCCAGCAACTGCTTCGGCACGCGCATGTTAATCTGCTCGTCTTTCTTCTCAAATTCGAACCGAGCCGGTTTAAACTGCGTAAAATCGAGGTTGGAAAGGTCCTTGGCAAGAAACGCCTCCGCTTGCCGATCGGTCCTAAGACGTGGCACTTTCTTCCTTATAGGCCGCAATCCCCGGTGCGAAAACCCGCGACATCCCGCTTCCTCTGGTCGCGGCTCGCTAAACTGCTTAAACGTAATAGCGCCGACCGCGAGCCGCGACCAAAGGAAGCGGTGGATCGTCACATCTCACACACTGCGAGACGGAGAAACAGCCCTAATCGGACCACCGCGTCCCTTGGCCCAGTTCTCCGCCCAATCGAATCCCTCGACTCGCAGATTTATCGTAGCGCGAAACGCACTGCACGCGGTTCCGAAACGTGAGCTACAATGTAGCTCAAGAGAGTTATGCCCGACAACTCCGTAGTTCGAGCCCGCATCGACCCCCGCACCAAAAAAGAAGCGGCAGCCGCCCTGAAGAAAATCGGGCTCACCGTATCCGATGCCTTTCGCCTGCTGCTGGTGCGCGTAGCGGCGGAAAAAGCTCTGCCGTTCGAGCCGCTGAATCCCAACGCCGAAACCATCGCAGCGATGAAAGCCGCCCGCCGTGGCGAGCTGGTCAAGGCCGGCAAACCGGAAAAGCTGCTGCGAAGTTTGAATGCGAGAGGTTAGCTACACCACTCGCTTTCAGCGGGACTACAAGCGAGAAAAATCCGGCCGGCACGCCAAGAAACTGGATGCCCTGCTGATGGAAGTCGTCAACCTGCTCGCTGGCGACACACCACTTCCGCGCCGGAATTTCGATCACCCGCTCTCCGGCGAATGGAGTGATCACCGTGACTGCCATATCATGCCGGACCTCGTTCTCATCTACCGCAAGCCCGATGACACCACGCTCCAACTCGTGCGCCTCGGCTCGCACAGTGAGCTTGGACTGTAAGAGAGCAGGCGCCGCTTCGTTTATAATCGGAGTTCTCTCAGCACCCTCATGCACCTCCTCGACCCCGCCGACCAAGGCCGCAACTAAATGGGACTCTTCGCACCCTGGTTCCTCGCCGCCCTCGCCGGACTCGCCCTTCCCATCTATCTCCACTTATTGAAGCGCCACAGAACCCCGCCCAAGCCCGTGCCCTCCTTGATGCTCTACGAGTCCCGCGTACAAGCCTCCACCCGCCATCGCCGTCTCGACCATCTCCTGCTGCTGTCCCTCCGCCTGCTGGTGCTGCTGCTGTTGATTCTCGCCTTCGCGAACCCCTTCATCAATCGCAACGCAGCGGCCTTGGCAAGTAATCGCCTGGTCTTGCTCATAATCGACAACTCCTTCAGCATGCGAGCTGGAACCCGCCTCACGGACGCCAAAGACGCAGCTATGAACGTCCTCTCCGGAAAGGGCCCCGCGCGAGCCCAGATAGCGACCTTCGGCTCGCAACTCAAGCTCATGACGCAGCCCATCGAGGACCAAGGACCCTTGCGAGCCGCCGTGCAAGCGATTCAGCCTGGCGACAGCCACGGCAATTTCGGTGAACTCGCGCGAACCATCCGCGCCATGGCCGAGTCGATCCACACTCCCATCGAGCTTCATCTCTTCAGCGACATGCAGCGCACCGAGCTGGCCCCCACTTTCTCCGACATGGCGCTGCCCGCGAACGTCAAACTCGTCGCGCACGCCGTGGTCACCAGAGCCCAGCCCAACTGGACCGTCGAATCCGTGGACGCTCCCGGCCAGGTGTGGGGCAAGGACGTGAAGCCGATTCACATCCAGGCCGTCGTCGCCGGATATGGCACTCCCGCTGCCCAACGCACGGCATCGCTGGTCGTGAACGGCAAGACCACGGCCGTCAAAACCGTGCCAGTCCCCGCCAACGGACGCGCCGCCGTCGACTTCCCTTCCCTCGAAGTGCCCTACGGCTTCAGCCGTTGCGAAGTCAAGATCGACGCCGCCGACGGCTTCCCCGCCGACGATCTCCGCCGCTTCGCCGTCCAGCGTTCCGACCCGCAGCGCGCCTTGCTGATTCACAATTACGGCGACACCCGTTCGCCGCTCTACGTCGGAGCCGCGCTCTCCGCAGCCGCGCAATCGGCCTTCATTCTCGAATCCATCAACGTCAGCGAAGCCGCCGATCGCAAGCCGTCCAATTACGCGTTCGTCATTCTCTCCGATCTCAATTCGCTTCCGTCGCTTCTCGAAAACTCGCTCACGCAGTACGTCCGCTCCGGAGGGAGCCTGCTCATCGCCACCGGCACCTCCGCCGGAGCCCGCTCTCAGATCCCGATCTTCGGCGCGCATATCATCGCGACTCGCGACTACAACCGCGCTCCCGATCGTTTCATGACCGTCGGCTCCAGCGACTCCTCTTACCCCGCCGTCGCCAAAGCCGGCGGCTGGACCGGCGTAAAGTTTTTCTACGCTCTCGATGTCGACCCCGGCGACGCGCGAATCATCGTTCGCCTCGGCGACCAGACGCCGCTTCTTCTTGAAAAACGCATCGGCGAGGGCCGAGTGGTCCTGCTCACCTCCGGTCTCGACAACCTGACCAACGATTTTCCTCTGAATCCCGCCTTCGTTCCTTTCATCGAGCAGACCGCGCGCTATCTCGCCGGCAGCGAACGCCAGGGCGGAGCCCGCCTAGTGGACGCCTATCTCGAACTCCGCAACGCCAAGGAACAAGCCCAAGGCGTCGAGATCACCGACCCCGAAGGCAAGCGCCCGCTCACTCTCGGCGAAGCGGTCTTCGCCCAATCGTTCCAGCTCACCGAAGCCGGCTATTATCAGCTCCGCCTCGCCAACGGCCGCCAGGACGAAGTCGGCGTCAACCCCGATCCCAAGGAATCGAACCTCGACGTGATCCCCGGCGATGTGTTGTCCCTGTGGCAAGGCGCGGGCGGCGAATCGACGCAAGAATCGTCCGCGCCCGGTCGCGCCAATAAGGCACCCCAAAGTTACTGGTGGTACGTAATGCTGCTGGTGCTCATTTCCGCCGTCGCCGAATCGGTGCTAGCAAGCCGCTACTTGGGCACCCAGCGCGAGGAAGAATCGTAGGTGACGCACCCGTGTGATACGTTATGTATAACAGCGTGCGTTTCGAATGGGACGCAGAAAAGAACCGGTCGAACCAGAAGAGGCACGCGGGCATCGATTTTGAGACCGCATCGCGGATATTCGCCGATCCAAATTTGATGCTTCGCAAGGACCGCGTGATCCAGGGTGAGCAGCGTTGGCACGGGATCGGTGCTGTGCAGAAGGCCGTACTGCTCGTGGTGCACGTGTATCGTGAGGAGAATCCAATTGGCGAAGAAATTATCCGCATCATCTCGGCGCGGGAAGCAAGTCCGCGTGAGCGCCGAATCTATCTGGAGCAAGCCCCTGACTGAACGGCAGAAGGCGACGCTAGCGGGCATCGCAAAGCGGCAGAAACGCGCGGATGCTTCTGAGATCGACGA
>Ga0209517_10002626_pt1 | contig 25077 bp, 20 predicted proteins | sample PeaSoiMetSII2010_FD_187695 | JGI IMG/M metagenome (GOLD analysis project Ga0209517, IMG submission 187695) | Peat soil microbial communities from Weissenstadt, Germany - SII-2010 (SPAdes) (version 2) | ecosystem: Environmental > Terrestrial > Soil > Wetlands > Peat | place: Germany... | reverse complement strand
AGCTGCGGCGCCGGTGTAGATATTTACCGTTGCCGAAGCCGCCGCATCGTTTAGGTCCATCTTCCCGGCGGTAAGCGCTGCGGGCGTTCCGGCGGATGCAGCCGTAGCGCGTCCAAGCGTCAGTTCCGCAAAAAATTTGGTAGCGCACTGTCCCCACAGGAGAATTTTTTTGACCCTGATTGTTTTCGTCGCAGAGCCGATAATTTCGAGCAGTACCGCTGCAGCCGTAGAGTAAAACGTCTGGGTTACGGCGCAGTAGCGAAAGGTCGGTTTGGTGTGCTCTTCGGTTACCAGTAAACGTCCGGTCGGATCAAGCTGACAGGGAACAACGTTGCCGGCCACCCCTGATTGCACCCCGGTATTGATCTCTCCCAGCAGTAGACCGGGAGGCAGCGCATTGCTCTGATAATTTGGAAACGCCATCTCTTATGCTCCTTTCTCTAAGCCGTTATTGCCCTGCGGCCTGCATGCCTGATTTGACGCCTTGAGGGCTTGCGCCCAGGCGTTCCGCGTCGCTCATGGTCATCTCATCGACCGGGTCGGGCATCGGCCCGTTTACCAACCCGATTTCCTTGGCCACTTTCTTTGCTTCCGAGTCCACCGGCTGCATGTGCGGACCGGGCCTCGTACCCTCGGGAACCTCGACCTCTTCTCCGATTTCCCAGAGCCGGTTATCGATGAACGCTTTTTCAAGCAGTTTATACTTCGCCATATCAAAACTCCTTGTAGCGGGGAGCGGGAAGCTGGGAGCGAGAAGCTGCTTTTATTCCTGCTCCACGCTCCGTGCTTCATGCTTCATGTTTTACAGATATTGGTTGCTATATCCCGACTGATATCCCATCATCGGACCCAGCGATGATTTGTCGAGCACCATCTCCGCCAGGACCTGGCCGGTTCCACCCGTAGCCAGGTTTGCCGTGCCTATCACGTAGCCAAGCCGGTAGAATTTGGGCACGTATCCAGCGTTCGCCGGAGGTATGGGAGTCCGCCATACTTCCCCGGAGATCCCGGTAGTTCCCACAGCGTAAGCCTCGCTCTGGGCGATTGTGTCATAGGTCCCGGGAGCCCCCGAACCGTTATCGGGAGCTGCCTGCAACAGGAACTGCAGGGTGGAAGTGGCCAGACCTATAATCGCTACGGGTGCGGAAACAACCAGCAACAAGGCCGGATCGTCCCCGATGCCGATATCTCTGCCGTAGCCCTTGGCCGAAGAGGCAACCTGGCTCACGTCGATGACGTTCGCGCTGTAATATGTTCCGACAACGGGAGGGTTTGCCCAGGCGGTGTTAATCACCGTTCCGGCAAGCGCCCCGGCCGAACTCACGGCTCCATCGAAAAGTAAAAGTGCATCCATTATCATGGCTAAAACTCCTGTAGCGAGAAGCGGGAAGCGGGGAGCAAGAAGCTGTTTTTATTCCCGCTCCACGCTCCGCGCTTCCTGCTTCATGTTTGAGTTACACGCACCGCGCTTCGGTGTTGAGCAACTGGTCGCAGGTCCTGATCGGAATGCCCCTGAAGCTCGTTACCGGCTTTCCGTCGAACTCGTCCATCCTGAGCAAAACGTTTTGCTTATTTAATGCCTGGATATCGAGCCAGGTGGAAATGGCGCGGTTGCAGTAAAAACCGGCCTGCCCCAGGGTGAGCCTCGGGGCGTCGGAGGTCTGGACGTTTCCGGCGCGGGCCGGTTGCGTAGGCAAACGGTGAATCGCGCGGATCATGAGGTTGATAAGGTTTGGCGGGATTCCGCCGGAAAGCTGCGTGACATCGACGTTGGCGATTCGGACCGCGTATCTCCAGTCCTTTACCACGATTCCCGCGTCCCACTTGTAATGTGTCCGCCAGGCGTAATAGGGGTTTCCATTTGCGTCATAGACCGGGGTCTTTCCCATGTCTTCCTGCCGAAAACCCGCCTTCGCGCCCTTGGGGAAAATGCCGTGAACAGACATCGGCCCCCAGTGCACAAGCCAGATACTGGTGTTGGTAGAACCTGTTCCGCCCGCATCGAGCACGTTGTTTGCGGTTTGGGCGGTCGCAGTCGATACGCTCGGATACCTGGGAGCCAGACCCATGAAGGCGGCCGGCGTAGCGGTGATGTTGTTGTAGAAAATGGTGCCCGCCATCTGCTGATTCATGCCTTCCAGGAAAGCGAGCTCTTCAGAGAGCCGAAAGGCGCGGTCGTTTCCGGCCAAAGCCACGAGATCTACGTCGATATCCGAGTAGGTTTCGAGCATGCCGCAGGTCTCAGTGATCTGGGCGGTGGTGGATTTGCCGCGCGGGACGCGCTGGTTCAAAAGCCGCCAGTAAGCCGAAGGAAGCCCGGTCCTGATCGTTGTCTTGTGCCCGGTGGGAAGGTTTCCCTCCATCCAGAGCATGTCGTCCAAAATTTCATTGGTCTGGGACAAAAGGTTGATGATCTCGGCAATTTTGCCGTCGTCATCTATCCGCTTTGCCCAGTCAGCCAGGGTAAGTGCTGCAGGTCCTATGGTAGCCATCAAAAACTCCTTTTAGGTTATTAGGCTGAAGGGGTTTAGGCTGAAGGTTTTAATGAACTGCCTAGCAGCCTTCAGTCTTTCTTTTGCTTCAGCCTGTTTCTCCCATCGTCGGGTACATTTTATTGAGGAACTCCCGGCCGTCTTTTACCGGGTTTCCCGTCAGGCTCCCCGGCTCGGCCATCATCCTTCCCATCTTCACGAACATCTTTACGATTGAGGGGTTATTTCCGGCACCGGTGGTATTGAGGGCCTGCCGCAAGGCTTGCGTCCTTTACGGACTGCTCGAACTTCGTGCCTCCGATATCCGGGTCCGCCTTTACCTCCGCGCGCCACTTTTCCTGAGTCTCATTCCAGGCCTTATATGGCGCCTCGGTCATCGCCCTGATTCTTTCACCGCCGAATTCAAGCACCTTCTGCGCCTGCTCTTGCGTCAAGTCCTGCTCTTTGGCGAAGGACTTGAATTCTGTCAGGCCGGTCTCGTCGATTGTCGCGCCTTCAGGGAGCGTAAACTCGGCATACTCTTCGGGTGCGCGCTGGGCAGGTTTTTCGTCCCCGCCTTCATTGCTGACATCCTCTCCAGTCTCCTGGCTCTTTTCCCCATCTTCCGCTGGTCCCGGCTCTTCCTGCGCCGCATCTGTCCCCGTGTCGTGGTCCCCTGAATCTGCGGCAGGTTTGGCAGGCTTGTCCATACCTTCCGCCAGAAGACTAGGGTGGGCGGTCTCAATCGAATTTTGTTCCGAACCTTCCGTTCGAGTCTCGCGACTCATTTCGCTTGCCTCAGTTAAGGCGAATTCTGTGGTCTGCGTCTTCTCAGTCATAATTCCCTTTCCTTGAGGATGTCAGAGACACCGGCACTCAAATCAGCCAGACAGCACGTCACCGAGCACTCAACGATTCCGCATAAAAACAGCGGTCAGTGGACAGAAAAGAATCGGTTCACCCGTTTAGTGTTGTCCAATTCCTCAATTCCTCAATTCGTATCAACAGCGTAGCATGGAGGGATTTGGGGCCGCCAAACGGCAACCAGAAGCGGCAAAAAGCATAAAAACAGTAATTTATTCGTGGCTTGAAGTTATAAAAAGCAGAGCGGGGAGGAAAGATAAAGAGGGAGGATGGAAGACGGTAACACGTCTTCCATCCTCCCTCAGTGTACCTATCTGGGGCTTGAAAAGAAACCAGTCGGCGCGCTCGCCGGCCGTTCCGCCGATGGAGAAAATGATCTGCAAAAGAATAGACTAGTGTCCATCCGGAAACTCCGGATGGACACTTACAGTTTCCAATTCGGAAGGAGGCATTTTTCGTCATGGCGCGTACAACCTTGCGAGCCGCCCAATGCGATTGACCAGCGCCGGCACCGTAGGTGGCAAGGAAATCGAGGGTTTGCGCGGAGGCGTACCTGGGTCGGCCCTCGCCGCGACCCATGAGCATCGGAGGAGCGAGGAACCATGTTCGACCCATATAGCCGGGCCCCGTGAGGGGTCGCCGCACAAGCAAACTCGAAGATTGACGCCGCCAGGGCGGAAAAGGACCCTTTCCGGATGGAAACTAGACTAGACGTGCAGGGGGGGGCCGGCCGGCCCTGCTCACGCGACTACCGAATTGTAGTTGGAAGGAGACATTTTTTTGGACACGAAGTGAGAATTTTTCACTCGACACCGCGCCGGCGCCAGGCGCGGGCCTAAGTTTTGAGTCGGATACTCATGGAACATTCCCTATATGTAATCTGCTTGGTTATGTCGTCAACCCGCGACTCTGTTGGTTCTCTACGGCCATCCGCGTATAGAGTTGCGGACTGATCGAATTGATCTCGCCGATCAGATGATTCCCAATGTCTCGCCTGCCTTCGTTAAAGGCCATAATGAGCGTATCGGTCGAAAAAGAAAGATGGAATGCCCCGCAGCGGGAAATCAAGTCCCACATCCACATCCGTCCAGCCTCATCTGACAAAAGGTGCAGCAATGCCGCCTTCTTTTGCAGGTCCCGCGTCTTGTGCTTCTCACGCCTGCCCCTTACTTGTTCCGGATCTGCTGCGTTGCAGGAGTTTTGAGTTTTCATACCTCACTCCGTTCGGGTTGCGGGTTGCGGGTTTTCAACCCGCAACCCGCCAGCCATGTTATTGAGTCGCATCTGAGGGCACGAGAATGGACATGCCGATTTGCGCCGGTAAATTGTTGAGCCATCGCAATAATGCGTCCCTGTTGGACAATAAAGCGGAATAGCAATCGTGTGAGGTTCCTTTATCATTGTCCGCCTGCTCCTATCATTTTTTGCAGTGCGTTCTGCCCGCCGCCAACGTCCGTCTCACTCAAGGTCTTGGCCCCTTGCACTCCCGCCATTGCCATTTGAGCTTGCTGCTGAGCCTGCATCTGCTGCGCTCTTGCCTTACGCGCCCCGTCGCGCTTCTGTTTGGCCACAATCAACTTCTGGGTAACCCCGATAAGGTCCGCATACTCTATTACCGCTTCATCGAAGTCTACATTGTCAAGGGTGTCGGGCTTGGCGGCAGCGAGGTTTCCGACGAAGGCCACAAGCCTCTCTATCCCGGTGGTGGCCGTAGATTTCTGAGCGTCCGTAAGGGTCGATACACACTCGATATCGAAAACTCGCCCCCGGATTTCCGGAGGCGCGGCAGGGATGAGGTTCGCCCGGTACATGATACCGAAGGTCCGCTCGATGAACGGGTTTATAAGCTCGAACTGGCTTCTTTCCAGAAACGGCCCGAGCATAAGCATCTTTTCCTGCTTTCGCTCGATTATCTCGGTTGCGGTGCGCACGCTATCGAGTTGAGAAATCATGAGGAAAAGGTCTGCAAAAAAGGCGCGGTTTATCCGTTCCTCGCATTTGGCTATCTTTTCCTCGGCCCCCCTGATATCGGGTGGGACCTGGTAGGCGGGTTTAAAGCCGGCGCCAGACATATTGGCGACATAGGTGACACCTCTGGGCAGCAAACTCGCCGGCTCGTTTTTCATCGATACATCGGCCACCATCGGAGGATTTAAGACCTTGTCGATTGCCTGGGCACTTCGCTTTTCCAACTGCTGAAGCGTCTTGGAAGACGCAAGCGCCTCCATGCCGGGAGACCTTCCGTAGGAGTCATTTCCAATCACGTGCTACCTGGGTGCACAAAAAGGAAGCTCGTGATAGCCCTTGATCTCCAGCACCCTGTCCTGGCTCTGACCCCACTCCCAGATAACGCTCCGAAACTTTCGGCCCTTTAGCCCCGGCATCTGCGGCGCCCGGTCGTCGTTGGGCTCAATGGCCTGCGCTACATTTACCTCCTTGTCGAGTTGCCCTGAGGTCCAAAGACTTCTGACTTGAGGACTACCGTTTTCCAAACCGAAGCGCTCCACCACCTGGGCGACTGTGAGCACGTACTCGCGGTACAGTGTATCGATCTGGTTTTTTCCCGAGCTTGCCAGGTAATACTCGCCGGCAGTCAAGGTTTGACAGCGGATAATGTCATTATAATCCTCTTCGATCAGCACGCATCCGGTGCCAAAGCAGCCCAACTCCTCGTAGATTACGTGCAGAGCGTTGTAAGCGTTGCTTTGAGAAAGGACGCTCAGGATGCGCCTGGTCACGATATCGAGCCACAGCCCCACATGAGTGTTACAGGATATGTCCATATCCCTGACAGCGAGCCGAAACCAGGGCCGGGCCGGAGAGGTCAGCCCGGCCATCAGTCCTGCCGCAAGAGTCCTCAAGGCAAAGATCGGGGTTTCGTTTATTATCCGCGATCCAACCGGGTCACCCCTCGTTGCCTGGTTGGGGGTCATGAGATAGCGGCCTCGCCTCGGCAGGATAAAATCCGACAACTGTCTCCAGTGCTGCCAATAGGACCATCTGTCGGTCCTAAGGCCCACCAGGCGGCGGTCGACATACTTGCGCAGTTCCTGGAGCCTTGGCCTGCGGCCGTTGGTTACAGATATAGTCTCGCTCACATCAGGCCTTTCTTTAGGCTATCAGGCTGAAGGGTTTTAGGCAGCGCCTGCGTCCTCACAAAAGATCGAACGCCGAACTATAAGCGTTTAACGTGGGGGCGAAGGTTTAACGCGAACCCGAACCTGGTGAGGGTTTACAGCCTTTAGTCTATCTTTTGCTTCAGCCTATCTTTTTGCTTCAGCCTATCTTTTTGCTTCAGCCTGTTTTGGATTTCATTCATCCTCCCAAAAGTGTCTTACCGCTCGCAGTCGTGCCGGCCGGAGTCTGCAGCCCCTGAGGACCGGTCAGAACAGTCTGGGAAGCGCCGTAGGCCATGGCCGCCAAATTGCGTTGATTCGCCCCCGCATTCTGCACGCCCTGGTCGGGCAGACTGGGCGGCGGCGCAGGAGGCGGCGGCGGAGCTGGAACCGAAGGCATTGACGCGCCGAAACACATAGCTTAAACCTCCTTAAAAACAGTGGTTGTCAGAAAAGAATCGGTTCACCCGTTCAGTGTTCCCCAATTCCTCAATTCGTATCAACAGCGTAGCATGGACGGATTTGGGGCCGCCAAACGGCAACCAGAAACGGCAACCGGAAGCGGCAATAGAAACGGCAACCAGAAGCGGCAAAAAGACATAAAAAAGGAAGCAGGAAGCACTTCCTGCTCCTCGTTTCAAACAGTGATGGTGAACGGAAAAAATGGGTAAATGGAGGGCAAAGTCAATTATGAATTAAGAGACCGAACGCAGGTATTGTATTGAAATAATTCATACTTCCTAATTCGTAATTCCTAATTGCATTTAAAAGCCCCTGCTGTAAAGCAGGAACGCAACTGCGGAAACTGCCAGGCAATAATAGCCGAAATACTTCCACCGGCCCCCTTCGAGCCAGCTCGACAGCCATCGAAGGGCCAATAGTCCCGCCAGGAAGCTGGCAAACATTCCAACCATGCTCGGCACGAAAAGGTGAAAAAGATCAAGGTTTCCCAGGGAGGAGTTGTGGGCGATCAGGCGATGTACTTCTTTGATGATAACCGCAGGAGTGAGGATAACGACAAGAGCAAAACTGAATTCTTCCACCTCTCTTTTTGATATCCCCATCAGCAGCCCTGTGGAAATAGTGGCCCCCGAGCGGGAAAAGCCCCTGAAGGGCAGGCAAAGGGCCTGCACCGCTCCGATCCAGGCGGACTCCTTCAGCCCGATATTGCTACGCGCCGCATAACGGTTCTCCCTGCGGCCCGCCCTGATGATCAAAACTCCTACGACCGCCAGGGCGGCCGAAATGATTCCAAGATTACCGAAAATCGATTCCACTTCAGCATTGACCACATGCCTCAAGAAAACCTTCTCTATCAGCACCTTGAGCACCAGCCCGATAGCACCGGTTAGAAGCGTGGCAACGAGCATGAGCAGGGCAGAGTCGCGGAATGCCCTGCCGGATTTAAAGAAACTCGCTTTCCAGGACCGCCAGAAATAGATGATCACTGCAAGCATGGTTCCAGTATGCAGCATGACCAGAAGCAGAGTCATTTCGGGAGTGGCCGGATCTATGCCCATAAGTTTTTCAGCAATTATCACATGAGCCGAAGATGAGACGGGCAGCAATTCGCATGCTCCCTGCAGGATTGCCAGTATTATAACTTGAATGAAACTCATCTGATTGTGCTCCTGATCGGTTGGCGGTCAACCAGAGCTACATAAGCCATCCGCAGCCCCCTTGGCAAGCACCAATTATGAATTCTGAAAGTGAGCAGGTGAGTCGGAAAGCAGGCACTCCGCTTTCTCCCATTCACCCGCTCATCACCTCTTCGCCTAAGTTTTTTTCTTTTCCTGCTTTTTGCCGTTTCTATTGCCGCTTCTGGTTGCCGTTTCTCGTTGCCGCTTCCGGTTGCCGTTTGGCGGCCCGAAATAACTCCATGCTACGCTGTTGATACCAATTGAGGAGTAGAGCACCACTGACCACAGTCTTTAAGGAGGAGATGGCAATGAAATGTGAAAGTTGCGGCACAGAGCTGGATTTACTGGAAGTTGTTGAGACGGGCCGAATCTATGAGTGCAGTGAGTGTGCCTATACGCTTACACTCAATAAGGGCTACACCCCGAAAATTCTCTATGATGGTCCGCCGCCACTTGACTTTTACTATCACGATTGAACAGAGGACGCAGGACAGATCAGTTCACGAAGAAGACGCAATAATGGCTGATGGAATACCTGCAGATACAGGTTAATAGGTGAATCGGCGAGTAGGTGAGTTGATCTTTCTCCCATTCACCCATTCGCCCACTCTGAACCCGCTCTTCACCGCTTCACCAAGTTTTTTCTCTTGTCAGCTTTTTGCCGCTTCTGATTGCCGTTTCTATTGCCGCTTCTGGTTGCCGTTTCCGGTTGCCATTTGGCAACCCCAAATCCCCCCATGCTACGCTGTTGATACGAATGGACTGATTCAGATTGAGGAACGCTTTAAGGGGTGAATCGATTCTCTTCTGACGACTGACCACTGTTTTTTAAGAGGAATCGAGGCGGCCATTAATTCCTCAATCCCTCAATTCGTTCCATGCGAGAACTGCGAACAGTGCAGCAAGAAAAGAGTGAGCGTGCGAACACGGACCCGATGACCAATACGGAACTTTCGTCCGACCTGGGGGGCTATGCTCCAGACCCGTATGGATGGGTGCTCTATGCCTTCGAGTGGGACAAGGGGGAGCTTGCCGGCTTTACCGGCCCGGATGCATGGCAGCGCGAGCAGCTCGAAGCAATTGGCGAAATACTCCGTGACGCAAATCGGATACCGGATACCGGAAGCCGGGAAGAAATCACAAATCTGCCGGCGGTCCTCTGTCCTGCGACTTCTGTCATCCGCCAGGCGATCGCCTCGGGCCATGGGATAGGCAAATCCACCCTGGTCGCATGGCTCATTTTATGGGCGGTCACCACCTTCGAGGACACCAGGGGTGTCGTTACGGCGAATACGGAAAAGCAGCTCAAGACAAAAACCTGGTCCGAACTTGCCAAGTGGTTTCGGCTCTGCTGGTTTGCCCGCGGTTTGTTCGATCTGAGCGCTACGGCGATCAGTTCGGCCGACCCGATGCATCAAAAGACATGGCGGATAGACCAGGTCCCGTGGAACGAAAGAAACACGGAAGCCTTCGCCGGACTTCATAACAAGGGCAGCCGCATACTGCTCATCTACGATGAGGCAAGCGCGATTCCGGACCTGATTTGGGAAGTCTCCGAAGGGGCGCTCACCGATGAAGGGACAGAGATCGTGTGGTGCGTTTTCGGCAACCCGACGCGCAACACCGGCAGATTCAAGGATTGTTTCACCGGACGGCTCGGGCGCCGGTGGAACATTCGCCAGATCGACTCGAGATCGTGCACCCTCACAAACAAGGATCAGATCAGGCAGTGGGCCGAAGATTACGGCGAGGATTCCGATTTTTTCAAGGTCCGGGTCAGGGGGGTATTTCCTTCGATGGCAGCCAGGCAATTTATTTCGACAGCAGACGTTGACGCGGCCTTCGGCCGTAACTTGAGGACCTCCCAATACGACTTTGCCCCTAAGATCATTTCGGTGGACCCGGCCTGGGAAGGCGACGACGAGATGGTAATAGGGCTTCGTCAGGGTCTGGCGTTTCGTATTCTGAGAGTAATTGCGAAAAACGACAACGACATCCAGGTGGCTAACATTATCGCAAACCTCGAAGACTCGGAAAATGCCGACGCGGTCTTCATAGACGCGGGCTACGGCACGGGGATTGTTTCAGCAGGCAGGACCATGGCGCGGACATGGCAGCTCGTCTGGTTTTCGGGCGAGCCTTCCGACCCGGGTTGTTTGAACAAGAGAGCGGAGATGTGGAAGCTCATGCGGGACTGGCTCAAATCGGGCGGGGCCATCCCGAAGGACACGGTGCTCTATAACGACCTTATCGGGCCCGAAACAGTCGCTCGAATGGACGGCAAAATTCAGCTCGAAGCCAAATCCCACATGAAGGAGCGGGGTCTAAAATCACCGAACCGGGCGGACTGCCTGGCCATCTCTTTTGCATATCCGGTGGCTTCAAAAGGCGGGCGAAAAGCGAGTCCGGCTTTTGCCCTGACTGAATACGATCCGTTTCGCAGCGCGGAAGCCGGCGAAGCTGAGAAGTACGACTAACAGGCTAAAGGGGTACTTAGCACAGCATAGCAGCAAGCAAAAACTTGGTGTTCTCCTGCCCCCCGTGGCACTCGGATCATGGATGACGTAAAATAGAGAAAGATGTTTTGGGGATTTTTATTTATGTTCGCTTTCATTTTCTTGTCAAATTTACTTTGACGTTCACTTCTTTTTACTCCATGTTGATAATGGATAAAAAATTTAAGTAGATTCTTTAGTTCTACCGACATATTTAATATGCAAACGCCATGATCGAATATTCCTGTGACCATATTGCAGCCAGCCAGGATGAGGCCATTGAGTATCTCAGCCGTATCATGGCACGTTCGAAATAGGGGGAAGGGACTTTCTTTGAATCCGGGACTTTGTTCCCCATTTTTAGCTTTCACTACTAGAGCACTGGGAAGCACACGGACTGATTTCGAATTGAACCATCCCAATTAGGAAACGCTCATAAGCAGGCGCTCTCCCAAACGAAAAACTGCTGGAGTCTTACGGAGGAAAAGATGTCGAACAAATTCAAGCTTAAAGGGCGAAAGGTCGACCCTGAGCCACAGAAAAACCCAATGGTTCCAAAGATTGTTAGCTCCCTGCTTGATAATATGGTTGACGGCTCCGAATACCAAAGCATTGTAGGATTAACAACCCCTCCAAACTTCAATTTGCTTGATGAAGTCAGGAGGGCGATTCTGGAAGTCGAGGGAATTAGAAACCGGCCCTGCATTTGCTATATCGGGAACGTAATAAAGTCAGCATCCGAAACAGGAATCGACGCGTCGGACGATCTGCCATTTTCAGAAATGGTCGGGAAGGTCGATAGATCACAAACTGGAGTGGATGTTTTGCTGGTAACAAATGGCGGTTCGGGATATCAGGTGAGCAGGTTTGTAAATGCCCTTCGAAGCCGGTTTAAGTCAGTCGAATTTCTTCTGCCGTCGTTTTGTATGAGTGCAGGTACGTTGTTCGCACTCTCGGGCGATAGAATTTGGATGACTGAGCGGGCATGCATGGGTCCAATTGATCCTCAAGTTCCGTCGAAAGATGGTCGATTACTTCCAGCACAGGCGTTATTGCTTTTGGTTGAAAAACTGCAGAAAGATGGCCAGGAGGCGCTTGATAATAAAAAGTCTGTGCCGTGGACAGCGGTTAGAATTATTGATACTATCGATAAAAAAGAGCTCGGAGAAGCAATTTCTGCTTCGGAATATTCCAAAACAATGGCGCGGCAGTTTTTGAATACTTACAAGTTAAATAGCTGGGTGGAGCACGTTGCGAACGGCCACCCGGTGACGGACAAGGAAAGAGAGGATGCGGCAGAAGAGATTGCGGCGGCGCTTGTCTCTCATAGCCGCTGGAAGGCTCATGGCCATGCTATTCAACGCGAAGCTCTCTCGAATGAGGTCAAACTCCTGATTGACCACCCTGAATTGGTTCCCGGCCTAGACCTCGCACTGTCTCGGTTCTGGGCTTTATGCACTTGGGTTTTTGACAAGACCCCTGTTGTCAAAATGATAGTTTCCAAAGACTACAGGTATGCTAAACAAACTGCCGTCATGCAACTGGGAGTAGGAGGTGCCTAATGGTCGCACGTAAAATGCTCGAGCAACTTGGCTGGTCGGATGAGTTGATTGATGAAATAACTCGTACATCAGGGCAGATGGAAGGTTCTATCCCACTAATTCACGCTATAGGCGCCCCGGAGACGTACGCATCCACGGTATCGAGTACTTCCATCGAGGCCTCGCCTGAAATCACCACCTCAACGTCACTCTTTTTTGAACCTGACAGGGGATAACTCTAAAATAGAAAGCATATCCCACCAGGGCAGGGCAAAGTCGGCAATGGCTTTGCCCTAGTACCATGTAACATTTAAAATTGCGGATAGAGCCGCTTCAGCTTGATCCTAGCGTCCGTGGTAGTGAACTGCCAATCAATTTTTCTTGTGCTGTTGTTCCGGTCTCGCCCCCATGCCGCTGCCTTCGGCGGCGGCAAGAAAAAGCTCTCCCCTGTACAAAAACCGAGTGACGGCGCCGTAGAAGGGCGGGGTTTATCCCAGGGTTTATCCCCGACCGCTCTTGAAAAGTAAAATAGACTCTGGCAGGTGCTGAAAAAGGGCCTGCTGGTGGGAAAAGAATCTTAAAAGACGGGTGATTTTGTCATTGCGGCGAAGGAGACTGTGTCACAAAGCCTGAGGTTTGTGCTATTTAAACAGGTGTGTATCTTTCTTCTGGAAATAAGACTGGCGATCCGAACCGTGATGGGCGGCAATATCGCTTTGGCGACCCCTATTGCGAGTTAAAGCTCTTGAGATTTAAACGGATATGCAAAACAACAGGAGGTAGAAAATGAGGGTTATAGTAACGATGCCGGCGCTGATTTTTTGCGTGCTCTTTGCCGTGATCAACCCGGCTTTCGCCGACGACATAGGGTGTCTAGATACGACCTTTAAACTTCTGAGCCCCAATGATTCGGTCTGCGTCTCTGCTTTCGAGGACCCGAAAGTGCCAGGCGTAACCTGCCACATCAGCCAGGCCCGTAAGGGTGGTTGGGGAAGCGTCGTAGGTCTTACTGAAGATCCCTCGCGCTTCTCCATCGCTTGCCGGCAGACCGGCCCGATAACGCTATCAAACAAACTGCCCGATCAGGAGAATGTCTTCAATGAGAAAACCAGCGTCTTCTTCAAGAAGACCAAGGTCATCCGCATGTTCGACAAAAAGCACAACACTCTGGTCTACCTTGCCGTCAGCACGAAGGTGGTTGAAGGAAGTCCTCAGAATTCCATCTCCACAGTGCCCATTATGCCTTGGGGCGGAAAGTAGTAATTACGGTGTGATTGCAGCTCTTCGAGACATGAGGATTCAAATGGATTACTACTGGCTGATGCGATCGGAAATTTTCTCGCAGGCGAAAATTAAGGACTCAAGATCGAGGACATGTAGCACTCGGCTGTCAAAGAGAAACTTCACTCTTCCAGGATAGCCTTCGTCCCTGTCCTGATCCCAGAACAGGACTCGAATAGTCAATTTTGGGAATACCGGGAACTCGGCGGTAAAATCAACGCCCTGATGTTCAAGCGGTATCTCCCTCCCCCACCCCCGGATAGCCAGCGGGAGAGACTCTATTTTACCACCAAATATTCGGGCCAGTGGTTCCTCGCAGTGCGATCTCAGGCTCTTTATTTTTGATACTGAATTTGGCAGGCTTTCCATTCCGATCCAGTTGCCGGATGGTTCAGTCCCTCCGCCGATGACATAATTGTAAATGAATATTTTTTCCCAGGGCGAGAGTTCGCCGCCGCCCTGTGCTTTGATATCGCTTTTCGTCACCAAGACCTCAGTATCAAAATAGGTCAAAATAAGCGCGTTTTGCCCTGCAACTTCCTCTATGTTTGCCCCGATACTATCCCGGATGCAGCTGAAATCCAGGCCGTTCACTTCACCCTGGAGGAAATCCATTGTTTTCTCAAAACCCTCGCGAGCAACCCCGATGCTATGTCTGAGCTGGTCCGTCAAGCGGTCCCTCAAACATCCGAGCATTTCCTTATCCAGGTATGGACAAGCGCCAAGATCCATCTGACCGGTCACCACCTGAGTTGCGAAAGCAAGACATGCCTTCATCCCGCACTCTCCGCAATTGCTCCGTGGAGTCAGCTTGTATAATTCAATGGGGACAACGCGGTCGCGCAACTTCTCTCGGTCAGGCATGAGTTTGCTCTCCTGCTCAGTGATTTGTCTTTGGGCAAATAATTTTTCCCTATCCGGCAGAGAGAGGCAAGGATAAAGTACACACTGGATGATTCTAGGTTGACGCCCCTACTTCATGAGCATATCCTGGCCGCGCAGGGGATTTTGAAATGTAACGGACGTCAAGACGGTGATCTATACCCATATCCTCAACGGGACCTGCAGGCGTAAACAGTCCGCTGGACGGACTCTGAGGTGATGAGGGAAGATTATTATGCCGATCCGCACAACATTCCCCGATAAGTCTCCAGGAACCGGACAATAGAGAGAGTTCTGTACATTCACCAGCGAGCCATTCCGAATTTCTCAAGCGCTTCTATAGCCCATGTTTCCGGGGAACGAGGTGATTGAAATGACAAGAAACATGTCTGTCGTGATTTACGTTGTGGTGTTGATAGCCGTGGTCATTAGTGTAGATTTACTGTTCTTTAAGAATCGATTCTGGGAACGGCTGATGGTAAACATCGGCATTGTCTTGGTGTTTGCAGCCTTCTATTTGAGATTCCTAAAGCACCCGTAAGCTAAGCGCCGCGGCACCGGCTGGTTGCCTAACACCCACATCGAGTCCGACGGCTTACCCTTCCGCTACGCTCCACTTGGAGAAGCTGATATTAGCAAAAACGGTTTTCATTCGGTGCAGGGGTCTTTTCACTGAACCCGCCAGCCGAAGAGCTTTTTGCGTTTGATGACTTCGGCTACGGCAGGCGGGACGAGTTCTTCCCAGGAAGCGTCGCCGGCTTCGATCTTGTCCAGCACGTCACGGGAGCGGATGCGCAGAAGGTCTGTGTTCACGTTTGCCAGACCCTGGATGAAACGGTTTTCGGTCAGGTGCGCGTAAAGATGCCGCAAGTGGGGCGCGACGCGATAGTTTTCCACCGTGACGATCTGGCCAGTCTGGAAATCAAGGCCAGGATAAACGTAGAGCCGCGCGGGATTCTTGAACAACTGCCCCAGGCCGCCCAGTAGGCCTCCCTCGTCTTTATTATAGTAACGTTCGTCGAACACCTCAGGCAATCTAGGGGCGCCGAGGGCCACTCCGATAGGCCGGTCTGTATAACGTCCGAGATACGCGGCCAGACGGTGAAGCCGCAGGAAATTCGAGATGAAAACGTCCCGTCCCAAGGCGCGCAGCATGTCGGCCCGTTGAAGGAAGTCCTGGTGATCAATCGCGTCGCCCACGGTCAGATGCCGTAGGGTCATTTCCATTAGAACCACCGGCGGCTCATTCTTCAGATCCGGCTCTTGGAGGAATTGTTCCAGCGCGCACTCCAGCAGGTCAACCGTGGTGTTGGTCACCGGGCGAAAACTGCCGCGCTGGACCAGGACCGGCTTCCTGTAAAGAGCGTCGTTCCATTGAACGGTCTCGCCCTCAGCGGTAAACATCGCCGCCTCGGTGAGGTCTTGCTCGACGAGTTGCAGCGCCATCAGCCGATTGTCCACATTGGCGAACAACGGTCCTGCGAACCGGATCATGTCCACCTCCACGCGTTCCCAGGTGAGATTGTCAAGCAGGGAGTGAATAAGCTGGTCTGGCTGGTAGTGCAAGTAAAACGCGCCGTAAATAAGGTTCACACCAATCACACCGAGAGACTCCTGCTGGCGGGCGTTTTCTTTGTCGAGCATCCGAACGTGGATAATGATTTCGGAGGGTTCCTGGCGTGGCGCAGCCTGGAACCGAATGCCCATCCAACCGCGGCCCTCTTCCTGACGCGAGAAGCTGCGAGCCGCCACTGTGTTCGCGAAGGCAAAGAATCCGCGCTTGTCGCCGTGCGTTTTTTCGAGTCGTTCCTGCAGCAGATCGAACTCGTATGCCAGCATCGCATGGAGGCGCTGACGGCTGACGTAACGTTCTGCAGGACCGTAAATGGCGTCGCTCACCGCCATGTCGTAAGCGGAAATGGTCTTGGCTACCGTACCAGCAGCGCCGCCGACGTGGAAGAACCAACGGGCGACCTCCTGGCCCGCCCCAATTTCGGCGAACGTGCCATATTTTACTGCATCGAGGTTGACCCGAAGCGCCTTGCGATCTGTACTCTGAGTGTCGTTGTCCATAAGAGTGGCGGTGCAACCAACCTGGTTGTTTGTCGTTAGAGAATCCAAACCAAAGGTTCTATGAAGATGGCGTTCCTTAGGGCTTTGGGTAACACAGTTCCTTGTTGCCGTCAAGGAATGGCCATCAACAAAGAGCCCCTGGCTCTGCCGCTTTATTAATCAGGATGCCCTGAGTATTCAACCCGCGTATTCACCCACCGGCTGTCTTCCTCCATCACCCTTATTGCCCGCATGGATTGATTGTTTTCGGGTTTCCAACAAACCCCACTCTTGTTCAGCCGATTTTGAATTGTTTCAACTTTGAAACCTGCTGGCGCCATTTGAGTGGGTAGAGAGAAAAAATCGGCACTTTTGGGAGTCCGGAAACTTCACATTCCTCTCCTCGTTGTTGAGAAAAGAAGCGTCGAAATCCTCGCCATTTCTGAATCATCTCTTAAGACCAGGCCCGCTTCGCCTGTTGGCAAGATTTTAGATTTTTCGTTATGAGAATCCGCTTGTCTCACCCCGCGTGTGTGTTTAGGATAGAAATCATAAATTAAAAACCGGGTTCTTGTTGACTTGGTGATCGAAAACGGTCTGCTGATTCTTCCATTCGCTCGTTTTTTCTTTGCGGGGTCATCAAATAGGATGCTCTTTGCTCCAGTTACATGCGAACCCGCACATCGATATCCCTAGGAGTCGGAAATGCAGGATGCAGACAAGCCCAAAGAGCAGCGCATAAATGAGTTGAAAAAATTACGCCGACGAGTTGCTGAAGAAGACAAAGGAGCATCAACTGATCCCGCCGAATTACGCCACCGCGCGGAGGAACAGCTAAAATCCAGGCAGACTGAAACGAACCAGCGCGAGACTAATGATACAGAGAGGCTATATTACGAACTGGAGACCCACCAAATTGAACTAGAAATGCAGAATGAGGGACTTCGTAATGCCTTGGTTCAAATTGAGGAGTCCCGCATGAGGTACTCTGATCTCTACGACTTTGCGCCCGTTGGCTATCTTACCCTCGATGAAAACGGACTTGTATTGGAAGCTAACTTGACCATTGCACGGCAGTTAGGCATCGAAAGGTCCCGTCTCGTTGGCACCCCGCTTAGTGGTTACATGGTTGCATCGGACAGGAATCCATTTCGCTCTCACCTTGGGAGCGTCCTTAAAGACAAAACACATCAAGCATGTGAAGTGAGATTTATGAAAGGAAGTGGCGGTGACTTCCATGCTCTGCTCGACACCATGTTCGTGAAGGATGCACATGGTGAAAGGCGAGTCAGAACATCGGCAACGGACATCACCGAGCGTAAGCGGATGGAGGAGGAATTAACCAAATACCGTGATCATCTTGAAGACCTCGTGAAGGAACGGACGGCTGAATTGGCACAATCCAATCATTTGTTACAAGCTGAAATCACCGAGCGAAAGCAGGCGGAGGACGCTTTGCGGGAGAGTGAAGCGCGCTACCGCGCTGTGATTGAGAATATACAGGACATTTTCTACCGTACAGATCAGAACGGAACGCTTGTCATGGCCAGCCCATCGGCGGCTGCGACCCTGGGATATGATTCGCTTGACGAAATTCTTGGCACTGATATAGCCAGTTATTGGCTGCATGCGGATGAGCGTGAAAAAATGCTGTTAAGCTTACGGAAAGATGGTGTGGTTAGAGACTACGAGGTGGTTATTAAGAAAAAGGATGGTTCGCCGTTGGTTGTCTCGATCACAAGCACATTTTGCAAGGACGATAATGGAAACATCCTCGGAGTCGAAGGGGTAATTCGTGATATCACCAAGCGCAAGCGGGCGGAGGATGCGCTGTATGAGAGCGAACTTCGCCTCAGGACCATTTTGCAGACGGTCAATGAAGGATTCTGGCTGATAGATAACGACACTGTAACCATAGATCTCAACCCAAGAATGAGCGCTATCCTGGACAGAAATCGGGAAGAGGTCTACGGGAAGAAGATTTTTGACTTTGTGGATGGTGAAAATAAGGCCATCTTTGAGCAGCAGATCCGATTGAGGGCACAGGGAGAAGTAGCTACATATGAGATCGCTCTGACTCGTCCTGATGGGTCAAAAGTCTTGTGTCTGTTCAATTCAACGCCGCTTTTTGACGGGTCAGGGAACAAAGCCGGTTCGTTTGCAATGGTTACCGATATCTCCGAGCGGAAGCAGGTGGAAGATGCGCTTCGACTCAGTGAGGCAAGGTACCGGGAATTATTTTCCGCCGTATTGGATCCAATTCATGTTTTTGACGCCGATACCCTCCAGTTCATCGATATAAATGAAAGCGCTTTGCGTTGCTACGGCTATACGCGGGAGGAATTTCTAAACCTTAAGGCTACCGATATCTCCGCAGATCCAGAGAACTCAAGAAAATCCATAGAAGAAACGGTAGCCGAACAAAGAGCACTGTTGCGTTACCATCGTAAAAAAGACGGTACGGTGTTTCCTGTTGAAATATCGGCTGTACGGTTCCTCTTGCGTGAACGGGCGCTTATCTGTGGTGTGGTCAGAGACATAACCGAGAGAAAGCGGGCGGAGGCGGAAAAAGAGAAACTAGAGGCACAGTTGTTTCAAGCCCAGAAGATGGAATCAGTAGGGAGGCTGGCAGGAGGTGTGGCGCACGATTTCAACAACATGCTGGGCGTGATCATCGGCCGGGCGGAAATGGCTCTGCAACAGGACGTCTCCAATGCCAAACTCCAGCACAATCTAAAAGAGATCCTCAAAGCGGGCCTGCGTTCAGCGGATCTTACCAGGCAACTGCTGGCCTTTGCCCGCAAACAGACCGCCATCCCGAAGATACTGGATTTGAACGTCACGATCTCGGGCATGCTAAAGATGCTCCGGCGACTAATCGGCGAAGATATCGCTCTGTCCTGGCAACCGGGACTCGATCTGTGGAAAGTCAAAATCGATCCTTCCCAGGTGGACCAGATTCTGGCCAATCTTGTGGTCAATGCCAGCGATGCCATTCCCGGGGTTGGCGCAATCACCATAAGGACTGAAAACGTTGTGATCGATGATTCCAATCGGGCAGAGACCTCGGAATTCGTTCCGGGACAATACGTCCTGCTGACCGTGAGCGACACCGGAACAGGTATGAGTAAGGAAGTGCGCGAGAATATCTTCGAGCCTTTTTTTACCACCAAGGAGGTGGGCAAAGGAACCGGACTGGGATTGTCCACCGTTTACGGCATCGTTAAACAAAACGACGGTTTTATTTATGTTGCCAGCGAACTGGGTAAAGAAACCACGTTTACGATCTGCCTTCCACGGTTCGAGGTTGAAACTACACAGATCCCCTCTGAGCAGATTACCGTCAACCGCCCGACAGGCACGGAAACCATCCTACTGGTCGAAGACGATGAAGCTATCCTTGACCTCAGCAAGATGATTCTCGAAGAGCTGGGCTACACCGTCCTTGCGGCTCATACTCCGATATACGCCCTACATCTTGCAGAGGAGCATCCAAGCACTATTGACCTGCTGATCACGGACGTAGTGATGCCGGAGATGAACGGTCGAGACCTGGCGGAACAGCTTAGAGCAATCCGCCCAAACCTCAGGTGCCTGTATATGTCAGGCTATACCGCCGACGTGATTGCCCATCGGGGCATTCTGGACGAAGGACTAAATTTCATGCAGAAACCTTTCGGCAGCAATGATTTTGCGGCAAAAGTCAGAGAAGTGTTGGACCATTTGGAATAGGTGACCAAAAGATCAAGTCAGCATATCTCTCCTCATCCTTGAGAAATGAGGGGCCAGAATCTTCGCCATTTCCGAATCATTTGTTTACTGAATCGCTACAGACTGGACTTTTTCGGAATTGGCAAGAAACAGAGTTGCCATTCCTTTCTAAGTAGTGGACATAACATGGGATTCGTCGTTTGTGATCGGTGACAGAATCCTCGGTTTCATTTTTAGACTGCCAACTGAAATCGGCGGCTAAAATACAAAGTCAAGTCCAGTGCTTGCGGTCACCCGGCGGCATAGCGTATGTGCACGGATTCATTACAAAAACTAGCATGAACCCGGACCGGGGTAGTGATGAACAAGAAGGCTTGGGTTGTAAATCGTCTGGCTGGAAATTCCTTTGGAATATCGGGTCATTATGTTACCTTGGAGGGATATCCCCCATTCCCTCCCTTGTCTTGAGTCTAATAAGCATACTCATGGACTGATTCGGCCAGAGGCATTGGATCCTTCCAAAAATCCGACTTGATCGTCCATGGGGGAGACCTCGGGAGGATGACTGCTCTGGAGGCATTGGAAGTGATTGCTCCGGTAAACGCCGTCAGAGGCAACATAGATAAGAGGAGAATGGGCGAAAGGGTTCGTTGATGCCAAGGTGGTTGAAGCCGCTTTGGCTCGAATCTATCAGGAGTTTAAGACTTCTCGTCTCTGATATTCGATTTCTGCTGTAAATTCCATTAGTTGAGTGCATCAAACCTGTAAGACCCTACTGTTGCTCCATACTTGACAGGAATAAGTTTGAAAAATTGCAGAGTTAAATATTTATGTTTGACATTTGTAAGACCCTACTATATCTTCTCTTTCATGGCCCATATTCACAAAAAGATGAAAAAAGGAAGACCCTACTACTACATCCGGGAAATCGCCAGGGTCGACGGCAAGCCGAAGGTAGTGAATCAAATCTATCTCGGCAGCATTGAGCGCATCATCGAACTGGCGCAGGGTGGCGGCCAGAGGTGCCTCAAGGTCTCCGTCGAGGAATTCGGAGCTCTCTTTGTTGCCAATCTGGTCGAAAAGAAGGTAGAGTTCGCTGCCATTGTCGATTCCGTCGTCCCCGGAGTGGAGCAGGAGGCGGGACCATCCGTTGGGGAGTACTTCCTCTACTCTGTCTTTAACCGAATGATCGATTCATGCTCGAAGAGAGCCCTGCCGGAATGGTACGGAGCAAGCGCCATTCAGCAGATCAGGCCGGTTGACATAAAACAGCTCGATTCTCAAAGATACTGGGAAAAATGGGATAGGGTGCAAGAAAGCGACATCACCAAGATTGCCTCCCTTTTCTTTAAAAAGATCGCCGAGCTTGAGAAGGTCGGTTCCGACTGTTTTCTTTTCGATACCACGAACTTCTACACTTACATGGCCAGCGACACCGAGTCCGAGCTTGCTCAAAGGGGGAAGAACAAGGAGGGCAAAGACTGGCTCAGGCAGGTTGGCGTGGCCCTTCTAGTCTCCCGCGACGGCAAGCTTCCGCTCTTTTTCCGGGAGTATGAGGGAAACCGGCATGATTCGAAAGAATTCTACAAAATACTTTCAGAGATGACCTTTCGCATGAAAGAATTCTCCGGGAAGGATCGTGAACTAACCCTGGTCTTTGATAAAGGCATGAACTCAGACGACAACATCTCCCTTATCGACGCCACCCCCGGGGTCCATTTCATCACAACCTATTCCCCCTACTATGCGCAGGATCTCATACGGGTAAAGCTTTCCGAATTTGCACCCGTTGATACTATCCGGAATCGTGAACTTGCAAAAATTGGCAAAGAGGAGGATCGGCTCGTTGCCTGGCGCACTCGGGGAGAATACTGGGGCAAGGAAAGAACGGTCATCGTTACATATAATCCCAGGACCGCCGCCAAGCAAAGATACGCCTTCGATAAGAAGCTCATAAGCCTTCAGGAGAAGCTTCTGGATCTGAAAGAGAAAGTAAAAAGTCAGAAAAAACACTGGATCGACGCGGATCGGATTGAAGAACACTACACGGAAGAATGCCGGAAGCTCTATCTTCCTAAAGATCTTTATGACGTCTCTCTCGAGAAACACAAAAAGAAGTGGCGGCTTCTAGCAAGTAAAAACCATTACCGCATTGGTCTCCACATCGAAAAATTCGGGAAAAACATTCTCATAACCGACCAAAGCGGGTGGACCACCGACGATATCGTTCAAGCCAGCCTTGATCGCTACCTGGTCGAAGACGCCTTCCGTCAATCCAAAGACGATGATCTCGTAAGCGTCCTTCCAATCCGGCACTGGACAGACAGCAAGATCCGTTGCCACATCCTCACCTGCGTTGTCGCACTGACCTACCTGAGGATGATTGAGATCAAGCTACTCCGGGCTGGAGTGGCCCTCACCGCGCAGACGGTCATGGAGCAGATGCGTAAACTCCATTCATGTCTTTGCTGGACGGCCTCAAAACGCAGCGCGGATCGCATTATCGAAGACCCTACAGATACGCAGGCCCAGATCCTAGCTGTTTTCGGCCACAAAATAGACAGTGGGGTCTTACAAAACCTTTAGCGGCAACTCGTTGTTTTGCTTATTATTATGGCACTCTCGGCCCAGAGAAGTCTTAAACTCCTGTCTATGTCATTCACTCCTTGAAAGACCTGAAACTCGACCCTATGACTGAATCCTTTCAGATGGTTATATGCGGGCATTTGCATATTCCTTCGGTGCGCGAACAAAACGGGGTCATCTATCTCAATTCAGGCAGTGCAGGTCCAAGGAGGTTTAATATTCCAACCAGTGTGGCTCGTGGGGTTTCAACCACGGGGATGAATGTTCGCATCGTGAGACTGGAGATTGGTACGGCTACGACGAAGAAGTCTATTTTGAAATAGAGCAGTTAATCATATTTTTCAGTTATTATGTATTCTATCGCAGTTTTGGATAATAAATTGTCAGAGTCAGAATCTTACTTCCACGCTTAATGCGTACAACTTTTCTATCCCCAAATGCCACAGCATCAGTAAGCTTTCTAAAAACGGCTGTGTCATAAACATTTGTACCATCAAATACAAGTATGATATCATTAATTTTGAGTCCAGCTTTGTACGATGGTGAATTTACATCAACGCCTGTTACCGTCATATTTTTATTAATATGGATACCTGCATTTGGTTTAGAATTATCATGACGCAGTGCAGTATCACCAACAGTATGAGTGTTATAATATCTTTGCAAGTGGAACACTTTACCATGGCTGTACACTACTACTATCGATATGTTATCATTTACATTTGCAGAACTGGCAAGATGCTGTGGTGCCAAATTGGAGCTATTCACAGTTCCAACTGCATAGTTACATGTTTCCAGCCTCCCCAAATTGGTATCAGTTTTAGTGACGGAAGTCGGCTTACCAATTAAATTCTCCACCTCTTGGTGAGTCATTCCGATACGGACGCTATCCATTCTTTCACGCATACCATGCGACGGCTGCTGGACCGTAGCACAACCAGAGAGCATTATAATCACTATTGCAAATATTAACTTTTTCACTAATGATTCCTTTCTCTGAGCCGGAAGGTTTCCGGTACCATAACCCTTTCTGGTGATCGGGGGGAGTCCCAGCTATAGATTCTTCTTATCTTAAGCCATATTACAGTAAGACCGTCCGTACTAAGTGCTCGGAAGGGCCTTCTCGCAAGCTCTTCAATTTGAACCGAAAATGGAATTGGACATCGTCCGAAGTACCTCCAGCAGGGACAGGGCCAATCCCCGCAACAGATCGCGATTTTCAAGTTTCTCCTGCCATTCTTTGGGAATACCGTCGATACCGAGATGGGCTCAGGATATGGCTCCAGTCATTGCTCCAAGAGTTAACCTGCCCCTTAAAGGAGTCTGTAGCCATTTGAAGTAAAAGCATACAAATTGATCATGTCTTGGACGCTTCTCGTTGCCGCTTCTCGTTACCGTTTGGCCCGCCAAATCTGCGCATAGTAAAATTCTTATCGTTGCTTTTGAAACCAACTAATACACGATCCTTGAACCGATTGACGGAACTTAAATTCCAAATTAGTGGTTCTTCCGGCAAGAAATTTCTTCGTGTCTTCGTGTTAATCCTATCCGTGCCTTACACAGATTTTGCCGAAATGGCCGCCACTCGTCAGAAAGTCCATCGCAGCGCGCAATTCATCGAAAGCAAACACTTTGCTTACCACGGGGTGCATCTTGTGTTTCGAGATTGCCTCGGCCATATTCGCGAAATCTTCACCGCTGCCCACGGTTATTCCCTGGAGGCGCACATGTCCGGTCACGATAGGCCCCAGGGGCACGTTCAGGGTTGAGCCTGCGAGCACGCCTATTACACTTATAACTCCTCCCGGACGAACGGCGCGAAGCGATTGAGCCATTGTGCCCTGGCCGCCTACCTCAACGACATGGTCAACGCCTTCTCCGCCCGCAATTTCACGAGCGTATTTGCCCCATTGCGGCGTGCTCAGATAGTTGATGGTCTGGTCGGCGCCCAACGCCCGCGCCCGCGCAAGTTTTTCATCACTCGAAGATGTGATGATCACGTGTGCGCCCAGCATTTTCGCGAACTGGAGAGCGAACAGAGAAACTCCGCCGGTGCCAAGGACCAATACCTTGTCCCCCGGCTTCGACTTTCCTTCCGTAACCAGGGCGCGCCAGGCTGTCACAGCGGCGGCGGGAAGACAAGCCGCCTCCAGATCGTCAAGATGCTCCGGAACAGGCGCAACCCCATCTTCGGGCAGCACCATGAACTCCGCCATCGTTCCGTCGATCTCACAGCCAAGTGTCAGAGAAAGTCTTTCACGGTTAGGCGCTCCGCTCGGCCAGCTCTGAATGAAAATCGGGCAAACCCGGTCCCCTTCCTTCAGGCGCGTTACACCCTCTCCCAGTGAATCGACTATGCCGCAGCCATCACCGAGCACTATCAGCGGCAGCTTTGCCTGCCTCGATCCATAGCCGCGGGCCGGAATGATAAGGTCCCA
>Ga0209517_10002625_pt1 | contig 25081 bp, 14 predicted proteins | sample PeaSoiMetSII2010_FD_187695 | JGI IMG/M metagenome (GOLD analysis project Ga0209517, IMG submission 187695) | Peat soil microbial communities from Weissenstadt, Germany - SII-2010 (SPAdes) (version 2) | ecosystem: Environmental > Terrestrial > Soil > Wetlands > Peat | place: Germany... | reverse complement strand
CGGCGCTCGCTCGCCGGCCGTGGCAGGAGCACATACGCGGTCATACCGGCAAAAAGGCGCCGTTCCTGGTTGGGAATGGCCACTTTGATTTCAAAGGTGACGATGTCCCGTTTTGTGCGGCTGACGTCGCGTTGCGTGGCGAAGTCCGATTCCGCTCCTTTATAAAAGACCGTTCCCTCGAGGATGTTTCCGGAAGGCAGCCGTACTCGCAGCTTTTGATCAAAAGTAATCTGGTCAACGTAGGTTTCCTCCACGTCAGCCTGCACCCAGAGGTGGTCAAGATCAAGCACCGTGACGATGGGTCCGCCCGCCTGCACCGTTTCGCCCTGGCGCGCCACCCGCACCGACACTACCCCGTCGCTTGGGGCGTAGACCTCGGTGTATCCAAGCTGCGTTTGGGCCTGGTTTTCTTGTGCCCTGGCTTGTGCGATTTGCGCGCGTGTCGCAGCAATATCGTCCTGCTGAACCATCACCTCCCGGCGGTTTGCTTTCGCGACCGCCAATTGCCCCTGGGCCACACGCACCTGGTCTGTAAGCGCCTTCACATTGGCTTGGGAGCCTCGGTAGTTCTGTTCGGCGGTGTCGCGCTCCTGGGCGGTGAGAACGCCTTCCTTGAACAGACCCTCGTCGCGCTGATCGGTAATTTGGTTCAAAGCCAGTGTTGTCTTGGCTTGCTCGAGTTGAGCGCGAGCCGCCGTCACCGCGGCCTCCGCCTGCTCGACGGCGGCGGAGGTTTGCTGGTCATCCATGGCGCGAGTCTCTTGGGACTGCTCGAGCCGCGCCTGAAAGGTGCGGATGTTGGCGGCTGCGGAGTCCCGCGCCGCCTGAAGGTCCCGGGGATCGATTTCGGCGATCAACTGGCCCTTCTTTACGAATGAACCCTCCTGCACCAGCAAACGATCGAGGCGCCCTTGCACCAGCGGGCTGGCGATGTAGTCATTGCCCATGATGATGCCGGTAAATTGGATGTCCTTCGTAGTCGGCGTTGTGAAGGCGTAGACCAGCGCCGAGACGACGAAAATCACCAGAAGAAAGATGAAAAAACGTGCCACTCTCATCGTGTCCTCATATGGCAGCGGCCAGCTTGCTTCGCCATAGATTGTGACGAATTGCCCCGCCGAATATTGTAACGGTGAAGATAATTCGTAACATTCGAGCGTTCGTGCAAGCCATCCCCCAGGCGCTGCCAGGGGGCGGAGCCACTCATTCGCTCAATAGATTTTCGGTCACTGCCCTGCTCTTTTAGTATAGCGTAGCGCCAAAGTTGCAGCAACCCGACGCCCCAGGCCTGTTAACGGTGGGGTTAACAGGAGGATGGCGCAGACCTGCTTTTCAAGGTCTGCGGCCGTTCGCGAAGGTCCTGAGTCACGGGTTCGCTCTTGCGGCCTGCGGCTCCGCCACCCCGCTTTGCGGAAAGGCGAAGCCTCTCCGCAAGGCAGAGCGGCAGAGCCGCACGTGCGAAGCCGGCTCCTGCCAACTTGTGCAATCGATTTGGCTGAAGTAAGATTGCTGGCGCGTCGCAGCGATCAATCCAGGTGGCCGATCGGCTGGCGCGTTTTTCAGTGTTAAGGGCGCGGCCCGACTTGAGGAGAATAAATGCGACGATTCGCCTACCTAACCACGTCAGTTCTGATTGCGGTGTGTGCGTCATCGAGTCTCAGCGTATCCCGCGCCAGAGCGGGACAGACAGAGAATCCGCCTCCGCCCAAGTTCCGCCTTCCCGCTGATGTGGTCGGGCCGACGCGTTACCACGTCGACCTGACGCTCGTGCCGGACCAGGACAGCTTCACCGGAGCCATCGACATCGAACTTGAGTTCAAGAAGCCTTCCTCAGTGCTGTGGCTGAATGCCGAGAAACTGGAAATCAAGGACATGGCTCTCACCGTGGGAGGCGAGGAGGTTACGGGCAAGGTCATCACCGAACCTCACGACTATGTCGGCGTCGCCTTTGATCACTCCGTTGGCCCCGGGCCGGCGACCCTCCACGCCACTTTCCAGGGTGAGATCAGCCGCAAGGACCAGCAAGGCATCTTCCAGATGAAAGACGGCGATCGGTGGTACCTCTATTCGCAGTTCGAAGCCATTTATGCGCGCCGCGCATTCCCCTGTTTCGACGAGCCGAACTACAAGGTCCCTTGGCAGTTGACCCTGCACATCAAGAAGGACCAGGCGGGCTTCTCGAATACTCCAATCCTTTCTGAAACCGACGCGGGCGAGGGCATGAAGACGGTGAAGTTTGCGGAGACCAAGCCTCTGCCGAGCTATCTGGTTGCAGTCGCCGTGGGCGACATGGAAACAGTGGATGCCGGGACGGCGGGCAAGAAGCATACCCACATTCGTATCGTGGTTCCCCAGGGTCGCAGCCTGGAAGCCAAATATGCCGCCGAGACCACTCCCGCCATCGTAAACCTGCTCGCGAACTACTTCGGCATCCCTTACGCCTACGACAAACTGGACGAGGTTGCGGTTCCTCTGTTCGGCGGAGCGATGGAAAACGCCGGTCTTGTGACCTATGGGTCCGCCCTCATAATCCAAAAGCCCGACCAGGACACGCCCGGGCGCCAGCGCGAATGGGTGAGCTTGGCGTCACACGAACTCGCCCACCAGTGGGTTGGCGACCTCGTCACCACAGCCTGGTGGGACGATATCTGGCTGAACGAGGGGTTTGCCTCCTGGATGGCCAACAAGAATGTGAATAAGTATCATCCCGAGTGGAAAATGAATATCTCGGAGTTGAATGCCTACGAAGGGGCGATGGATAACGATGCCCTGGTGAGCGCGCGGCAGGTTCGTCAACCCATTGAATCGAACGACGACATCGCCAACGCCTTCGACGGCATTACTTACAACAAGGGCTCGGCGCTGCTGAACATGTTCGAGTCGTACATGGGGCCGGAGAAATTCCAACAGGGTATTCATCGCTACCTGTTGAAATACGAGTGGAAGAATGCCACCTCCGCCGAGTTTCTTGCCGCGTTGGCGGGCGACGACAGCAACCTTGCCTCGGCATTCTCCAGTTTTCTCGACCAGCCGGGCGTGCCTCTGGTCACCGCCCAGCTCGAGTGCCACGACGGCGCCGCTCAGCTTGATTTGACCCAACAGCGCTTCTTCCCCTTGGGCTCTTCCGGCGCAGCGCCGCAACTCTGGAAGGTGCCGGTGTGCGTGCGCTATCCGGCAGGAACCGGCGAGGCTCGCGAATGCACTTTGCTCGAGCAGCAGTCCGCTGAATTGCGCCTCACGAAAGCCACCGGCTGTCCGGGCTGGGTCGAAGCGAATGACGGCGCGAACGGGTACTATCGTGTGCTCTATCAGGGTGACCTGCTCGACGATCTGTTGAAGAAGAACGCCCAGGTACTCTCTCTTCCTGAGAAAGTGGCGCTGATCGGTGACCTCGCCGCGCTCACCAAGAACGGCAAGATGCCCCTCGGAAAGGCACTCGCCCTAGCTCCCGCCTTTGCCCAGAGCCCTGCCCGCCAAGTTGTCACCAAAACCATGGAAATCACAACCGGTCTTCAAGACAACCTGGTCTCGGACGACTTACTGCCTCAGTACAGGAAGTACCTTCTGGCCCTTTATGGCGGACGGGCTCGGGAACTCGGTTGGAAGGCGCAGCCGGGCGAAAGCGAAGATGCTCGTTTCCTCCGCCGCGCGCTTCTAGGCGTGGTTGGCAATGGGGCTGAGGATCCGGAGGCTGTCGCCCAGGCGAAAAGACTGGCGCTCGCCTGGCTTAACGATCATAAGGCGGTCGACCCTGACATGGTGAATGTTGTCCTCTCGATTGCCGCCCGCCACGGGGATCGCGAGCTGTTCGACCGCATGCGCGCCGCGGCGAAGAAAGAGACCGACGAGAGTTTCCGCGGGAACCTGATCTTCTGTCTTGGCCTGTTCCAGGATCCCGAAATCGTCAATACCGCATTACCCATCGCGCTGAGCGGTGAATTCGATGTTCGGGAGTCGCTCAGCATCCTCTTCGCGCCCTCCGAAAGGCGGCAGACCCGCGACTTGGCCTACGATTTCGTCAAGCGGAACTGGGACCTCATGGTCGCCAAGCTTCCCACCGATACCGGCGCCTACGCGCCCTACGTCGCCGCCGGATACTGCGACGCCGAGCATCGCAAGGACGCCGAGAGTTTCTTTACCGGCCGGTCGACCAAGTTTACCGGCGGGCCCCGCGTCCTCGCCCAGGTCCTTGAGGGCATCGACCTGTGCATCGCCTATAAGAACGCCCAGGAAGCGAGCGTTACAGAGTTCCTCAAATCGTATACACCGGCCGCAGGCGCCGGAAGCCGATAGCGAGGAGCGCCGGCATTCAGCCTGCTTCGAGCGCAGGTCCGCGCTCCTTCCGCAGTTTTCGCTTGACAAGTGAAGCGACCTGTGATAGCCTATAATCATGGTCGAAGAGGGAACAAAGTGTCGCAGCCCGCTCTCGGCGCACGCTGAGGAAAGGGAAGCTGAGGTAGTCCCGGCAAGGGCAATGACCGGCAATCGCAGAAAATACAAAAATAGTACGAACGAAGCCAGTATGTTATTGAAAACACAAGAAGGCACTTCTTATTTCGCGCAAAACGAACCCAAAACGAACCGGTTTTTGACGGTAATAGACCGCAATTTGCACGAAAATGGGGAGCAAACAACGCGCGGTCTGCCAGCCAGAAGTTCCGTGACGGGGCTACATAGGATCGGCATGTCCACTGGGAAGATTCGCAGAGGCGGAGGGGGGCGAGGCTTGAAAACAAGGGGGCCTTTCTCTGCGTCTCTGTGCCTTTGTGGTGACCATTTCGATTCTCCAGCCCTACGCGCACTGGAAGAGCCACCGGCCTGGGAAGGAAGGTCCGAGTTGCCCCGCCCCGACAGAATTAGGACATTATGACCGAATCCCCAGCTCCCAGTCCCCAGTTTTTCCAAGTACTGAAACTCCTCCCCGCACCGTTTCGTCTGAACCCATGTAGTCAATAACACCATCTGAAAGGGTGTCGAGATGGGTCACAGGAAGTCTCAGTACTTTTTGTCCGCCTTCTTGCTTCTTTCCTTTTCGCTGTTTTCCCCACACCGGTTCTTGGCCCAAATCCCATCCGGTACGATTCGTGGCCAAGTGTCGGACCCCTCCGGCGCCGGCGTTCCGAGCGCTGTGGTGCAAGCGGTTTCTTCTTCGGGGCAGACCAGTTCCGGGGTTGCGAAGACCGACGGCAGCTATGAAATCCGCGGGCTCGCGCCGGGCAAGTACACCGTGCGGGCTCAGGCTAAGGGCTTCGCGATCTTTGAGCAGCAGAGCGTCGAGATTCTCGCCGGGCAAGGCAAAAAGCTTGACATCGCTCTCCAACTCGCCGAGGAAAAAGAGCAGGTCACCGTCTCCGCGCAAACCACGCAGGTGAGCGTGGCTCCGCAGGAGAACGCTACCTCTCTCGTGATCAAGGGCGACGACCTTCAGGCGCTCTCCGACGACCCGGACGAGTTGCAGTCCGAACTCGACGCGTTGGCGGGGCCGTCGGCGGGGCCTAATGGCGGCCAGATTTACGTTGATGGCTTCACCGCCGGGCAGCTTCCGCCCAAGGCGGATATTCTCGAAATCCGCATCAACCACAATCCGTTCTCCGCGGAATACGACAAGCTGGGCTACGGCCGCATTGAAATCACCACTCGCCCGGGCGCGAGCCAGCTTCACGGACAGATTCTAGGCAATCTCAACGACTCGGTTTTTAACTCGCGGAATCCCTTCGCAGTGCAGGAACCCGGCTATCATTCGGAGTTTTTCAACGGCAGCGTTGGGGATGCGCTCAGCCGGAAAGCTTCGTTCTTCTTCACGTTCTTCCGGCGCGACATTCAGGATAACTCGGTTGTCTCCGCGTTTACTCTCAGCCCCACGCTCACGGTGATGCCGCTCAGCCAGGCGGTGGCGAGTCCCGCTACGCGCACCAATCTCAGTCCCCGCTTCGACTACCAGTTAAGCCAGAACAACGTCCTGACCGTGCGCTACCAGTTCTTTGACAACAACAACCGAAACGCCGGAATCGGCCAGCTCAATCTTCCGACGCAGGGCTACAACACCCACAGCCTCGAACACACCCTCCAGGTGAGCGACACGCAGGTGTTCAGCGCCAAGACGCTGAACCAGCTTCGCTTCCAATATCTCCACGACGGCGTCAGCCAGACCGCCGAATCCCCTGACGCCACGATTTCCGTTTTGGGTGCTTTTGTGGGCGGCGGCAATTCCAGCGGCGACTCTTCCGATACCCAAAACCGCTATGAGCTTCAAAACCTGACGTCCCTGTTTCTTGGCAAGCACACTCTGGTGGTCGGAGGGCGCTTGCGGGACGGCCAGGATTCGAACATCTCCGACGCAAATTTCAACGGCACGTTTACGTTCCCGTCGCTCCAGGCTTACGCTGCGGGGCGACCGAGTCAGTTTCTGATTGTCTCGGGGCGGCAACTGGCCACCGTCAACCTGCTGGATGTGGGCCTCTTCGCGCAAGACGACTGGCAACTCCACCCCGGCATGACGCTGAGCGCGGGACTGCGTTGGGAAACTCAGAACGATATCCACGATCATTCGGATTTTGCCCCGCGCCTGGGTTTTGCCTGGGGACTTCGCCGCTCGCAAAAGGGCCCGGCGAAGTCCGTCCTGCGCGTCGGATCCGGTGTGTTCTACGACCGCTTCCCGTCGGGCCTTGTGCTCAATGCGGAGAGGTTGAATGTGCACGGCGGCGATCAACAAGAGCTAATTATTCCGTCGCCCGACTTCTTCCCCAATATTCCGCTCTACAGCACCCTCCAGAGCCTCTCCACTTCGCTTCCCAGCAGCTATCAAATCGCCCCCGATTTACGCGCTCCCTACGTTTGGCAGTCGGCGGTGAGCCTCGAGCAGCAGCTTACGAAGAGCGCGACTCTCTCGCTCACCTATCTTCACTCCCGCGGACTTCACCAATTCCTCCTCAATGACATCAACGCGCCACTCCTGCCGGGAGATATTAATGTCGTTACTCGGCCAATGGGCAATGGCGCCGGGAATCTCTATCAGTACGAATCCGTGGGCCTCTTCAACCAAAACCAACTGATCGCCAATTTCAATATACGGTTGGGCACGCGGCTTTCCCTGTTTGGCTATTACACGCTCAACTATGCCGACTCCGACACCACCGGCAACAACGCCAGTATCGCCATGAACCCCTACGATCTTCTGGAAAGTTACGGGCGAGCATCGTTTGACGTTCGCAACCGACTCTTCTTGGCGGGCACCTGGAATCTGCCGCATCGCTTCACCCTCAGCCCGTTTCTGGTCACGGCGTCCGGGGCACCTTTTAACGTAACCATGAACCAGGATGCCTATGGGACAGGAGTTTACAACGCCCGGCCTGCCTTCGCTGCGGCGGGCGCTACCGGACCCAATATTGTCGCCACCCGCCTCGGCACTTTCAATGTCGCGCCGCAGACGAACCAGCCGCTTATCCCTGTCAATTACTTTACCGGGCCTAACCAATTCACACTGAATCTGCGCCTCAGCAAGACCTTTTCTTTCGGGAAAGAGGTTACCAGGCGAGCCTCGACCGCCGGCGGTGGAAGCGGCGGTGGATTCGGAGGAGGAGGTGGCAGAGGCGGCGGTGGCGGGGGGCGCGGCGGTTACGGTGGCGGCGGCGGGCTCGGCGGCCGGGGCATGGGAGGCGGCGGCGGTTTCTTCGGTCAGGGTAATAACGCGACAAAACGCTATAGCTTCACCTTCAGCGCCTATGCTCGGAACGCCCTGAATAACGTAAATCTCGGTTCGCCCATCGGTGTGATTGGGTCGCCCCTGTTCGACCAGTCGAACTCGCTGGGCGGCGTCTTCGGCGGAGGCGCCGGCTCCCAAGCGGCCAACCGCCGCATCGACTTCCAGGCGGTCTTCAGCTTCTAGGATGAGGTTCGAACCCGGTACATCGAAACAAGCTGAAGGGGTGAGTTAGCTGCAAGCTGAGGGCTGAGGGCCGACGGCTGGCCGCTCCAGGGTCAACCCCCCAGCGGCGAGTCGGTCGATCCCGCCGTCGCCGTGCTATTCTGACGAATCACAGCCGACTGGTCGGTGTAATAGGAGTTCGTCCCCGTGGTTCCGACAGTGATGGGAGTAGCGGTTATCGAGTAAGTGTCGATCCTGCCGCTGGGGTCCGCAGTCCCGCTGTTATATGTGAACTTATATCCGCTCTTTAGGCTGGTGGTGGCGGTGGCAGCACCGCCGGAGATGATACTGTCGATCAGCCCCGCGCCCGTAGCGTTAGGATTACCGGAAGTCGGCGGACCCAAATCACCCAAAGTCGCCGTGTAACCTGTGCCATAAGTCGTCAAGTAGTTAATCTCCGCTGTGTTGAGCGTCCTCATTGTTCCCACTGCAGAAGCTTGGTTGGCCGCAATCCGCGAACGCAGAAGGTTCGGAATAGCAATTGCCGCGATGATCAGAATTATGGCAACAACAATCAACAATTCAATAAGTGAAAAACCTCGCGCCCCTTTTTTCACTTGAGAATCCTCCGGCTATTAAGCTTGCACAAAGTTAGTCGGGGAATGTGGCGCATTTTTCGTGCCAAGCCGGGACCAAACGCAGCCACATCGGCCGGGCGCCAAGCCCTTATAATGCAATGACTTTGCTTGCAGTTGCGGATGCTTGGGGAGTTCGGCGCTGAGGGGCCGCTACCACTTTTCGTCTAGCCCGCTGACAGAAACTGTCATTGCACAAAAAGGAACACCCGATAGACAAAACGCCAACGGAGCGTAACAAAGCATGGAAGGGACATCGTGTCAACTGAGAGCGACTTGCACAAAGTGACAGAAAGGCCATCTGCTACTGCGTTTCTCTCCCGGTCATTCCATAGCGTGACCATCCGCTAGAACCGGCTCGATGACTTGCGAATGCCCAACCCCATTCGCGCTGAGCAAGTGGGGCGGGGTCCCCGCGGTTCGAACTCCGCCACTTTTCCGTGTGGCTTGTAGACGTGCCGGTAGTCCGATGACCGCCAGTAGCGCGGACCTGTTTCGCAAAGTCCGCGGCTCTCCGCACACCGCGAGGTACGAACCGCGGATTTCCAGGACAAGACGCGCTGCCTCACTCTTCCGCGTTATTTGACCCGTTCTCCACGGTCACGGGAATCGAACAATCGCGCGTCGTAGTGCGAACTTGAATGCTCGTCTTTCCGGGGCCAACAGCAGTCACCAAGCCATCGGCACTCACGGTGGCAACGCCCGGATCTCCGGATGTGTAAATCGTCTTGCTGGATTTCGTCAGTGTTTCCTGCGAGCCATCGCCAAATGCGCCGAGCACGTGCAACGGGATCCGCTCTCCGGCATGCGAAAAGAGCATCGTTGACGGCTTAGCCCAAATCCGCGTGGGTTCTTCTGCCTTCTCGACGTCCAGCACCAGCGACTCCGATACCGTTTCGCCTCCCGCCAGTGATCCTATAGCCGTCACGCGATAGGGTCCGGGCCGGATGTCCGTCGGAATCCTGAGTTGAAACTCGACCGGGCGTGCGACGCCCAAGCCGGGTGCAATAACCTGGCTGATGGGCAGCGGGTGTTGCCCGAGCAGAGCGAGCTTTTCCACTGAGGAATCCGCCGCCACCGCAATCGTGACCGTCTGCCCGGCCTGGACGACCCTGCCCGCCGCTGGCGATACAATGTGAACCAGGGTTTGCTGCGCGCCGGCAGAAGCCGCAACAATTCCCGCCGCTAGGATCAAGATGCCTGCAACTCTCCACCTGTTTTGCATCGTGTTCATGCCGTCCTCCCTTTGCTCATCGCGCGTTGCTTCGTTCGCCGAGTGCGCAATCGAAATTGCGCGCCTCTAATGAAAATCGCTGCCCGTCGGCTGCTCATTCAGCAGACTGATGACCTCACTCGAAATGTTCGATGCGGCATCGAGCACCGACGGCCCTTTGAAATCCAGGGTCTCGAGCGCCGCGGTATGAATGACCCCTGAGAATTGCTGCCCTGAGAGGTTATTCAAAGCGCTGTCCAGCGGCACGATGGTGTCATTGCTCTGCCCATAAATCGTGGTCCACTTCGTGGCCGTCAGATCCTTCGCCAACGGATTGCTCGAACACAGGGCTCTCACCACTTCCGCGGTACAGAAGATGCAACTCAGGCCATTCAGGTTTGTGGACGTTGCAATGCCCGCAATATAGGCCGTCTTGAAAGGCTGCGTCTGTATCTGGTTAAGATTAGTCAGCGCCATGCTCAAGCTGCCGCCAAATCCGTTGCCTTCCAGGTCCCCCACGGCGCCATTCGCCATTTGCCCGGAGAAGGTGATGGACGCCAGCGCGTAGTCCTGGTCCCCGGCAAGAACGTTGCGCACGCAGGCGTTGTTGCTGGCCAGCAAGAGGGCAGCGACCGGCGTGCCGAGATGCGGCGTGGCGATGGTAATCAGCTTGTTGATGGGCCCGGCGCCAAACGTCGGAAACGTCGGATTGCTCAGATAGTTCGGCAGCAACAACATCGTGCGCGAAACGTCACCGCCCATGCTGTGCGCGACGATGTCGGCCTTTACCGAAGCCACGTTCGCACTCGTCCGGTAGTTGGCAATAAAATTGTTGATCTGCGCCAGCACCGACGGGGCGTTATAGGCAAACCCCAGGGAATTTGCCTCAATGGCCGCACTCTTCGAGTACGAAGGCGTCGTGCTCGTGATGCCTGTGATGGCGTTGTCATAGGTGGCGTAGTTCACATCGAAAATCGTATCGGTAATCAGGGGCGTGAAGGTGTCGAAACTCGCTGCGCTTCCCCAAAGGCCGTGCACGAGCACCACTGGGGGCCTTGCCACCGTAACGCTGGCATTGCCCGTTACGACCGACGACGACGACACTTGCAACGTCACGCTGCGCGTGGTCAACGTATAGTCGGATGAGGAGCGCGAGAAATTCACCGGCGCCAGATAAATCGCGAAAGCTTCCGCTCCCCCGGTAACTGAGACGGAGGTCACCACAAGGGAACTGGCGGCGGAGGCGGGGCTGCCTCCCAGCGCAAACACTCCGCCATCGTTCACAATCGAGGTGCTCGGAGAGATTCCATCGATGACGGTAACGGTGAACTGCTGGCCCACGCTGGAAGCAGGAATGCGCAGGATGACCTGCGTCGTGCCGTCTGCCGCAACTCCCTTGACCACTCCGGTTGTAGCTGAGGCAATCGAGCTGGCGTTCGTTGTAACCGACGAGCCGTTGAGCAACCCCGCCACCACGGGGTCGATCAAGTTGTATGCCGCACCCTGTCCTGTGGCAGTGATGGGAACGAGTGCTGCGAGTATCAGCGCAAAAGCCAAGTGCTTTCCCATGGGTCCCCCTTTTCAATTGTTGATGATTGACTTCCTACCCTGAAACACCAAGATACACGAAATTCCCGCCGATCACAATAGGCAGTAACAGAAAAACAGTAGAAAGCCTGGTTTACGCCCCGGAGGAACCTGAGGAGAGCGCTAAGGCTTAATCGCTCCATACGCCTCGGCGCTACCGTTCTGTGGTGCGGGCGTCTCGTCCGCTGTGCAACGGGCATTTTGCCCTCGAATTCCTGCGGGGGTGGCCCCCGCGATTGCGGGCGGGACGCCCGCACCACTTCTCATGCAGCGACCCCCTCTGCGGCCGGTCCTTTGTTTTCTATAACATTCTCGCTTTGATCCGGCGATTTTGAGGTTTTGGCGGCGTTTTCCTCTGCCGGACTTTCTGTCTGAGCGTCCAGCCCCACGACCTTACTCAGTTCCTCGGCCGCGCGGTCATCCGCCTCACGCGTAGGGGCGGTTCGCGAACCGCCCCTACACAGGCGGGCGTGTTCTTGGCGCAGGGTAAGAATAATCCTCACCTTGCGGTCAATCGACCGGTCCAGCGCCGCTTCCTGCCGCAGCAGCATCTCCCAAGTCTCCCCTGCCGGAGCCAGGCAGGCGTCGCGCTCGATCGCCGCCTTCTCCTCCTCCACCTCCACCGCGTGCTGGAGATCTTCTTCCACCGCCGCCCTCTCCTCCTCCAACAGGCGCAGCAGTTCCTGGTAGTGCTCCGGTCCCGGCTCCGGGAGCGGCTCGGGATTCAGCATGTAGCGCTTGTACGTTTCGTCCCGACGATACTCCTCGTGCTGCAACCACGCCATGTAGGGCTCCAGCAACTTGCCAATCCGCGCCGGCCGCCACCCCACCTGGCCCTTGTAGTACGTTGCCAGCACCGACGCCTGCCGAGGCATGAACACCTTGCGCTTCACCTGCTCGCAGATCACGCCCAGCAGGGAAAGCAACTGGCGCAGCCGCACGCACCGGTCGTTGGGCAGGGGCAGGTCGAGGTCCATCAGGGCGGTTTGGGAGGGGTCGAAAGTCGCCGCGGCGAGAGCCCGGCGCAGCCCGCATTGCCGCTCTTCGACCGCTTCGAGGGCGCGCCGCATCAGGCCGGTCTCCATGCGCTCGATGCGGTTGCGACGCCAGTAGAGTTTGCCCAGGTCGGCGACTTGCTGGTCCCAGAGGGCGTCGCCGGGGCCGTAGGTGGTGGCGAGTTCCCGTTGCAAGGCTGCGTACCGTTCGGGGTCTTCGCCCAGGGCGCGCATGACGGCGGCTTCGTTTTCGGGCGCGGCATCACAGCCGTGCTTCACTGCGTTCATTTTCATGCGCTCTTTTCCGGCCTCGCTGCGGGGTCCGGTGGAGCGCTGCGAATTGCGCCGAGCGGCGTCGAGCCGCTGGGGAGTAAGACAAGTTGATTTGCGTAAGGAAGTTTTCTCCATGAATCGGAAAGTTGGGGAGCAGGGGGGGCATGCGAGCCGTCCCCACAAAAGGTGAGACTCCTCGACTTCTTGACTGGGCAGGAGGCAGGAAGCACAGGCAGGGACTACGAACTTAAACCGAGGAAGAGGCATAACCTATCCGGCAGCGCCTAACCGCCTGCCGACCGTACCAGACGACTCTAGCATATATTACTGGTTTTGTCAAGTACCAAACAAGTTAATTTCCCCGACGGCACTGGCGTGCGCCGGTCCACCACTGGAGCATGTCAAAAGCTGTAGGAGAAATGCGAGGCTGGCGCAGGGCGAAGCCCTGTGTTGCGTGGAGCCGGAATGAACAGAGACCGCGGAGCTGCGCCAGCCCCGGGAGTCCATTGGCTTGAAAGACTCTCTTGCGGAAGTCGGTGCCAGCCGATAATATTACTGATGCTGGAACAAATGGCATTACAATACTTGGCAGACACCGAGCCGATGGCCACGGCACCCATCTCGCGAATGACGGGGGCACCCCTCAAGAATAAACGTAAATCCCCTGCTGGAATCTCCACGAACAACCTGATTTTCACTGCTCATCAAGGTACAAACGAGGGGCTTTTCAGAGATGTAGTTTCCCTTTATGTGGCCGCAAAGAGTACGGTGGCTGACGTAACCTTTGGCAAGGGAGTTTTTTGGAAGGAGATTCCGAAAGATAGATATAAGCTACTACCAACAGACCTGAAGGATGGGGTTGACTGCCGTAGCCTTCCGTACAAGGACGACGAGATAGACTGTGTTGTCTTTGACCCTCCTTATATGCACACACCGGGCGGGACAGCCCACGTAAACCATCAGAATTATGAGTCGTATTACAGAAATAATGCTGCTCGCGACGGGTCGGGGAAAAAATATCACGAGGCCGTTCTGGACCTATATTTTGAGTCTGCGCATGAAGCACATCGGGTCCTAAGAGATGAGGGCATTTACATCGTCAAGTGTGGAGATGAGGTCTGCGCCAACCAACAGCGGTTGACGCACGTGGAAATTATCAACGAACTTACCCAGAATGGATTCGTTGTGGAGGATTTGTTTGTGCTTTTGCGAAACAACCGTCCTGGGGTGAGCCGGGTGATCCGGCAGGTTCACGCTCGCAAGAATCACTCGTACTTTCTGGTCTTCCGAAAGTCCAAGAAGAAGAGGCGTACCTAAGCTCGCAAAAGCGCTGGAAGCTCTGCTATGGCCTTCCCGAACGACTTAACCTCCAGACGCTGCAGTTCCTCACCGCCGGACAGGTCTAAATATGTTTGGGGCGGATCTAGGTAGTAAATGCGGCTAATCTTCGCAACCCTCGACTGGAACATCTGGAACTGTTGTGGAACGCAAATTTCTGTTATCACGCCTGTCTTGGTGGCCCGCTTTGTTTCTGCTGCCACAACGAGAACCCCTCTATAAATGTCATCTCCGAAAATTCGATCCAATACCAATTGATGGACCCAAGCCTGCACTCCACGCTCGCGTGTAGAAGTCTTGATCGGAAGATGGATCTTCCGTCTCCTGTTGCCAGGGTCGAAAACATAGTCGGTCGTAAGGTCGGCTCCGGTTTCGGGAACCTTGACCTTTTTGCGCGGCGATACGCGCAAAACCCGAGCCACTATGTGACCTACGAGAATCTCGAAAAAGGTAGCAGAGGCCTTCCGCCCAACTTCGTTCACGTCATTAGCTGCAAACACGCTGTAGGCTATTGTGTAGACTAATTTCACAATCTCATTTGCCGAAGTTTCCGACAAACTCTTCTGAAAAGACCGAAGGAGGCGAGCGAATTCGGCATCATCCTCAACGTAGACAGCTTCATTGATCGGCCTTGAATCGACCATTCCTGTGAATCCGAAATACCTCTTTCCCGCGACGGCGGACGTGTACACGCGGCGCTCGATGCCTGCAAGTATCTCGCGGGAGTGCAATGCCATCTCGGAAATAAGACTACCGACAGGTACGCCTCCAAGATTCTTGGAGGCTATCCCCCTTAATCGCCGGTATTGCTCGTCGAGAAGATGCGGCACGACCGGCGCATGATATCACAGGAATACGAATGCCCAAGAAGATTTATCCGCAGGTGGCGCATACGTCGGCTGGCGCAGGGCGAAGCCCGGCGTTGCTTGGAGCCGGAATCTCACCTAAGCGTTCGGGCGGGCACCCTAGCGGGAAGTTCTCGATTTGGCACGGTCAATGGGAATGCTGACGGGCAACAGCTTCTCATGCAGCAACAATTCCGTGGCGCAGACCGCGGGCTCGGAATGGAATAGTTTCTGAATGGCGCCGTCCGTGAGCAGGTTGCAGGCGGCCAGCAGGCTCATGCCCTGATGGTGAGCCATCCAGCAGGGCACCACTTTGAATTGCTGTCCCGATTCCACTCGCGAGGGCGCGAAATCGATCGAGTCGTAGAAACCCAATTCCCCCAACCAGCCGAGTTCCGTCATACGCTGGAGGTTGCGCACCGCCTGGCGGGGATCGAAGGCGAGGGCCAGGAACGTTGCGTAGGGAGAAACCACAACGTCTTCTTCCGGATTGGGATTGATGGCCAAAGCTGGGACGCCAAAAGCACGGTATTGGTAATGCCCGGCTGCGTCCTGGACGTTATAGGCGGCTTCAGAAATGCCCCACGGCATTCCCCGTTCTTCCGCCCAATCCTTCTGGCACTGCACGGCCACGCGCGCGCTTTGCTCGAGCAGGGTGCGCGGGTAGTGCTTGAACCACAGAGCGGGCATCAGATACTCGAACATGGTGCCGCTCCAGGAGAGCAGGACGCCCCGTCCGCGCCACAGAACCTGCGCCCGCCCTAGATGGAACCAGGTTTCCTGTGGTATGTCGCCCTTGGCGATCGCCGCAAAGATGGCGGAACGCGCCTCGGACGCCAGCAAATCGTAGCAACCCGCCATCGGGGCGTCGCTCCTGGCGTCACAGCCTATGGAAAGCAGCTTCCTGGACCGATTGTAGAGGAAACGAAAGTCCATGCCTTGAACTAACCGGTCCGTCTCATCGGCCAATTCGGTAAGTTTCTTCACCAGTTTGTCGGCCTCGGCCAGCGAAGCTGAAAGCTGCTCTCGCAAGGCGCTGGCGGTCTCGCGCAGCTCAGGGCCCGCGTTGGGGTTTGCCAGGTAGTTGCTGAGCTGAATTTCGATGTCTGCCGAAGCCGGCCAAAGCGAGGTGAGCGTCAGCTCCGACGACCCTCTCGGCACTTCGTCGGAAATCTGATTCAGCAAGTCCCGGTTCTGGGGAGACAACCAAGGAGCCAGTCGCTCCATCATGTCGCGAAGGGCTTTTGTCCGGCGCGTGGTCTCGGCGACCCACCAGCACAATTCCTCGACGGATCCGGACTGCTCCATCAGGCTCCCCGAGATTTGGCGCAAGTCCTGTTCGAGCCGCGGCAACGATCGCCGCCATGCGCTGCCATGTTCGCGCAACAATTCGAGCTGCGCATTCATTCTCCGCAAGGCGCGAGCCGAACTGGAATTGGGCGCGGCGCGCGATGCCAGTTCATCCAGCAGATTGATGTGGTCATACAACCCCTGCCAAGACACGGCGGGAAACAGAGGGTCCTCGATCGCTTTCAGGCAGCCTTGCTTCAATGTCCACAGACTGCACACCAAATTGCCGCTGTCGACGCTCGAGACAAACCACGGCTCCAGCGGCTCGAGCGTTTCCGTGTCGTACCAATTAAGGAAATGGCCGCGATATCGACGCAGCGTCTTCATGGTCGCCAGAATCTTCTCCACCTCCTGCACAAACTCCGGCAAGGTGAGATACCCGAGCTGATAGGCGGCAAGCTGCGCGTTCAGCAAGAGTCCGAGATTCGTAGGCGAGATGCGCTGCGCAACGGCGGGCGGATCCCTTTGAATATTGTCAGGCGCCAAGCCGTTGCCGCAATCTTTGGTCGATTGGCGGAAGAACCGCCAGGTGCGCAGGCAGGCGCCTCGCAATAACTCCTCTTCGGCGGCAGTGGCTTTGGTTCTTTCGGAGCGTAAGGGCCGATTCAGCCAAAGCGCCATGGGTCCAGCCGACGCCCACAGAACCAAGAAGGGCGCGGCAATGGGCAGTGCCGAGGGGTGAAGGAGGGCGACGGCGGCAGCGATCACCAGGGAGAGCCAGGGGGTCCAGCCCAGGTAGACATCCACCGGGGTTTTTCTCTCCTCAAACTCTGCCTGCGCCGCAGTCTCCCACTCCAGCAGCCTCTTGCGTGTGATGGTCACGCGCACGAGGGTGCGGAAAATCGCGTCGAGCGTGACCAGCGTCCGGTGGCTCAGAAACGCCAACGTGAAGAAGACGTTGATTTGCCCCGTGATGAAGGCTTCCGCAACCCGTTTCAGGTTTGGCGCGAGGTTTTGCCGCGGTTGAAGCCGGAGCAAGGAAAGTACCAGTTGAAGATAGGCGGGGATCAGGAGCAGGACAAGTGCTGCGAACGTCCAACGGCTTGGACTGCCGGGCAGCGACAACCAACCCGCCACTAGGAGAACAAACGTGGCGGCCTCAACGAGGCTGCGCCGGAGGTTGTCAAGTATCTTCCAACGGGAGAGCAGCGACAAAGGGTTGGCACTCTTGTTCCCCGAAGCGTCCGGCACACGCGGCAGCAGCCACAGCATGATCTGCCAGTCCCCGCGCACCCAGCGGTGCTGGCGCCGGCTGTAGGCGCTGAAGTGCGTGGGGTAATCGTCGATGACTTCAATGTCCGACACCAACCCGGCTCGCGTGTACGTTCCTTCAATGAGATCGTGACTGAGAATCGCATTACGCGGGAATCTCCGCCTGAGAACTTTGCGGAATACGTCAACTTCGTAGATTCCCTTGCCGGCAAAGTTCCCCTCGCCAAAGAGGTCCTGGTAGAGGTCCGAGTTGGCGTGGGTGTAAAGATCCAGCCCCGTCTGCCCGGAGTAGATGTTGGCCAGGAGGGAACGGCTGGCGGATTGGACACTGATTCCAACAATCGGCTGCAGCATGCCGTACCCTTCGACGACGGTATTGGTCCTGGAGGAGACGACGGCACGGTTCAAGGGATGGGCCAAGGTACCGACCAGCCGGCGGGCGGCGCCGCGCGGCAGTTGGGTGTCGGAGTCCAGTGTGATGACGTACGCTATCGTCGCGAGCACCGAAAGGTCCCCGACCTTCACCGGGAAATTGTCTTCTCCTCCGCGTAGCAGTTCATTCAAGTCCAGTAGCTTTCCCCGCTTCCGCTCCCAGCCCATCCACGACCCTTCACTGGGGTTGAAAGATCGAAAACGATGAAAGAGGAAGAACGGCGATACGCCCTCGCCGCCGTATTTGCGGTTCAACTCTTCGATCAGGACCGAACAGAGAGAGACCAGTTCGTCGCTTTGGTCGGTGGGAAATTGTGAATCAGGGGCATCCGTAAGCAAGGCGAAATAGAGGTGTGCGTCCCGATTGGCCAGAAACCGAATCTCGAGTTCCCTGACCATGCGGCGGACGTAAGATTCATTTAACGACAGCGTCGGCACCACCACCAGGGTGGAACAGTCTGGCGGGATGCCCTCTGAGAAGTCGAGCTTGGGAAGCACGCGGGGCGGCAGGACGAACGACGTCAGTTGATTCATCACGCCCCAGGCGGCTTCCGTGGCAGGAAGGAATAGAAGGGCGAACCCCGCGATCGCCGATACCGGCGAGCGCACGCCGATCAAGAGGAAAGCGATGACGGCGAAAACCACGAGTTCAATGCCCAAGAAATAGTAAACATCGGGCGAGGCCAGGACGGCTCGCTGGACCCGCTCCGCAAAGGTGGGGCGAAAGTGGATTTGTCTTTCGAGCGGCCTGCGTCCTTCGCCGATCAGATAGTAACCAACATGGCTCCGACGGTCTCGGAGGCGCGGGTGAGAAACCGTGTCTTGCCGGGCGGCGCGCGCCAGCGCAACCGCCCGGCGGGCGATCTCCGGCTCTTCGATTTTCGACGCGGCGCCGAGTTGGTGGATGACGTGGAGGTAGAGGTTGCGGCTTTCGAGATCCATTCTCGAATAAGCCCCGGAAGGATCGTCACGGAGGATGTGGTCCACGCCGCTGAGGCGCTCAAAAATCGCCCTCCAGGGCGCGCCCTCCAACGCCCGCATACAATCGACGAAGGCATCGAGCGGAGACCGGTATTCCAAGGTCTGCGGCCCGCCGGCATTTTTGCCGGCGGCGGCGGAAGTTTGCGCGGACAGAAAACTCCCAATCTCCCCCAACAACACAAGCTGCATCAGGGGCTTGAGCACCCACAGTTCACGAATCCTCAGGGGATCACTACCTTGAACGGTCGATATGAAAGCAACGAAAGTCTCATCGTGGAACTTCCAATCCACGGCCCGGAGGTACGCGGCCACTGCGGCATACGCGCGCGTGATGACCTGGTTATCTCTCACCAGGACCTCCGGCAGTTGCCGAGCCGCTAGGGATAACTCGCGGGTATCGGCAATCGCTGCTTCAAGCAGCCTCGCGTTGACCCGCAAATCGCTCCCGCCAAACACGGCGGAATCATCTGCTCCCGTCAACTCTCGCGATTGGTCGAGTGCCGAGTTAATGACCCTAGAAGCGTTGTACCATTTCTTTTTGAGGGCCTTGTGGCTTGACTTCTCATTTGTGAGCCGCCAACTGCGCGCTTCGTTTTCAGCTATGCTTTTCAGCCGGGAAGCGTCCTCCACAGAATCTGGCCGCTCCACAGGCGCCTGGCGAACAACGAGCATAGAAGCGGCAATTCCGCTTGCCCGGAGCGGAATCTGTGGTTCAGTGTTGTTTGACTGATTTTCCATGCCCTGTTGAGGCCAGGGGCTAGTCCCTAACCCCTAGCCCCCAGCCCCTAGCGGTAGTTCGCGGCCTGCAGTTCGAACATTTCGGAGTAACGCCCGCCTCGCGACATGAGCTGATGGTGGCTGCCCTGTTCAGCAATCCGTCCACCCTCCAGGACGAGGATCCGGTCCGCCATCCGGACGGTTGAGAAGCGGTGTGAAATCAGCAGCGCCGTCTTCCCTTCCGTTAATTCCGCGAACCGCTCGAAGACCTCGCTCTCCGAACGCGCGTCCAGGGAAGCCGTGGGTTCATCCAAAATGAGAACCTGGGCATCCCGAAGATACGCCCGCGCCAGGGCGATCTTCTGCCACTCGCCGCCGGACAGATCCAACCCGCCATCGAAGCGCCGCCCCAACATCTGCTTATATCCGCCGGGGAGTTTTCGAATCACCGCGTCCGCGTGACTCTGTGCCGCAGCCAGGGCAATTCGGGCGGGGTTATGCAGTTCATCAATTTTGCCGACCGCGATATTCTCTTCGGCGGTCATGTCATAGCGCATGAAATCCTGGAAGATAACGCCCACCTGGCTATACAAATCCTCGAGGTCGTATTCGCGCAAGTCGATTCCGTCCAGTAGAATCCTGCCGGAAATCGGGTCGTAGAGGCGAGTCAGAAGCTTGACCAAGGTCGTCTTGCCTTGTCCGTTTTCGCCGATCAATGCAATCCGCTCGCCGGACTCAATGCGCAGGCAGATGTTGTCGAGAACCAGTTTGGACGCGCCGGGGTATGCGAAAGAGACCTTCTCGAATTCGAACCCTCTCCGGATCGGCCGGGGAGCAGGTAAAGCCGCTGCGGGAGAAGTGATGGTCGGCCGGACCGCAAAGAAAGCCAGCAAGTCGGTGAGGAAAAGCGCCTGGTCGGCAATCCCTGAAAACGTCGAGAACATCATCTGAATATTTGCGCTGGCTCCCGCAATAGCGCCGGTGAGAAATGTCAGAGTGCCGATGCTGATCGCCCCGAGGAGGGTCCGGTAAATGACGTATGCGTACGCCGAGTAATAACCTGCTGTCGTCACCACGGAGAGCAACGTTCCCACCCTCAGCTTGCGGCCCGCCAACTCGATGTTCCGGCGGTAAACCTCATCGGAGAGGTTCTTGTAACGCTCGGTGAGAAATGAACTCATTCCAAACAGCTTCAGTTCCTTGGCGCTTTCCTTGCTTGCACCCAGAGTGCGCAGGTAATCGAGTTCCCGGCGGATGGGAGTAAGCTGGAAGTTGAGCGCGTAACCGAGGAAGGCGAAGTGGCTGTCCCCCAAAAAGGCAGGAACCACAAACGCAACCAAGATGAGTAGAAGCCACGGCGAGAAGAAGATAATGCTGGCCGCCAGGGTGCCGGTAATGATCGCTTGCTGAAAGATGTTGCCGATGGCCTGGATCATCACCAGGCGGTCCGTGGCTTGAACTCGCGCCCGCTCGAGCCGGTCATGGAAGGATGGATCTTCGTACTGGGGAAGGTCCACGCGGGAGGCATGTTCCATAACCCGCACGCTGATGTGGCGTATGTATTTGTCGGCCAGCAGGCTGTCGCAGTAAACGATGGCGCGGGTCAGCACGGTGCCCAGGCTGGCGAGGCCGAATTCCAGTGCCACGTACCACCAAAAGGCGCGGGTGAGAGGCTGCCTTCTGGCCACATGGGCGACCACGGCGTCAATGATCCACCGAGTCACAGCCAGGGTGGAAAGTGGCACCAAGCCCGCCACCACGCGCAATGAGCATCCCCACAAAACAGCCGTCGGGCCTGATTCCCAAACGATGCGCAGCACCGGCGGGATGTTCTTCAGAGCTCGCAGCCGGTCGTTCCACGCGGTACCGAGTTTTCGGCTTGACTCCGCTTCGAGGGCCATGGCTACCCAAACCAGCTTCGCCTTCGTGAGGCGAAGCCGATGACCAGGCTCGCCATGAAAGTGGCTGGAACTAACAGAATGGTTGCCGTCGCTATCGGCGTGACGATTCCGAAGAAACCAACGAAACTAATCGCCGCCAAAACTGCCAAAACAGCGAGGACGATTGGTATTGCCCGCATCAGAACCACCTCCGGGACGCCTGTAGTGCAGGGGAGGAGGGCGGACTCCCTCCGACGACTTCCAGAACTGCCGGATTTCAGAGGTCTCGCCCTCCCTGCGACATTTTGTAGCACGTGAGAGTCCACCCTAGATCATCTCTGAATACATAGACTTAGCGAGCACAGGCGCGATCAACCCCCGCAAATCTTACATTCCAGGAGCGGGCTCGTCCCCGAATTTACATTGCTTTGAGGATCGAGGTGACAGTGGAGATTTCAAAAAAGCTCGTCCGCAAGTCGGAAAATCCTCTGCACCTCACGTGTAAAATCCTCCTCCCCACAAGAATAGGCCGATTCCACGGCAGCCCCTAACCCTCGGCATTTCTTGAAGATATCGAAGTAGTCCAAGCTCGGAAAGTTTGGCGGAATCATTGCTTGCCTTCTCTTTGGGGCGATGCCAAGAAGGGTGAGAGATGAAGGTTAGGGGTGACTTCAAGTTATCTTCGTTGGTCACACGGCTGTCGCTGACGACTATCGTGGCTGGGTTTGTCTACGCTGCCATCCCCAGCGAGCACTCCGATTATGTTTTACACGCGACCGCTGCAAATCAAGTCGCCGGGACAGCTTCCCACAGCGCTTCCCCCAGCACAGGTCTCCCGCAGGGCGGCGGGCCTCAAGACCCGAGGCCTGCTCCACATGAAAAGACCCAAAGAGTTCGAAAGTGGACGGGGAGTCTGGTAGATGCTGACTGTCTGAGCAAAGCCTTGCGTCGGGTTCCGGGCACCGACGGAGCCCTTTTCCCTGACCCCTGATCAGAGTTCTGGCAGACTCTGCAAAGTTCTCAACGTGCCGGGCAAGGACGGAATTCCGGAGCGTGGTCGCCGCAGGGGCAACCGGAAACGCCGAGCCATGCCGACTGGGCCATGGATTCCGACGGAGAGCCGGAGGCCAGCGAGCGGCAAATTGCGATGCAAACGGCACAACTGAAGAGGGCCAAAATGCTCGAGGACGTGGCCACGGCATGCACAGCGAGCCGGCCGACGATGCACTATGGGTTGTTGATCTCGGGTGGGCGACTCTTGAAATTCGACGCGGCAGGGGATTTCAAAGCGAAGGAGGCGATCGATATTTCGCCCGTCGAGCCTGGAAAGACCGTTAAGGTGAAGGTGACGGGCATAGTTGAGGCAGAAGGCACTGTAAGAGTTGCCTCAATTGAATTGAATGGCCGGACTCCTCCCCCTCGAGCGTCTTCCGGCCGGTAAGCCGACTCACAGGTAGGGAGAGGACATGATTCTACTCGCTACTCGGACGTTCCTTTTTCTGTTGCTGGGCCTCGTGGCAGGTCCGGGAGCCGAGTCGCCGGATGGCGCTCAGCTTTTCCAAACGCACTGTTATAGCTGCCACCATTCCGGAAGTGGATACGCTGCGCCGACGCGCGATCAGCTTCACCAGATGTCAAGGGGTTCCATACTGCTCGCCCTCGAATCGGGCAGGATGAAAGCGCAGGGCTCTCAACTCACGGCGGAAGAGCGGGCGGCGCTCGCGGAATTCCTTGCACCCCCGGACAATTCACTCCCGGGGCCATCTTTGAGTCCCTGCGCCGCAAAGTCCTTCTCCACTGTCGGAGATCCCAGTTGGAGTAGCTGGGGCGTGGACCTCACCAACAGCCGCTTCCAACCCACAGGCAGCGCGGGCCTGGGACGGGCAGAGGTCCCCCGGCTCAAGCTGAAATGGGCCTTTGGTTTCCCCGGCGCGTCAGCGACCTACGGCCAACCAACGGTGGCGGGCGGCAGACTCTTCGTGGGTAGTGAAGATGGAACCGTGTACTCCTTGGACGCCCGCTCCGGCTGCACCTTCTGGAGCTACAAAGCGGAGACAACGGTTAAGACAGCAGTCTCCGTTGATTCCACCGGCCGCGCAGTCTTCTTCGGCGACACAAACGGGAATGTCTACGCTGTGCTTGCGGAGAGCGGCTCTCTTCTCTGGAAATCGCATGTTGAACCTCACCCCGCGGCTCGGATTACGGGCTCGCCCGTGCTAGTCGCCGATCGGCTCTACGTGCCTGTCTCCTCCGGTGAAGAGGGCGCCGCCATGGACCCGAAGTACCCCTGCTGCACATTCAGGGGGAGTGTTGTAGCCTTAGATGCCCAGTCCGGCAAGATAAATTGGAAAGCATACACTATTCCCCAGAGTGCCAAGCCCACCGGTCAACACAACTCCGCGGGCACAAAACTTTGGGGCTCTTCAGGCGCTGCGGTTTGGTCCTCACCCACAGTGGATTTGAAGGCCAAAGCAATCTACGTTGCCACCGGCAACAGCTACTCGGAGCCTGATTCCAAGTATTCTGACGCGGTGTTGGCGTTCGACATGAACTCCGGAAAACTGCTCTGGTCGAGGCAGTTTACCTCCCAGGATCGGTGGAATATCGCCTGCGTCGCACCCGACAGGGCCAATTGCCCACAGGACCCGGGAAACGACTTCGACTTCGGCTCGCCGCCCATCCTGCGCTCACTGCCCGATGGGCAACGATTGTTGGTCGCCGGGCAGAAGTCAGGGATAGTGCATGCGCTTGACCCTGACCAGCGCGGCAAGATTTTGTGGGAAGTTCGGATTGGCCATGGGGGGCCATTGGGAGGAATTCAGTGGGGAGGAGGCGCGGACAACAGCGTCGTCTACTTCCCGCGCTCCGATTGGGATGATTCCGGGCCCGACGCCGGAGGGGGTCTGTATGCACTGAAGGTCGCTACAGGAGAGAAAGTCTGGTATGCGCCGCCGCCTAAACCGTCCTGTGCCGCGACGCCAGGATGCAGCGCTGCCCAGATGGCACCGCCGACTGTGATCCCACAGGTAGTGTTCTCGGGGTCCCTCGATGGCCATCTGCGCGCTTATGACACAAGCGGTGGCGCAGTCATCTGGGATTTCGATGCTCTGCGCGACTTCGCCACCGTGAACGGGGCCAAGGCGCACGGCGGCTCGATGAACCAGTCGGGACCGGCCATCGTGGACGGGATGCTTTTCGTAAATGCGGGGTATACGAACGCGATCGACGGGAATGTCCTGCTCGCGTTCTCAGTAGATGGGAAGTGAAACGGCCCCGCGCAGGGGCGGGAGCACGGGGCTGGACTTTTTGTCATTGCCCTTTGTTTTCATAGACATTCTCGCTTTGTTCCCCCGATTTTTGTATTTTCTCGCATTGCTTCGGGTTCCCGACCAAACCTCGTCAGCAGCAGCCCTCTGAGAGGGTGGCGAGCGTAGCGAGCCAGGTGAGGGGTTTCTTCCCGTCGCTCCGCGCAACTTCCGAATTAGGGCTTGATTCGCGCATTCTGTGCCAAAAATTGGCTCCATTTTGAGTTCGTTTTCGCACTTTGAAACATGCGTTTTCCTTTGTTTTCAACGACTTCTTAGAGTTCGTTCCCACGATTCTTGTATACTGAGAACGAACGTCATCAACGTCCCTCTCCTCTGGGGAGAGGGTGGCGAGAGTGGCAGCCGGGTGAGGGGTTTCTTCCCGTGGGACTCCTCGACATTTTGACCTTATCCTTTGTTTTCATCAACATTCTCGCTTTGTTCCCTCGATTTT